>OHAJ01002635.1_pt1 | contig 11992 bp, 8 predicted proteins | sample 1577101 | NCBI WGS metagenome assembly OHAJ01 (sample SAMEA3541531, study PRJEB24748) | human gut metagenome | biome: human gut; feature: human-associated habitat; material: faeces | place: China | collected 2012
GAGAGCAGCTGGTTCGCTGAGCCGAACAGCGGCCAGATGTTGGAGTAGCCGATCTTCGTGAGCACGTAGCCGAGCACGAGCGTCAGCACCGTGGAGAAATACGTGTTGCACAGGAGCTTGCGCCAGGGCTCGGCGTGGGCCATATCGTCCACGCTGAAAAGCTCCTGGAAGCTCATGCGCGCGATACGCGCGACGGCGTCAAGGCTCGTGAGGGCGAGGGCGGAGACGCACATCGTCATAAAGACCGTGGCGGCGTAGTTCGGCACGCCGAACATCTCGAAGAAGCCCGCAACGCCGCGGCTGAAGATCTGGAACGGGGTACCGACGGCGGGAGTGCCGTCCGCCGCGGCGGCCGCACCGGCCACGCAGAGCGCGAGCACAGCAAGCAGGCTCTCGAGGATCATCGCGCCGTAGCCGACCTTGAGCATGTCCTTCTCGTTTTCGACCGTCTTGGACGACGTGCCGGAGGAGACGAGGCTGTGGAAGCCGGACACCGCGCCGCAGGCGACGGTGACGAACAGGATGGGGAACATCGTGCCGAGCTTTTCATTGTTGAAGCCCGTGAAGACGGGGAGGTTCATCGTCGGATGCGCAACGAGAAGGCCGACGACCGCGCCCGCGATCATGCAGATGAACATGAAGGTGGTCATGTAGTCGCGCGGCTGCTTCAAAAGCCACATCGGGAGAACGGCGGCGAAGAAGATGTAGACGAACGTGATGTAGCTCCAGGTCGCCTTGCCGAAGATGAGTGGGCAGTTCATGCCGACGGCGAACGAGGCAACGATGCAGAGGATGCCGAGCACGGCTTCCTTCCAGCCCGAGAGGTTCAGCTTCTTCTGCACAAGGCCGAAGACGACGGCGAACACCATGAACATGATGGACACCATACCGGCTGCGCCGTTGGTCTGCGCGGCGTCAGCAAGCTGCGTCACGCCGTCGACCACGGTGTAGGCGTTGAACGTGCCGGCGACCATGTCGGCGAACGCCGCGATGACAATCAGGCAGAACAGCCAGCAGAACAGCAGAAACAGCTTGCGGCCGAGCTTGCCGATGTACTTTTCGATCAGCATGCCCATGGACTTGCCGTCGTTTTTGACGGAGGCGTACAGCGCGCCGAAGTCCGTCACAGCGCCGAAGAAGACGCCGCCGAGCAGCACCCACAGCAGCACCGGCAGCCAGCCGAACGCGGCGGCCTGGATCGCGCCGGTGACAGGGCCCGCGCCCGCGATGGAGGAAAACTGATGGCTGAAGACGGTCCAGCCGTTGGTGGGGACAAAGTCCTTGCCGTCGTTATACTTGACGGCGGGCGTCTGCGCCTTGGGGTCGATGCCCCAGGTTTTGGCGAGCCAGCGCCCATAGAGTGCGTAGGCAGCGACGAGGACGACCGCCGCGGTCAGCACGATGACGAGTGTGTTCATGTGATTTCCCTTTCTTTCCTAAAAAAGCTGTGTTCTTCGCCAATGCCGGGAGCAAAAAGAAAAGCCCCGCCTCTGCTGCGGATTTTCCACAACGAAAACCCATCGCAAAGACGAAGGCCAATACCGCGGCGATATCCGCCGCAGATCTCAACTTCCGCGTTACCACTTTGCTTGCCGAAAAACCGGCCGCTCGACCGCTGCCCGAATGGATCGGAGAGCGCACCCTGTTAACGGTGGGGGACCGGCTGCGATTACTCGGCGTTTGCGCCTTTCACCGCGGCTGCTCACAGGGGATGGCCTGCCCGTTCCTTGCTGCCGTTTTGCACCACCAACGGCTCTCTGAAAGCGGTGATCCGGGGAAGTCGTGTCCTGCTCAAAGCATTTGACGAATGATGTGAGTACAATAGACCCATCCTACGCCGTTGTCAATACAATTTTGTCCGCGCAGGACGGATTTCGTCGAAGAAAATAGACGCCCCATCACTTCTCCGCCGCCGCTTTAGGCAAAATGCAAATGCGAAATACAAATAAAGCTATGCCGAAGCGAAATGGAACCTGGCCGGCAACGCAGTCATAACAACGGGATGCTTTCAAATTTTGACCCGTTTCGGCAGTTTTCGGTTTGCCGAATTTCCGCTTGAAATATTTTAACAAAATATTATTTTTTCTTTCTTGACAAAGGTCCATTCTTATGTTAGCTTTAAAAAGCAAAATGAATCAACCGATCGGATGATGAGTTCGGGAGAGACCGCGGAATATTCTGCCGCGGCGCCGAAGGGGAACGCAGAAGCTCTCAGGCAAAAGGGCCGAACTCGGACGACGCTCCGAAAAGTGCGTTTACGCACGCCGAAGGTGCAACCTGCCGCGATGACTCGGGCGGGGAATCTCTCAGGTGATCAACGGAGGCACAAAGCTCAAAAGGGAGTTTTGTGTCTCTTTTTTGATGCTTAATTTTAATAATTTTTATAATATTCATTAAAATTATTGTTTTCGGAGGATGCGCACTATGGAAAAGAAGACCCCACTTTACCAAACGCATGTGGACATGGGCGGCAAGATCGTCGAATTCGGCGGCTTCCTGATGCCCGTGCAGTATCCCACCGGCGTGATTGCCGAGCACATGGCCGTTCGTGAAAAGGCCGGTCTGTTCGACGTTTCCCACATGGGCGAGCTTCGCCTCAAGGGCCCCGACGCCGTCGCCAACGTGCAGAAGATCATCACCGCCGACATTTCGAACATGAAAGACGGCGAGATCAAGTACTCGATGTTCTGCAACGACAATGGCGGCATCATCGACGACTTCATCGTCTACCGCTGCGCAGCGGACAATTACTGGCTCGTCGTCAACGCGGGCAACCGCGAAAAGGACGCCGCCTGGGTCGAGAGCCATCTCTCCGGCGACGTCGACTACCGCGACGAGGGCAACGACTGGGGCCAGATCGCCCTGCAGGGCCCCAAGTCCGGCGACATTCTCAAAAAGCTCTGCGATGAGCAGTACATCCCCGCCAAGTACTACACCTTCATCGAAGACGTGCCCCTGAACCTCGGCGAGCGCACGATCCGCGCCCTCGTCTCCCAGACGGGCTACACCGGTGAATATGGCTTTGAGATCTACTGCAAGGCCGAGGACACCGTCGACCTGTGGAAAGCGCTTCTGAAGGCGGGCGAGCCCGAGGGGTTGATCCCCTGCGGCCTCGGCGCGCGCGACACGCTGCGCTTAGAGGCTTCGATGCCGCTCTACGGCCACGAGATGAACGACGAGATCACGCCGAAGATGGCGGGACTTCCGTGCAAGCTCACGGGCAAGGACTTCATCGGCCGCGACGCGCTTGTCGCGCTCGGCGCGCCGAAAATGAAGCGCATTGGCATGAAGGTCGTCGGCCGCGGCATCGTGCGCGAGCACTGCGACCTCTACACGATGGACGGAGAAAAGATCGGCTGGGCATCCTCCGGCACGTTCGCGCCCTATATCGGCTGCGGCGTTGCGATGGGCTATATCCCCGCCCAAGATATCGAGATCGGCAAGCATCTGAACGCCGACGTGCGCGGCCGCATGGTCGAGCTGGAGATCGTGCCGATGCCGTTCTACAAGCTCGAACGCTGAAATAGAGATTTTTGACCGAATATTCGGAAACCATTTGACCGTAAATAACAACCAACATTCATTGAGAACGATTTTGAGGAGGAAATTACCATGAACATCCCTGCTGAGCTGAAGTATTCCAAGTCCCACGAGTGGGTCAAGATGGACGGCGACGTCGCCGTGATCGGCATTTCTGATTTTGCCCAGGATGCGTTGGGCGATGTGGTCTTTATCAACCTGCCCGCCGAGGGTGACAGCGTCACCGCCGGTGAGAGCTTCGGCGATGTCGAGTCCGTCAAGGCGGTCTCCGACGTGATCTGTCCCGTCAGCGGCACGATCTGCGAGGTCAACGAAGCGCTGGCCGACGCGCCCGAGACGCTGAACTCCGACCCCTACGGCGCATGGATCATCAAGGTCTCCCCCGTGACCGACACTGAGGCGCTGCTTGACGCCGCCGCTTACGAAGCGCATTGCGCGCAGGAGGGCTAACATGGGCTCTTACGTTCCCACCACGGCTGCGGAACGGGAAGAAATGCTCGCCGCCATCGGGGTCGACAGCCTGGAAGGGCTGTACAAGGCCGTCCCGCAGGAAATGCTCCTGCGGAGCGGCGGGCTGAACATCCCCGAGGGCCTGAGCGAGCTTGAGGTGCGCGAGGCCGTCACCGCCATGGCCGAAAAGAACAAGGTCTTCAAGACCGTTCTTCGCGGCGCAGGCGCCTACCGCCACTTCATCCCGTCGGTCGTCAAATCCGTCACCTCCCGCGAAGAGCTTGTCACCTGCTACACCCCCTATCAGGCGGAGATCAGCCAGGGTGTGCTGCAGGGCACGTTTGAATTCCAGACGATGATCTGCGAGCTGACCGGCATGGACGTTTCCAACGCCTCGCACTACGACGGCGCGACCGCCGCAGCCGAGACGATCCCCATGTGCAAGGACCGCAAGCGCACGAAGGCCTATGTCTCCGCCTGCGCCCATCCGCAGGTCATCGAGGTCATGAAGACCTACTGCTTCGCCTCGAATACCGAGCTTTTTGTCGTCCCCGCAAAGGACGGCAGAACTGATCTCGACGCGCTCAAGGAAGTGCTCGGCGATGACGCCGCGTGCTTCTACCTCCAGCAGCCGAACTACTTCGGCCAGATCGAAGACGCGAAGGCGGCCGGTGAGATCGTCCACGCCGCGGGCGCCAAGTTCGTCATGGGCGTGAACCCCATCGCCTGCGCCATTCTGCCCACGCCGCGCGCGATGGGTGCGGACGTCGCCGTCGGCGACGGTCAGCCCCTCGGCCTCGACACGGCGTTCGGCGGCCCGTTCCTCGGCTTCATGGCCACGACATCCGCCATGACGAGAAAGCTCCCCGGCCGCATCGTCGGCCAGACGAAGGATGTGGACGGCGAGGTTGGCTACGTGCTGACGCTGTCCGCGCGCGAGCAGCACATCCGCCGCGAAAAGGCCAGCTCCAACATCTGCTCCAACCAGGCGCTATGCGCCTTCGCCGCCGGCGTCTACATGGCCGCGATGGGCGAAAAGGGCATGAAGCAGTGCGCGCGGCTCTGCACTTCGAAGGCGCACTATTTCGCCTCTGAACTTGAAAAGATCGGCTGCACCTTGAAGTACAAGGGTGAATTCTTCCACGAGTTCGTCACCGAGGTCGAATGCCCCAACTGCCGCAGGAAGATCCTCGACGCGCTCGAAGCAGAGGGCATCCTCGGCGGCGCGGAGGTCGAGGGCGGCATTCTCTGGTGCGTGACAGAGCTCGTCTCCAAGTCGCAGCTCGACAAAGCTGTCGCCATCGTGAAGGAGGTGCTGTAAATGAAGCTCATTTTTGAACTTGGCGTCGAAGGCCGCGGCATGACCCTCATGCCGGAGTGTGACGTCCCCGAATATCAGCTCCCCGAAGAGCGCAGCGAGGCGCTGCACCTGCCCCACGTGAGTGAAAACGAGCTCACCCGCCACTACACCGCCCTTTGCAAGCGCATCCATGGCGTGAACGACGGCTTCTATCCCCTCGGCTCGTGCACGATGAAGTACAACCCCAAGATCGACGAGGACATGGCGGCGCTGCCGGGCTTCACCCAGCTCCACCCGCTCCAGCCCATCGAGACCGCGCAGGGCGCGCTCGAGGCGCTGCACACGTTAGGCTCTGAGCTTGGCGAGGTCTTCGGCATGGACGCTGTCACGTTCCAGCCCGCGGCGGGCGCGCACGGTGAGTTCACGGGCGTTCTGCTCATCAAGGCCTATCACACCGACCGCGGCGATTTTAACCGCACGAAGATCATCGTGCCCGACTCCGCCCACGGCACAAACCCCGCAACCGCCGCGATGTGCGGCTTCCAGGTCATCAACATCCCGTCCGGCGTGGACGGCTGCGTCGACCTCGACGCGCTGCGCGCCGCCGTCGGCCCCGACACCGCGGGATTGATGCTGACGAACCCGAACACCGTCGGTATTTTCGACAAGAACATCCTCGAGATCACGAAGATCATTCACGATGCGGGCGGCCTGTGCTATTACGACGGCGCGAACCTCAACGCCGTCATGGGCGTCGTCCGTCCCGGTGACATGGGCTTTGACTGCATCCACAGTAACCTGCATAAGACGTTCGCCACACCGCACGGCGGCGGCGGCCCCGGCGCAGGCGCGGTCGGCTGCAAGGAATTCCTCAAAAAGTACATGCCCGGCCCGCTGGTCGTCAAAAAGGACGGCAAGTACGGCTTTGCATACCCCGAAAAGTCCATCGGCCGCGTGAAGATGTTCTACGGCAACTTCGACGTCGTCGTGCGCGCGCTGACCTACGTGCTCACGCTCGGCAAGTCCGGCATCCGCGAGGCGGCGATGAACGCCGTGCTGAACGCGAACTACATGCGCGTCAGGCTCAAGGATACCTTCACCATGGCCTATGACGAGATCTGCATGCACGAGTTCGTCATGTCGCTCGTCGATCTCCACAAGGAGACGGGCGTCTCCGCGCTCGACCTTGCCAAGGGCATGCTCGACTTTGGCCTACACCCGCCCACGATGTACTTCCCGCTCATCGTCCATGAGGCGCTCATGATCGAGCCCTGCGAGACTGAGAGCAAAGAGACCATGGATGAGGTCTGCGGCATCTACTGCAAGCTCTTTGAACTCGCGCACTCCGATCCCGAGACGCTCCACACCGCTCCCCACTCCACGCCCGTCCGCCGTCTCGATGAGGTCGGCGCGGCGCGCAACATGGTTTTACGTTATCAGTTTGCCTGACGAAGGCAGCGCATATCTCAACATCACGCAATGCCGCCGAAAAGTCGGCGGCATTGCTCTCAAAAAGGAACGAACTATTATGGCTCATTATGAACTCATCGTCATCGGCGCGGGCCCCGGCGGCTACGAAGCCGCGCTCCATGCGGCCAAGCTCGGCAAGAAGGTCGCCGTCGTCGAGAAGCGCGAAGCGGGCGGCACCTGCTTAAACCGCGGCTGCATCCCGACGAAAACGCTGCTGCACTCTTCTCAGATCTTCCACGACGCCAAGCACGGCGCACACGCCGGCATCCACACCGACGATATCCGCGCCGACATGACGGAGATTTTTGCCTACAAGCGCGAAATTTCGCAAAAGCTGTCCTCCGGCATTGAATCGCTTTTCAAGACCGCAAAGATCGACTTTCTGCGCGGCACGGCGCTCATCACCGCACCCGGTGCTGTCCGCGTGACGGATGCCGAGGGCGGTGCCAACGACTACACCTGCGACGATATTCTCATCGCCACCGGCTCCGTCCCGTCCCGCCCGCCGATTCCCGGACTTGAGTTCGCGATGACCTCCGACGAGCTGCTTGAGGGGTGCGACCACCTGTACCGCTCCATCGTCATCATCGGCGGCGGCGTCATCGGCATCGAGTTTGCGACGTTTTACGCAGACCTCGGCTGTGAAGTGACCGTCATCGAAGGCATGGACCGCCTGCTGCCCAACATGGACAAGGAGCTCGGCCAGAGCCTCGCGCTCATCCTCAAAAAGCAGGGCGTGAAGGTCTTCACGAACGCGATGGTCCAGAGCGTCGAGAAGACGGGTGAGGATATCGCCGTCAACTTCACCTGCAAGGAAAAGAGCGAGACCGTCTCCGGCGAGGCCGTGCTCTGCGCCATCGGCCGCCGCCCGTACTGCGACGGCCTGTTCGCGGATGGCATTTCTGTCGAGATGAACCGCCGCAGCATCGCCGTGAACGAGCGCTACGAGACGAGCATCCCCCACATCTACGCCATCGGCGACGTCTCGGCCAAAATTCAGCTCGCCCATGTGGCGACCGCGCAGGGCATCGCCTGCGTCGACCTGCTCTACGGAAGGGAAAATCACACATCCATGTCCGTCGTGCCGAGCTGCATCTACTGCCGTCCGGAGATCGCGGTCGTCGGCCTCACCGAGGCCGAGGCCAAGGAGGCGGGCATCCCCGTCAAGGTCGGCAAACACGTCATGTTCGACAACGCCAAGACGCTCATCGCCGACCCGGGCCGCTGCTTTATGAAGTTCGTCGCCCACGCCGAAACACGCGAGCTTCTCGGCGCGCAGCTCATGTGCAAGCATGCGAGCGACATGATCGGCGGCGTCTCGCAGGCGCTCGCCAACCACATGACGGCCGATCAATTCCTGCTGGCCATACGTCCGCACCCCTCGTTTGAAGAGGCGATGACCGCCGCGCTCGAGGACCTTGCGCAGAAGCTCGGCTGAAAGGCCGCGGATGAAGCTATCGGTCGCCTTTAGACGGGCGATACCGCTTTTATGCAAAATTTGCGTTGCAGCATACGATGGAGTATGCTACCCTTAAAGTGAAAAATTGCTCTGACGGGGAACGCTTCTTTGAAAGCGGCGCACCGAAAGCGTGCTAAGGGAGATGAGAATCATCCATGAAAAAGCTATTGCCCATCATTTTGACGCTGCTCCTGGTTTGCATTGCCGTGTCTTATGCCTCCGCCGCGAATGTGGTGGCTTCGCCGCAAAATCTGTCAGTCGACGGCGTCGATGCAGACTGTGACAAATACAACATCGACGGCAGCAACTATTTCAAGCTGCGCGATCTTGCGCAGCTTCTGAGCAAGACGGACAGCCGCTTTTCCGTTTCGTTCGATGAGCAAAGCAATGCGGTCACGGTCGTTTCCGGGAAGGAATATACCCCTGTCGGCGGCGAGCTTGCGCGCGGGCGGGATCAGTCCAAAACAGCCGTTGTCAGCAAGCAGTCCGTTTTGATCGACGGAAAGGCTGCGGACGGTCTTTCTGTCTACAACATCGGGGGAAACAACTATTTTAAGCTGCGCGACCTCGGCGATGCGCTCGGCTTTACTGTCGACTATGATGCCGACAGCAATACTGCCATCGTTTTGAGCAAGGGTTCCACAGCGGTCTACCAAAACGCATTTGAAAAACTGCTTAAGGACGTGAACGAGAAGCGCCGCGCCGATATGGCAAGGGAAGAGTCGTTCGACGGCTTTGAAGCATATTTACAGCATCACCGCGGCGAGGTCGAGATCACGCAGGCAGAGATCGACGGCCTGAAAAATCTGAACAATCCCGGCAAGGCGGTTCTTACGCGCGCGGAAGCGCTTGAGGATGTGGACCTGTTCTTCCGCGCGCTGCATTACTCCTACGGCGCTTACTACTATTTCGGTGAGGAGACGTTCCAAAAGGCGGAAGATGCCATCCGTGCAGAGCTTGCATCCTATCAGACGATCAAGTGGGACCAGCTCGTCTCGCTCATTTACTCGCACCTGCTTTTCGTTCGGGACGGACATTTCTCGATCGCCGGGCGGTATGAACCGGCCTTTGAGAAAAGCGTTCAGTATCTTTACTATTACAGCGGTCAAAGCTTTGGCAGGGATGAAAGTGGGTACTATCTGCTGGGGGAAAACGAGAAGTGGTACTATACCTCCTGCGGCAACGCGAATGTCGAAATGAAGCCGTATCTTGACGGCAGCGGCCGAGTGTGCTATTCCCTGCGTCAGTTCTGTCCCGCGACGGCTGTGCATACGGCAGACAGTATCACCCTGACCAAGGGCGCTGAGACCAAAACGGTTTCGGTCACATGGTCGCTGAGCCAGTCCTATCTGGAAGACGGTTCGCAGGTCCCGGATTATCATTATCTGAAATCAAACGGTATTGCCTTGATAACGATTCGCAGGTTTGACTGGAATTATGAGGAGACAATGGACGAGTTCGTCCGCACCGGTTCTGACCTTAAAAACGCGAAGCTCATCATCATTGATGCTCGCTCCAACAGCGGCGGCGATGAAGACTTTATCAAAAACTGGCTGAAAAGCTACACGGGAGAAGAACCCGAACAGAAAACGATTATCTCCAACTGGGGCACTGCCATGTTCGATAGGACCCAAGCCTACGCGGACCTGGGTGAAGAATTTGCCGCCTTCCGGACAGGCGATAAGGACTATGAGCTGTTTCAGGGAAAGCTGCTGGAAAACAGCACTCCGATTCTTCTTCTGACAGACAGCATGTCCGGCTCCGCCGGCGAGAGCATCGTGACCTATTGCAGGACACTTGACAACTGCCTTGTGATCGGCGGCCCGACGAGAGGCGCGCAGCTGGTCGGAAATGTGCGAGGCTGGACGCTTCCAAACTCCGGCATCGGCTTCCAGTTCGGTCAGTCGTTCCACTTCATCTACAATATGGAGAATGTAGACGGCAAAGGCTATGAGCCGGACCTCTGGTGCGATCCGAAGACCTCGTTGCAGGCGGTTTTGAGCATGGTGAGGCGCTATGACCTCGGCTCCGCCGAGGGCGTGGCCGCCCTGCGCGCGCAGCTGCCGAATATTCTGACCAAGTAGGCAGGCACTTCCCATTAAATGTCCCACAACGTAGGATGAGTAGAAAGAGAAGCATTCTACTGAACCTGTCTTATGGCCATATACCGCCGTCATCTGAACGAAAAAACGCTCCCGAGATCATCTTGATCTTGGGAGCGTTACTTTCTCTATTAAGGGCAACCCGACGGGCATCGTGCTCGACGGCGACGCGCTGAGCGAAGCGCAGATGCAGGCGATCGCAAAGCAGGCCGGTTTTTCGGAATGCGCGTTCGTCTGCCGTTCGGATAAGGCCGATCTGCGGCTGCGCTTTTTCATGCCGCTGCAGGAGACGGGACTGTGCGGTCACGCGACGGTCGCCTCGATCTGCGCGCTGATGGAGCAGGATGCGCGCTGGAGAGGGAAGAGTGAACTGCTGGTGGAAACGGCGTCCGGTGTGCTCCCCATCCGGTACCGCGCGGAGACGAATGAGGTCATGATGACGCAGGCCCCGGCGCAGTTCGCGCCGTTCGGCGGCGACCGCGAGGCGCTCATGGCGTCGATCGGCCTGCATGCGGAGGATCTGGACGAGAGTCTGCCGCTTGTCTACGGCAGCACCGGCGTGTGGACGCTGATCGTGCTCGTGCGGGACCTCGCGGCGTTCGAGCGGATGCAGCCGGACAACCAGCGCTTTCCCGCGGTGCTGACCGAGAACCCGTGCGCTTCGGTCCATCCGATCACGCGGGAGACGCGCCACAGCGAGGCGCAGATGCACGGGCGGCACTTTTCATCCGCGTTTGCCGGGACGGCGGAGGACCCCGTCACCGGCACGGCCAGCGGCGTGATGGGCGCTTACGCGCTCCGGTATCTCCAGCCCGACGCGGCGGCGGTCGATCTTGTTGTCGAGCAGGGGCAGGAGATCGGAAAGGACGGGATCGTCGGCGTGCACGCGGCGCGCGAGGGAGAGATCATCGCGGTGCAGATCTCCGGTACGGCGGTCAAAACAAAGGAAACCATGTGGAATTTGGAGGATTGAAGATGAAAAAAGTCATTGCCACGGCTGCGGCGCCGGCCGCGCTCGGCCCTTACAATCAGGCGATCGCCTACGGCGACCTGCTCTTCGTCAGCGGACAGACGGCCCGCTATCCCGCCGGCGTCACGGCGACGCGCCCGGAGAGCGCGGCGGAGCAGATGCGCGTCGCATTAAATAACGTGATGGAGATCCTGCACGCGGGCGGGAGCGACGCGGCGCACATCCTCAAAACGACGGTCTTTCTGACCGACATGGCGGACTTCGAGTCGGTCAACGCCGTGTACAAGGAGTTCATCTCCGAGCCGTTTCCGGCACGCACCTGCATCGCCGTCAAGGAGCTGCCCAAGGGCGCCAAGGCGGAGATCGAAGTGATCGCGGCCTGCAAAAAGGCGTAAACGTCCGCATGCAGGAAATGGATACAAAGAGAAAGGATCACCTGCCGAAGTTCGTCACGCTGGAGACCGCCGTGCAGGCGGTGCGGAGCGGCGACTGGGTGGACTACGGCTTCGGCGTGGGCTTTCCCGAGCTGCTCGACCACGCGCTCGCCGCGCGCAAGGGAGAGGTCAGGGACGTCAAGGTGCGCGGCGGGCTTGTCATCCGCCCGCGCATCGAGATCGTCGAGAGCGACCCCGAGCAGGAGAGCTTTACCTACTATATGTGTACTTTGCGGGGGTTGAATTTTACCTGACGTTTCAGATCGA
>OHAJ01002636.1_pt1 | contig 11991 bp, 13 predicted proteins | sample 1577101 | NCBI WGS metagenome assembly OHAJ01 (sample SAMEA3541531, study PRJEB24748) | human gut metagenome | biome: human gut; feature: human-associated habitat; material: faeces | place: China | collected 2012
CAGCTGCGTCATCATCTCACTGACTTTTAATGGGCATCCGATTGCACACGCCATCATGCTGGTGTTCCTACCCGCCCTATCCGATACGGGCGGTTTGTTTGCCGGTGCCTGGCTCGGCAAACACAAGCTCAGCCCGCGCATCTCGCCGAAGAAGTCCGTTGAGGGCCTTATCGGCTCGATGCTCTTCGCCATGGCTGGCGCATTTGCCGTATTCGCATGCACGTATGATGCCTCGAAATGGGCCCCTCGTTGGTGGGTGCCGATCGTGGCGGGTATTCTCATCGGTGCCGTGGGCACGTTCGGTGATTTGTGTGCTTCCATGCTCAAGCGCGATATCGGTATCAAAGACATGGGCCATCTGCTCAAGGGGCACGGCGGTGTGATGGATCGTGTGGATTCCATTTTGATGAGTGCACCGTTCACCTGCGCCTTGCTGTGGATCACCGGACTGTGATTCGCATGTCTCGTGCATGAACAATGTGGCATCGTGTGTATATCGCACGGTGCCACATGCCATATATGGGGAAATCATCGTTCAATATGCGTTCGCTATGGGCTAAGACATGGGCCATCTGATTCGTATGCGGCACGCCGTATGGTGGATTCTGATATTTCTATTGCATGTTTGACTATTTTCTGATATTGAGAGCGAAGCGAACCCATCATGACCACACAGCATCCTGACACTCCGGAAACCGGCATTACTCCCGGCGGCACATCAGGTGCCTTCCGTGACGTGCTATCCAAGGACCATGCCCGCCGTGGTAGGCCGCCGCTGCACTTTGTGGATATGACGCCCGAGCAGCGCGTCGAGAAAGCGGCCGAACTCGGATTGCCGAAGTTCCGAGTCAAGCAGCTCGCCAACCATTACTTTGGCCATTTCGATGTGAATGCCGCCGAATTCACTGATTTTCCGGCAGCTAAGCGCAGCGAGGCCGCCGCCGCGTTTTTCCCGCGGCTCATCACCGAGGTGACCCGCCAAGTGGCGGACGAAGGCACCACCATCAAGACCTTGTGGAAGCTGTTCGACGGCTCCCTCATCGAATCGGTGCTTATGCGATACCCGACCCGCACCACGCTGTGCATCTCCTCGCAGGTCGGCTGCCGGCAGGGGTGCGCGTTCTGCGCGTCCACGATCGGCGGTCTGATCCGCAATCTTGAGCCGTCGGAAATGCTCGACGAGGTGCTCTATTCCGAGCGGGAGTCCGGCAGCAAAATTTCCAATATCGTCCTCATGGGCATCGGCGAGCCGCTCGATAACTTTGACAATGTCATGCGCTTTCTCGAGCTGGTCAACCACCCGGACGGGGAGAACATCGGCATGCGGCACATTTCGCTGTCCACGTGCGGCCTCATCGAGCGCTTTGACGATCTGGCGGCGCGCGACCTGCAGCTGACGCTGTCGGTCTCCCTGCATGCGCCGGACGATGCTACCCGCTCGAAGATCATGCCCGCCAACCACGGCCGCGGCGTGGCGGCACTCATCGATGCCTGCGCCCGGTATTATGAAACGACCGGCCGGCGCATTTCCTTTGAATACGCCATGATCGACGGTGTGAATGACACGCCGGAGCACGCAAAGCTTCTGGCAAAGCACGCGCGGCGCGTCTGCGCACACGTCAACCTCATCCCGCTCAACCACGTGGAAGAGCGCGCGTTCCGGCCGTCTACGCCGGAGCATCTCAAGGCATTCATCCGCATTCTGGAGCAGGCGGGCGTCAATGTCACCGTGCGCCGCAAGCTCGGCAGCGATGTGGATGCCTCGTGCGGCCAGCTGCGCAAAAAGGTCGCCGATCATCGAGCCTGAAGGGGGAGAGCCCATGCATTGCTTTGCACAGTCGGACAGAGGGTCCGTCCGCAAGGAGAATCAGGATCGCGCCGCCTGCGCACACATCCGGCGCAGGGGCTGCACCATTGCCGTCGTCTGCGACGGGATGGGCGGTGCCACCGGGGGAAAGCTCGCGAGCGATCTGGCTGCGTCTATGTTTCTGGCGGATTTTCGCCGCGAAATGCAAGCGGGCATCGCGGTCGAGCCCGCCATGCGCCATGCCTGCGATGCGGCTAACCGCGCCGTCTATGACCGCGCGTGCGCAGACCCGGATCTGCACGGCATGGGCACGACGATCGTTGCCGCCTGTGTGCGGCACGGCCGGCTGACGGTGCTGCATGTCGGTGACAGCCGCGCGTATCTGGCCTGCCTGCGCCGGATGCAGCAGCTGACGACGGATCACTCGCTCGTGCAGGAGCTCGTCGCGAGCGGTCAGGTGCTGCCGGAGCAGGCGCACCGTCACCCGCGGCGGAACGTGATCACGCGCGCTGTCGGTGTCGGGCCGAAGGTGGAGCCGGACTGCCGCACGGTGCCGTTCCCGCTCGGGGCGCGGCTGCTGCTGTGTACGGACGGGCTGTCCAACACGCTCACGGAGGGCCAGATGCACGATCTTTGCCGTAGCTCGCGGGATGCCAAGCAGATCTGCGGCCGCCTGATCGCGGCGGCGCTGGCACGTGGTGCGCGCGACAATGTGACCGCACTCGTTCTTTTCCGCTGAAGCGCAACAGGGGGATCACTATGGAACAATCAATGAATCGCTATATCGGTCAGATGCTCGACGACCGCTACGAGATCCTGGAGATCATCGGCAGCGGCGGCATGTCGGTCGTTTACAAGGCCATGTGCCACAAGCTGCACCGCTATGTCGCCGTCAAGATCCTGCGCGATGAGATGGCGGCGGACGCTGAGCTGAAAAATCGCTTTCAGGCGGAGGCACACGCGGTCGCCATGCTCTCGCAGCCGAATATCGTCTCTGTCTACGATGTCGGCCACACCGGCGAGACGGAATATATCGTCATGGAGCTTATCGAAGGCGAGACGCTCAAGCAGCGCATGGCGGAGCATGGTGTATTCAGCGCCGTCGAGGCGCTGCACTACGCCACGCAGATCTGCAAGGCACTGCAGCACGCGCACGCCCATGGCATCGTCCACCGGGACATCAAACCGCAGAACATCATGATCACGAACGACGACATGGTCAAGGTCGCTGATTTCGGCATCGCCGCGCTCGAGAATATCCATGAAGAGCGCAGCGGTCAGGCCATCGGCTCCGTGCACTATATCGCGCCCGAGCAGGCCAAGGGCCTCAATGCCGACGCGCGCAGCGACCTGTATTCCCTCGGTGTCGTGCTCTATGAGATGCTCACGGGCCACCTGCCCTATGACGCGGACACCCCGGAGGAGATTGCGCTCATGCACATCGCCGGCAGCGCCAAGCCGCCACGGGAGTGGAACAGCGACATTCCCGAGGAGCTCGAGCGTATCACGCTCAAGGCCATGGAGCCGGACCTGCGCAAGCGCTATCAGTCGGCGGGGGAAATGCTCAAAGCGCTCAGCACCTGCAAGAAGCACCTCAACCAGCAGCGCCCGCTTTCCGAACGGCGCCGCGAGAGCGCGGAGAAAAAGGACTCCTTTTTCGGTGTCGGTCAGGACCTGACGGAGGAGGCATACCAGCGCCGGCGCAAGCGGGCCAAGCGCGTGAGCTATTTCACGGGTATCTTTTCGGTCGGCGTCTTTGCCATTTTGCTGTTCGTGTTCCTGTGGAATTTCTGGCTCGAGGATCTGTTCCGCACGGCCGAGCGCGTGGATGTGCCGGACTTTACCGGCAAGTCCTACGAGGCGGTCGTCAACGATAAGCAGTATGCCGACTATCATTTTACGGTCGTGTACACGGTCGATCCAGATGTGCCGGACGGCGTGATTATTGAGCAGGACCCGGTGGCGGGCAAGAGCCGCATGCGCGTCTCGGACGGCATCAATGTGCAGCTCACCGTCAGTACCGGCGTCGTCATGACCGATGTGCCGTATGTCATCAATGAAGACTACGAGGAGGCGACGGCCGCGCTCGAAAAGTCCGGCTTTACGGTCACGACGGAGTTTCAGGCCTCGAAGAACGTGACGGCGAAGTATGTCATCAGCTGCGAGCCCGCGCCCGGTGAAAAGGCGGCCGCCGGTTCCAGCGTGAAGCTGATTGTCAGCGGCGGCCCCGAGCTGCGCCCGGTCACGGTGCCTGATCTGTCGGAATTGACGGAGTCGGCCGCCATCGCGCGCATCGAGAGCAGCGGCCTGTGCTACGGCGGCACGTATAAAGAGGCCAACGATGCCAAGCAGGGCACGGTCTTCAAGCAGAGCGCACCGGCCAACACGCAGCTCACGGAGTACAGCAAGGTCTATATCTGGGTCTCCGACGGGCCGGCAAAACCGTAAAGAGATAAAGGAGCAACAACGCTTATGGTGCAGGGTGTCATCATCAAGGCGCTCAGCGGCTTTTACTATGTGGCCGCCGGCGATCAGATCGTGGAGTGCAAGGCCCGCGGCCGCTTCCGGTACGACGGGTGCAGTCCGCTGGTCGGCGACCGCGTGGAGGTCAGTTTTGACGCGCACGGTAAGGGCCGCATTGACACTGTTCTGCCGCGGCGCAATGCGTTCATCCGCCCGGCAGTGGCGAATGTTGACCAGCTTATCATGATCGCGGCGAATGTGAACCCCGTTACGGATCCGTTTCTGATTGACCGTGTGGTCGCCATCGCGGAAAATGCGGACTGTGAGCCGGTCGTCTGCCTCAATAAGTGCGACCTTGACCCGGCGGACCATCTTTATGACATTTACCGCTCCATCGGCTTTCGTGTCCTGCGCACGAGCGCGGCGACCGGGCTCGGCGTCGGCGAGCTGCGCGATGCGCTGCGCGGAAAGACCAGCGCCTTCACCGGCAACTCCGGCGTCGGTAAGTCGAGTCTGCTCAACGCGCTCGATGCATCGTTCGGCATTGCGACCGGAGCTGTCAGCGAGCGGCTCGGCCGCGGCAAGCACACAACGCGCCATGTCGAGCTCTATGCGCTTGGAGCGGATACGTTCGTCGCCGATACGCCGGGCTTTGCCTCGTTTGAGGTGGACATGGTCGACCCCATCTCGTGCGAAAATCTGCAGTATGCGTTCCGGGAGTTCCGGCCGTACATCGGCCAGTGCCGTTTTCGCGACTGCGCGCACCTGAAAGAGCCCGGCTGCGCCGTCCTCGCCGCCGTGGCGGCCGGCAGGATCGCGCCGGAGCGCCATGAGAGCTATGCGCGCCTGTACGCGCTCTCGGCCCAGGTCTGCGACTGGGAAAAGAAAAAGTGACGCACCAAAGCACCGCCCTCCGCATACACTGTAGGGAGAACCTGCAAGCGGAGGGCGGTGCTTTATGTTTCGACGGCGGGGGATTTGCTTCTGGATCGGCATCGCGTGTGTGGTCGCCGGTGTGTTCATCATTCTGGCGCTGGTGCTGCCGGCCGGCTTCTGGTGGTTTGCGCTCGGCGGTGCGCTCATTGCGGCGGGCGTTTGGCTGCTGCGCTGTTGATGGCGGCATAACCGGTGCGTGCCCGGCATAAGGATGTACAAAAACGACAAGGAGCACATCTTTATGGAACTACAACTGGGCAAGCAGAAACGCATGATGTACGCGCGGGTGTTTAACCGCACGGAGGAGGAGACCTGCAGCGCGGACGCCGTTGTGCCCGATGCGCTGGGGGATATCGGCGCGATTGTGGTCACAGAGGGTACATTCTGCCTCTGGAATCTGGACTTTTCGGACAAGAGCGCGCAGATCGAGGGCAGCGTCGCGGCCGACGTAGTCTATGCGGAGGAGGGCGGCGCGCTGCGCAGCTTCCCGGTGGAGCTGCCGGTGAAGGTGCGCATCAGCGGCGAGACGCTCTCGCCCGATGTGCGGCCATGGCTGCGGTGCACGCTCACTGCGCTGGATGCGCGCGCGGTCAATTCGCGCAAGGTGCGCGTCACAGCACGGCTGAGCCTGTGCCTGCGCGCCTACCGGGAGACGGAGCTTGCGCTCACGGACCGGATCGAGAGCGACGGCGGCGCAGTATTCACGCGCACGGAAACGCTCTGCTTGCAGATTCCGGTGTCTGTGGAGGAAAAGACATTCACCGTCTCGGAGACGCACCGCTTCGCGTCCGGGCAGCCAGAGGCTGACCGTCTGCTCTGCCACACGGAGACCGTGCTGATCGATGATGTCAGTACCGTCGGCAGCCGCGTCATTTTTCAGGGGCGCGTGTGTGCGTCTGTCTCCTATCTCCAGCAGGGGCAGATGTGCCCAATGGTTGAGAGCTTTGAGACACAGTTTTCGCAAATGCTCGACTGCCCGGCGGACACATCGCCGTGTCTGATGCACACGGCTGTCAATCTCACGGCAGCCTACCTGAACGTGAGCGCCGCGGCCGATGGTGCGGTGCTGGAGGCGGAGTATCATCTCGTCGCGCAGACGGTGTGCCTTGCGGATGCGGAGGCAGATTGCGTGACGGATGCCTACTGCAACACGGCCGAGCTCACGCTCGAGCGCGAGACGGTGCCGGCCGGCACCGTGCAGCCGGGAGAACCGCTGCGCCTGACGGCGGAGGGCACGCTCGCGTGCGAGGCCGCCTCGCTGACGGTTGTGTCCCGGCGTGCCGTGGTCTGTGGCCTGGCGGAGGATGGCTGTGACGTGCTTGTTCGCCTGCTCGTGACGGATGCCGAGCAGCGCGTATCCTGCATGGAAAAGCGCCTGCACCTGCCGCTCGAGGCGGCAGAAGGTGCGCGGCTGGAGCTGCTGAGCGTGCAGCCTGAGGAGCCGGCTGTCACGGTCACGGCGGACGGATTCCTGATCCGTGTGGCAGTGACGGCGCGCACAGTCGCGCTTCAGGAGTCCGGCTTCCGGCAGGTCACCGGGGTGACGGTGCAGGAGCGCGTCTGCCCGTATGCCTCCGTACCGTCGCTGACGATCGTACGCTGGGGCGGGGAGGACCTGTGGACGCTTGCCAGACGATACTGCTCGAGCGAGCAGCTTATCCGCGAGACGAACGGCCTCACGGATGATGCCGCCATGGCCGAACCGCCGCAATATCTCCTCATTCCCAAGACGCAGGTGTAGTTTTCGCGCAAATATGCGGATTTTTCTTGCCACGCGGCCTGGAGTGTGCTAAAATGTTCAAAGCATTTTAGCAAGAGGAGTTGTGACTATGTCCGGACATTCCAAGTGGCATAATATACAGAAGACCAAAGGCGCGCAGGACGCCAAGCGTGCGCAGGCGTTCACGAAGATCGCCCGCGAGATGATCGTGGCCGTCAAAGAAGGCGGCAGCGGCGACCCCAATAACAATTCCCGCCTCGCAGCTGTCATCGCCAAGGCGAAAGCCGCCAACATGCCGAATGACAACATCAAGCGCACGATCGACAAGGCGCTCGGCTCCGGCAACACGGATAACTACGAGTCCATCACCTACGAAGGCTACGGCCCGTCCGGTGTTGCCATCATCGTCGAGACGATGACCGATAACCGCAACCGCACCGCCTCTGAGGTGCGCCACTACTTTGATAAGTACGGCGGAAACATGGGCGCGACCGGCTGCGTGTCGTGGTCGTTTGATAAGAAGGGCGTCATCGTCATCAATGACGAGGATCAGGAGCTCGACGAAGACAAGGTCATGGAGGACGCGCTCGAAGCCGGTGCGGCGGACTTTGCGCCCGACGAGGGTGTTTACACGGTCTATACCGATCCCGACGATGTGGCGTCGGTGGCCGAGGCGCTCACGAATGACGGCTATGAGCTGCTGAGCGCGCAGGTGGAGATGGTGCCGCAGAACACCATCAAGCTCACCGACGAGGGCGATATCAAGAATCTCCAGAAGATGCTCGACATGTTCGAGGACAACGAAGATGTCCAGAACGTGTGGCACAACTGGGAAGAGTAAATTTCATATGCGCAGTGCGACCGCAGCCGATTCGGCTGCGGTCGTTTTTCGTCGCAGAAATGAATATTTTGTGAATTTTCGGATTGTGTCCTGTAAAAAGATGTGTTAAAATACAGCCAATGGAGCGGTATTCCGCTCAGAGATAGGAACGGAGGAAAAACAGATGAAATACTGCAGTCAATGCGGCAAAGAATTGGTGGACGAAGCGGTCGTGTGCCCGAACTGCGGCTGCGCGGTGCAGGCGCCAATCAACCAGCAGGAGGATAAACCGTCGACGGGACTGAACATTCTGGCGTTTTTGTTCCCGTTGATTGGTTTGATTTTGTTCCTGTGCTTCCAGAAGACGACGCCGGTGCGCGCCAAAGCGATCGGCAAATGGGCGCTGGACGGCTTCGTTGTCGGTGTTGCGCTCTCGATTCTGGTCGGGATTCTGGGTGCCATGTACGCATTAACGCGCGCGTGCGGGTGAAATGCAATCGCTGCATTTCACCCGCATTTTATATGCATCCGGTTTCAGAACTGACACAAAAAAGCTATCCTATGCTCCAAATGATTTTTGGAGGCGGTTGCATGAAGCTCCAAAGCTCTGGGACGGTATTTCGTCCATTCTGGTCCTGTTTGGGCTGGACCTGTATGGCAGCTGCTGCTGGTATGGTGTCTGGGCGCTGGTATATGCTGCGCTTGGGTGCGTCATTTTGGGCGTGCTCATCGCTGTGCGCACCCAGCGCTGCCCGTTTTGTTACCGCTACCTCGGCATGATGTTTTTCTCTGGCAAAAAGATGTACTGCCCGCATTGCGGCAGCGATGTGCACGCGGACAGAAACGTTTGACAGCACTGTCATTTTCCGCTATGCTGGATGCATCGAACATGCGAAAGCGGGGATACCATGAAACTTGGCCTGTGTCAGATGCCGGTCACGGCATCCAAAGCTGAAAATTATGAAACCATGCGCCGATATGTGCGCGATGCTGCTGCAGCCGGCTGTGATTTGATTGTACTTCCGGAAATGTGGTGCTGCCCATACAGCAACGCCGCGTTTGCGGAATATGCCGAGCCGCAGGGCGGCGATACATGGCGTCTGCTGTGTAAAACGGCACAAGAATGCGGCATCTGGCTCGTGGCGGGCTCCGTGCCGGAGCGTGATGGGGATGCGATCTACAACACCTGCTACGTGTTTGACCCGCAGGGGACACAGCAGGCGAAGCACCGCAAGGTACACCTGTTCGATATCGATGTAGCGGGCGGCCAGCGTTTTTTTGAGTCCGACACGCTCTCTCCCGGACGGCAATACACGCTCGTGGATACGCCGTTTGGTAAGGTCGGTGTGGCGATTTGTTTTGATGTGCGCTTTGCCGAACTCTTTCGCATTCTGGCGCTCGAGGGCGCGCGGCTGGTCGTGGTTCCGGCGGCATTCAACATGACAACCGGCCCGGCGCACTGGGAGCTGCTGTTTCGCGCGCGGGCACTGGATAACCAGTGCTTTCTTGCCGGCTGTGCTCCGGCGCGGGACGAGACGGCGGGCTATGTTTCCTATGCGCACTCGCTCGTGTGCGACCCGTGGGGACGTGTACTGGCACAGGCACAAGCAGCGCCCGAGCTGCTGATCTGTGACATTGACCTTGCCGAGACGGATGCCGTCCGTGCGCAGATCCCGGTCCTGCGCGCGCGGCGCACCGACCTGTATCAGTTGAAATATGAAAAAGACTCGTGATTTCACGAGTCTTTTTCTGTAATGTCCGTGACGGTCATTTTCTGTCCATTCACGCTGAATTTCACCTCATAGCCGCCAAATTCCAGCCCATAGACGCGGCTGGCGTCTGTCTGATACCGCGGGCGCGGATCTTGTGCGAGCACGCCGATGAGCGCATCCCGTTTCTCGACCGGAAAGCGCGACAGCAACTCCGGCGAGATACTCACCGTCAGCGCATGCATCTCTATCTGCCCAGTGAAGCCTTCTGTTGCCTCCGGGCGGCAGTCGGCGTAGGGGATGTAGGGCTTGATATCATAGATCGGCGTGCCGTCCATCAGGTCTGCTCCGGCGACGTGGAGCACCGGCCCGCGCGCGTCCGAAAACTCGATCCGTTCCAGACGCACGCATGACAAACCGATCGGGTTTGGCCGGAACGGTGAGCGCGTGGCGAATACACCCATGCGCACATTACCGCCCAGGCGCGGCGGCCGCACAGTCGGCGACCAGCCGGCGCGCACATTTTCGGAAAACTCCCAGATCAGCCAGATGTGCGAGTAGCCGTCCAGCCCCCGCACGGCCTCGCGGCTGCGAAACTCCGGCTCGAAAACGATCTCTGCCTGCAGGCTGCCGACCACGCCGCTCTGGCGCGGGATGCCGAACTTCGTGGCAAAGTCGCTGCGGATGCGGGCGATGGGCTTCATGCGTCCGCCTCCTCCGCCGTTTGGCATACGTGGCGCACGCAGCATTGGTCACACATCGGCTTGCGCGCCGTGCACACGGCGCGGCCGTGCAGCACCAGCCGGTGGCAGAAGTCGGATGATTCCTCCGGCGGCAGGATCTTGCGCAGTGCGGTCTCGATCTTGACAGGGTCTTTCAGCCCGTCTACGAGGCCCATCCGGTTCGAGAGCCGGATGCAGTGCGTGTCCACGACCACGGCGGGCTTGTGGTACACGTCGCCGAGAATGAGATTAGCCGTCTTGCGCCCGACGCCGGGCAGGGAAGTGAGGGCCTCCATGGTGTCCGGCACGCGGCCGCCGTATTCCGCGACGAGCTTGCGCGCGCACAGGACGATATCCCGCGCCTTTGCGCGGTAAAAGCCGCAGGAATGGACATAGGGCTCCACGTCCTCCGGCTCGGCGGCTGCAAACGCCTCAAGCGTCGGGAAGCGCGCATATAGCGCCGGCGTGACCTGATTGACACGCTCGTCGGTGCACTGTGCGGCCAGCCGCACGGCAAACAGCAGTTCGTAAGCTTTTTCATATTGCAGAGAGCAGTCCGCAGGGTAGGCCTGCGCCAGGCAGCGGAGGATCTCCTGTACTTGTTCCGGTGTGCGCATATTGTTCACCTCTCCGGCAGTGTAGCACATTTTGCGCCGCCTGCCAAGTGCGGCGAGTTGCCAAGGCGCGGAAAATGCGGTATAATATCGCCATTGCATCACAGGAGGCGCGTTATGTACAGACCATTGGCGGATGAGATTCGGCCGACAACGCTTGACGACGTCGTCGGGCAAAAGCATATTCTGGGCCCGAACGGGATGCTCCGCCGCATCGTGGAATCCGGGGAGATCCCGAACATGGTGTTTTACGGCCCGTCCGGCACCGGCAAGACCACGGTCGCGAGCATCATCGCGGCCAGCACGAACCGCACTCTGCGCCGCCTGAACGCCACGACTGCGAGCATTTCGGACATCCGCAATATCATTGCGGAGCTTGACACCATGCTCACACCCGGCGGCGTGCTGCTGTATCTCGACGAGATCCAGTATTTCAACAAAAAGCAGCAGCAGTCGTTGCTGGAGTTCATGGAAGATGGCCGTATCACGGTCATTGCCTCCACGACGGAAAATCCGTATTTTTATGTCTATAATGCGGTGCTCAGCCGCAGCACGGTGTTCGAGTTCAAGCAGGTGCCGGCGGCTGAGGTGGAAAAGGCTGTACTGCGCGCGGTGTCCATTCTCAGTGCGCGGGAAAATGTTACGGCGGACATCGAGCCCGGTACGGCGGTGCAAAGAACTGTAATCAACGATTTCTTTCACATTCAAATCTTCCAAAATATCGGACAATGCGACCGTATAAGTAGAGGACATCGTAAAATCCGTTACGTCCGCGCTTATCTCAAGACTTTCAGGAAGCGATACCTGCGAAGACGACTGCGAGAAATCATTCATTCCCAGACTTTCTTTCATACCCGGAACAGCAAATCCAAGTACGATATTTCTATTCCCGTCTGACACTACTTTTCCGTTGTCGATCGCCACATTGCTAAACGTCTCATTCGGAAGTATCATTCCTGTCATCATTACAAACGGACTGCTTAGTTCTTCGGATTTTCCGCTTACATTCACCGATTTCTTTGTGTTATTTGTATAATCAATTTTGATCTTCAGATGTCCGCTTTTTCCTTTCAGCTCTGAAGGACTGATTTTCTTTCCATCCAGATAATAGGTCAGTTTCACGGAAACCGGAAGTTCTTTTTCAGTCGTTCCCTGATAATAAATATCTGCGCCGTTTGTATCCCACGTCAGATTATCGCC
>OHAJ01002637.1_pt1 | contig 11991 bp, 11 predicted proteins | sample 1577101 | NCBI WGS metagenome assembly OHAJ01 (sample SAMEA3541531, study PRJEB24748) | human gut metagenome | biome: human gut; feature: human-associated habitat; material: faeces | place: China | collected 2012
CGGCAGTCATTGACCGCCGAATTCACTGAACCAATTCGGCGGTTGGTGACCGCCGGATCTGAAAATGGCGTTTGGAAGCTATCAACAAAATACCCACAAACCGAAACATGGATGATTCCAGCTGATAGATTATTCAACAGATTATCTTCCACCCATTTAAATACTATATCAGGAATTGAGAACCCGATAAAACGTGCTTTCTATGAAATGGAAACTATTCGTGGATGCTGGTCTGTAAAAGAGTTAGAGCGGCAAATCGCATTTCGGCGTGTGAATCGTCAGTCCGGCGGCGTTGACCGATTCGTCCCAGTCGGCGGTAAACGTGGCCGTATAGATGCCGTTGCCGGCGCTTACGCCCTCGGCGTCGGCCCACTGGCTGCCGTCTTTCCGGATGCGCAGCCCGAAGGTTGCCGCCGTGATGTCCGGATCGAGGACCAGTGCGCGCAGCGTGATGCTGTTCGTCCAGAGGTCGTAATCGGCCTTTTCAGTCGGCAGGATGCCTTGCAGGCGATATTCCGAGATGGCCGAGGCTTCGGAGTTGGCGGCGTCGGCGACACGGATAGTTACCGGCTGATTGCCGCCCGGGCGTCCGGCGAAGAAGGCGTCGGAAAGCGTGACCGTCAGGCTGAGGTCGTTCTCCTTGACGACATCGATACCTTCGGTCGTGCCGTTGAGCGCGTCGTAGGTATTGTTGCCGATGCTGATTTCGACATCGCGGACTGCCGCCATTGTCGTTATCATATAACGTTTTGGGGCGGTCTTTCCGGGGATGAAATCCTGGGGCTGGCTCATGTCGAATCCGTCGCTTTCGATGGACGGTTCGGGGCTGAACGGGAACGTGTCGTCGTGATCGTCGGTCGAGGTGTCGACCTTGACGACGAAACATTCGATGAAGCCCGGCAGGTCCTTCGAGAATTTGAACGAGACGCTGTATTTGCCGCCGGCCTGCACACCCTCGAATTTGCCCGTTTTGGTGATTACGCCGCGTTCGGGGTGGGTTCCTTCGAAATACGTCGTGAGCGTCGTTACACCTTCGGGCATAATGAAGTAGCCCGTGCCGTCGGTCAGGTATTTCAGTGCCGGGACACTTCCTGCCTCGGCTTTTTCTGCGTCGAACGCCTCGGCGGCGACTACCCATGCGTGGAAATTCTCACCGAAAGCGGCCGGAACCGTAGCGTCGAATTTTACTTCGGCGACGACGCAAGGCACGGCACGCGGCCGAAAAGGCGCGCCGTCACGCCGAGCATGCAGCCGAGCGCGCGCAGCGCCATGCCGACCATCTGACCGAAAAGGCGCAGCATCACGCCGACCACGCAGCGGAGCGCGCACAGCGTCACGACGACCGCCATGACAGCAGGGACTGACCGCAGGCACAAACGCAAAACAGGATAGAAAACCGGAAGGGGCAGCCACCCCTTCCGGTTTTGTTGTATGTACAGGTCTCCGCCCCGCCGTGCACCTGTAGTTCTCTCCCTGCAGAAGCAGTCGGAGCGTGCGATGCCTTCTCCTCGCCGAGAAGGTGGCAAGCTCTGCTTGCCGGATGAGGTGGAAAGGTCATGGCCGCCTCCAGCGGTACCGGTGATGCGCCGCCCCCGGTCTCGGCCCCGCCGCGCTGGCAAAAAACAGCGGCGTCACGGAGTTGTTTCCGTGACGCCGATGCGTCGGTGCGCGCACTTAGCGTTTGCGCTTATTCTTCTGATACAGGGCCCACAGGCCGTTGAGCAGCAGGTTCTTATCGTACGTGATCTCGCGCCGGCAGTACGGGATGATGCAGCCGCCGAGGCCGCCGGTCGCAATGACGGCGGCGGGCTCGCCGAGCTCGGCCTCCATGCGCTCGATCATGCCGTCGAGCATGGCCGCCGTGCCGAAAACGCTGCCGGAGCGCATGGCCTCGACCGTGTCGGTGCTGATGCACTTTTTCGGCGCGTCGAGCGAGATGTGCGGCAGCTGCGACGTGCCGCTTGCGAGCGCCTCGAGTGAGATGCCCACGCCGGGAATGATGGCCCCGCCGAGCACGCGTGCCTCACGGTCGATGACGGTCATGGTGGTGGCCGTGCCCATGTCGATGATGATGAGCGGCGGGGCATGGATGGCCAGCGCGGCGGCCGCGCCGACGACGAGGTCGCTGCCCATGGCGGCGGGATTGTCGAGCGCGATGTTCAGCCCCGTTTTCATGCCGGGGCCGACGACGAGCGGGCGGATGCCCGTGATCATGCGCACGGCGGCGATGAGCGCGCCGTTGATCGGCGGCACGACGGACGACAAAATGGCGCCGTCGATGTCCTCCGGCGCGATACCGGAAAACTCGATCACCTGCCGCAGCGAGATGGCGTACTCGTGCGCGGTCTTGTCGCGGTCGGTCTCCAGACGGGCAATGTTGCGGATGCCGGACTCGTCGAGAAAACCGATCACAATATTCGTATTGCCAACGTCCAGAGCCAGCAGCATATCAGTCCACCGGGCCTTTCTTGCCGGCCGCGATCAGCCGGGTGATGGTCGGGCTCAGGACGAGGTTCACGCCCAGCTCGAGCAGGAAGTTCACGCCCACGAGGGTCGTGACGATATAGGTCGCGACAGCCGTGCCGCCGGCCCACGCCTGCAGCTGCGGCTGATAAAACAGCACCATGGCGAGCACGAACAGCCCGGTGTTGACGACCGGGGCGGCCGCAGCCGCGACGATGACGCCCGCGAGCGCGTGCTTTTTGCCGATGGCGCGATAGAGCGCACCGGCAACGAGGCCGGCCGCCGTGCCCTTGATGAGGCAGACGAGCACGGTCATGACCGGGCGCGCGGAAAACATGATGTAACCGCCCTGATCGGCGCCGGTGACGACGGCGATCGTGACGACGACGCCAAACACGAAGCCGAGCCACGCGCCGGCGCTCACGCCGTAAACGGCTGCGCCGACCACAATCGGGATCAGCACGAGCGACACGGCGAACGGGCCGACCTTGATGAAGCTGCCGAGCAGCTGCAGCACGACGACGATGGCGGTGAAGAGTGCAAGCCCAGCCAGACGCCGGGTCTTACCATTGCTGTTGTTCATTTTTGATACCTCCTAAAGCTGCTGTTCCCGCTCCGGGCGGGATATAGCGCAGGAGTATCTTACCCAATCCGACGCAAAAAATCAAGAGCGGACGCGCAAACTTTGCACGTCCGCCCATGACAATTTTTGATGATGCAATTACTTCAGCGCGTCCACGGTCGCCAGATACAGGGCATCCGACCCGTCGGACGGCATGAGGAAGCCGGTGCGCGGCGAGAAGCTGAAGCCGTTGAGCGTCGGGCCGTCCTGCAGGCAGGAGCGCTTGAACTGCTGGCTGAAGAGGCGGCGGCAGTAGCTGCGCAGCCACTTTTTGAGCGTCGCGTGGTCAAACTCGTCGCCGTAGGCGATGTCGGCCAGGCGCAGCACCTTCTCGGGTGCGAAGCCGTGATCGACCAGATAGTACAGGAAGAAGTCCTGGAGGTTATACGGGCCGACGGAGTCCTCGCTCTTCTGGGCGATCTCGCCGTTGCGCGTCGGGGGCAGCAGCTCGGGGCTGACCGGCGTGTCGAGCACGTCGAGCAGGGCCTTGGCGAGCACTTTGTCCTCCGTCGTCTCGGCGACGTAGCGCACGACCATCTGCACCATGGTCTTGGTGGAGCCGGCGTTGACATCGTACATGGAGATGTGGTCGCCGTTGTAGGTGCACCAGCCGTCGGCAAACTCGCTCATGTCCTCGGTGCCGACATGGATGCCGCCGTCGGCAAAGCCGTTGGCCACGTCCATGAGGATCTGGGTGCGCTCGCGCGCCTGCGAATTCTCATACACGACGTTGCGGTTTTCAGGGTCGTGGCCGATGTCTTTAAAGTGCTGCATGACGCTCTCGCCGATGTCGATGACGCGCACGGTCGCGCCGAGCTGCTCGGACACGATGATGGCGTTGGACTTCGTGCGGTCGGTCGTGCCGAAGCACGGCATGGTCACGGCAGTGACGTAGTCGGCCGGCAGGCCCATCATCTTCACGGCCTCGGCGCAGATGATGACGGCGAGCGTGGAGTCCACGCCGCCGGAAATGCCGACGACCGGGTGCTTGAGATTGGCGTACTGCATGCGGCGCACGAGGCTGGCGGCCTGCATGTGCAGCAGGCGCTTGGCCGCGGCGTGATAATCGGCCGGGTCGTCCGGGCGGTAGGGATACTTGCCGAACGGGCGGGTGAGCACGGTTTCCTCGACGCCCTCGCCCCACTCGGTGACGACGTAGGACGCAGCGTCGCCGGTGAAGGTCGCGTCCTTGCGGCGCGCGGCGATGAGCAGCTGCACGTCGAGCTCAGTCACGATATCGGAGCAGCCGTCCTCGGCGCTCTCGAGCACCTTACCGTCCTCAGCGATGAGGCACAGGCCGGAATACGTCGCGTCGGTGCTCGACTCGCCGAAGCCGGGGGCCGCCAGCACGACGCCGGCGTGCAGTTTCGCGCTCTCGGCGCGCACGGCGGTGGTCACGCGGCAGGCGGAGTCCGTCGCCATCGGGAAGCCCGCCATCTCGACGAGCACGGTCGCACCGGCGAGCGCATGGCGCACAGCCGGGGACACCGGGGCGGACACGTCCGCGCCGACGAGCACGGCGACGTTCAGCTCGCTGACTTCGCTGTGCTGGAACAACTGCTGCGGGTGAAAATCGACCGGGCCGAGCCCGCCGATCTGAATATCGTCGAGCAGTGCGCCGGGCAGGGCGAAGTGCTTGTCGCCCGGGCAGCTGGCCGGCACGACGCCGAGCAGCTCACCGTTGCACACGGCGGCCGCCGCGTCATACACCTTCGCGCCCTGCGCGACCGGCAGGCCGACGAACACGAGCATATCCTTGCCCTCGGACGCCTTGACGACCTTTTCGAGCGCGGCCGCCGCGCCCGCGAGCAGGGTGTTCTGGTAGAACAAATCGCCGCAAGTGGCGCCCGTGAGCGTCAGCTCCGGGAACACGAGCACCTTCACGCCGAGGCGCACATGCTCGTCCATGGCGCGGATGACGGCATCCGCATTGAACATTGGGTCCGCTACCCGGATCTCGGGAGCAGCCGCTGCAACCTTGATAAATCCGTGTTTCATATTGATTCTTCCTTTTCTCTATTCTAATTTGCTTTCTCGAATGTAAAGAGCGCCGCGTCGTAAAACTTCAGCACCGCGCCGCGCACAGGCACGTATTCCTTTTCCGACGCCGTCACGGTGACGCTGCCGCTGCCCGCCTCGGCGTGCGCGGTCTCGTCGAGCACGGGCAGGACGTTTTCATTCAGCTCCTGCGCCAGCTCGTCGAGGTGCTGGGCGTAATACGTGCTGTCGTGCGGCGGCGTGTAGCCCGGCACGGGGTTTGCGCCCCGCGTGAGGCAGAACACCACCATCAGCACCGACAGCAGCAGCACGAAGCCGCCGCCCACGGGCCCGAGCCAGCGGGCGATCTGCGCGCCGGGCTCCTCCTTTGCGGTGGGGTCCGGCGGCGGGACGATCTTCGGCATGGCTTAAAACCGGATGCGCGCGGCGATGTAATCCTCCAGCTGCTCCATGGGGATGCGCTCCTGCTGCATGGTGTCGCGGTCGCGCACGGTCACGCAGCCGTCGGTAGCGGAATCGAAGTCGAACGTCACGCAGTACGGCGTGCCGATCTCGTCCTGACGGCGGTAGCGCTTGCCGATGGAACCGGCCTCGTCATAGTCGCACATGAAGCGCTTTTGCAGCTTGTGGTAGAGCTCGGTCGCGGGCTCGGAGAGCTTTTTCGACAGCGGCAGCACCGCGCATTTGAACGGCGCGAGCGCCGGGTGGAAGTGCATGACGACGCGGGTGTCGTTCTTGGCCGCGTCCACGACCTCCTCGTCATACGCCTCGCACAGGAAGGCGAGCGTCACGCGGTCGGCGCCGAGCGACGGCTCGATGACGTAGGGGATGTAGTGCTCGTTTTTCTCCTGGTCGAAATAGTCCATGTCCTGGCCGGAGAACTTCTGGTGCTGGGTCAGGTCGTAGTTCGTGCGGTCGGCGACGCCCCAGAGCTCGCCCCAGCCGAACGGGAACAGATACTCAAAGTCGGTCGTGGCCTTGGAGTAGAAGCTCAGCTCCTCCTTCTCATGGTCGCGCAGACGGAGGTTTTCATCGTGCATATTCAGGCCCTTGAGCCACTCATGGCAGAAGCTGCGCCAGTAGTCGAACCACTCCAGATCGGTGTCCGGCTCGCAGAAGAACTCCAGCTCCATCTGCTCGAACTCGCGGATGCGGAAGATGAAGTTGCCCGGCGTGATCTCGTTGCGGAAGCTCTTGCCGATCTGGCAGACGCCGAACGGGATCTTGCGGCGCGTCGTGCGCTGGATGTTCTTGAAGTTGACGAAAATGCCCTGCGCGGTCTCGGGGCGCAGATACACCTCGGCGGCCGTGTCCTCGGTCACGCCCTGGTGGGTCTTGAACATGAGGTTGAACTTGCGGATATCGGTAAAGTCGCTCTTGCCGCAGCCCGGGCAGGGGATCTGCTGCGCGCGGATGAAGGCGACCATCTCGTCGTTGGTCATGGCCTCGACGTTCACGTCGGGCATGGGGTTCTCGGCCAGCCAGCCCTCGATGAGCTTGTCGGCGCGGTGGCGCATCTTGCAGGACTTGCAGTCGATGAGCGGGTCATTGAACGTCGTCACGTGGCCGGAAGCCACCCAGACCTGCGGGTTCATGAGGATGGCGGAGTCGAGCCCGACGTTGTAGGGGTTTTCCTGCACGAACTTCTGCCACCAGGCGCGCTTGACGTTGTTTTTGAGCTCCACGCCGAGCGGGCCGTAGTCCCAGGAGTTGGCGAGGCCGCCGTAGATCTCGGAACCGGGGTACACAAAGCCGCGGTTCTTGCACAGGGCGACGATCTTGTCCATGGTTTTTTCGGTGTTTTTCATTGTTTTTCCTCCCTGCTCCGCCAATGGCGATGGCGGAAGCCAAATGATCTCCGCCGATGGCTTCGGCGGGACGTGTCCAGCCGGAAATGACCCGATCGGACAATTTTATATTATAGCACCGCGCCCCCCGTCCTGCAAGGAATGACACAACGTTAACACGAGGTATGGGTTCTTGCGCAATTTCTGTTGCGTTCCGGGAAAAATCATGTTAAACTCATCTTACCCCGGATGCCATCCGGGGGTACTCACAAAAGTAAAGGAGACGATAACCATGTCCATTTCCGTTGGCGCCGTCGGCACCGCTTCCACCGTCGTGACGCCTGAAAATACCGCGGCTGCGGTCGGCTCCGGCGCGCTGCCGGTGTTCGCCACGCCGTATATGATCGCCCTGATGGAAAACGCCGCCTGCAACGCCATTGCCGACGGTCTTGAGGAAGGCCAGAGCAGCGTCGGCACGAAGCTCGACGTGTCGCACGACGCGGCGACGCCCGTCGGCATGCACGTCACGGCCAGGGCCAAGCTTGTGGAGGTCGACCGCCGTCGCCTCGTGTTCCGCGTCACGGCGGAAGACGATGCCGGCCCCATCGGCCAGGGCACGCACGAGCGCTTTCTCATCATGGCGGACAAGTTCCTCGCCAAGGCGGAGGCCAAGAAGGGCTGAGCCCCCCTGCCCCGCCCAAAATGCACCGGTCCTGCGGTAATTGAGAAAGATTCACAAAATGTCCCTTTCTTTTTGCCGCGAAATCGGTTACACTGTACTTACAGATCCGGGAACACCCGGAGTGGAAAACCTGAAAGGAGTGGCGTTTTATGAAGTTCACGTTCATCGAAAAGAAAATGGCCCCGTCCGATTCCCTGCGTGCGTATGCGGAGAAAAAGGTCAGCAAGATCGACCGGCTCTTCCGCACAGAAAGCGAGGCAAACGTCACCTTCAGCACGGAGCGCGGCCGCTTCACGGCCGAGATCACGATCAAGAACAACGGCACGTTCTTCCGCGCCCATGAGACGACGAGCGATATGTACGCCTCCGTTGACTCCGCCGTGGCGACGATCGAGCGCCAGATCCGCAAGAACAAGACCCGACTGGCCAAAAAGCTGCGCGCGGGCGCGTTCGAGCGCGAGGTGCAGCCGGAGTACGTCCCCGCGGATGACACGGTCGAGGCCGGCGCGTTCGAGGTCGTGCGCCGCAAGCGCTTCCCCATCAAGCCCATGAGCGTCGAGGAAGCGATCCTGCAGATGGATCTGCTCGAGCACACGTTCTTCGTGTTCCGCGATGTTGCGTCCGACGGCGCGGTGTCGGTGGTCTACCGGCGCAAAAACGGCGGCTACGGCCTCATCTCCGACGAGGCGGAGTAAGCGCCTGCCCCCTGTTTTCGGGGCGGCAAAGCGATCCCAGCATCCAAAAATCCATGCACGCCCCGCGCCTTTCGGCGCGGGGCGTGTTTTGCCATGTCAGAGGGTATCACCAGAAGCTGCGCCTTTTCAAGCCTTCTCCTCAAGGAGAAGGCTTCGCACGACCTGATCCCCCTGCAAGGGGAAGGCTCGGGTGCGCGTCGGCCCGCAGTGCACCACCGGCACACCCCCCACCTAAATAGATGGACAGACAGAGCTGGGGGACTCTGTCTGTCCAAATCAGGTTTACTGCCCTTTTGGGTGGCAGCTATGGCACTGCGCACCGCAATGGGCACAGTTGCCGCCGCAGGAGGATTTCCCTTGCCGCTTCTGGCGGATCAGGGAAAGGGAAATGAAGGTGACAATGGCGATGAGTACAATCGAAATCAAAATCGTAGAGAGGTTCGCGCCAATCCAGCTGAACATGGAAAATCACTCCTTTGCGTTTGCGAATTTTGGAAAGGCTCAGGCCTTGAGCGTGGTGGCTTCCTTGTAGCTTCGAAAATAAACACTTAGCCTTTGATTGTTTAAAAAACACACATAAAATTACAGCAAAATATAGTACTGGCACAAATAATACATATGTTTCAAAGACACCAAAACATGTTAACATTAATAGTAAAATACAAAATTTTATAGATATTTCATTTTTCATATAAAACTCCATTAATAAAATAATGATACCTATAATCGTAATACTCATTCCTAAATATGTAAACCCAAATAATGTAACATTCAACGGATAAGTTATTACATATATTCCTGAAAGTAAAACACCTATAATTTTTTCAAATGAACTGCTAATTTTATGTCTAATAACACAGTAAAACATTGCTGCTGCTAATCCTAAATTTAAAATATCAGCTAGCACATATAATTTATAAAAAGCTGATGGAGATACAAAAACACCTAAAAATTCAATAAATAACGCATTCCAAACCATGTCATAAAACATCCCATCAACTTTTTGAAAATTTATAGTATAAAGAGCATTTTTAAAATGAACTCCCGCATCAATTGAAGCATAATTTATTCTCAAAGACATACCAGAATAATGTACTTTTGTAAAATAAATTAATCCTAACAACAATAATACAATAAAGATTAAATCTACTAACTCAAATTTATAATGTTGAATATCTTTATACTTAATAATTATATACCAGAAAAAAATTGAAGATATTAAATCAACAACACCTATAGATATAACATTAATTGGAATGCAAAGTACCTGAAATATTCCAGAAATCAATGTGTGATAACAACTTAAAACTATTATTAAAATTATTATCCATTGTAAAGCAAATAATTGTTTTTTACTTTTTTTCCAAAAAAATACACTCAAAAATAAAGATCCTGCACCTATTAAAAATATAAGAGATGCAATTATTGAACAATTCACTCTCTTCCCTCCCTTTTTATGCTAATCAAACAAAATAGAATGCAAATAATTATTTCAATCAAAATACACAAAAATATAAAATTTCAATTACATAAAATATCGAACTATATTAATCAATACAAATAAATGAATAAAAATAATTATTATCGATATGATGAAATTGGCACGTTTTTTTGACAACTTCTTTGGTGGAATTAATGCAATCAATAATAATATAACAACAGGAATAAAATATCTTCCTTGTACACCCTCAGTGACGTATTTGCCAACTGGAGTCCACTGAAAATTCATTCCTAGAATAACTAACATAAACACAAAAAGCGATAAAAATACTAACCATATTCTATTAGATAACTTAAACTTCTTATTTTTTGTTTCCTCAAATAAAATCGGTGTCCCAAATAATAAGCCATAGTAACCATAAAAAGAAACTCGATTCAATGGTATAGCTAAAACTCCTAACATCCCAATAAATGATTTTACATAAAAATCAAATTTATTATTTAAAGTTTCTACATACATATAAAATACGTTTTTAGGATTTGATAATAAAAATTTGATCTGAGCAGATTGATTTACATTATTTACTTTCACATAATTATCTAACGACTCTATTGTCTGTGCATTTACTTTTAATAATGATGTACAATAATATGATGTAAAAATAAGCAATACCATCAAAATACATATTGCATATTGATTAATAGTCATTCTCTTTAATTTATCAAATAATAAAAAGTAAATTCCAAATATTGGTAAATAAATATATTTAGCTAAAAAAACAATACCAATCATTGTAAAAACAATTATTATATCTATAGTTTCTATTTTGTCACTATTAAATTTCATTTTAAGGAAATATGCAATAGCTAATAAACAGATTGTATTAATTAATGAATCAGATGAAAATGACATTTCCTGTTGAATGAGCATTGGATTGAAAAAATACACAAAAAATACCCACTTTCCAAAAGGAATAATTTTTAAAATATTATAACCTATAATTATAAAAATCAACAAATTCATCATTCTTCCACAGTAGAATCCAAAATATACAGATAAATGTAAGATCCTTGTTATAAATAAAGGAATTGCAGAAAAAATATATAAGATAAAATGATATGAACACGCATTTTGATATAATGTTAATGATTTATAATTATCAAATTGAAAAATAGCTGGCAATATATCATTGTAATTTCTTATTTCTGTTACTAAATATTTTGTAGTTATTTTTACATCTCTTATAAACGAAAAATTAAATTGCGACGTTAGGTATGCTTTAGCAAAATGAACAGGTTCATCTGGTACACTTCCTGGAAGAATAAGAAATGTAAAACATAAACCTATTGGTATAATAAATAATCCAAAAATATAAGCAACATTGTCTTTAAATTTTATAAAAGCAATGAAAATTGCAAATATAAATAATGCAATTAAATATATATCTATCAAAAATAATATTGGATTAATTAACAACTCATAATACCAAGAACAAAACACCTTTAACGTCAACAGTAATAGTCCTAAAAAAGCTAGCCATTCTATAATATAAAAATTTACCTTTTTTATTTTAAATAACTCATCTATTTTTTTCACAACACCTTGATCTTTGTAATTACAGCATAATATTAATAATATTACAAAAATTTCAATCATAGAAAAAAATGCGATATTTTTTCTACTTTTGATTTCATAAGTGAAACTTTTTTGTGAAAAACTCACGAAGCAGATTGACATATTATCGCTGGCGTGATATTTTGGCGTTGACAAACCCTGTGTCCTGCCCCAACAGGACACCAGAGCAGGCCGCACACGCGCGGCCAGGAAAGGTTGATCTTTATGAAAAATACATTCAAACGCTCCGGCGCAGCGCTGATCTCGCTGGTGCTGCTGTTGGTGCTGGCTGTCAGTGCCGGTGCCGCCAGCAGCCAGAATGTCGGTGTGAAATTCTGGAAGGAACGCTCCGATAAGGAATCTATGGCCAACAGCGGCATCGATTCCAACCGCATCGCCACCCTCACCCGGCAGGCCAACGGCACTTACACCCTGACCCTGCCGGTCATGCAGGTATCCAAGCTGGGTGTCACCGGCTATCTGTCCGGCCTGACCATCGGTGATGTGACCTACGACGGCACCCTGACCGGTGATTTCAACAAGGCCACGGCGGTGCTCACCATCAAGAACCTGCCCGCCTCGGTGCTCACCGGGAGCGACGTGAACAAATCCGTCCTTGTGACCTGCAACATCCAGATGGACCTGCAGGTCCTGGGTGAGATCAACACCAGCGCCCGGATGTGTATCTG
>OHAJ01002638.1_pt1 | contig 11991 bp, 10 predicted proteins | sample 1577101 | NCBI WGS metagenome assembly OHAJ01 (sample SAMEA3541531, study PRJEB24748) | human gut metagenome | biome: human gut; feature: human-associated habitat; material: faeces | place: China | collected 2012
GCAATCGGAACACGAATTGGCAGAACTTAAAGTACGACATGCAATGGGAGACGGCTACCAAACTTGATATCGCTGCTGACTTCGCTATTTTGGGCGGCCTTATCTCGGGTTCGTTTGACTATTTTAAGGAAAAGCGTACCGATATTTTAGTAACCGGTGCCAATCGTGCCGTTCCTTCATATTTTGGTACTTCCGCTCCTGTGGCCAACCTCGGCAAGGTAGACAGTGAAGGTTTCGAGTTGGATATTCGCTGGAATAAGCAGCTCAACCGAGACTGGCGTCTTTGGGGTAATGGCTCTTTGACTCATGCTGTCAGCAAGATCAAGGAGGCGGATGATCCCAGACTGAAACCTGACTATCAGAAGAAGGCTGGTAAGGCCATTGATCAGAATTATTCTTATGTGGATCATGGATATTATAATAGTTGGGATGAACTCTATGGTAGTACGGCGCACGATGAATACGATGAAGGACGTAAGCCCGGTAACTATGTCATCCTCGATTATGATGCCGACGGTATTATTTCCGTGAACGATAATATTCCTTATGGCTATACAGGTACTCCGCAGAATACAATGAACCTTCAGATCGGTGCTGACTACAAAGGCTGGAGCTTCTTCGTTCAGTTCTACGGTGTGACTAACGTAAGCCGTTCTGTAGGCCTCAGTAGCTTGGGCGGTACAAGAAACACCGCTTTCCACGAGGGCAGCTACTGGTCTCCGGAGAATCAAAACGGTGATGTACCTCTGCCTCGCTGGTTGAACCAGACAAGCCGGTATACCGATGGTACACGCTTCCTCTTCGACGGTTCGTACGCACGTTTGAAGTATGCTGAACTTTCATATACCTTCTCTAAGGAAAAATGGCTGAAGGCATCGGGTTTGGGCACTTTGAAGCTGTTTATCAATGGTAACAACCTCTTTCTCTGGACTGATATGCCCGATGACCGTGAGTCGAATACCGGTGGATGGAGCGCATACCCCACTCAACGTCGTTTCAATTTAGGTTTTAAAATAACACTTTAATCTGAGATAAGATGAAAAATAAGATTATTCACATACTTTTCGTATTCTTCGCCGCCGGATTCACGTTTACTTCGTGTACCGACTATCTGGACAGAGATTCTGACTCTGTGCTGTCAGCAGAAGATGCGTTCAAGAACTTCAATAACTTCCAAGGATTTATCGAAGTGATGTATAACGTTATCCCCGACGTGGCCAAGCATAACTGGGTAAGCTCCTTCAACTGGGGTGACGATGAGGTTATTACTACCGGTAATGGTGAAGGTTTGATGGGGTATGCTATCGATGGTGGTAACTACCGCACTTATATTGGTAAAGGTGACTGCTTCCTGGATAGAAGCTGGAAAGTTGATGGAGACCGTTTTGCTAAGGCTCTGTGGGGTGGTGGCTGGTATGCCATTCGTCAGGCCAATCTCGGTCTTGAAGCTCTGCAGAGTGGTTTGTTGAAGGATGCCACGCAGGAGGAACGTGACTTTGTCGAAGGGCAACTCTATTTCTTCCGCGCTTGGTTCTATTTCCAGCTTACTACTTATTGGGGTGGCTTGCCATATATGGAAAGTGTATTGCCATCCGATGCACAGTTCAACTTGCCGCGCGAAAGCTATCAGGAGAATGCCGAAAAGATGGCGAGAGACTTTCAGCGTGCTGCCGAGCTGCTTCCTATTGACTGGGATAACACTGCTGCAGGCAACCGTACTAAGGGTAACAACGCTTTCCGTCCCAACAAGATTTGGGCACTTTCTTACCTAGGTAAGTCTCTGCTCTATGCCGGTAGCCCTTTAATGGTGAATGGTGGTGAAAATAGCAACCGTTCATACGATGCGGATTATTGTAAACGTGCGGCTGATGCTTTGGGCAAGGTGCTTGCTATGGTTGAAGGTGGTCAGACACAATATGCTTTGGTAAACTTTGACAAATACAGCAGTCTGTTTTATACTAAAGAGCAGAACTGGCTGATGCCCGGTGGTACGGAAGCCATTATGCGTAGCCCTACTTACGGTGCCGACTCTTACTGGCGTCAGATGAACTCCTATCAGATTCAGGATATTGCATCTTCGATTTCGAGACGGTCCAGCCGCTCCAACTGCTTGATGCGCGACTGCACCTGGTTCGACTTGGTGGGTTTGTAGCGGAACTTCTCGATGAACTCCTCGGTCTTTTCGATCATGCGCTGCTGGTTTTCATAGGCAGCCATCTGCTGCGCCCTGCGTTCGGCGCGCAGCACGACGTATTTCGAATAGGAAACCTTGTAATCGGTCGCTTTGCCCAGCGAGAGTTCGATCGTGCGATTGGTGACGTTGTCGAGGAAAGCTCGGTCGTGAGAGATCAGCAGCACGGCGCCGCTGTAATTCTTCAGGTAATCCTCGAGCCACTGGATCGACTCGATGTCGAGATGGTTCGTCGGCTCGTCGAGCAGGAAGATCGAGGGACGGCGCAACAGCAGTTTCGCCAGCTCGATACGCATGCGCCAGCCGCCCGAGAATTCGCTCGTCGGGCGTCCGAAATCCCCGCGTTTGAACCCGAGCCCCAGCAGCGTCTTTTCGATATCCGCTTCGCGGGTCTCGCCGCCGAGGATATGGTAGTGATCCTGCGCATCGTTCAGGCGGTGCAACAGCTGCGCATAACCGTCGCTTTCGTAGTCGGTACGCTCCGCGATCTCGCGCGTCAGGTGCTCGATCTCGGCCTCGAGGCGCAGCACCTCCTCGAACGCCTTGGCGGTCTCCTCGACGAGCGTCGTCGTATCGGCCACACGCATGGTCTGCGGCAGGTAGCCGATCGTACAGTCGCCGTTCAGGGTCACGCTGCCCGAGGTCGGTTGCTGCTCGCCCGTAATGATGCGCAGCAGCGTGGTTTTGCCCGCCCCGTTCCGGCCGACGAGGCCGATGCGGTCTTTGGGGTTTATCAGGAACGATATGTTGTCGAAGAGCGTCCAGCCCCCGTAACTTACTGTAAGGTTGTCAAGAGATATCATGGTCTGTCTAAAATCACGGCAAAGTTAGTGATTTAATCCGACATATGGTATCTTTGGAGTTCGAAACAAACACTGCCATGGAAAAGTCGGAACGCCACCTGCGGTTCATCCGCGAGGCCGAACGCAGGTTCAGGCGTTGAGCATCCGCACGATTTCGGCCTGCGGGTCTGCGGCACCGAAAACGGCATTGCCGGCAACCAGCACGTCGGCACCCGCCTGATAAACCTCGCGGGCATTGTGCGACGAGATGCCGCCGTCGACCTCGATGACGGTCTGCAAGCCCAGCTCCCGGGCCATCGCCCGCAGGGCTTCGATCTTCCCGATCGAAGCCGGGATGAACGACTGCCCGCCGAAACCGGGTTCGACGCTCATCACCAGCACCAGGTCGACCAGCGGGAGGATATCGCGCAGCACCTCGACCGAAGTCGCCGGCTTGATCGACACCCCGGCCTTCGCACCGGCCTTGCGGATCATTTCGATGCACCCGCGGGGGTCGTACGTGGCTTCGTAATGGAAGGTCACGATGTCGGCGCCCGCCTCGGCGAAACGCGCTACGTAACGCTCCGGCTCGACGATCATCAGGTGCACGTCGAGGCACTTTGCGGTCACCTTGCGGATGGCCTTCAGCACCGGAAACCCGAAGGAGATATTGGGGACGAACACGCCGTCCATCACGTCGATATGTACCCACTCGGCCGCACTGCGGTCGACCATCTGCGTGTCGCGTTCCAGGTGGCCGAAATCGGCCGAAAGCATCGAAGGTGCTACGATTCTGTTCATGGTTTGAATATTACTTACGACAAATATAGTCATTTCCCGGCAGTTTCCCACGCTTCGGAGCGGGATTCCGTCCCCGCAAACCCGGGTTTTGGGGTTCGGGGTTGCAGTTCGGGATTCCGAATGCCGGTTCCCTGTCGCACGGTCTTCCCGGGGATTCCGTCCCGAAAGAGCTGCCGGTCAGGATCTTTTCCGGTTCAGGGTGTCGATCCTCCGGCGTATCGCAATGCCGTTGGACAGCGAAAGCAGCAATGCAAGCCCTATGCCGCATACCCATGTAACGCCGACCCCGGAGGGGGCATACCCCTCCTGCAATGCTGCCAGTTCGGGCAGGTACCACATACGCACCAGCCACGACAGCACCACGGCCACGACGAGGACACCCAGGTTGAGCCACAGGGTCAGCAACCAATACGGCCGTGCCACACGCCCCGGTGCATAACCCAGCAGAAGCAGGGTCTCCAGTTTCGCGCTGTTCTTCTGCAAGAGCAGGAAAATGCTCAGCATCAGAATGTAGAAGGACATCACGCTGAACACCAGCCCCACCCCTCCGAGTCCTCCGGCCGCAAGTTGCAGGAAATAGGCAGCCTTCCCGTCGTCACGGCGGTCGCCTTCGGCCTCATAGCCCTTGCCGTCGAGGTAAGCCGAAATCGCGGCATCCACAGGGCGGTCGGTCTCGACGATGACCCGCGATGCCTGTTTCTCCCCGCCCTGGCCGAACCGCCCGTTCGACCAACGGATGAAAGACTCCGGAACGAGGATCGTATTGAGGCGGTTCGACAACCCGACGATACGGCCCCGGAACTGTTCAGTCCGCCCGTTGCCGGCGACCTCGATGCCGAGCGAAACCCGCTGGAATATCCCCTCCGAAATCTGCGGCAGCCCCTGCGACTTGGCAAACCCGTAATTGTAGAGGTTCAGGTAATTGCGCGGGATGATGATGGGGATGTCCCCGTCGCCAGGTTCGTATTTCCACTTCCCGGAGGCGACATCGAGGAAGCGGTCGGGCACCGCCTCGAAAAACAGGTAGGTCGAGAGCTGCACGCCGCCCATGCCCACCGTACCCTTCACCCGGTAGTCCGCCGGCGTGAAAGCCCCGACATCCCGGACAAAAGGCTGTCCGCCCAGCTCCTCCAGCTCCCCGGGGGTAAAGTCGCTGCTCCCAAGCCCGATCGTCTGGAGCGCGCCGACCCGTTTCGAAAGCACCAGGTAATCGCCCCGCATGAACGAATCGGGGGCATCGAAGACCGGCATGACATCGCGGTAAGCCTGCACCGAGGTGAGCACGATGGTCATGCCCACGACCCCGGCGAGGGCGAAACCTACGGTCTGCGCGACGCTCAGATGGCTGCGCAGCAATTTCCAAAGCAGCGTCATAGCGTAAGGGTTTTATGGTAGGGAAGCCCGAGCCGGCTGCCCACCGAGGTGACGACGATGCCCGCCCCCTGCGCCTGCGCCTCTTCCAGCAGCATCCCGGAGAGCAACTCCCCGTTAGCGGCATCGAGGTGGCTGACGGGCTCGTCGAGCAGGATGAAATCGAACGGCTGGCACATGCAGCGAATGAAGGCCACGCGCTGCTGCTGTCCGAAGGAGAGCTTTTCGACCGGGGCATCCCGTTTATCGGCGATACCCGCAGCCTCGAGCATTCGCCCGATCTGCTCCTGCGTCTTGAAATGCGTGAGCTCGTTTTTCAGGCCGATATTCTCCGCGACGGTCAATTCGCCGAAAAGACGCAGATCCTGGAAAAGCATACTCAGCGACCTGCGGCGCAGGCCGCTCCACGCCGCGGCGGAAAAGCCGCGGCAATCCGCCCCGTCGAAGAGTATCTTCCCCGTGTAATCCTCCCGGATGCCGTAGAGGAAGTGGCACAGCGAAGTTTTTCCCGTCCCCGAAGCCGCCTCGAGCAGGCAGTACTCCCCCTTGCGGAAGGTTACCTCCTGCGACCAGACCCCCGAATCCCGCGGGGCAGCCTCCCCCGCGAACACGCAGGGCAGCACCCGTTGCAAAGTTATCGATTCCATACGTTCTTTATTTCAAGGGAAACGGCCGTTCGAATCCCGGACGGCCGTTTCCCATAAACCCCGGAGGTTATTACAGGTTTGCCTCCGGCACGTACAGGCGGATCAGCTCGCCGATTTTGTCGCAGATGGTCTTAAAGGAGTTCTGCTCCTTGTCCGTCATATTGACTACGGCAGTTCCGCCCTTCATCGTACCATAGGCTTCCAGGTCTTCGAACATGGCCAGCACGGAGAGCGCGGCCTCGACCTGCGGGGCGACATTCCCGCCGACAAGCTGTGCGGTCAGCGCGTTCACACCCTCGAAATCGACGTAGAAGCTTCCCGACTGGCCCTTGAATATCTTGCTCATCGAAGCCAGCGATTCGATATCCGCACCGTCGAGCGCCGATTTCACAACCGCATCGGTCGTACAGTAGAGCACGTCGCCCTTCACGCCGAACATCACCGTGACGCCGCCCATGCTGATCGTATACTCGCCTTCGCCCGCCTTCTGGATGGGCATGCCGGAGAGGTTGGAGACAATCGTCTGCAACACGGCGGGATCCTTCACCTGGGCCAGCAGCGATGCCACGGGATACCGGTCGGGAGTAATTCCCGAGAACGAGATCACGCAGTCGCCGCTGAAGGCATCCATCACCTGCTTGACCATCGGGTTGGCCATCAGCATACCGTAACCGGGCATTGCGGAGAACACCGAATACATCTTCTCGCCGTCGAGGCCGTAGGCCATCGCACCGATCGTATTCCGGGGCACGTAGCGCAACAGGGCTCCCGTCTGGGGTTTCACGTAGGCGTAAAAATCCATCATTTTCTGCTCGCTCTCCTTGTCCTTGTACGACATGGCGGCATCGCAAACGATCCGGCCCTTCTCGAAATTGACGGAACTTGCCAGCGTGGCACCCTTGAGGGCATCCATCATCGGCATCGAACCCACCATCGGGTTGCTGTCCAGCATCGACGCCAGCGCCGAATAGGCCATCACCATGTTGATGTCGTTCTTCTCGGAGAGCTGGTCGGCAACGACCTTGTCACCCATCAGGCTCTCGCCGCACTTCTGGGCAAAGAGTTTCTTAACGGCATCGAGTGCACTTTCCGGCGACCCCTGCGCGAAATAGAGCATGACAGCCACATCGTTGTAGGCGCACAAACCGCTCACGGAGCTGTCCTCGCCCAATGCGATGACCGAGATGCCGCCCTCGTGCCGGGGTGCAATGCCGCTTTTCTCGCCGATGCGTGCAAGCAGGGCGTCCAGTTTCGCCTTGTCGCCGACGGGCAGCAGCATACCGCCCCGGACATTCGGGGACTGCATCGCGCCATCCATCGACATGAAGAAGAACAGGTCTTTTTTCAGGTCGACACCCGATTCACAGGGGTTCTTCAGCAGGGCGAGCAGGTATTCCTTCTCCTCGGCGGTGATGCCCTCGGCTTTGTCGAGCTCGGCCTTGAGCCGGATGAAGAGCGGATGCTGCCCGATGTCGCCGGCATCGCTCTTCTGCAGAAGCGAAGCGGGATTGACCGACATCGTCATAAAGGAATCGGCAGGCAGGAGGTTGCGGTAATCGGCACCTCCGCCGCAGGAAACAACCAGCATGGACACCGCTGCAAGGCAGGCCAGCTTCAAGGATCGTAGCGTTTTTTTCATATTCGAATTATTTGAGTCCGTATTTGGAACAAGCAAAGCTATAAAAAATTGCGGAACAACCTGCGACATAGGGGGTAAAAATTGCGTTGCGGGGCTAAATTATCGCGCATGTCCCGGGACGGGATGTTTTTCCGGGAATAAATTGCTATTTTTGCATGGAAACAGACACAAAAACACACGATGACTCCTACCACCCTTTTCATATTGGCCGCTACATGCAGCCTGGCAGTGCCTGTCGCACTGTTCCTCGTACTGTGGCGCCGGGACGCTCGCCGGCTTGCTGCTGATAACCAAGCCTCCGAAGCCCGCGAGCGCGATGCCTCTTCGCGGCTGGCGGTGGCCGAAGCCCGGCTGGCCGCCGCGGAACAGGCCTTGTCCGCGGAAAAAGAGCTGCGGCAGCGCTACGAAGAACAGGTGCAGGCGCTGACCGAGCAGCGGACACGCACCGAAGCGGAACTGGCGGCACTCCGCGCCTCGTCCCAGACCGAGATCGCATCGCTGCGCGCGAAAAACGCCGAGGATCGCGCGGCCGAAAAAGCCGAGCGCGAAAAACTGGAGGAGACCTTCCGGGCCCAGTTCCGCAACCTTGCGACCGAGATACTGGGCGAGCAGTCCAAACATTTCAAGGAGACCAACAAGGAGTCGCTCGACGTGTTGCTCAAACCCTTCCGCGACAACATCGCCGAATTCCGAAAGCGCGTCGAGGACATCTACACCACCCAGACGGCACAGCGCGGCGAACTGAAGGCCGAGCTGAAAAACCTGATGGAACTCAACCGGCGCATCACGACCGAGACCACAAACCTGACGAACGCACTGAAAGGCAATTCGAAAGTGCAGGGCGACTGGGGCGAAATGCTGCTGGAAACGATCCTGGACAGTTCGGCGCTCATCAAGGGCATCCACTACGAAACGCAATACAACATCAAGGACGCCGAGGGACACAACCTGCGCCCCGACGTCGTGCTGCACCTGCCCGAGAAGAAAGACATCGTCATCGACTCGAAAGTTTCGCTCACGGCTTTCGTAGGCTACACCTCGGCCGAAACCGAAGAGGAACGCCGCCGCTACCTCGCTGCCCACACGGCCTCCGTCCGCCAGCACGTCAATGAACTGGGACGCAAGGAGTACCAGCGCCTGCTCAACTCGCCCGACTTCGTCATCATGTTCATCCCCAACGAGCCGGCCTTCCTCGCCGCCCTGCAGAACGACGCGGCCATCTGGTCGGACGCCTACGACAAGAAGGTCATCATCTCGTCGCCGACGAACCTTTTCGCCCTGCTCAAATTGGTCGCCGACCTGTGGAAATACAACGACCAGGACAAGAACACCAGGGACATCGCCGCATGCGGGCTGAAACTCTACGAACAGCTGGTGGCCTTCACCGGTTCGCTCGAAGGGGTCGGCACGGCGCTGGACAAGGCACGCGACGCCTATGACGACGCCTACAAACGGCTCTGCACGGGCAACGACAACATCATCCGCGTCGGGGAACGGCTGCGCAGGACGGCACGTCTGCAAACCAAGAAACAGCACTCCGCGCGCACGCTCGAATCGATTGCACTGCAGGTGTGCGATGTCATCGATGCGATGCGTGCAGATGCCGGCATTGATTTAAAGTCCCTGAAAGTCGACGGCGGTGCAAGTGCGAATAATTTCCTGATGCAGTTTCAGGCGGATATGATCAATGCGCCGGTGAAGCGTCCGCAGTGCGTCGAGACGACTGCAATGGGAGCCGCTTATCTGGCAGGTCTGGCAGTCGGATACTGGAAGGATAAGGAGGATGTGGTCAACAACCAGAAGATCGACCGCATCTTTACCCCGGAGATGGAGGAGGAAGAGCGTAAGGCAAAACGCAAGGGCTGGAATAAGGCAGTCAAGTATGCATACGGCTGGGCAAAAGACGAGCCGGAGGAAGAAGAGGAATAGAAGGCGCGCCAGAGGCAGAGCTTATCACATAAACAGGATAAATAGGATGAAACAGAACCGCGCAGAGCCGCAAAGAGGCCCGCGCGGTTTTTTCTCTATAGAGATACCGTGTTTTCGGTGCAGCTGCCGGTATCCGGGATATTGTTGAATTTTCAGATTCACTCCTCCACGCTGCTCTCCCGGCGGCGATACCGCTCAATGATGGCAGTCTCAAAGGAGATCCCCTTGAGCTTGGGCATCTTGAGTGTGACATCCCCAGAAGTGGTGGTAAGGTTGCGGTTGTAGTGGCCGCTGCGGTAGCCCTGGCGTTGCTCATTGCGCTCGTACCGGGCCGCCTGGGTCAGCTTCTCCGCTTCGGCCTCCAGCAGCTCGTTGAGGGTTTCCTCTACGCTTCCGCGCACAAGTTCCTTGAGCTGCCCCTTGATAACTTCTTCGTTTAGCTGTACAATCTTTTCGGACATGGTTTGCTGTCTCCTTTCGAATGGTGGTGTCGCAACTTCATTCTACCAGACATCTGCAAACCATGTCTCTTTGTCTTTTTGCGAAACTTATTCTACCTGACCTTGCGTCCTCGTAAATATCGCCGCTGGCAAAGAAAAAGCCCGTCACATCTTCATCAATGCGGCGGGCTGCTGTGAGGTAGTTCCTCGCTGTTCGATTGTCGCTGTTTGGGGGCGGTAGCCGGAAGTCGGATAGGGACGCGGGGCAAGGTCTGTCCGGCGGCGGTACGGCTCCCTTTTCTCCTGTGAGAAGTTCCACGGCTTCGGTGAAGCTCTTGCCGAAAAACTCCATGACAAAATCGACGGGGCCGCCGCCCTTGCTCTGGCTGTGCCTGTACCATTTGTTTCCCCGGACGGTCAAGCTGTCGTGCCGTTTCCAGCGGTATTCATTTCCGGCGCGGGTAAGCTGCTCGCCCTGTGATTGTAGGAAAGAAACAAGGTCGGCTTGGTTCGCCCGGTCTATCTGTTCTTGGGTGTAATACATGGTTGATACCTCTCTTTCTGTGGTTGAATTGTTCATAGTTTTGATGTAGAATGAAACCGAAAAATCGGAAGTTAGTGAGGTGCTGGATTGTGAATGAAAGAGAAAAAATTATTCACTTATGGTTTGAAATGTGGCTTACAAAACAGGATTTAGGTATTGATAATATTTTTGCAGAAGATGTAATTTATACTGAAAGTTGGAGTCCAAAATATAATAACCGTCAAATCGTAAAACACTGGTTTCAGGAATGGAATACTCGTGGCAAAGTCGTTGCTTGGGAAATCAAACAATTTTTCCACAAAGGAAATCAGACGATTGTGGAGTGGTATTTCAAAAATGAAATGAACAATGGGAGCATAGAGGAATTTGATGGAATTTCCCTGGTTGAATGGACAAAGGATAATAAAATAAAATCATTGAAAGAGTTTGGCTGCAATTTGAATAATTATAATCCTTATGAGCATAGTGACCTGCCCGAATTTAGGGACGAAAGAGCAAGTTGGTTTTAATATTAGGAATCAATAGCGTCCATTTTATCGGAAAACATTTAGGACGGACAGGCAAAGTAGCTTGCCCGTCCTTTTCTTTATCGCTCCTGTTCCTGCCGCTTGGTGCGGCTCTGCGTCTGCTCCGGTTGGTCGGCGCGGAGTGCAATATCCACGCACCTGCGGATTTTTTGAAGCTCGGCAACCTCGGCGCGGGTCTCTTTCAGCGTGTCATATTCCGCTTCTCGCTGTGCTTTGAGGGCGGTATATTCTTTCTCCCACGCGGAGATCGGCAGGGTTTTCACGCCCTCCGGCAAATGGGCATGGAGATAGCGGTTTGCCGCGTCCCATAGGGTAAGCTCGGCGCGGCGGGCTTCCGCAAACTTCTCCTGTTTTCCTTTCCAGCGGATTTGCCGATACTCGTCCTGTATGGGCTTGTAGGTCTGATAATTTCTGCCGTACTCCATGAGTTTTTGCAGTTCTTTCATGCGCTGCTCGGCGGTTTTCATTCCCTCCCGGATTGAATAGGCTTTATCGCTGACAGAGGAAAGAGAAGCGTCCAGCTCGTCAAGATTAGAGATACCATGCTCGGAAAGATAGTTGACCGCTGCCGCTATGGTTTTCAATTCATCGGCTGCGTGCTGTTGTTGCCAACGCTGCGAATACTTCCGGCTCTTTTCTCTCTGAACGCTCAAATACTTCATCAGCAGATTTGCAAGGTTGGGAGATTGCGGCGGCTGTTCCGGGGCGGTTTCCCGCGCTTTGAACAGGTCGGCAATCCATTCTTTGAGCTTCCCAATCTGCGCCCGGATTTCCCGGATAAGGCGGTTTGTCTTTTGAATACTGCGGTTCAGTTCGCCTTTCTCGGTGGCGATACCTTTCTTCTCCATCTGGCAAGCCGCCACGCCCATGTGGACGGTGGGTATCTCATCTATGCCGCGCTCGGCGTTGCTGCGGTGGTCGATACGCTCCGGGCTTCCGTTTCTCTCCAAAAAGTCGTTGGTAAAGTCAGCCCATGCCTTGCGCCACAAGAGGGTGTTGTCCTTGTCGTTCCAGCCTGTAAGGTCAATTTTGTGCGTCTTGTATCTGCCGCTTGGCAAGCGGATACGCTCGCCGTTTTCGTCAAGGTCATATTCCTTTTTGGACTTCGCCGCCCATGCGC
>OHAJ01002642.1_pt1 | contig 11979 bp, 11 predicted proteins | sample 1577101 | NCBI WGS metagenome assembly OHAJ01 (sample SAMEA3541531, study PRJEB24748) | human gut metagenome | biome: human gut; feature: human-associated habitat; material: faeces | place: China | collected 2012
AAAGAATAATCCTCTTCACAGTGTAAACGGCGTGTTCAACAGTATTTTCGTTCATGGAAATATGCTGGGAGATGCTATGTTCTACGGAAGCGGAGCAGGCAAGCTTCCTACTGCAAGTGCAGTTGTTGCTGACGTTGTGGAGGCTTCCAGACATCTTCACGATACAATTCCTGTTAACTGGAGCAATGAAGAGATGACCCTTATGGATCCGGATTCTGTAGAGGGACGTTTCTTTGTCCGTGTAAAAGATACCTCTTTGGATGATGTGGACAAGGCATTTGGAAAAGTGGATGCAGTGATTGAGCCGGATGCACTTCCGGAAGAGTTTGGCTTTATTACCGGACTTATGACACAGGGCGAGTATAAAGAGCGGGTTAAGGCACTTGGTGATAATGTACTTGGAATGATCCGTGTAAAAGACTGACCCCTTTGTGAAAGGAAAAACTATGCTGATCGTTAAGAAATTCGGAGGTACTTCTGTAGCAGACAAGGAGCGTATGTTCAATGTTGCAAATCGTTGTATCGAAGAATACAAAAAAGGAAATGACGTAGTGGTGGTTTTATCAGCCATGGGTAAATATACAGATGAGCTGATCAGTAAGGCTCGTGATATGGACGAGAGACCGCCTAAGCGTGAAATGGATATGCTGCTTACTATTGGAGAGCAGATGTCTGTATCTCTGATGGCTATGGCCATGCATACACTTGGCGTTCCTGCCATTTCCCTGAATGCATTTCAGGTGACCATGCATACTACAAGCAGCCATCAGAATGCAAGACTGAAAAGAATCGATACAGAGCGCATCCGCCGTGAACTAGATGCACGCAGAATCGTAATTGTCACAGGCTTCCAGGGGGTAGATAAGTATGACGATTATACTACTCTTGGAAGAGGCGGCTCTGATACCACAGCAGTGGCGCTGGCAGCAGCACTTCATGCAGACGCCTGCGAGATTTATACAGATGTGGACGGCGTATACACAGCCGATCCGCGTAAGGTTCCAACTGCCAGAAAGCTTAAAGAAATCACCTACGATGAGATGCTGGATCTGGCGACTTCAGGAGCGGGCGTGCTTCACAACCGTTCTGTGGAAATGGCAAAGAAATACGGAGTGCCCCTTGTGGTCCGCTCCAGCCTGAATAACAGTGAAGGAACGGTAGTTAAGGAGGTAGTTAGCGTGGAAAGAATGTTGATCAGCGGCGTTGCGCTGGATACAGATGCTGTGAGAATTGCAGTGCTGGGTCTTCGCGATGTGCCTGGTGTTGCATTTAAAGTATTTGATACTCTTGCAAAGAAAAATATAAATGTAGATGTTATCCTGCAGTCTATCGGACGTGCGGGCAGAAAGGATATTTCCTTCACAGTCGATGGAAATGATCTGGATGATGCAGTTGCAGTTCTGGATGCAAATCAGGCAAGACTTGGATTTGCAGAGCTTCATTCTGAGAGAAATATTGCGAAGCTTTCCATCGTAGGTGCAGGAATGATGAGTAATCCCGGAGTAGCAGCAAAGATGTTTGAGAGCCTCTATAATGAGGGCGTAAACATCAACATGATCTCCACATCTGAGATCCGTATTACGGTTCTGATTAGCGAGAAAGATGGTGTCCGCGCCATGAATGCGGTTCATGATGCATTTGGTCTTGCAGACTGATGCAAAAAGGAGGGGAAATATGAATAGTTATGTGGTTAGCTGCTGTTCTACAGCAGATCTTACAAAAGAACATTTTGCCAAAAGAAATATTTCCTATATCTGCTTTCATTATGAGCTGAACGGCCAACAATATGCAGATGATCTGGGGCAGTCTATGCCATTTGACCAGTTCTACAAGGCCATGCAGGATGGTGCCACTGCTTTCCAGGGTGATCCACGGGTAGGACGGTTTCAGCTGCGTATACTGATGGTGCAGGTAGACCGGTTCACTGTCGATCAGCACGCCGTCCATATCAAAGATGACTGCCTTGATCGGCTTCATGACGTTTCTCCCTTCAGATACCGTCCTCGTCCTCCTGCGGCTGGGCGGGATCAAAGTCTGTGAAGCTACCATAGTATTTCTGTTATTCTTTGGTCTGATATTTCATAAACTTTACAAGAAACATACTCATCGCATATCTCAAAAGAAAGCCAAGAATTGTCCATTCTCTTTCTTCGATGTAAAAGGGTGGATTATCATGGCATTCATGATTACCATAGGTATTTTGACACGCACCCTGCATTTACTACCGGAAGCATTCATTGCTGTATTTTATACAGGATTGTCAGTAGCCCTAATTACAACTGGTACCCGATTTATATGGTACTGGTGGAGAAACAGGCATCTACTAGTCTGATAAGTCATTCGGTCTACAGGGATTTCCACGACGGATGCTATTTTTCCCTCGCACGATGGCAACGAAACCTCCCCAAAAGAAACGACAGTATCACCAATCACTCTTTCAAATCGCATGTTTCAAGAAATCTACAGGCTACCCTACAGGTTGATATCACTATCAGAGTGAATCGAAGAAAATCATATCATGCTACGCTAAGGTTTCCGCATCGAGCAGATTAATCATACCTGATTGCAAATTGTTATAAGCTCCCGAACAGTTGTTGTCATTGTATGGATTCCTCAACATACAGTTCGGCAACCTCAATGCGGCATACATCTACACCGGTAAACTCCACAATACACTCGCCCACAACCTGCGTTATCCTTGCGCGAAGTAAATCACAAGTATCTTACCTTTTCAGCCGGATAGTCGAAATCACCCCGGTTCTCTCCACTTCCTAGCTTTTCGGGTATTATCAACTGTTCTGTTTCTAGCGTAGAAATATCATTAAGAAAACATACTGCCACGCTGAACAACGGAAAGAGCAATAGTTAAATAATAAATAACCTTTTCATCTTCTATCATTTTTTTATTGGTTGTTACATTCTTCATCTGTCACAACATGGGATGGAGATAAAATAGCACTACCGTAACGACGGTTCAACAGTTCTGATTATGTAGAATCAACACAAGACGATGAGCCAACTGGTTAAATCAAACTAATAAAAAACAATCGCCGCAGAAATAAATGTATAACTCCCTGCGGCAATTGTTTTATTGTAATATCCAAGTACATCGATCTATCAATTGTTTTTTACTATCATTGGCACGTACTTCTATTTCATTCCTTCCTTTTCTGAGAGGGACATCCTTGAACAAACAAACTTTCAAACTGTCTGGTTTCATCTTTCCACACTGACAGTCATTCACGATCAATATCACTTCTTCTACATTCGAAAAAACCTGTACATCAACGAGTGGCTTCACTCGATTCACATTACGACGCCCCGCGATATAAATCATAGGTTCCGGATTCCAATTGGCCCGATAAAAATAATAAGCATCCTTTTTAATCTTGCGATCATGGGTTACCAGCCCTTTGTCATTAATGCCCGGACGATCACCTTCCGTACGATGAGCCGCACCGAAATCAAACATATTCCACACAAAACTAGCCCACACATACGGACGTTCGTTTATTATTTTCCAATTCTGAATGTGATATTCTGTTTGCCAATTCTCTGGATGCCACCAACTTCCGGGAACAGTTTGTACCAATGAATCCTGCTGATGATAGATACTAGCACCCGCACCATATTCGCTGATGGCAATTTTCATTTCGGGATGGTTCTTATGAGTAGCATCCAACCATGTGGCAAGCGTAGCCGGCGTAGCCCCATACCATCCGTCATAGCGATTCCAAGCTATATGATCAGTAATGAAATTCAACGCACCCTCCTGATTACTTGCAGAAGTAGTAGGACGAGTAGGATCCTCTTGATGCGCTATAGCATTCAACTCCTTTATATACTCTACAGGATTGTCTCCCTGCTCTTTTAATTCATTGAACAACCCCCAAAAACAGATACTAGGATGATTGTAATGCTGGCGTATCATCTCTTTCAACTGCTCTTTACCATTTTCACGGAAAGAAGGCTGATCAACAAAACCTTTATCAGCGTATCCTCCCGGCCCCACAAATGGAATCTCAGCCCAAGTAACAATACCATGTTTATCCATTAAATCATACATATAGGTAGCTTGCGGATAATGTGCCAGACGAACAGCATTCACCCCCATATCAAGCATGATACGAGTATCTTCCTCGTGATGCACCGGACAAAGAGCATTACCCACTTCCGCCCTCTCCTGATGACGGCATACACCATGCAGCGGCAAGTGTTTTCCATTCAAGAAAAAACCTTTATCGGGATCCGTGACGTAATAACGTAACCCTAACGGCTGTTCCACTTTGTCCAATTCTTTTCCGTCTTTAATCAAAGTCAACACCGCCTGATACATGAACGGATCCTGCATACCGTTCCAAAGACGCGGATTCTTCAGTATGAACTCTATATTCTCTACCTGTACATCTGTATGAGGAATCATACTTACTTCCTTCTCCGTTTCATACACAGTCTTTTTCCCGTCATTAACCTGCAACCGGAGCACTACTTTCCGGAGTTCTCCCGTTCCATTAGAAAGATTTACGCGTGCACAAATAGTTGCCTGTTTATCCGTAACCTGTTGCTGTATGAGATAAACCCCAGACGATGCATAATCTAACGGAGAAATACACAGGTTATCAGTCAGCAACAGATGTACATCCCGATAAATGCCGCCATAAAAATTAAAATCACCGACCAATGGCATTACATCCAACTGCTCGCCATTATTGACACGTACCAGCAATGTATTCTCTTTTCCATATTCCACTTTATCGGTTATCTCGAAGACAAAAGCTCCATAGCCTCCCCGATGCTCACCTATATGTTTACCATTTACAAAGACATTGCTCACGCAATTCGCCCCCTCGAAACGTAAAAAAAGCCGCTTGCCTTGCCACTCGGGACGGATGAATATCTTTTTAGTATAATTACCTATTCCCCGCTTGTAATCGTGCTTACCACCCAAGGCATCCTGCGCATTCCAAGTATGAGGCAAGTCTACCCTACGTGCAGCACTAGCATTTACTTGATGGGAAAAACGGAAACTCCAATCCTGATTGATAAGCTTATCTTCTCTTTGTGCCAACACCTGCATGCTGAAAGCTGCGGCAAATAATACGGTGAAAGTTCTTCTGAGGTTTTTCATATGTATTTTTATTATTATACTTTGATTTATGTTCCAACAGCAAAAATAGGCAAAAAACTTGAGAGAGCAACTAAAACACAGAAGAATAGTTGAATACGAAAAAGGTAAAAGTCAAAACCGCCATGAATAACTTTTCTTCTGATATTCACAGCGGCATATATTATAAGCAAAATAATAAATCAACACATATCCTCTCAAAGATTTTTCCAAGCATTTCTTATAATATTTCGTATAGAAGCATGCTAAAAAATACCGATATAATTACAAATATAAAATCCAACGATATATTATCTTATTGTTTTACATTTAGCTTATAACCAACAGAGAGGGTTAAACTGTTATAATTCACACCTATATTATCATTTTTAGATTCTTTCCCAAGTGACATTTCATATTGAAGCTTAACCGTCCACCTCCGATTTTCAATACCTACAGCAGATGTCATTCCCCAGTCGAAATTTCTCGCATGCTGATATAGAAACTGGTTGCTACCACCCTCCGCACTTTCTCCCACACCAGGATATCCTTCAACCCAACCGGAAGAAGGCATAGTTAGATAATATGGATTGCTGTCAATATGATTTTTTATACAATATCCTATATATGGTCCTATCTCAAAGAAAAATTTAGTGGAATTGTTGCTATGGATAGAGAATTTAGCTAAAATAGGAACTTGTAAAAAATGCCTTGTCTGAGAAACATTTTCTATCCATGTAGCATCTCCATTACTATATGTTCCGCCATTATTCACAGAGTATCCTCTAAAAGTATAATATAATCCCGACTTCATAGAGAACATATTATTAACATTATAATCTGCAGATATCCCTAAACGAGTGGATGGACGCCAACATTCTCCATACCCAGTTCTTTGTATTGCAGATAACCCTGCTTCGGTTGCCCATGTAACACGCTGAGCATTAGCCCACATGCTACAAGAAAAAACAACAGCAAATAATAATACTTTTTTCATTGAAAAATAAATTAAAGTTAGTAATTCTATAGTTTATACTATCGTGTCGCTATAATCTTTTTCATCATAACAACTTCATTTTTTGACAGAATGACAACAAAGTTCCGTTTTACCCCCATCCATGAAATCATTTTTATTTCAAACTAACATTTTACCAAACCGATAAAATTGAATGTAAGTACGATATAGCGATGACCGATCCACTAAAAAAATACAAGGGAAACAAGCAATAAGTACGGTTTCAAGCTTACAAAAGAAGAAGCTATTTTAAATTAGCACATTGACTGCATGATTTTTTATATATTTCCACATCAACAATAATTCATCTTGATACATTATTTTTCTGAAGCAGCTCATATATTTGGTCAGCGTATTCTGAGACAATTTTCTCACTATCCGCAGGTGCATTTCAAAAGCATCAATAAACTCACCCTTCAACTCGTTGAAGGAAATATACTCTTTCCTGTAGAATTCGTGGATTACAATCTCCAGCAATTCATAGCAGTTCCCATAACGGGAAAGAGTGGATTTCTGATATTCCTTGCCGATTAATGCCGTCCAGTCATCCATGTACTTCTTCATCGTACCCAAAACAATACGGCGTTCCTCTTTAGAGAACAGCTTCACCAAAAGATGTTTAGGAATTACCAAAGCCTCCTGAAACAAAAGTTCCTTGTGAATCTGGTATAAACGGACTGTCAGCGACTCAATATAGCAGTTCAGTTCCACCGACGCCCGGTCCTTTCCCTTGCTGCGGCCTTTGGTGTTATTCCATAATTTGATTGGAACAGAACGCTGGATTCGGATTTCATCCTGCTGCCCATTAACTGTCACACGAAGAGAAATCGGTGCCTCGCCGTTTTTTAATAATTTGCTCTTGCGTATGAAGAACAAAACTTTCATTGATTCCTGTTTCATACAGCTCTTAATTTACGTTGTAAAATTAATAAGTAAGGAACAGACAAATCCTACTCAAAAATATGAAAATCAATGAAGTATGATGTGTGCCAGGGGCTTTTTATATGGCCTTAAAAAAAGCAACTGAATTTGCACCTGACATACTTCTCAGAAACGCTACATTCTGCTTCACCTCAAACAAACAAAAAAGCCCTAATTCCGTTGAGAATCAGAGCTTTTCCTAATTTTGCTTTCTTGAGAAGCGGTGCGTACGGGACTCGAACCCGTGACCCCATGCGTGACAGGCATGTATTCTAACCAACTGAACTAACGCACCAATAATTTTGATAGTCTCTCTTCCGACGCTTTCTCTCTCGATTGCGGGTGCAAAGGTACGCATTATTTTTAAATCTGCAAGCGTTTTGGCAAAAACCATAAAAAAAATATTTTCCAACTCCCTTCACCTCCCCACCCTAAAAATTACGATATTGTTATTATTTTAATCTTTTCAACAAACTTCTTGTTATAAAATTTAGCTTATTGGCAATAATTCGCTATTTTTGTGCACTCAATAGATTAAAATCGAAAATTAGGGAAAAAGATGAATACAACTGCAAAATTATTGTTGCACTGCCCAGACCAACCAGGCATTTTGGCAGAAGTCACAAACTTTATTACAATTAACAAAGGTAATATTGTCTACTTAGACCAATATGTAGACCATGTAGAAAATATATTTTTCATGCGTATAGAATGGGAAATAAAGGATTTCTTTATTCCTAAAAATAAAATAGAAGATTATTTTGAAACCTTGTATGCCCAAAAATATGAAATGAAATTCCGTCTTTATTTCTCGGATGTAAAACCCAAAATGGCCATATTTGTTTCCAAACTGTCCCATTGCTTGTTCGATATGCTGGCACGCTACACGGCCGGAGAATGGAATGTGGAAATTCCGCTGATTATAAGTAACCATCCCGACCTTCAGCATGTGGCAGAACGTTTCGGTATACCGTTCTATCTCTTCCCTATTACTAAAGAGAACAAAATGGAACAGGAAAAAGCAGAAATGGAGCTGTTGGAAAAACATAACATCAATTTCATTGTACTGGCACGCTATATGCAAGTAATTTCCGAACAAATGATTGAAGCATATCCCAACCGCATCATCAACATACACCACTCTTTCCTCCCTGCGTTCGTTGGTGCAAAACCTTATCATGCAGCGTTTGAACGAGGAGTAAAAATCATTGGTGCGACCAGCCATTATGTTACCTCCGAACTGGATGCCGGTCCTATCATTGAGCAAGTGTAGTACGCATCACACACAAGGACACTGTGCAGGATTTAGTAAGTAAAGGTAAAGATTTGGAAAAAATAGTCCTTTCTCGTGCTGTTCAGAAACATATTGAACGAAAAGTATTGGCTTATAAAAATAAAACAGTTATCTTTAGCTGATGAAAATTGCTGTCGTAAAATATAATGCAGGAAACATCTACTCCGTAGACTATGCACTGAAGCGCCTTGGAGTAGAAGCAACCATCACTTCCGATAAGGAAGTATTGATGAGTGCCGACAAAGTTATCTTCCCCGGTGTGGGCGAAGCCGAAACAACCATGAGCCATCTCCGGAAAAACCGGTTGGATGAAGTTATTAAAAACTTAAAACAACCTGTACTAGGTATCTGCCTGGGAATGCAGCTGATGTGCCGGCACTCCGAAGAAGGAAATGCCGAGTGCTTGGGCATCTTTGATACTGATGTAAAGTTGTTCAGCCCCACCCGGCATGAAGACAAAGTACCCCATATGGGATGGAATACCCTGGCTCATGTACGCAGCGACCTGTTCAAAGGATTCACCAAAGAAGAATTTGTATACTTCGTACATAGCTTCTATGTGCCTCTGAACGAGTTTACGGCAGCACAAACAGATTATATCCTCCCCTACAGTTCGGCCTTGCACAAAGACAATTTCTATGCGACACAGTTCCATCCCGAAAAGAGCGGAGCCGTGGGCGAACGAATCCTGAGGAACTTTTTAGAATTGTGAACCATTACATTATATATAACAATGTATAAGAAGAAATAGATATGATAGAGTTAATTCCTGCCATCGACATTATTGATGGCAAATGCGTCCGTCTTTCTCAAGGAGATTATAACACACAGAAAGTATATAACGAAAACCCGGTTGAGGTTGCCAAAGAATTTGAAGCCCATGGGATTCATCGTCTGCACATTGTCGATCTGGATGGAGCAGTTTCACGCCATGTTGTGAATTACCGTGTACTGGACCAAATCGCCAGCCGCACTTCTCTGGTCATTGATTTTGGAGGAGGGATAAAAACAGACGAGGACCTAGTCATCGCTTTCGACAATGGCGCACAAATGGTAACCCTGGGCAGCGTAGCCGTGAAAAATCCCGGGCTTTTCAAAAAATGGCTGGAACAATACGGAAACGAGAAAATCATTCTGGGAGCTGATGTAAAGGAGAATAAAATTTCTGTCAATGGCTGGAAAGAGGAAAGTCAGCAGCAGTTGATCCCTTTTTTGAAAGATTATACTAAAGAAGGAGTTTTCAAGGTGTTATGTACCGACATCAGCCGTGACGGAATGTTGCAAGGGCCTTCCGTGGAACTATACCAGCAAATCCTGAAGGAGTTCCCGAATATGCATCTGATAGCCAGCGGAGGAGTAAGCTGTATACAGGACATTATCGACCTGGAAATAGCCAAAGTTCCGGCTGTTGTTTTCGGCAAGGCATTATACGAGGGAAAAATTACATTGAAAGACTTAAACCGTTTCATGTAAGAGCAAATCATGTTAGCAAAAAGAATCATACCTTGCCTGGACATCAAAGACGGACAAACCGTAAAGGGAACTAACTTTGTCAATCTCCGCCAGGCCGGTGATCCGGTCGAGTTGGGGCGTGCTTATAGCGAGCAGGGAGCAGATGAACTGACTTTTCTTGATATCACAGCCAGTCACGAAGGGCGTAAGACTTTTGCTGAACTGGTAAAGCGGATTGCAGCCAATATCAATATTCCTTTTACGGTAGGTGGAGGAATCAACGAATTGGGTGATGTAGACCGTTTGTTGAACGCCGGAGCGGATAAGATATCCATTAATTCGTCTGCTATCCGTAATCCGCAGTTGATTGACGACATTGCGAAGCATTTCGGGTCACAGGTTTGTGTGCTTGCCGTAGATGCAAAGATGACGGAGAATGGCTGGAAATGTTATCTTAATGGCGGGCGTGTCGAAACGGACAGGGAACTGCTGACATGGACGAAGGAAGCTCAGGAACGCGGTGCCGGTGAAATTCTTTTTACCAGCATGAATCATGACGGTGTGAAAACCGGATATGCCAATGAAGCTCTTGCTGCGCTGGCTGATCAACTCTCCATTCCGGTCATCGCTTCGGGTGGAGCGGGAAATATGGAGCATTTTCGGGATGCTTTCACATTAGGGAAAGCAGATGCCGCATTGGCTGCCAGCGTTTTTCATTTCGGAGAAATAAAGATTCCCGATTTAAAATCGTATCTTTGCGGGCAAGGAATATGGGTGAGATGAAGGATTGATTAAAGGGAGAAGGGAGAATTGAGAGGGGAGAAGGAGGAGATTCCTGAAGCCGGGGCGTTGCTGATGATGAGGTGGCGCAGTTGAAATAGTTAATAGTAAAATCGTAAAATAGTAAATATCATTATGTTGGATTTTGATAAGATGAACGGGCTTATTCCCGCTATTATACAAGACAATGACACCCGTAAGGTGTTGATGCTCGGTTTCATGAATAAGGAAGCCTATGAGAAGACAGTGGAAACCGGAAAGGTGACTTTCTTCAGCCGTACTAAGAACCGCCTTTGGACAAAAGGGGAGGAGAGCGGTAACTTCTTGAACGTAGTTTCTATCAAGGCGGATTGTGATAATGATACGCTATTGATTCAGGTGAATCCTGTAGGGCCTGTTTGTCATACGGGTACGGATACTTGTTGGGGTGAAAAAAATGAAGAGCCGGTCATGTTCTTAAAACTGTTGCAGGATTTCATCGACAAGCGTCACGAAGAGATGCCGGAAAAATCATATACTACCAGTCTTTTCGAATCGGGCATCAATAAGATTGCCCAGAAAGTAGGCGAAGAAGCGGTCGAAACCGTCATCGAGGCAGTAGCGAACAACAATACGGACGTGGTTTACGAAGCATCCGACCTGATCTACCACCTGCTCGTACTGCTCGAAAACCAAGGCCTGTCGATCGCCGACCTGGAAGAAGAACTGGCCGAACGACACAAGTAGGCATAGAAAATGCGGGGCTTTTCATTATCTTTACAAACCGAAACGCTAAAACTAAAACTATGGACAATAAAAAAATCGGAATAGCCAGCGACCATGCCGGCTACCAACTCAAAGAATTCGTAATCGGTTACCTCGACTCGAAAGGCTACGACGTGCACGATTTCGGCTGCCACAGCGAGGAGAGCTGCGACTACCCCGACTACGCGCACCCGCTGGCCGAGGCGATCGAAAAGGGAGAGCTTCCGCGCGGCATCGCGATGTGCGGCAGCGCCAACGGCATCACGATCACGCTGAACAAGCATCAGGGTATCCGCGCGGCGATCTGCTGGGAGCCCGAAATCGCGTCGCTCGCGCGCAAGCACAACGACGCGAACGTATGCTCCATGCCCGCCCGCTTCATCGACCGCGACACGGCGATCAAGATCGTCGACACCTTCCTCTCGACCGAGTTCGAGGGCGGCCGGCACCAGCGCCGGATCGACAAGATCCCGGTTTCGGGATGCGGATGCGGGAAGTAGCCGATCCGACCCCAAACGCATGATCCCAAGCGCCCGCTCCGGCGGGCGCTTTTTTCGTCGCGCACCGTTGCGAAATTATGCCTTATCAAATCATGGATAGTATTGAAAAATTAGGTATTGGTTGGAATGTCTTGCTTCCTCTGATTCTGTTCAGTTTGATTTTCCTCTA
>OHAJ01002644.1_pt1 | contig 11978 bp, 9 predicted proteins | sample 1577101 | NCBI WGS metagenome assembly OHAJ01 (sample SAMEA3541531, study PRJEB24748) | human gut metagenome | biome: human gut; feature: human-associated habitat; material: faeces | place: China | collected 2012
TTGGAATTTACCTTTCAGTAAAACAATCGGCTTCTTACGCAACAATGCGCGGGCAGGATAGTAACCGGAAATATAAATACCGACTATAAAAAGCAATAGAACCCCGCCCCCCCAATATTCCGTAAACCATACAGAGAAAGTAATAGTACGTCCTACCAACTGATTGAAGGAAGGAAGTAATAGTTCGATCAATCCTAACGCAATGATAAAAGCGATCAAATTCATTACAAATGCTTCAAATAGAAACTGACCAACAAGCTGTTTCGGGAAAGCTCCCACTACCCTGCGCACTCCTACCTCTTTGGCACGCTCCATAGAACGGGCAACTGTCAGATTTATATAATTGATCCAAGCAATAATCAAAATAGCAATAGCTCCGAAAATCAACGCGATGATGGCCGAATGGTTTCCTTTCAACTCGGCCTCATAACCTAATTGAGGATTGAGATGAATCTTCTCCAATGGCTCCAACCGCACCCCCCAAGTCTTGTTTTTCAATGCCTCTTCAGTTTTATACTTCTCGGCCAATTGAGGAAAAGCACGTTCTATCTCTTCTTTGCGCTCGGGCGAATCCAGCAATACATATGTATAGGCTTCATGTTTGTACCAATACTCCTGTACCCATTTAGGTAAGGTGGCATATGATAAAAGAAAATTATAATGTATATGCGAATTAGAAGGCATTTCTTTCATGACTCCAGTTACCTCACAAGACACCTTCCCCATATTGCTGTTAAAAATAAGTATCTTCCCGACAGGGTCTTCATCTCTGAAATATTTGCGGGCAATCCGTTCCGTAATCACTACCTGACATGGCATGGAAAGACAAGAAGCGCGGTCACCTTTCAACAATTCAAAATCAAACAAACGGAAAAAGCCAGGATCAGCGTATGCTATCCCATTCTCGCGCAGACATAATTCGCCATATTTTACCAATTGCTCCGGTTGGATAATACATCCTACACGAGTATAATCCTCAATTCCCGCCAGATTTTCCTGCATGGCCGAACCATATCCGAATGAACTGGTCGCCCAATCATCCGTCAGAACTTCCCCCTCATGAAAAGTACTTTGCACACGATAAATCCGTTCACTCTTACTATGCATTTTGTCAAAACTAAATTCAAAAGCAACGTAAGTAAATATCAATAAAGCTGATGCCATGCCTACAGCCAAGCCAAAGATATTGATGAAGCTGAAACCTTTCCTCTTCATCAGATTACGCCAAACGCTATTCCAATAATTTTGTATAATCATAAAATTTCAATTTTGCTGTCAGATTCCATAGGGCGGTTACGATTCTCGGCAATAATTTTACCATCCAGCAAACGGATTATACGATGTGCATAAGCAGCATCACGCTGTGAATGGGTAACAATGATGATGGTGGTCCCCTGTTTGTTCAGTGTACTAAGCAGTTCCATAACCTCCACCCCATTGGTAGAGTCCAAATTACCTGTCGGCTCATCCGCCAGCAAAAGCCTGGCATTGGTAACTACGGCACGGGCTATGGCCACACGTTGCTGCTGTCCACCTGATAACTGTTGTGGCAGATGATTGGCGCGATGCAGCATATTCACTTTTTCAAGCACTTCTTTTACCCGCCTGTTACGTTCTGTCGGCTTTATATTAAGATACACCAATGGGAGTTCAACATTCTCATATACAGTCAGTTCATCAATCAAATTAAAGCTTTGGAAGATGAAACCGATATTTCCTTTTCGGAGAGCGGTCAGCTGGTTTTCATTCATTTTATCCACTCGCTTTCCTTCAAAGAGATAGGAGCCCGAAGTAGGGGTATCTAATGTTCCAAGTATATTCAACAAGGTAGATTTTCCACAACCGGACGGCCCCATGATAGCGACAAATTCTCCCTTTTCAATTTCGAAAGTTACTTCATTCAATGCTTTGGTCTGCACTTCCTCGGTGCTGAACAACATAGAGAGGTTTTCTACTTTAATCATTCTTACGTGTTTTTTATTCGTTTAAAATCAGTTTCTCATTATCTCCAAACAGCTCGTAACCGGAAATAATAACTTTCTCACCGGAAGCCAGCCCGTCAGTCACTTCATAAAACTGAGGATTCTGCCTGCCAATCTTGATAGGACGTCTGACGGCAAATTTACCACTTTCATCCACAACATATATCCATCGTCCTCCGGTAATTTGAAAAAAACCTCCCCGAGGAATCAGAACAGCTTTGACAGGATCCCCCAACTGAAGATTGATATGATAAGTTTGTCCCGCCCGAATGTTTTCGGGACGCCCTGTCGTGAAACGGAAATCTGTACGAAACTGCCCGTCTTTCACTTCAGGATACACTTTGGTTACTTCCAACTTATAATTTTCTCCATCACGGGTAAAGTCAGCGGGAAGCTCTTGGACGACACGCTCCACATAATGCTCGTCAATTAATGCCTGTACCTTCAGATCAGCAGTAATAATCTGACCGATATGTTCCCCGGCAGAAATGGATTGCCCGATTTGTGCTTCAAGATTACCCACTTGCCCGTCTATAGGAGCTTTCACTTTCAGGTTTTCAAGACGTTCTCGTACCAATGCCAAACTTCGTTTCATATTCATTATATTCTCGTCCAAACTGCTTATCTGAGTCAAACGAAACAAACTATCTTGACGGATCCGCTCATCCAATACCGACAATTGTTCTTTTACCGCTTCATATTCCTCCGTAGCTTGGAGATAGTCCTCCCTCGCTATCAATTGCCCCTCCATCAGCCGCTTGTATTGTCCGTAACGACGTTTCTTTATAATGAATTCTTTCTGAATACCGATACGATCCTGCTTCAGACTCAACCGTTCCTGCTCCATACTTATACGAGTATTACGCAACTCGTTTTCCTGATAGGCCAGATCTGCTTCACTTTGCATGATACCGATATTCAGCAGAGGATTACTCAGGCGCAGAATCACATCCCCTTTCTTTACCATCGCTCCCTCTTCATGAAGGCGTTCCTCCACTCTTCCGCCTTCTATAGCATCGAGGTAAATCATGCGGCTGGGAAGTACTTGTCCAATTACACGGACATAATCATTAAACTCATTTTCTGTAACTGTAGCGATAGTGATACGGCTCTTGTCAATGGTCATGGAGGAACCGGTATCACGAAAAATAAAATAAAAAACGAATACCAATATGAATAATACTCCCGCACCTCCATAAATCCGCCTGGGAGTGAAACGCTTTTTACGTTCAATTAGTGTGTCCATATTTTTTAATGGTTAATAAAACTTCCTGTCCGATAATACATAGTTAGTCGCGATGTCAGTTCGTACTGCAAACGCACTCTTATTTTTTCCGCTTTAGCGACAAGCAGGCGATTTCGTGCTTCCATCAACTGAAACACGGAAACAAGCCCTTCCTCCCACTTCCGTTCCGTTTCTTTCAGCACTTGCGTTTCTGCTTTTACCTGCAGGGAAGCCTGTCGATGCTCTTCCCATCCCGAATGTAATGAAAGTACAATTCGTTCCGTTTCATTACGTAAATGTAACTTCTCTTCCTCTATGCTGTTCCGCACCCGTTGCAAGTTTAATTTCTTCTTCCTTATTCCGGCATTCCGATCTAATCCGCTAAGAATAGGGAATGAAATACCTACTCCTATATATTTATTCCAATGGTCACGCAATTGATGTAACGAGAACAAGGAATTATAAAAATCAGATCCCCATGAGAAACGGGCGAAGATAGTCGGGCTGAACTGTCCAAGGGTCACAGCATACTCCTTACGGGCAGCGCGTTCCCACATTTCCATCCGTTTATAATCCGGCAGTACGTGTACGGACCGTAAATAGACTTCTTCTACCTCTACTTGAGGCATTAACAAGAGCGTATCCTCACTGACTGATAAAGAAACAGACAAAATATCGCCCTCTTTCATACCCAGTATTTCCTTTAAATAAAGAAAGGACATCTGACGATTTTTTTCATACATACGCTCTCTGAACACATCTCCTTGATGACGCGCTTTTACTTCCTGCAAGTCCGAAAGCGATTTCAACCCCAGTTCTACAAAAGCTTCCGTCTGTTTCAGATAACGTTCTCCCAAACGAAGCTGTTCAGCTGCCAGTTCTGAAAGCTTTTTATCCAATACCGCTTTATAATAAGCCTCAGCTACCCGATAAGCCAAATCATTTTTCTTTGCCAGATGATCCCACTCCTTCTCTTTTTTAGTCCAATGCGTATATCGCAAACGATTGATCCGGGCAAATCCTTCGAATAAAGAAAGAGTTATATCCATTCCTATAGTTCCTTGATTATATGAATCGGCTGTATATCCATTAGTATCCGGATCGACAGAACGTCCGATATGCCTGCCCACTTCCGCCTGTACTGAAACATAAGGAAGAAATTTACCCATAGCAGCCACATAGTCTGTTCGTGCTTCCTTTACGTCTATTTGGACATTCTTGAAACCAGGATTATGTTTCCAAGCATAACGTATGCAATCGTCCAGTGTACTTTGCCCACATACAGGCAAAGACAGACCGGACAACAAACACACAATTATCAAGTTATTTCTCATTGCATTTTAATTTAAACACAGAATAGGAAGCAAACGATATGCCAAGAAGATCAGAACATTAATAATCAACCAGTTACAAAATAAAATATAAATTAGCTGTCCAAATTTTAGACGGTATAACGTCCAAATTATAAACACTATAAAACCAGAACGAACCAAGGAAGATATTGGAACGCTGACAACACGGACTGAAGACACATTCCAATGTCAAGTCACCGTTATGATAAATAAAAGCATTACAGAAAATAATAAAAAACGTCCAATAATTGGACGCCTCATTTGCAGAAACAATCAAAAGCAGATACCTTTAGCCTCTGAAAGCAAAAATGAGATGGAAAAAGGAACGATTTTAATAGTAGATGATAATAAAGGAGTATTGGCCTCACTGGAATTATTACTGGAAACGGAGTTCAGCGAAATAAAGACAGCCCATCATCCGAATCAAATCATATCTATCATAAATACCTCTCCGATAGATGTGATTATTCTTGATATGAATTTCTCGGCAGGAATCAATAACGGCAACGAAGGGTTATATTGGCTGAAACGAATCCGTGAGATAGCTCCTGCACTACCCGTAGTCATGCTTACAGCATACGGGGATGTAGAACTGGCAGTAAAGGCTTTAAAGAATGATGCAACTGATTTTTTGTTGAAACCTTGGGATAACCGGACCTTAGTGCGCAAAATAAAAGATGCTTTTGGAAGCGGTAAGAAAAGGAAAAACAGAATCCCCGATAGAAACAAATCACCGATGATTGTGGGAACATCCCCTGCCATGCAGCAGTTAATGAAGATAGTAGTGAAAGTGGCACGCACAGATGCCAATATATTGATTACCGGAGAAAACGGAACAGGAAAAGAAATGCTGGCACAGGAAATACACCGGCTTTCCACACGAAAGGAACATTCTATGGTAACGGTAGATATGGGAGCAATCAGTGAATCTTTATTCGAAAGTGAACTGTTCGGGCATGAGCGCGGTTCTTTTACCGATGCCTACGAGAGCCGGCCGGGAAAGTTTGAAGCGGCATCCGGCAGTTCCCTGTTTATGGATGAAATAGGAAATCTCCCTTTAGCCATGCAGGCAAAGTTGCTCACCGTATTACAAAACCGAAAAATTACACGCATCGGCAGTAATAAAGTAATCCCAGTGGATATCCGGCTGCTTTCAGCTACCAACAAGAATATTCAGGGTATGGTGGATTCCGGGACTTTCCGTGAGGATTTATTGTACAGACTGAATACTATTCATCTGGAAATCCCGCCTTTACGCGAACGGAGGGAAGATATACATTTGTTCATTGATTATTTTATGCAGCGCTATGCTGCTAAATACGAAAAAAAAGAAATCTTCCTGCATGAACATGCTTTAGAGAAATTATGTTCTTATCATTGGCCGGGAAATATCCGGGAATTGCAACATACCATCGAGAAAGCAGTTATTTTATGTGAAGGAGATGTAATCCGTTCCAAAGACATTTTCGTAAAACAAACCTGGAGTCCACAATTCTCCACTACCGTTCCTAATCTGGAAGAAGTAGAACGCCAGGCCATAGAAACAGCCATCCGTCAAAACGATGGAAATCTGACAGCAACAGCCGAACAGTTAGGCATCAGCCGCCAGACACTTTACAACAAAATAAAACGCTTTAAGCTCTGATGATCATGGTATTCAGCAAACATCTATATATGGTTATCCTAAGCTACATCTTATTAATAATTGCTGTAGCCGGAGCTGGTATCGCACTTATTATTACACATACCGCCCTTATTCTAGGCTGTCTTTTCTTGATTATTTCACTTTTTTTTATCAGAGCTTTGGTAAAACAATTGAATAAATTCAATGCCAAAATAAGAATATTCTTGGATGCGATGGAAGATAAAGAGAGCATGATACTGTTCAACGAGCAATCGGCAGATAAAGAAATGAATGCACTTAGCCATTCACTAAACCGAATCAATGAATTGCTTGCCACAACGAAATCGCAAAGCCGGGTACAAGAGAACTTTTATCACTCTTTACTGGAAGAAGTACCAAATGGAGTGCTAGCGTGGAACTCCGAAAAAAGAGTTCTGTTTGTAAATGGTGCAGCCTTACGTTTGCTGGGAGTTGAGTCAATCATATTCCTCCGCCAATTGGAAGAGCAATATCCGATCTTGAAAGATTTCATAACCCATGGAAATGTGGAAAATTCCTTTCTTTTACAATCTAACTCAAAAAAACAACTGTCACTATCCATGAACCGGATGAAACTAAATTCAGAAACGATTACCCTGTTGGCTATCAAAGATATCAGTAATGAACTGAATGAGAAAGAAAGTGAGTCATGGAACAAACTTACCCGGGTGCTTACTCATGAAATTATGAATACCATTGCTCCTATTGTTTCTCTGTCTCAAACACTTTCATTGCGCCCCGGTACGGACGAGAAAGTAATACGAGGACTTGGAGTGATTCGTGAACAAAGCGAAAGACTGATGGAATTCACAGAATCATATCGACGCTTATCGTATATGCCGGAACCGAAAAAGAAGCGATTCTCACTGACCAATTCATTGCACAATCTAGGTCTGTTACTACAATCTGATTTTGAAAATGCTCATATCCATTTCATTCTGCGTAGCACCCCCTCTGATATATATATTGAGGGCGATGAGAAGCAACTCTCTCAAGTTTTTTTAAATCTGCTGAAAAACAGTATGCAATCATTGGAAGGAAAAACAGACGGACAAATAGAAGTAACACTGGAAGTAACAAACAAACTTTATATAAGACTACTTGACAATGGACGGGGAATCCCTATGGAATTGCAAGAAAAAATATTCGTTCCTTTCTTTACCACAAAAACAGAAGGAACTGGTATCGGGCTTAGTCTGTGCCGGCAGATTATAAAAAGACATGGGGGCAATTTCTATTTACAGGAAAGCAGACAAGGAAAAACTATATTTGTTATAGAATGGCCCGTAGCTTCTTTTATTTTGAAATAACAAAGTTCATTACAGGATCACTCTGATTAACACAGGTTATTCTTAAAAGTAAGGCGGAAATATAAAATAATAACCACTTATCTATAAACCAGCGTTAACCTGAGTAATCCGTAATGAAACATTTTTTTATTTCTTTATCTTCAGTTCATAAAGGTCATGCCTGCGGTCACGCAAATTGCGCACACTGCCATACGTATGCAATTCATTCAACAGATTCAGATCAACATCCGAAACTAAAATCATTTCGGTATTCGGAGTCGCCTCGGCCCGTTTGCCATCAGTTGGGAAAGCGAAATCACACGGAGTAAACACTCCAGACTGTGCATACTGAATATCCATATTGTGCACACGCGGCAAATTTCCCACACTACCGGCTATAACGACAAAACATTCATTCTCGATTGCCCGTGCCTGAGCACAAACACGTACACGGGAATAGCCGTTCTGAGTATCGGTGAGGAATGGAACAAACAGAATCTGCATTCCCTGATCGGCCATGATACGAGAAAGCTCGGGAAATTCCACATCATAACAAATCAAGATACCAATTTTAGCACAATCCGTATCAAAAGTCTGCACCATCTTACCGCCCGAGAGGCCCCAACTCTTTATCTCATCGGGAGTGACATGTACCTTTTCATACATTTCGTATGAGCCGTCACGCCGTACTAAAAAACCAACATTATAAAGCCCTCCGTCCTCTTTTACGTATGGCATACTACCCGTAATGATATTAATATTATAACTGATAGCCAAATTGATAAAACGGTCGCGAACCTCTTCGGTATATTGTGCCAAACCACGAATGCTCTGGGCTTCTCCCAAATGATTGAACTTGGCCATCAACGGCGCATTGAAATATTCTGGAAAAAGAACAAAATCACTCTTATAATCAGAAACGGCATCTACGAAAAACTCAACCTGCTCAAATACATCATCCAATGTTTTATAAGGGCGCATCTGCCATTGCACTAACCCTACACGTACAGTGGTTTTCTTATCCACATAATCCTGCGTAGGCTCCTGATAATAAATATTATCCCATTGCAACAAAGTGGCACAATGCTTGGATTCTTCGTCATTGGGAAGATAATTCTTCATGACACGACGCACATGAAAATCATTGGAAAGCTGAAATGTCAATACCGGATCATAAATCTCACGGGAACGCACCTTATCCAAATATTCCTTAGGACGCATCGTATCCGCATACTTATAATAATTAGGAATACGACCACCGAACATGATCGCTTTCAGATTCAGTTTCTCGCATAATTCTTTCCGGTACTCATACATACGGCGTGCCAAACGCAAACCGCGATAATCCGGATGGATAAACACCTCGATACCATACAAAATATTCCCTTCCGGATTATGCGTACAGAAAGTTTCATTACCAGTTACTTTGGCATAGGTATGATCTCCCTTTACCATATCATAGTCTACAATAATAGAAAGAGCACATCCCACTATCTTATCGTCTACCACCGTTACTACTTGCCCTTCCGGAAAAATCCGGATAAGCGTTTCTATTTGCTCGTGTGTCCAAAACACATCCTTATCCGCATACACCCGCTTGAATGATTGTGATAATTGGATGTAATCTTCGATCTGTAAATTCCGGACCTCTACTTTATTAATTTTATGCATCGGTTCCATAATGATTCTCTTATTTATATTTTAAAACAGCGGTGCAAAGGTAGGACAAATTATAAAACGATGTTCTCCCAAACAGAAAAAGATAAAGAGAATATCACTCAGTATGAAAGAAAATATCTATGAACTTTTCATAGGATTTTCAGAAAACTTTTTGTTATCTTTGGAAAGTTAACCAAATAACAAACAAAAAACAACCAATTTTGCTATGAATAAAGAATTAATAATGAACCCCAACCAATTGGTGGCATTTCTAGAAAAACCTTGTGCAGAGTTTACCAAAGAAGACATAAAACGATACATTCAACAGAATGGCATCCGTATGGTCAACTTTATGTATCCCGCCGGAGACGGACGACTGAAGACATTGAATTTCGTTATCAACAACCAAGCATATCTAGATGCTATCTTGACTTGTGGAGAACGTGTGGACGGTTCCAGCCTGTTTCCATTCATTGAGGCGGGCAGCAGTGATCTGTATGTAATTCCTCGATTCCGGACGGCTTTTTTGGACCCGTTTGCCGAGATACCTACACTTTCCATGCTTTGCTCTTTCTTTAACAAGGATGGAGAGCCATTGGAAAGTTCCCCCGAACATACCTTACACAAAGCATGCAAGGCATTCAATGAAGTAACCGGCATGGAATTTCAGGCTATGGGGGAATTAGAGTACTATGTAATTGCTCCGGATACAAATATGTTCGAGGCTACAGATCAGAAAGGCTATCATGAATCAGCACCATATGCCAAGTTCAATGATTTCCGTACCCAGTGCATGGCCTACATTGCACAAGCAGGCGGACAAATAAAATATGGACATTCCGAAGTAGGTAATTTTACCTTGAATGGCATGATATATGAACAGAATGAAATAGAATTCCTGCCTGTCAATGCCGAAGATGCGGCAGACCAATTGATGATCGCCAAATGGATTATACGTAATCTGGCCTATAAACATGGTTATAACATTACTTTCGCACCTAAAATAACTACAGGAAAAGCTGGTTCCGGATTGCATATCCACATGCGTATCATGAAAGATGGACAAAACCAGATGTTGAAAGAAGGTGTTTTATCAGAAACAGCACGCAAAGCTATTGCTGGCATGATGGAACTTGCTCCATCCATCACCGCATTCGGTAATACCAATCCTACTTCTTATTTCCGCCTGGTTCCCCATCAGGAAGCGCCAACTAATATTTGCTGGGGTGACCGCAACCGTTCAGTATTGGTACGAGTACCTCTAGGATGGGCAGCTAAAACAGACATGTGCATGACTGCCAATCCACTGGAAACAGAAAGCCATTATGATACCACACAAAAACAGACAGTGGAAATGCGGTCACCGGACGGTTCGGCCGATCTCTACCAACTGATAGCAGGATTAGCTGTAGCCTGTCGCCATGGATTTGAAATAGAAAATGCACTGGACATTGCAGAAAAAACTTACGTAAACGTCAATATCCATCAGAAAGAAAATGCAGACAAACTGAAGGCATTAGCCCAGCTTCCCGATAGCTGTGCAGCTTCCGCAACCTGTTTGCAACAACAGCGCGAAATATTCCAAAAACATAATGTGTTCAGCCCCACTATGATTGATGGAATCATCAGCAAATTAACCAGTTATAACGATCTGACCTTACGTAGCGACTTAAAAGATAATCCGGAAGGGATGTTGGCATTGGTCAATAAATATTTCCATTGCGGATAATTTGACTAAAACAGCGGGAGTTTCTTCTCAACACCTGCCGCATAAAGTTCTCTTAAGATGTATTTGATACTTAATTTTCTATGGCTAGTTGCCTGTTCTCCACCTTTAACACGGTCTGGAACGATAAATGTAACAGTGCTACCCTTATGAGCAAGCTCTGTTAAAGTTGGCATTCCGATTGGATGAGCAAGACTCTCTAAATAAGCTTCTTCTAATTTATCCTCTGGAATATAATCCGGATCTTTTACTGTTTCACCAGGGATAAAAATATCAGTATTATCTGGCAATTCAGCTGTCATAGTTCCCTGTCCATATTCGAAATCGATCTTCATATCTTTGTTCTCCTTTTTTTTCAGGATTGCGAGCTTTTTTCGCAATAACCTGGTTATCTGGTTTAGACAATGCAAAACTTCTTATATACTTCTTTTATTTTACATTATCACGAGTGTCGTTATAATCTGTTTGTCAGACTAGCCTTCCATGTAGAGACGGATGATCTCAAGGTATTCTTCCGGATAATATCCGATCTCACCCTGGAATCTTGTAAGTGCGATCAGTCCTCCGTCGATTTCATCGATAGAAGCGAGCATTGCTGCATTATCCTGCTTTAATCCACCACCGTATACAATATCCATACCACCAGTCTGCTCTTTTACAAAACGTGCGATCTTAGTGATGTAGTCTTTTCCTGCCGGTGTTTTACCAGGTCCGATTGACCAGATTGGCTCATAGGCGATCACGACTTTAGATTTGTCAACATCTTTTAATCCGATCTCAAGCTGTTTGCCTAATACTTCCTGCCACTGATCCTGCTCTTCACTCTTTTCTCCGATACAATAAAGAACTGTCATTCCTCTTTCAATGGCACATTTGATCTCCTGATTTAACAGCCGGTTCACTGCATCTGTATCTGTCACTCCTGCTTCTGCAAGAATTCCTGCCTTATCGTTACGTTCTTCACAATGTCCGATGATTGTTGTCTCACATCCTGCCGCAACCATTGCAGATGCCGGTCTGTTTGTTGTATTTATTTGTCAGTTTTCTCATATTCGATGCTGTTTATAATGCGCGGGCCATCA
>OHAJ01002650.1_pt1 | contig 11967 bp, 9 predicted proteins | sample 1577101 | NCBI WGS metagenome assembly OHAJ01 (sample SAMEA3541531, study PRJEB24748) | human gut metagenome | biome: human gut; feature: human-associated habitat; material: faeces | place: China | collected 2012
TCTTCAGCGCTTTTTCAATGTTTTCGCCTTCTTTTACAGGTACTACAATCATTTTCTTTTAATTAAATGTTAATGGTTTAAAAATCTCACGATTAAATTGAGCGGCAAAATTACACATACTTTCTTTATTCACAAAACTTTCTGCAAAAAAATTACCCATGATTCCTAATTATCAAACGAATGAGCAAAGGGAAAGATGTTTTTATTGAGCCAATCCGCTAAAATCCGTGAAGCATAGCAAATTTTTAAAAGAGAATGTGTAACTTTGAAAGCAGAGAATGAAGAGATTATAAACTCATTTACACGCCTACTTAATTACATTTATAAAAATATGGCTCAGACAATCAATCAACGTATAGATGCTCTACGGGCATTGTTAAAAAGAGAAGGCATAGACGCTTTCATTATCCCCAGTACCGACCCGCACCTAAGCGAGTACGTAGCACCGTACTGGAAATCAAGAGAATGGATATCAGGCTTCACCGGTTCGGCAGGCACGGCGGTGATTACCACCGACAAGGCGGGACTGTGGACAGATTCTCGCTATTTTCTCCAAGCCGAGCAGCAGCTGGAAGGCAGCGGCATCGACTTATACAAGGAAATGCTGCCCGAAACGCCCAGCATCCTCGATTTCCTGCGGGAGAACCTTACAGCGAATTCAGTTGTAGGTATAGACGGAAAGGTATTTTCCACCACACAAGCCATAGCCCTGCAAGAGGATCTGGCAAAAAACGGCATCACCGTAAAGAGCATTGCCGACCCGATGAATGAGATATGGACAGACCGCCCTCCCATGCCCGAAGCACCCGCCTTTATCCACGAGATGAAATACGCCGGGAAAAGCTGTCCGGACAAACTGGCTGCTATCCGCCGGGAGATGAAGAAGAGTGAAGCGGACGTATTATTGGTGTCGGCATTGGACGAGATAGCATGGACACTCAATATACGCGGCAACGATGTGCATTGCAACCCCGTAGTAGTAAGCTACCTGATAATCAACGAACAAGAAACACACTTTTTCATCCAGCCCGAGAAAGTAACGGAAGAGCTTTCAGCCTATCTGGAAGAAACCGGCGTCACCATCCATGCTTATGGGGACACCGAATCCTTTGTGACAAGAATACCGGACGGCAGCATCATGCTCGACATGGGAAAGACGAATTATGCCGTTTATTCCACCCTCCCCCCTTCCTGCCGGGTACTTGACGAGCGCTCACCGATAGCCTTGCTGAAAGCGGTCCGCAATGACCGGGAAATAGCCGGCATCCACGCAGCCATGCAACGCGACGGAGTGGCACTGGTGAAGTTCCTGAAATGGCTGGAGGAGGCCGTTTCCGCAGGCAACGAGACAGAAATCAGCGTAGACAAGAAACTGCACGAATTCCGTGCCGCACAGCCACTCTACATGGGAGAAAGCTTCGACACCATTGCCGGGTACAAGGAACATGGAGCCATCGTACACTACGAAGCCACTCCGGCAACGGACGTGCCACTGAAACCCGAGGGATTCCTGCTGCTGGACTCGGGTGCGCAATACCTGGACGGCACTACCGACATCACCCGCACCATCGCACTGGGGAAACTGACCGAAGAAGAGAAGACGGACTACACCCTGATACTGAAAGGACATATCGACCTCGCCATGGCTGTCTTCCCGGAAGGTACGCGAGGAGCGCAACTGGATGTACTGGCCCGCATGCCGATATGGCAACACCACATGAACTTCCTGCATGGTACCGGGCACGGCGTAGGCCATTTCCTCAATGTGCACGAAGGTCCGCAAAGCATCCGCATGAATGAGAATCCGGTAACCCTACGGCCGGGAATGGTCACTTCCAACGAACCGGGCGTTTATAAAGCCGGAAGCCATGGAATACGCACGGAAAACCTGGTGCTGACCGTGAAGGACGGTGAAGGCATGTTCGGAAATTACCTGAAGTTCGAAACCATTACCCTCTGCCCCATCTGCAAGAAAGGTATCATCAAAGAGATGCTGACGGCAGAGGAAACGGCATGGCTGGACAACTATCACCAGCATGTATACGAGACACTTTCGCCAAGCCTGAACGAAGGAGAACGGGAATGGCTGAAGGAAGCATGCAGTAACCTAACCACTAATCACTAAAAAAATGGCATTAATAAAATCAGTAAGAGGATTCACTCCCGAAATCGGGGAGAATTGTTTTTTGGCGGACAATGCGGTTGTCATTGGCGACGTCAAGATGGGACGGGATTGCAGCATCTGGTTCAGCACCGTGCTGCGGGGTGACGTAAACTCAATCCGCATAGGGAACGGAGTAAACATCCAGGATGGAAGCGTGCTCCACACCTTGTACGAGAAATCGACCATAGAGATAGGAGACCACGTATCCGTGGGGCACAACGTGACCATCCACGGAGCCACTATCAAGGACTATGCTTTGGTAGGGATGGGTTCCACCATCCTTGACCACGCAGTAGTGGGCGAAGGGGCTATTGTCGCCGCTGGTTCCCTGGTATTGAGCAATACGGTCATCGAGCCGGGAAGCATCTGGGGAGGAGCCCCCGCCAAGTTCATCAAGAAAGTAGATCCGGAGCAGGCCAAGGAGCTGAACCAGAAGATTGCACACAACTATCTGATGTATTCCGACTGGTACAAATAAAGGGAGACAAGGCGCCCCAAAAAGGCAGGGTGATAAAGGGATGCCATTCCATCACCTTTACCGCCCTGTCGCTTTTATCACTCTTTACTTTTCTAAAAGTTTATCATACTCATTATCTTATCCGTCGCACCGGCGTTGCCGGTCACATAATTGCTTGCATTCATGCCTGATTCGCGCAAGAAGACTTCATCTGTCAGCATACGGTCGAGCAAAGTTTTCAGTTCCTCATAATCCTTCACCGAGAAAGCGCCTTTTGCCTCCAGCAACTGGACGGCCTCCTGGAATTTCTGATACTTCGGTCCGAAAATCACCGGAATGCCATAAACCGCAGCCTCAAGGGTATTGTGGATCCCCACCCCGAAACCACCTCCGATATAGGCAATCTCGCCATAGCGGTAGATGGAAGAGAGCAGCCCGAAGCAGTCGACAATCAGGCAGTCTGCCTTACGGACATTCTTCTCGTCGGCACGGGTATAGCGCACGTAGGGGCGTTTCAGTTTACGGATAATCTCTACCAGATGGTTCTCGTCGATAACGTGCGGAGCGATAATCAACTTCACCTCCGGATGCTGGTTGAAGTATTCAATAAACAAATCCTCGTCCGGCTGCCAGGAGCTTCCTGCCACGAAAGTCATCGTGTTGTTCTTGAAAAGTTCCACCAAAGGCAGATGTTTGGCCTCCTCACGAATCTGCAGCACACGGTCAAAACGGGTATCCCCCACCACCGTGACACGGCTGATGCCTATCTTCGCCAGATAGCGTTTAGAGCGTTCATTCTGCACAAACAAGTGGTCGAAGTCACGCAGCACATGTCTGTACGTACCGCCATACCACTTGAAGAATACTTGTCCGCGGCGGAAAATGGAGGAAATGCTGTACACCGGAATACGGCGCTTGTGCAGTTCGTCCAGATAGTTCTTCCAGAACTCGTACTTGATAAAGAATGCCATGCAGGGATTCACGATATCCAGGAACTTCTTCACATTGCGGGACTTGTCGAAAGGCAAGTAACAGACAACGTCTGCCCCCCTATAATTCTTGCGGACCTCATAGCCCGACGGCGAGAAGAAAGTCAGCAGAATACCGTAATCCGGATATTTGGCACGAATTTTCTCAATCAACGGCCGTCCCTGCTCGAACTCCCCCAAAGAAGCGGCATGGAACCATATATAGCGCACGTCCTTCTCCAACTGCTGCCGGAGAAGTTCATAGACCACCCAGTGTCCCTTCATCATTTTTCGGGGCTTACGGCTAAATGGAGCAGCCAAATGCACCAGAATATCGTAGATGGCTATTGCCAAGTCATATAGCATACTATATGGATTAAGGATGAAGAAGATTTATTCACTTTAAAGCATCAACAGCACGCTGTATACGGGCCAACGTCTCTTCCTTGCCAATCAGCTCGGTAATGTCGAACATGTGCGGGCCTTTACACTCGCCCACCACTGACAAGCGGAAGGCATTCATCACATTTCCCATGTGATAGCCACGCTCAGTAATCCAACCAATCACAATATCTTCGGAAGGCTTGGAGGAGAAATCCCCGATGCCGCGCAACACATCCATCAATTCGGTCATGATGCGGGGAGTATCTTCCGACCAACGCTTCTTCACATCCTTTGCCGCATATTCCGTGGGGGCTACGAAGAAAAAACGGGTCTGGTCCCACAGTTCCTTTACGAAGTTGACGCGTCCCTTCACCAGTGAAACCACTTTCGTAAGGAACTCGTCGCTATAGTTGGAGGCGTCTATGCCGTTGGACTCCAGCACCGGTCTGAAAAGACAAGCTATCTCCGCATCCGGTTTCATCATGATGTACTCATGGTTGAACCAGATACCTTTCTTATAGTCGAATTTGGCACCCGACTTGCTGCAATGGCTCAAATCAAACAATTTCACCAATTCATCCATAGACATCAGTTCCTGGTCATTGCCCGGATTCCAGCCCAGCAGAGCCAGGAAATTAATGACCGCTTCGGGCAGATAACCAGATTCCCGGTAGCCTGAAGAAACATCTCCCGACTTGGGGTCATGCCACTCCAACGGGAAAACCGGGAAGCCCAGACGGTCGCCGTCACGCTTACTCAATTTGCCGTTACCCTCGGGCTTCAGCAACAAGGGCAAATGCGCAAAGGCAGGCATGGTATCCTCCCACCCAAAGGCACGGTAGAGCAATACATGCAACGGCGCGGAAGGCAACCATTCCTCACCGCGTATCACATGGGACACTTCCATCAAATGGTCGTCCACAATATTGGCCAGATGGTAAGTAGGAAGTTCATCTGCCGATTTATAAAGAACCTTGTCATCAAGAATGGAAGAGTTTATCACTACTTCCCCACGAATCAGGTCGTTCACATGCACATCTTCGTTCGGCTCTATCTTGAAACGCACCACGTACTGCTTACCGGCAGCAATCAGCGCGTCTACCTCTTCTTTAGGAAGGGTCAGTGAATTGCGCATCTGCATGCGGGTAGAAGCATCGTACTGGAAATTCGCAATCTCCGCACGCTTTGCTTCCAGCTCCTCAGGAGTATCGAAAGCGATGTAGGCTTTTCCGGCCTCCAGCAGAATCTGAACATACTTCTTGTATATTTCCCGACGTTCCGACTGACGGTACGGGCCATGGTCTCCACCGAAACTCACGCCCTCGTCAAACGGGATGCCCAACCACTTGAAAGACTCCAGGATATATTCTTCCGCACCCGGTACAAACCGGTTGGAATCAGTATCTTCAATACGAAATATCAAATCTCCTCCATGCTGACGCGCAAAGAGATAATTGTATAAAGCTGTACGCACACCGCCGATGTGCAACGCCCCCGTAGGACTCGGGGCAAAACGGACTCTGACCTTTCTTTCTGTCATAATCTACCTTACTTATGAATATTTTAGACGGCAAAATTAAACCTTTTTTTCCACACTAATGTTTTTTTTTGTACTTTTCGCAAAAATTTCAGCCGATATGAGTTATTTCAATACAAAAAAAGAGTTCTCGCTCAGAGATTTGCTATACAGAGCACTGATATTCATCGGCACTGTGGGGATTATTGTCTATTTTCTGCCACGTGACGGTAAATTCAACTACCAGTTCGACATTGACAAGCCCTGGAAGTACGGACAGCTCATGGCCACCTTCGACTTCCCCATCTATAAGGCCGATGAAGTGGTGAAACGCGAGCAAGACAGTATCCTCGCCGCCTTCCAGCCGTATTTCCAGCTGGACAAAAGCATTGAGAAAAGTGTGCTCGCCAAGTTGAAGGCAGACTATCAGACCCACCTGCGCGGCCTGCTTCCCTCCACCGACTACGTCCGCTTTCTGGAAAGGAAACTCTCTGAAGTATATCGCGCCGGCATCGTTTCTACCGAAGAGCTGAACCAACTGCATAAGGACAGCACAACCGCCATCATGGTCATTAACGACAAACTGGCCAACCAGCAGGACATCAACAAGGTATATTCGGTGAAGGATGCCTATAACTATATACTCACGGCCGATACCGCCCACTACCGCCCGGACATTCTACGGCAATGCTCGCTGAACGAATATCTGTTCCCTAATCTGACCTATGACGAGCAGCGGACCGAAACCGCTAAGAAGGAGATGCTCGACAACTATTCATGGGCCAACGGCATCGTACTGAGCGGACAGAAAATCATCGACCGCGGCGAGATTGTCAGCCAGGAGACATACAACATCCTTGAGAGTCTACGGAAAGAATCCATCAAACGCAGTGAGTCCATCGGGCAAAAACGGTTGATGCTGGCGGGGCAGGTATTGTTTGTCAGTATCTTCATGCTGTGTTTCATGCTCTACCTCGACTTGTTCCGTAAAGATTACTACAAGCGCAAGGGCAGCCTCTCCCTGCTCTTCGCCCTCATCATGTTCTATTGCGTGGTGACGGCCATCATGGTTGCCAACAACATATTCAATGTCTATATCATCCCGTATGCCATGCTGCCGGTCATCATCCGGGTGTTCCTCGACTCACGCACGGCCTTCATCGCACAAGTCACCACCATACTGATATGCTCCATCTGCCTGCGCTATCCGCATGAATTCATTCTTCTGCAACTCTCGGCGGGGCTGGTTGCCATCTTCAGTCTGAGGGAACTTTCACAACGGTCGCAACTGTTCCGGACAGCCTTCCTCGTCATATTGACCTACGCTGCCGTCTACTTTGCTTTCGAGCTGATTACAGAAAACGACTTGACAAAAATCAACGGAAGCATGTACACCTATTTCGTCATCAACGGAGTGTTGCTGCTGTTCACCTATCCCCTGCTCTTCCTGGTGGAAAAGACGTTTGGCTTTACCTCCAATGTCACCCTGGTCGAATTGTCCAACATCAACAACAGCCTGCTACGCCGCATGTCCGAGACAGTTCCCGGCACCTTCCAGCATTCCATGCAGGTTGCCAACCTTGCGGCGGAAGCGGCCAACCGTATCGGAGCCAAAAGCCAGCTGGTACGTACCGGAGCGCTGTATCATGACATCGGCAAGATGGAGAATCCGGTGTTCTTCACCGAGAACCAATCGGGTGGAGTCAATCCGCACAAGAATCTGGGCTATGAGCAAAGTGCCCAAGTCGTCATCAGCCATGTGACGGACGGGCTGAAGCTGGCCGAGAAGAACAATCTCCCCAAAGTAATCAAGGATTTCATCACCACTCACCATGGCCGTGGGAAAACGAAGTATTTCTATATCTCCTGGAAAAACGAGCACCCCGGTGAAGACCCTAACGAGGAGGCATTCACCTACCCCGGTCCCAACCCGTTCACCAAAGAGCAGGCTATCCTAATGATGGCCGATTCGGTGGAAGCCGCTTCACGCAGTCTGCCCGAATATACGGAAGAGAGCATCAGCAACCTGGTAGACAAGATTATCGATTCGCAAGTGGCAGAAGGCTATTTCAAGGAATGCCCCATCACCTTCAAGGATATTGCCACCGTGAAGAACGTATTCAAGGAGAAGCTGAAGACTATATACCATACCCGCATCAGTTATCCCGAACTTAAAAAATAAGAACTATGGAAGTGACCAGTAAAGAACAGAAAAGAGCCGAACAACTGCTGCAAAGCCAGCACATCGGACTGCACCAAATCAAGAGTTTCAGTTTCATGAAGCGTTACCACCAGGTTCCCCGCAAAAGCAACTTGGCTGCGAAAGACAAATATGGTCCGGGCATACTGACTTTACATCTAAAGGAAGGGAAAGAAAAAGCAATCTATCTGCCTCCTTTCCGTCACCCTTCCTCGGTCATCCGCTACCTGGTCTCCCAAGAAATCCCCTTCGACAACTACGTACCGGGGGAACGGACAGTCGCAGAGATTCCCACAGAAACATACCAGCGTCCGTCACTCTATATGTTCTGGTTCTTTGTCTTATTCCTGATGTTCCTTATATTGGGATATTATTCCATCAGTAGCAACGTATGGTGGGGCTTCATTCCGGCTATCATTTCGTTTGCATTAAGTCTTTTTTTCATCAGCATGCTGATGACCCGCTTCTGCTACCTGACGTTGGACAATAACGGCCTCATCATACACAGCGTAGGCAGGACCATCCGCTATCCGTACCAGAACCTGAGAAAAGTAAACTTCGACTTTGCCCGCGAACAGAATTTCACGCACGTCATGGAATTGCTGGACAACGATTACCGCTACCGTCTGTTCTATATCGGAAGGGTTTCGAGGAAGAAGCTGAATGAGATTGCCGAACGCCTGCAACAAGCCGGAGTGGATGCCACTTGCAGTCTGAATGACAACAAGCGGTTCTTCCAGGATACGTATATCAGCCACTAAACAGACGTTAGCCAACAAATAAGCTACCGGATACGGCATCATTCCCGTTTCGCAGATTTCAGAATGATGCCTTTGCACTTGCTCTCAATTTATTTATAATTGCAGGATAAACCTTTTTATAAATAATTTGGAAATGAGCAGAAATGAAATTACCTTACAAGAGATGTTCTCCTCAATCATCGGGGAACTCCGGGAAAGCGGCAGGTGGGGGACGGCACACATCTACCAGTCAGCGGTGAATGCATTCTCGGCATTCACCAAATGGCAACCGATGCCCATGCGCAAGCTGAGCCCGACCGTACTGAAGAGATTCGAAAACTTCCTTAGGCAGAGGAATTGCAGCTGGAACACCGTATCCACCTATGTCAAAGCGATACGTTCGGTTTACAACCGGGCGGTGGACAGAAAGCTGGTGCGATATGTACCCAGGCTGTTTGAGCATGTGTATACCGGCACACGGGCGGATAGGAAAAAGGCGCTCGAAGCTTCCGACATAGGCTGCTTGGTACGGGAGACAGAGATGAGCCTGCAGACCGGTAATTCTCCCAACACCCGACAGAAAACAAGAATTTTCTTTGTATTGATGTTTATGCTAAGAGGGATTCCTTTTGTGGACCTGGCCTATTTGCACAAAAGGGACTTACAAGGAAACACCTTGTCTTATAGGCGCAGGAAGACGGGACGGGCACTGACCGTCTCACTGACGCCGGAGGCTATGCAAATGGTGAGAATGATAGCAAATAAAGACAAGGACTCTCCTTATTTATTCCCCATATTGCAAAGTGAGGAAGGCACAGAAGCGGCATACCGGGAATACCAGTCGGCACTCAGGGCATTCAACCAACGTTTGGCAGTACTCAGACAATGCTTGGGAATGCAGTCGGCACTCAGTAGTTATGCGGCACGCCATACTTGGGCGACCATGGCTTACCACTGCGAGATACATCCTGGAATCATATCAGAAGCCATGGGGCACTCTTCCATCACAGTGACGGAAACTTATCTGAAGCCTTTCAGCAACAGAAAGATTGACGAAGCCAATCAAAAGGTAATTTCTTTTGTAAAAAACGAAGGATATCCAGTATAAAAGAGATTACTTCTTTTGAGGAAGTAGAGCAAACTTGTTGTTTCTTTTTTATAGTCTTCAAACAAAGTTTTGAGGAGCGGATTGATATTGGCTTTACAAAAAGTTTCCCAACGTAAGCAATAAACTGAAAGATAGAATCTTATATTGAAAATTAGAGACTTTTTAACTTCATAATTTCTATTGTAGCTTTTCTATGATGTTGGAGATTAAGACTATATATTATCTTTCCAATATCCCAACGGACTGATTTTTACTATTCCAAACAAAACGGGCCTATTTTCTCCTTATTCCCTGATTATTAACGGAATTAACAAGATTTCATTACCTGCGAAGTAACGGAAAAAATCACATGACAGACAGCTATGTGGAAGGGATTCGAAATGAGAGATTATTCACTTTTTATTTTTTTAAATTTATAAATTTAAAGTTTTCAATTATGAACAAGAAGTTTCTAAGTGTGACCCTGTTCAGTGCCTTGATGTTGGGTACTGCAGGTACGTTCACGTCTTGTAAGGATTATGATGATGACATCAAGGACTTGCAGGAACAACTGGACAAGAAAGCTTCACTTGATGACCTGAATGCAAAAGTTACTACGTTGCAGACGGCTGTAGATGAAGCCAAAAGTGCCGCAAACGAGGCCAAGAACAAAGCTCAGGAAGCTTTGGACAAGGCTAATTCGACAGAAGGCGGAGTATCCGAGGCAGATTTGACTGCTTTGAAGAAAGAACTGGAAAAGCAAATTGAGAAGTTGGCTTCTTTGGAGGCAGTTGAGACTAAAATCAACGACTTGAAAGAAGAATTGGAAGGCGGCTTTGTTACAGACGAAAAACTAAAAGACTTGGCTGCTGAGGTTGATGCATTGAGCGCTCAAGTTATGTCTATTATCGGACATCGTTTGACTAGTCTGGCTGTAATTCCTACAAGTCATATCAATGGTATTGCAGCTATTACATTGACTACTCTACAGTATACTCCACAAGAGTACAAGGCAATGGCAAAACATGCAGACATTGATGGCCCACGCACCAGCCTCGCCCGCACCCACGATCATGACAGGGCGGTTGGGGTCCTTGCTGGCGTTGCCGCGCAGCCGCTCGCCCAGCGGGTGGTTCAGGAAGAGCCGCCAGGCCAGACGGCTCCCGCCGATCAACAGTAAAATGAGCACCGCCGCCATGGCGTTGGCCGAGTTGAAAAGCACGCCGTGGTCGCCTTTCAGCGGCAGATCATCGAGCTTTGGGGCAAACTTCTCCCAGCCGCCGCCCATGATGTTGAAGGGGTAGGTCGTTACGCTGTTCATGCGGTGGTTCGCGCCGTTCATAATAAACTCAATGCCGCGGGCGATAGCGCAGAATTTCCCGATGATGAGCCTGTCGCTGAGGAAATCATAATGGTGCGTAACGTGTTCCTCAAACTTTTCCGCGCCGTCTATGTCGTCGTAATACGTGTAATCCCCGACAAGGATATTCGGCCGGGAAATGACGTTTTTTATGTACACGACCTGCCGGATGTTCTCGTTGGGATAGATGCTGTTTGGATCGGGTCCCGTCATAAAAGCATCCTCCGCTTAAAACCCGAGAGCGCGGAAGGCGTCCTCAAAGGGCGCGGTGCAGATGCCGCGCTCGGTGATGATGCCGGTGATGAGCGAATGGTCGGTCACGTCGAACGCCGGGTTATACACACCGACACCCTCCGGCGCCATGCGCTTTTTGTACCACATCTCCGTGACCTCCTCCGCGGCGCGCTGCTCAATGGGGATCTCCGCGCCGGACGCGAGCGACATATCGATCGTGGAGCTCGGCGCACAGACATAAAACGGGATGCCGTAATGCTTCGCCAATATCGCCACGGCGGAGGTGCCGATCTTGTTCGCGGCGTCGCCGTTCCGCGCCACACGATCGCAGCCGACAAATATTATGTTAACTTTCCCCGTCTGCATCAGGCTCGACGCGGCGTTATCGCAAAGGAGCGTCGTATCCAATCCGGCAGCGTGCATCTCGAGCGCCGTGAGCCGCGCGCCCTGCAATAGCGGGCGCGTTTCGTCGCAGTAGACGCGAAGATCGCTCCAGCCGTGCTCAAGCGCGATATACATCGGCGCGGTCGCCGTGCCGTATTTCGCGGTGGCGAGCGTTCCGGCGTTGCAGTGCGTGAGAACGCCGTCCCCGTGGTGCAGCAGGCCAAAACCCAGCTCGCCGATGGAGCGGCTGATGGCAACGTCCTCGTCGCGGATGCGCTGCGCCTCCGCAAAAAGAGTCTCGCGGATGGCCGGGATGCTCTCACCGGCGTTCGTCTCCGCCGTCTGCCACATCCGGTCGAGCGCCCAGAAGAGATTCACCGCCGTCGGGCGGGCGGAGGCGAGGTATTCCTTCGTTTCACGCAGGCGCGCGAAAAAGATATCCTTATCCTCCGTTTCGATCTGCGAGGCGGCCA
>OHAJ01002659.1_pt1 | contig 11936 bp, 8 predicted proteins | sample 1577101 | NCBI WGS metagenome assembly OHAJ01 (sample SAMEA3541531, study PRJEB24748) | human gut metagenome | biome: human gut; feature: human-associated habitat; material: faeces | place: China | collected 2012
CGGCCTCCAGCGCCGATTCAAAAACGGCTTCCTCGTCAAGATCCTCGTCCTCGTTATCGATCACGATGACGCCCTTCTTATCGAACGACCACGAAACGCAGCCGGCGGCACCCATGTTTCCGCCGTACTTGTCAAAGTAATGGCGAACATCGGACGCGGTGCGGTTGCGGTTATCGGTCATGGCGTCCACGATGATGGCGACGCCGGAGGGGCCGTAGCCTTCGTAGGTAACTCTTTCGTAGTTGTCGGTCGCGCCGCTGCCGAGCGCCTTTTCAATGGTACGCTTAATGTTGTCGTTCGGCATATTGGTCGCCTTCGCCTTGGCGATGACCGCCGCGAGACGGGAGTTGTTCGCCGGATCGCCGCTTCCGCCTTCCTTAACGGCAACGATCATTTCACGGGCGATCTTGGTGAACGCCTGTGCGCGCTTGGCGTCCTGGGCGCCTTTGGTTTTCTGTATGTTATGCCACTTGGAATGTCCGGACATGCTGTAATTCCCCCAAACAAAAATACGTTTAAAGAAATTATAGCACTTTCGTTGCCGGATGACAAGGGGGTTCCTTATCTCCCGTGCGGAATAAGGATCAGATCCCCCGGGTTCACCGGCCCGGGATTCGCCGATTCGATCAGCTCGCGCGTAGAGCCGAATTTCTTTGCGACCGTCCAGAGCGATTCCTCGCCGAGCCGGATCACGATCAGGGACGGACGCTCTGTCTCATCCGCGGTCTCCCGTTCCTCCAGTTCCATTTGACTCACATAGGTGAGCTCGGAAACGTCCGCCGCGTCGAGTGAGAGCTCGACCGGGCAGCGCAGCTCCACAGCTCCGTCTCCGGCGGCGGCGTACACCTCGCCGAAGCGTGCTGTTTCCGGCAGCGTCATCCCGGTTGTCCCGCCGCCCTCAAACGTGAGCGTGAGAACGCGGCTCATGGACGAGAGACTGCCGCGCTGGGTGCGGTAGAGCACGCGGACGCAGATGTTTTCCGAAGCGCCGTTCTCCGTCCGGACAGGAAACGCCGCCGTCACGCGGGTATACACGATCTCCTTCGGGGAATCCGGTGCTTCCAGCGTCTCACGCACCGACTGCCGAAGGACCGACGCTCGCGCCGTATTCAGCGTGCGGATGACGTCTGATTTCAGGCGGCAGGCGTTTTTGAGACTGTAGGCGTCCGCGATATACCGGATCTCCGTCTCGCTGCGGCAGAGCGTCTGCGCGCACAGATGCAGCTCCAAATGCAGCGAGGTTATGCCGTCGCTGCCGGAGAGGGGTTCCAGATAGCACCCGCCGGAGGTCAGTATCACGGTGGAAAGCTCCGCTTTTCCGTTCGCTATGTCAAGGATCTGGGAGAATGGGATGCGAAAGCTCTGCTGCTGCGGCGCATCGTCTCCGGCCGTCAGATACAGCGTATCGAGCCGAACCGTTCCCTGCAATATCATCTTTCCGCCGACCTGCTTGAGCTCCTCCACGGTCTCCGTATGCGAATAGCAGAGCAGTTTTTCCATCGGCGGGCATCCGGCGGGAAGCTCTGCCTCGTCGGATACAAGAAAGCTCTTCTCCTCGATGCCGGAGAGAAAGCTGACCGTCTTTGTGTCGGTCAGCGTATAAAGTCCCGGCGTCGGCTCCGCCTCTGTCGGGAGCTCCGCCGTCACGCTGCGATACGCCGCGACCGCGGCACAGACCCCGACGCGAAACTGGATCTTCCGCGGGTTCAAAAGCCTGGCGTCCGCCGACGATACGCAGAGATTCGCGGCAAGTATATCGGTATCCTCCGTGCCCTCTGCCTCCGCGGAAAAACTGACCGGAAGCTCCGCTTCGATCCTTTGCAGCCGCTCCGAATCCTCGCCGATATAGAGAACCGTTCCGCGGATACTTCCCTCGATCCGGATGCTCCCCTGCTGCAGCGTTTTGGAGCGCAGATACACCGCGGCATCCACGTCCAGAATACGGGCGACATCCGGCAGCGTATCGGAAACGACCGTTTCGAGCGTCTCCTCGCGGCTGAGTGTATCGGAATAAACAGGAGTACAGTATTGAATGGCTTCCCGTTTCAGATTGACTTCCATAGACATTCCTCTCCTTGTCCGTTTTCAATATACCGTATGAGGAACGCCCGAAAAATATGTCACAGCTTCGAAAGCATCCGATACAAAAATCCCGGAAGTCGGATATAAATGACCTTCATATACATATACGATCCTCCTCAACAGCAATTTCGATTGATACATATGCCGACGCCGATCAGACACGCGCCGAGCAAAAACCACCAGAACCCCTCCGGCAGGATCTGTGAGAGCAGGACGATGACCCCCACCGTTACGATGATCCACCCTACCGGTTTTTTTCGCCGATTTCCGCGCCGCATAAACAGTCCCCCGATGCGCACCTTGTTTATTACATAGTACGCACCGGGGGACCATATGTTCTTATTCCGTTTGGCGGACTTCCCAGTCCTTTTTCCGGTTCGCCTGCTCCCACAGACGGCGGTAGGAGTCGAGCCGCGAGGGATGGATCGCCCCCTCGTCCGCCGCGGCGTTCACGGCGCAGTCCGGCTCATTCCGATGCGTGCAGTCCGTGAACCGGCACGCCCCGAGATACGGCTCAAACTCCGGAAAGCAATATTGCAGCTCTGCCGGGCGGATGGATTCCATCTGCTCGATATCAAAGGAGCCAAAGCCCGGCGTATCGGCGACGTACCCGCCGTTCGGCAGAGCAAAAAGCTCCACGTGGCGCGTCGTGTGGCGGCCGCGGCCGAGCTTCTGGCTCACCTCGCCGGTAAGCAGGGAAAGCTCCGGCGAAAGCGCGTTCAAAAGGCTGGATTTTCCGACGCCGGAGTTGCCCGTAAATGCACAGACTCTTCCGGCAAGCCGCTCGGAAAGCTCCGGGAGCCCTTCGCCGGTGACGGCGCTCGTCCGCAGCACGGGGATGCCTGAGGCGGAGTAAATGGAGAAAAGCTCGTCGCCGGAATTGAGATCGGCCTTATTGATGCAGAGAAGAAAGTCGCAGGAATGATGTGCCGCGAGCGCGGATACGCGGTCGATGAGAAACGGGTCCGTGACCGGATTGACCGCCGCAGCGAGCATCACCATGAGATCAATGTTGGCGACAGCCGGACGAATGAAATAATTCCGCCGCGGGAGAATCTCCCGCACACTGCCTGTGCCGTCCGATGACACATCCATCCGCACACGGTCGCCGACGAGCGGGCTCGTTCCGTCGAGACGAAACTTTCCCCGCGCGCGGCAGGTGACGAGCTCCGCGCCGGTATCGACATAGTAGTAGCCGCTCAGCGCCTTGATGATCCGTCCTTCCATGCGCGTCACTCGGCGTTCGGATCCTGCGTCGGAACCGGCGAGGGCGAGGGTGTCGGCGTCGTTTCGGGTCCGAGCGAAATCTGCAGATAGATCTTGGAGTACGCGGGGATCTCCGTTCCGGCCTCGACCGTCTGGCTGACAACATAGTCCACGGGGATCGTGTTGTTGTAAACGTAGCTCACGGAAACGAGCGTCAGCCGCGCCGCGGCAAGCTCTGCTTCCGCCGTGGCATAGTCCTTGCCGACGAGATACGGCATGATGACCGTTTCGGTCTTGGCTCCCTGGCTGATCGTGAGATAGACCGTCGCGCCCGCGGGAAGCTTCTCCCCCGGCGAGGGGCTGATCTGCATTACACAGTCCGCCGCGACATCGTCGGAATCGGCAAACGTTTTGTCTACAACAAAGCCGAGCTTTTCCAGCTCGCTCGTCGCTTCGCGATAATCGTAGTTGAGAAGGTTCGGGATTTCGGTTAACATAACGCCAGTGCTCACCGTAAGCGTCACATGGATGCCGTCCGAAGTCAGCATATAGCTCTTTCCCGCATCGGGCGACTGGCCGATGATGATACCGCGCTCGACGTTCGGGTCGATCTCGTAAATGAGATCAAAGTTGTATTTCCCCTTGAATTCTTTGCTGTTGATGATGGTCTCGTAGTTGCTGCCGACAAAGTTCGGGATGGCGACACGCTGGTTGACAACGAATATATCGCTCAGAAAATAGTTCCAGAGAAAGACGGCAATGATCAAAATGGCGGCCATCACGCCGAAAAAGCCGGAGAGCATGCTGACGCGGTGGGCGCGGCGGCGGCGGCGGACATAGTCCTCCCTGCCAAGCTCGCCCGCCGTGCTCAGCGGCGCAACGTTGCCCTCGATCCTGTCAAGTGAGCCGGTGAACGATTTCTGCAGCGCCTCGAGATCGGCGGCAAGCGCGTCCGCCGTCTGATAGCGGTTATCGAGCGAGGCTTCCATTGCCTTCATCACGATCTTTTCGAGCGCTTCCGGCACCGACGGCGCGATCTCGCGCAGAGGCGTCGGGACCGCCGATAGGTGCTTGAGCGCAACCGTCCGGTCATCGTCGCCATCAAACGGCAGCTTGCCGGAGAGCATTTCGTACATGACGATGCCAAGCGAATAGATATCGCTCCGTCCGTCCACCGGAAGGCCCCTGGCTTGCTCCGGCGAGATATAATGCACCGAGCCGATGGCTTCGTTCTCCACGTCCGGCACTTCGGACTGGAGGTTGGCGATGCCGAAGTCCGCGACCTTGATGACGCCGTCATTGACGACAAGAATGTTCTGCGGCTTGATATCACGGTGGACAATGCCTTTCCCGTGCGCGTGGGCAAGCGCCCGCGCGATCTGCAGCGAGAAATCCACTGCCTGCACCGCGTCAAGCGGGCCGTGGTCCTGCAGATACTGTTTGAGCGTGATGCCGTCCACGAGCTCCATAACGATGTATTCCACATGATCGGTGCGGCTCACGTCGTACACGCCGACGATGTTCGGGTGACTGAGCTTTGCGATCGCCTGCGATTCCGTCTGGAAGCGGCGGCGGAACTTTTCGTTCTTCGCAAGCTCCGGGCGCATGATCTTCACCGCCACATAGCGGTTCAGCCGGTGGCACATCGCTTTATATACGACCGCCATGCCGCCGCTGCCGATCAGCTCTACGAGCTCATACCGGCCATCGAGCATCATGCCGCGGTATTTATCCTGATTTTTCGTATCCATATCATTCCCCCGTAGGTTCATCGGCGCACGAGCGCCAGCGTGACGTTGTCCGGCGCGCCGCGGTCGAGCGCCATGCGCAGAAGCTCACGGCAGACCGCATCGTCATCCGAGGACGCCAGAAGAAGGGATTCCATCTCCCCGGCGTCAACAAGATTGCTGAGCCCGTCGGAGCAGAGCAACAGCGCGTCGCCGGGACGGATGTCCAGCCGGAAAATATCGCTGCGAATGGTTCGTTCCAATCCGACGGCCCGCATGATCACGTTCTTTCGCGGATGGGAACGAGCCTCATCCTCGGTGATCAGCCCGCGGTCGACCATGCTCTGCACGAGCGAATGATCCCGCGTGACCTGCTGGAGCTGGCCGTCCGCCAGCCAGTAGCACCGGCTGTCGCCGATGTTGACGACGGCGGCGTCTTCCGGACGCACAAGCGCGGCCACAAGCGTTGTACCCATACCCCGGCAGCTCTCGTCGCGGAAGGCGCGGTCATATACCTTCAGATTGGCATATGCCGCCGCTTCGCGCAGGATCTGCGCCGCATCGGATTTCGTTTCACGGCGCAGCATATCTTCCGCATACTGCATGAATGAGTCCGCGGCGACCGCCGAGGCGATCTCGCCGCCATGCACGCCGCCCATGCCGTCGCACAGCGCCGCAAGAACATATTCGCCATCCGGCGAAAGGCTCAGGCGGTAGGCGTCCTGATTGGCGGAACGTACTTTTCCCTTGTCGGTAATGCCGAAAGCGTTCATTTTGCTTCCCTCGTCATTTTGCGGCGCAACTGTCCGCAGGATGCGTCCACATCGCTGCCGAGACGCCGCCGTATGGTCGTGTTGACTCCGTTCTTCGTAAGTATATTCACAAACCGTTTGAGATTCTCCGGTTTGGATGGCTCAAAGCTGCGCTCATCCACATGGTTGAGCGGAATGAGATTGATATGCGCCGCGAGCGGCTTTACCCGCCGGGCAAGCAGCTCCGCCTGCTCCGGGGAATCGTTCACGCCGTCGATCATCGCATATTCAAACGATATGCGCCGTCCGGTTTTGTCATAATAGGCTTTGCATTTGCGGAAAAGCTCGTCCACGCCGCGGCCGCGGTTGGCCGGCATGATGCGGCTGCGCGTTTCGTCGTCCGGCGCGTGTAGCGATACGGAAAGCGTGATCTGGAGATCGCGCTCCGCCAGATCGTCGAAGCGCTCTGTCAGCCCGCAGGTGGAAAGCGATATATGGCGCATGCTGATGTTGCGTCCCTCCGGGTGATTGATGAGCTCCAAAAACCGCATGACGGTATCAAAATTATCCAGCGGTTCGCCAATGCCCATCAGAACGATGTGAGAAACCGGCAGACCGGATTCCTTTTCGGAAAACAGCACCTCGTCAAGCATTTCCGACGGCGTGAGATTCCGCACAAGGCCGCCGATGGTCGAAGCACAGAACGCGCATCCCTGCCGGCAGCCGACCTGCGAGGAGATGCAGACCGTGTTGCCGTGCTTATAGTGCATGACGACGGTCTCGACGGCGTTGCCGTCGCCGAGCTGCCAGAGGTATTTGATCGTCCCGTCAAGGGCGGACACCTGCTTACGCAGCATCTCAAGCTTCGAGATATAAAACTGCTCGGAGAGCGCCGCACGCAGGTCCTTGGACAGGTTCGTCATCTCGTCAAACGACGTCACGCCGCGCGCGAGCCACTGGAAAATCTGCTTGGCGCGGTATTTCGGCTGCCCCATTTCGGCGAGGGCCGCCGCGATCTCCTCGGGGAGCATGGCTTTGATGTCTCTCATTCGTGTCTCCTCAGCTTACAAACAAAAAATCCGTCCGTGCCGTGTTCCTGCGGCCAGAAGGTGAACATACCGTCGGATGCGTCCGCGCCCGGGAGCGGCAGCGAAAACGCCTCCGGTGAAAACTCCGGGTGCGAACGCAGAAAATCATGCGCCACGTCCTCGTTCTCCCGCGCGAGCACCGTGCACGTGGAATATACCAGCACGCCGCCGGGCTTCACGCACGACGCAAGACCGGCGAGAATGTCCCGCTGGATGGTCGGCAGGCGCTCGAGCTCTGCCGGATCCTTGAAGCGGATCTCCGGCTTCTTGCGGATGACGCCGAGGCCGGAGCACGGCACATCGGCCAGCACTATGTCCATCGCGCCGGTCAGATCCGCGTCCGGGCGGCGGGCATCCATCGTGCACGTTGAAATGCACGTCAGGCCCAGCCGCTCGGCACCGGAACGGATACGCTTCCATTTATTTTCGTGAATATCGCAGGAAATCATACATCCCTGATCGCGCATCTGCATGGCAGCAGCGAAACTTTTGCCGCCTGGGGCGGCGCAGGCATCGAGCACGCGCATACCCGGCTGCGCGCCGGAGACGAGCGCCGCACAGTGTGCGGCCGCGTCCTGCACATAAAACCAGCCGCAGGCAAAGGCCCGTGCGGCCGCCAGATTGCCACCGCAGCACAGCAGTGCGTCCGGAAGCCACGGGTGCGGCTCCGTCTCAATGCCGTCCGCATGCAGGGACGCAGCAAGGGCATACGCCGTCGTTTTCATCGTGTTTACCTGCAGGCAGGCCGGTGCATCGGCATTGTTCGCCGCTAGCGCCCGCTCGGCAAATGCATAGCCATGCGCGTCGATATACAGCTGCGCCAGCCACCGCGGATGGCTGTAGCGCACAGCAAGATAGTCCGCCGTGCCCGCGCCCGGGATCTCCGGCAGCGCATCCCGATGCTCTGCCACGCGGCGCAGCACCGCATTGACCAGACCCGACGCGCGCGCACAGCCGCCTTTCCGGCAGAGCGCGACCGCCTCATTCACGGCGGCACGCGGCGGAACTTTATCCAGCAGCACGATCTGATAAGCCGACAACCGCAGCAGGTCGAGCACCTTCGGCTCGAGCTTTTGCAGCGGTGTCGTGCAGTAGACAGAAAGATAATGATCCAGCAGGGTCAGATTCTGCAGCGTGCCATAGCAAATGCGCGCTGCGAGTGCGGCGTCGCGCGGCTCCAGCTGCGCGCTCTGCAGGACGGCGTTGAGCGCAGCGTCCGACCACGCGCCGTTTTTGCGCCAGCGCTGCAGCGCGGTCCAGGCAGCTTCCCGGGCAGTCATGGCCATGGTCAATCCTCAACGGGCAGCGTGTGCCCGAGCAGGTAGTCAGCTGCCGACATGCGCTTCTTCCCCGGTGCCTGCAGCTGCGTGATGCGCACCGTCTGCCCGTCGGCGCAGGCAACCGTAACGCCGTCTTTCCCGGCGGCCACGATGGTGCCGGGCGCTTTGCGCGTCGTGCGCTCGGAGTAATCCGCCGCATGGATCTTGAACGTCTGCCCGCCGAGCTCCGCCGTTGCGACGGGCCACGGCTCCAGACCGCAGATGTGCTTGATGATCACACGCGGGCTCTGGTTCCAGTCGATGGGCGAATCATCGCGCGTGAGCGGACGGGTATACGTCGCCTGACGATGATCCTGCGGCGTGCGCGGTGCGGTGCCTGCGGCGATGTCACGCAGCGTGCGCACAAGCAGGTCCGCGCCCATGACGGCCAGACGGTCAAAGAGTTCTCCTGCCGTCTCGAACTCGCCGACCGGCGTCTGCGTGGTATAGATCACGTCTCCGGTGTCCATTTCGCGATCAAGGTACATGGTCGAAACGCCGGTCATGGCATCGCCGTTGAGCACCGCCCACTGGATGGGCGCGGCGCCGCGATACTTCGGCAGCAGCGAGCCATGGACATTGATCGCCCCATAGGGCGCCGCTGCGAGCAGATCATCCGGCAGAATGCGGCCATAGGCCACAACGACGAGAATATCCGGCTGCAGGCTTTGGAGATCTGCCAGCGCCGTGCCGTCGCGCATCTTTGCCGGCTGAAACACAGGGAGCCCCGCCGTAAGTGCGATCTCCTTGACCGGGCTCGGTTGGAGCTTCATGCCGCGGTTTTTCGGCTTGTCCGGCTGTGTGAACACACCAACCACATCAAAGTGTTCATCGAGCAGGCGCTGCAGGGACACGGCCGCAAAATCCGGCGTGCCCATGAAAACGATGCGCATACGCCTCACCCTTTCGCCTGCTGCTCGAGCTCCTCAGGAGAGAGCATCCGGATGGCCTTGTCGATGAACAGGATGCCGTCGAGATGGTCGATCTCGTGGCAGAAAGCGCGCGCCGTCAGGCCGCGGCCCTCTACCTCAAACCACGCACCGTGACGATCCTGCGCGCGGACCTTCACGTAGTCCGGGCGCTGGACAACACCGAACTCGTTTGGGATACTCAGGCAGCCCTCGGCACCGGTCTGCTCCCCGGCCGTCTCCACAATGACGGGGTTGATGAGCTCGATCATATACTCCTCTTCATCGTCCGGGACATTCGTCTCGAGCACGATGACAGCGCGGCGCAGCACACCGACCTGCGGCGCGGCGAGGCCGACACCGTTGGACTCCGCCAGCGTCTGACGCATATCGTCGAGCAGCATGTGCAGCCGGGGATTGAAATCCGTGACCTCGTGGCAGTGCTTGCGCAGCTGGGGGTCACCGTTTTTGAGAATCATTCTTGTAGCCATAGTGTATCTCTCCTCTAATCCAGCGGATTGTCATCGGCAAAAACGGTGACATCGCGGAATGATTTTTCTGTGTTGCAGTACATGACGATGTTCGCCGCCGCGCGGCGCACCGCCTTGCTCTGATTGCAGTAAAGCGTGACGCGGTAGCGGTAACGGTTGTTCATGCGCACAACCGGCAGCGGTGCCGGGCCGAGCACCTCCGCGCGCTCGCCGACCGTCTGGCGAAAGTAATCGCGGATATAGGCGCAGCAGCGCACGACCGCATTCTCCTGCGCGCCGGAGACCGTGACGGCCAGCACCTCGCTGAACGGCGGCGTGCCGTTGAGCTTTCGCAGCCGGATCTCCGAGCGGTAAAACGCGTCGTAATCCTGCCGCGCCGCCTGCTGGATGGTCTCGTTTGCGGGCGTAAACGTCTGGATAACGGCCCGGCCGGGCACATCGCCGCGCCCGCTGCGGCCGATGACCTGCGTAATGAGCGAAAACGTGCGCTCACTGGCGCGGTAATCACCGACATACAGGCTCTGGTCGGCGTTGAGCACACCGACGAGCGTAACGTTTTCAAAATTCAGCCCCTTCGTGATCATCTGCGTGCCGATCATGATGGGGATGCGCTCGCGCGCAAAGCGCTGCAGCAGCGCCTCATGCGTGCCAGCCATGGCGATGGCATCGGCGTCCATGCGCAGCGTCTCTACACCGGGAAACAGCGCGTGCAAATCTGCCTCGATGCGCTCCGTCCCGTCGCCGAGAAAGCGCAGCTCCCCGCCGCAGACCGGGCACTGGGGATCGACACGCCGCCGGTAGCCGCAGTGGTGGCAGATGAGCATCTGATTGCCCTGATGATACGTCAGGCTGACGCTGCAGTTCGGGCACGAATAGGTCGCGCCGCACTCGGCACAGGTGACGATCTTGCTTGCACCGCGCCGGTTGAGAAACAGAATGCTCTGCTCGCCGCGGCGCAGATTTTCCTCCAGCTCGCCGTAGAGCACGGAGCTGATGGAGCCGGCATTGCCATTGCGCAGTTCCTGCTTCATGTCGGCAATGATAACGTCCGGCAGCTTGCGGGCATTGAACCGGTCCGGCAGTGTGAAGTAATGATAGCGGCCGGTCTCGGCATAATAACAGCTGACGACGTCCGGCGTCGCCGAACCGAGCAGCAGCAGCGCGCGGTGCTGGGTGCAGCGGAACTTTGCCACATCGCGCGCATGATAGCGCGGCGTGCTCTCAGACTTATACGTGTCCTCCTGCTCCTCGTCGATGATGAGCAGGCCCAGATCCTGCACAGGTGCAAAAACTGCGCTGCGTGTGCCGACGACGACGCGCGCGAGACCCGCACGGATGCGCTTCCACTCGTCATAGCGCTCCGAGAGCGGCAGACCGCTGTGCAAAACGGCGACCGTGTCGCCGAAATAGGCGGAAAATGCCTCGATCATCTGCGGCGTCAGCGAGATCTCCGGCACGAGCAGGATCGCGCCCTGCCCCGCTGCGAGCGCCTGCGCGATCAGGTGCAGATACACGAGCGTCTTGCCGCTGCCGGTCACGCCGAAGAGCAGCGCCGCCTGCGCGTCCGGCGCGCACAGCAGCGCCTTCAGGCCAGAAAACACCTGCTCCTGCGCCGGCGTCAGCGCCGGGATTGGCTGCGGCTGCCCGGTGTAGTGTACGGGGCGGCGAAAATAGGGCTCGGTGTCAATACGCACGACGCCCTGCTGCACGAGTGTTTTCATGGTACTTCTCGGTGCACCGGTAAACTGGCACACTTCATTGGCCGACGCGCGGCCGATCGTGCACAGCAGTTCGAGAATGGCGACCTGATGCTTCGCGCGCCTGCGGCGGCGGATCTCCTCCTGCGCCTCTTCCAGCGGGACGGCAAGACTTGCATACTCCAGCTGCTTGTCGCGCATGACGCGCGTTTCGGTGCCTTCCACGGTCAGAAATTTCTGCTGCACGAGCCAGTGCAGGGCGGGCGTCGGGTCTTTTTCGCCAAACACCGCCTGCAGCGCGTCCAGCGGGCAGCGGCCGCCGTGCTCCAGCACGGTCTCCAGCGCCAGACGGCGCTGCTTGGATTTTCCGCACTGGGTCAGCGCCGCGGCCGTGTCGAGCTCCGGCACTGTGCAGTAGACCGTACTGACCCGGTACCAGACGCCGGCGGGCAGGATCGCGTGCAGTGCATCATAGATTGTGCAGAAAAAGCGGTCATGCATCCAGACGGCCAGGCGCAGCAACTCCTGCGAAAGGATGGGCTCGGGGTCGAGCTGGCGCGTGATAGGCTTGAGCTTCGGATCATCCTCCGCCTCACCCAGCGCAAGCACCATGCCCTCGCACGGGCGGTTCCCACGCGAAAACGGCACCATGACGCGGCAGCCTGG
>OHAJ01002664.1_pt1 | contig 11930 bp, 8 predicted proteins | sample 1577101 | NCBI WGS metagenome assembly OHAJ01 (sample SAMEA3541531, study PRJEB24748) | human gut metagenome | biome: human gut; feature: human-associated habitat; material: faeces | place: China | collected 2012
GTCGAAAATAAACCTGAACTTCACGATCCCCAATATTAAAAGCGGTCGCGGGCACGTGCCGGAGATGTGATGCGGCTCTGGTCATCTTTGGCGGCGTCCGGATAACGTATGCCGGGAGTGACTGTCATAAATTCCCGGCCGCACGCATCCTTGACAATCGCAGCCTCAAGCGGAGAACATACCACACCGTCAAGGCCGGCCTCGCGGGCGTTGCGCGCATATTTGATAATCGTGTCGTTGATTGATTCTGAAATAAGCAACTGATCATGGAGAGCCTGTTCGGAAGTGCTGGTCAACTGTGTGACCGCAATGATCAGCGGACGGTTGCCGTCCGGACGCCCTTCTTTCAGACCTTCGAGTGCCGCACGCATCATCTCTATCGTTCCGGCGGCATGGACATTCACCATGTCGACATCGAGCGAAGAAAGCACTTTCATCGCCTTGCGCACCGTATTGGGAATGTCATGAAGTTTCAGATCAAGAAAAATTCTGTGTCCCCGGCGTCTGAGTTCTCTTACAATCTCCGGACCTCCGGCATAGAACAGTTCCATACCGATCTTGATGAAAGGCTTCTCATCCTTGAAATTATCGAGGAACGCATACGTTGCCTCCGGCGATGCGAAATCGCATGCTATTATAACGTCTTTATTCATTATTACATTACTTGATTATTTGATTCTGACAGTTCACGAAGCGATTTAATGCCGTAGCGCTCCATTGCTTCGGGCAGTCCGTCTATTATATTTTTGCATGCCAGAGGATTGATCAGATTGGCTGTGCCGACCTCTACGGCGCGGGCTCCGGCCATCATCATCTCGAGCACATCTTCAGAAGTCGAGACTCCACCGCATCCTATGACAGGGATGGCGCACGCCTGGGCGACCTGATATACCATACGTACGGCGACGGGAAACACCGCCTGACCTGAAAATCCTCCCATCACATTGGCGACCACCGGTTTACGCGTCTTAAGGTCTATACGCATGCCCAGCAGTGTATTGATAAGGCATAGTCCGTCTGCGCCGGCCCCTTCCGCCGCCTTAGCTATCTCCACTATATCAGTGACATTGGGAGACAGTTTGACAAACAGCGGCAGATCTGACACTTCCTTGACCTCCTTCACGACCTCCTCGACCGATGCCGGACATGTGCCGAAGCTCATACCTCCGCCATGCACATTCGGACAGCTGACATTAAGCTCTATGATGGCAACCTGCTCCTGCCCTGTGATGCGGCGGCAGCACTCACGATATTCGTCAACCGAGAATCCGCTGATATTCGCTATCACCGGTCCGTGGAAGACTTCCCTCATCTTTGGCAATTCTTCTTCAATCACGGCATCTATGCCGGGATTCTGCAGACCTACCGAATTGATCATGCCCGATACGCACTCCGCCACACGCGGCAAAGGATTGCCGAATCTCGGATGAAGCGTCGTACCCTTGAACGATATAGATCCGAGGATATCGACATCGTAATATTCGGTCATGCCATATCCGTAACCAAAACATCCGCTGGCCGGAATCACCGGGTTTTTAAGAGTGACCCCGGCGAGATCCACACTCAGATCCACGGAAGAGACCACACCGGTTGTTTCTTTTATTTCCATATCAGATTATCTTTATCAAATACCGGGCCGTCCTTGCAGATACGCTTCGGACCGTTTTTAGTTTCAAGCGAACAACACATACACACACCGAATCCGCATGCCATACGCGCTTCGAGACTGACCTGACCGGGGATGTCGAGCTGAGTGCATAAAGCCTTCAACATCGGCAACGGACCGCAGGCATAGAAATAGTCGGGATTGAGTGCCTCATCGCGTATCACATCCATCACAAATCCTTTAGACCCATATGAGCCGTCGACTGTGGCTACGTAAAACGGAATATCGAGATTCTCAAACTGTTCTATCATTATCATCCTGTCATCCGAATTGAAGCCAAGTACCACAGTAGGCAATATCTCATTGGCGATCATATTCTTGGCCAGGCTGTAAATAGGCGGACATCCCACTCCCCCTCCGAGAAGTACCGGACGCTCGCCGCACCGGGACATATCGAACCCGTTGCCCAACGCCGGCAATATATCAAGCACTGTGCCCGGTGTCATCTTGGAAAGGGCTTCCGTTCCATGTCCTACCACATCATAGACTATCGTCAGGATATCGCCTTCGATATCACACACCGATATCGGACGTCTCAGGGTAAAGCCCGGAACGGCGATATTGATGAACTGTCCCGGCGCCGTGAACTCATCGGCAGGACCTTCGATCATCATCATCATCGTGTTCTTCCCGATCCAGCGGTTGTCGACCACGACATATTTTGTTTCACTATTTCTCAGCATTCTCTTCATATACTATTTTTCCGGCGGCAACCGTGGCCTTCACGACACCTGCCAGTTCAAGACCCTCGAAGGGAGTGGACTTGCCACGTGACAGAAACATCTCAGGACATACCGTAAATCTGGAATTAAAATCAACGACCGTCATATCCGCACGGTCACCGGGGCGCAACCCTCCTTCAAGACCGAATATACGACGGGGAGCATCCGCCATAAGCTCAACCATGCGGGCAAAGGATATATGCCCCGGGAGGACCGCATAGGTATATACGGCCGGAAGGGAAAGTTCGATTCCCGTCACTCCCATCGCGCTCTTCTCGAGTCCGCGGCTTTTTTCCTCGGCGGAATGCGGCGCATGGTCAGAAGCGATACAGTCGATCGTGCCGTCGGCTATACCTTCGAGCAAAGCCTCGCGGTCGGAAGCGCTACGTAACGGCGGATTCATCTTGAAACGTCCGTCTTCCTGAAGATCCGCGTCGGTAAAGGCCAGATAATGCGCTCCTGTCTCGCACGTGACGGGCAGTCCTTCAGCCTTGGCCTTGCGCACAAGATCCACGCTTTCCGCTGTAGAGACATGACAGATATGCAATCTGCAGCCGGTGGCTCTCGCCAGATTTATATCTCTTTCCACCTCACGCCATTCGCTCTCGGAACATATGCCTCTATGACCATGCTCGCGGGCATACTCTCCGTCATGGATATAACCTCCCCTCAGAAGGGAATTTACTTCGCAATGCGCTGCCAGAATTTTTCCTGTTTTCGCTATTCCTTCCATAGCCCGACGCATCACGTCGTCACTCTGAACGCCGCTGCCGTCATCGGAAAATCCCGCCACTTCCGGGGCAAGCGCCTCGTAATCCACCAGCTCGTCGCCCATGCGCTGACGCGTGATAGTGGCATAGGGTCTGACCTCTATGCATGCGTCCCGTTCTATAATGGACAACTGCCGCCGTAGATTGTCGGGAGAATCCGGTGCCGGATTTAAATTGGGCATCGGACAGACAGTGGTGAAACCGCCATGGGCCGCGGCACGTGTACCGTCGGCTATCGTCTCCTTATAGGAATAACCGGGCTCACGTAAATGGACATGGACATCGACCAGACCGGGAAGAACAGCACAGCCGGAGGCATCTATCACCTGACAATCATCCGGACATGTCACCCCTGCACCGACGGCGTTTACAACACCGTCGGTAACGAGGACATTTCCGGTCTCAAGCTCCGTGCCGTTCCATATCAGGCCGTTTTTGATAAAAATCTCCATATCGGAATTAATTTAGAACTCCTGCCATGACTTGATCTCAAGATCATCGGGAGTCATGGTGCAGAAAGCTTTGATAAACGCCGAAGCGAGTCGCGCGTTTGTAATCAACGGTATATTGCGGTCGATCGCCGTGCGGCGGATACGATATCCGTTTGTCACTTCCTTGTCGGAATGATTGCGGGGCACATTGATGACGAGATCTATCTCATGATTATCGAGCATTTCCACCGCCTGGGGTGTTCCTTCCTCATCAGGCCAGTAGACGCGGGTATTTTCTATACCGTTCTCGTCAAGATGCCGGCTTGTGCCCTCGGTGGCATAGATATCATATCCATGCTTGCGGAGCAACTTGGCGGCAGAGAGCATGTCTCCTTTCTGTTTGCCGTTGCCCGTAGAGAGAAGCACACTTTTTTTCGGCACACGCTGTCCTACCGACAGCATGGCGGTGAGGAGTGCGGCTCTCGCGTCCTCTCCGATACATCCGACTTCACCTGTCGACACCATGTCGACACCGAGTTTCGGGTCCGCTTTCTGGAGTCGGTTGAATGAGAACTGGCTCGCTTTGACACCCACATAGTCAAGGTCAAACACACTTTTATCCGGTTTGCTGACAGGCAGTCCGAGCATGATGCGGGTAGCAAGCTCGATAAAGTTTATCTTCAGCACCTTGCTCACAAACGGGAAACTTCGTGAGGCACGGAGGTTACATTCGATCACCTTGATATCATTGTCACGGGCAAGGAACTGGATATTGAACGGTCCGCTGATATTAAGCTGTTTCGCTATTTTCTTTGATATTTTCTTGATGCGTCGTGCAGTCTCGACATAAAGTTTCTGGGGCGGGAACTGGATAGTCGCGTCGCCGGAGTGCACTCCCGCGAACTCCACATGCTCGGAAATCGCATAGGCTATAATCTCTCCGTTCTGCGCCACTGCATCCATCTCGACTTCTTTGGCATGTTCAAGGAACTGACTCACCACCACCGGATGACGCTTCGAGACATTTGCGGCAAGCGTAAGGAACCGTTCGAGCTGATCACGGTCGTAACATACATTCATCGCCGCGCCCGACAACACATAAGAGGGACGCACGAGAACCGGGAAGCCGACCTTGTCGACAAATTCGTTGATGTCGTCCATTGATGTCAGGGCGCTCCATTCAGGCTGATCGACACCGATACGGCCGAGCATCGCCGAGAATTTCTCGCGGTCTTCCGCGTTGTCGATACTCTGTGCGGAAGTTCCCAAAAGATGAACTCCCTGTTCGTCGAGTTTGAGAGCAAGATTATTGGGTATCTGTCCGCCAGTCGACACCACCACTCCGTGAGGCGTCTCCAGATCGATTATATCAAGGACACGCTCAAATGTCAGTTCATCGAAATAGAGGCGGTCGCAGACATCATAATCCGTCGATACTGTCTCCGGATTGTAGTTAACCATTACGGAACGATAACCTTCCTTGCGGATCGTATTGAGAGCCTGAACGCCGCACCAGTCAAACTCTACGGACGAGCCGATCCTGTAAGCTCCGGAACCGAGCACGACTACCGAACGGTGATCATGTTCGTAATTGATATCGTTGTGATTGCCCCCGTAAGTGAGATAAAGATAATTGGTCGCGGCCGGAAACTCTCCGGCAAGCGTATCTATCTGTTTGACACAAGGCACAATGCCGAGAGCCTTCCTGCGGTCGCGCACACGCATGCATGCTTTCTCGATATCCATTTCCTTCTCCATGCCCACGGCACGCGCGATCTGGAAATCAGAGAAACCGGCTGTCTTGGCCTGACGGAAAAGACGGGCCGGCAGAGCTTCGAGGCTTCCCGCGGCACGCAGTTCACGGTCAATATTATGGATATTTTTCAGTTTCTCGAGAAACCAGCAGTCGATCTTGGTCAGATCATGTATCTGCCCGACACTGTATCCCTGATCAAAAGCTTTCTCGATTACAAATATACGTTTGTCTGTCGGAGCATGCAGAGCGCCGTCTATATCAGGAATCTCAAGTTCCTTGTTCTCTACGAATCCATGCATTCCCTGACCGATCATGCGGAGACCTTTCTGTATGGCTTCCTCGAAAGTACGGCCTATCGCCATGACTTCGCCGACGGATTTCATCGAGGACTCGAGCTCGCGGTTCACTCCGCGGAATTTACCGAGATCCCAGCGCGGAATCTTGCATACACAATAGTCAAGCGCCGGTTCAAAGAATGCGGTAGTGGTTTTTGTCACAGAATTCTTCAGATCGAACAGACCGTAACCGAGACCCAGTTTGGCAGCGACGAACGCAAGCGGATAACCGGTGGCTTTCGACGCGAGCGCCGATGAACGTGAAAGACGCGCATTGACTTCTATCACGCGGTAATCTTCCGAATCCGGACAGAGAGCGAACTGGACGTTGCACTCTCCCACTATACCTATATGACGTGCGATACGTATGGAAAGCTCACGCAACTTATGATATTCGGAGTTAGAGAGAGTCTGCGAGGGAGCTACGACTATACTTTCACCGGTATGGATACCGAGCGGGTCGAAATTCTCCATATTGCAGACGGTGATGCAGTTGTCGAACGAGTCCCGCACTACTTCATACTCTACTTCTTTCCAACCCTTGAGACTTTTCTCCACCAATACCTGCGGAGAGAAAGAAAATGCCTTTTCGGCAAGTTTCGAAAGCTGCTCCGCATTATCACAGAAACCTGAGCCAAGACCTCCCAAAGCATAAGCAGCCCGCAATATGACAGGATAGCCGAGTTTCTCGGCAGCTTCGAGAGCGTCCTTTTTGTTGTCACATGCGATAGAGTCGATTGTCTTTACATCGATTTCATCAAGTTTCTCGACAAATATCTCCCTGTCTTCCGTATCTATGATTGACTGTACGGGCGTACCGAGCACCTTTACATTATATTTGTCAAGTATACCTTTGTGGAAGAGTTCGACACCACAGTTGAGCGCCGTCTGGCCTCCAAAAGCAAGCATTATGCCCTGAGGACGCTCACGGGCGATAACCTTCTCGACAAAAAAAGGAGTGACAGGCAGAAAATATATATGGTCCGCAACACCTTCCGATGTCTGTACTGTCGCTATGTTTGGATTGATCAGGACAGTTTCGATCCCTTCTTCGCGGAGAGCCTTGAGGGCCTGACTGCCGGAATAGTCGAACTCTCCGGCCTCACCGATTTTTAACGCACCCGAGCCGAGCACGAGCACTTTCTTTATATTGCTGTCTTTTAACATGTCTTATGTGGAGTCTTAGAGGAGATTGATAAAATCGTCAAAAAGGAACTCGGTATCGACCGGACCGCCGGATGCCTCCGGATGGAATTGTGAGGAAAACCAGGGCTTTGATTCGTGGCGTATGCCTTCGTTAGAGCCGTCGTTCATGTTTGTGAAATATGGCTTCCATCCTTCTCCGAGAGAAGAGGCGTCTACAGCGAAACCATGATTCTGGCTTGTAATGAAGCATCTGTCGGTTCCCTCCATGCGCACGGGCTGGTTGTGTGAACGATGGCCGTATTTCAATTTATATACAGTCGCTCCGGCGGCCTTGGCAAGAAGCTGATTGCCCATACATATGCCCATAAGCGGTCTGTTTTCCTCCGGGTTGGAGATAAACCGGGAGATATTGTCGACAGCCGCCTGGCACTCGTCGGGATTGCCGGGACCGTTGGAAAGGAACAATCCGTCGAATTCGAGCGTGTTAAAATCATAGTCCCAGGGAACACGTATCACTTCCACACCGCGGTTGAGCAGACAACGGATTATATTGTTCTTAGCTCCGCAGTCTACGAGCACCACACGCTTGCGGCCTTCCCCGGACCCGTAAGTACGGATCTCCGGTACTGAGACGAGATCTACGTAATTTATCGAATTATAATCTTTTTCCTCAGGCTGCTCAGCCACACCCTCGACTATGATCCGGCCCATCATCACGCCATGTTCGCGCAATATCTGGGTAAGATAGCGCGTGTCGATTCCCGTGATGGCCGGCACTTTCTCGCGACGCAGCCAGTCGGAAAGACTTTCCCGGGCATTCCAGTGGCTGAACTGTTCGGAATAGTCACCGACGATCATGCCCGAGGCATAGATGCGGTCACTTTCCATGAATGGCGCTATGCCATCTGAGCCTTCTTCAGTAGAAGGCACTCCGTAATTGCCGACAAGCGGATAAGTCAGTGTCATCAGCTGACCCGCATATGAAGGGTCGGTAAGGCTCTCCGGATAGCCTGTCATGGCAGTGTTGAACACGACTTCTCCGGCGACATTGCCGTCATATCCGAAAGACTCCCCTTCGAATCGCGTTCCGTCGTCAAGTATCAGTGTGGCTTTCTTCATTTCTTGAAATATATTTCTTCGATGTAATTTATATATGCTTCATTAATTCTTTTCACTCCTCCGGGAGTCGGATAATCACCCGAGAAATACCAGTCGCCCGGATGATTGGGACATGAACGGTGCAATCCGTCAAGTGTCTGATAGACTATCCTCACATCCGCCTTGACATCGTCAGGTTTGAGCATCTCCACGATCTTTGCGGAGATCTCTTCATCCGAGAACAGATCATAAAGTTCTTTGACATGGTTCACCATCTCCTCTTTCGGCAGCCCGGCCTGTGCCCTGCATTTCTCATATATGTCCGTTATCACATGGCGCAATCCGCGATCTTCCGCAAGGGCGACAGCCGCACGGAAAGCTATAAACTCATCCATACGCGACATGTCGATGCCGTAATAGTCAGGATAACGCACCTGCGGACTCGAACTTACAATGACTATCCGCTTGGGATGCAGTCTGTCGAGTATTCTTATGATACTCTCACGGAGTGTAGTTCCCCTGACTATACTGTCATCTATGACCACAAGGTTGTCGATGCCGGCACGCAGACTGCCGTAAGTTATGTCATACACGTGGGCCGCGAGATCATTGCGGCTGTTTCCCTCTGATATAAAGGTGCGCAGCTTGATGTCTTTTATGGCGACCTTCTCCGTGCGGATGCGTCGGGAAAGAATCTCGTTGATACGGTCCTGCGGAAGATATCCTCCCCAGCGCGCTATTTCCGAAGCCTTGCATGCATTGAGATACTCGTTGAAACCCTGCACCATGCCGTAGAAGGCTACCTCTGCAGTATTCGGGATGTAGGAGAAAACAGTATTGTCGATATCTCCGTCCAGAGCCTTGAGTATCGGATCCACAAGCGTGCGGCCGAGCTCCTTGCGCTCACGATATATGTCTCGGTCCGATCCGCGGCTGAAATATACGCGCTCGAACGAACATGGAGCATATTTCTTAGGCGCTATTACCTGGCGGATCGTAAGTTTTCCCTCCTTGCTGACAAAAAGGCCCTGACCCGGCGCAAGTTCATGAATATCGTCGGCCTCGACATTGAACGTGGTCTGGATTACGGGACGTTCGGACGCCATAGTGAAGACTTCTCCGTCCATATACCAGAAGGCCGGTCTGATTCCCCACGGATCACGCATGCAGAACATCTCGCCTGATCCCGTCACACCGCAGAGCACATATCCTCCGTCCCATATCGGTGCTGAATCCTCAAGCACATGACTCAGGTCTATATTGTTTTCGATATAGTCTGTGATATCTCCATCCTTGAGACCATTCTTTTCTGCCTCATGGAAAAGACGCTCCGACTCGCGGTCAAGACGATGACCAAGCTGTTCGAGAAGCAGATAGGTATCAGAGATCATACGGGGATGCTGCCCCTTGACCGCTATGCTGTCGAAAATCTCCCCAACATTGGTCATATTGAAATTGGCGCATATACAGAGGTTTTTAGCACGCCAGTTGTTACGTCTCAAAAAAGGATGGACATAAGAAAGGCCGCTTTTTCCCGTCGTCGAATAGCGCAGATGCCCCATATAGAGTTCTCCGGCAAAAGGGAAAAGGCGGCTTGCAAGGTCCGCATCATTGAGTTCCGCAGGCGTAAAATCCTTGAAATTCTGATGGACCGAGGCAAAAATCTCTTTTATTGCGTTAACGCCTAAAGCACGTTCGCGAAACATGAATTCCTGACCGGGAGCGGCCCTCATCTTCACACAAGCGAGACCAGCTCCTTCCTGACCCCGGTTATGCTGTTTCTCCATCATGAGATACAGTTTGTTAAGGCCATACATCCAAGAGCCATACTTCTGCTGGTAATAGTCCAGCGGCTTCAGCAGACGCACCATGGCGACGCCGCATTCATGCTTTAATGGTTCCATGTTTTTGTTTTGCTTTGCAAAATTAGCAAATTTTTAGCAAATAGGGAAATAATATGATGAAGCTATTTAAAATAACGCCCTTAAATCTCCGATTTAACAAGATTTAAGGGCGTTATCTCAAAATTCATCAATATGATTCTTCTTTGGTGGGAAAATCTCCCGATTTCACATCATCTATATAATGACCGACCGCATCGTGCATTATCGACGCGAGATCCGCATAGCGTCTTAGAAACCGTGGAGAAAATCCTTGATTTATGCCAAGCATATCGTGCATCACCAGGACCTGGCCGTCAGTTCCGGGTCCGGCACCGATACCGATAGTAGGAATCGTAAGCTGGCGTGACACCTCTTCCGCGAGTTCGGCCGGAATTTTCTCGAGGACTATTCCGAAACAACCGATTTCCTCCAGCATCCTGGCGTCGGCGATAAGTTTGTCAGCTTCCTCTTTCTGACGGGCGCGGACATTATATGTACCGAACTTATTTATGCTCTGGGGTGTGAGACCGAGATGCCCCATGACAGGGATACCGGCACACAATATTCTTTCGATGGATTCACGAATTTCAGAACCGCCTTCCATCTTGACAGCCTCCGCATGACTTTCCTTCATTATACGGATTGCCGAAGCGAGAGCTTCCTTTGAATTTCCCTGATATGATCCGAAAGGAAGATCCACCACAACCAAGGCGCGTTGAGTTCCTTTCATCACCGACTTTGCATGATATATCATCTGGTCGAGTGTAATCGGGAGAGTAGTGACATTTCCTGCCATCACATTCGATGCAGAGTCACCGACGAGTATTACATCTATACCGGCGCCATCGATTATCTTGGCGGAGGAATAATCATAAGCTGTGAGCATGGATATTTTCTCACCACGCTGTTTCATCTCCACAAGGCGACGGGTAGTCACCTTGCGCGTATTGTCAATTGTATTGGTAGACATTGTTATGGTAATTGATCAGGCCACAAAATTACACAATTTTCCCGATATGACAAAACACGACTTCCGGACTTAACAGCCGGCCCTCACTTCGTTCGGGCCACGATGGGTCAGTTATTCTTGGCTCGGGGAGTGAACGGATAAATGCGCATTCCCGGCGGACGCGAGGCAAGCAAGGATGCTATGGAATTCAGATACTGCGCATACGTGTATCTCATAGCGGTTTTCTCGGAATTATATTCAAGTGGCCCGATCAACAGTAAATGCCGGGTGCCCATAAGCTCAAATTCGGATTTATGAGGCGAGAATCTCTCTGAAAAGCCATTCTCACATATCCTTATTATATTGCCGCTCTGATTCATGGCGATTTTGCGCATATCGTTCTCAACCGGATGGATAAAGGGTGAAATAAGCGCTCCCCCATTTTCGACACAATATTGCCATGCCTCCCGTTTAGCCAGGATCTCCTGTTTTGTAAACCTTCTTGAAAATCTTACTACCTGCAGATCCGGATTCTTAAGAAGATAGATATTGCCGACCGCAAGCAATTTCAATTCACCGATCCGGATTATCCATCTCATTCTGTATAAATCCGGAAAAAGACGTTTCATCAAGAGCCGTCGCGGGTTGTCAGTGACATAACATAATTGCGCATCGTATTGAGCATCCGTGTACGCTATACTGTCGGTAAATCCTTTATTGAAAAATGGAGTCCCCGACTTATCTTCAGGCAATGTTCTTCCATATAATTTTGTCGTTTTTCCCATCAGGCCTGCAATCGCACGGCTGAGGCCATTGAGCAGACCGTGCGTTACCTGAATACAAAAATGTATATGATCAGGCATGACAACCATCGCGTCGATTCTGATCTGAGGATATTGTTCACACCACTGCCGACAAGCATCTATAAAACAGTTCCCCACATTGTTGGGTATGGCCTTTGGGAAATCAGGATCAAGAGGATCCGAGACTTTCAGATCACCCGAGACCGTAGCCAATACAGGTATGCCGGAAGCCTTCCGAAGAGTGATCATATATCTTGCCGGTCTGGTATAATCATGATGAAGAGCCCTTCTGGTGTAAGCGGGCTTGTCCGGTTTCCGATAATATGGATTCTCTCTTTTATTCTTCTGCGACATGAGGGAATGAATTAGCT
>OHAJ01002667.1_pt1 | contig 11926 bp, 9 predicted proteins | sample 1577101 | NCBI WGS metagenome assembly OHAJ01 (sample SAMEA3541531, study PRJEB24748) | human gut metagenome | biome: human gut; feature: human-associated habitat; material: faeces | place: China | collected 2012
GGAGATCTGAACGGTGCCCTGGATGACATGCCTCATTACTGTATTACAATTGGAATTTATGAGATCGCACATGCAAGAAAAATCCGTCTTGGCTGCTTCCGCGACTGGCACAGAAGTGTGGTAAGACATGCCGCATACGGCGAAAAGACAGCACATTTTCCGGTCAGCCTTCTTCAGGATCACCCGGATATTAATCTGAAATTCACAGAATTTGTAGCAAATCTGCCGGAATAAAGCAAAGAAAGAGTGGAGGCGAAATATGACCTGGTACCTTGTAAACGGCGATGTGTATATGGAGCATCGCTTTCTGAAAAAAACATTAAAGCTGGAAGAGGGACGTATTTTTGTCCTTCCACCAGATACCCGTCCGGAAGAAGGAGCGCACATCTACAATGCAGCCGGGAAAAAAATCGTCCCAGGCTTTATTGATGTACATACCCACGGCGCAGTTGGCGTGGACGTCAATGCCGCAACCGCAGAGGATTATGAGAAAATCTGCCGTTTCGCAGCAGGAAATGGAACCACCTCCTGGCTGTGCTCTGTGCTTACGGATACAAAGGAACAGACCTGCCGCTGTATTGATGAGTTCAAAAAACACCAGCAAATGGAACAAAAAGGAGCCAATCTTCTGGGCATCCATCTGGAAGGCCCGTTTTTGTCCAGCGAGTATAAAGGCGCTATGCCGGAGTATCTTCTGCAGAAGGCGAATCTTCCTCTTCTGAAGGAATATCAGCAGCGCGCAGAAGGTGCGATCCGCTACATTACAGTTTCCCCGGAGGTAGAGGGAATTCCGGATATGATCCCGGAAATACGAAAGCTTGGAATTACAGTAGCCATCGGCCATTCCGGCGCAGATTATGAAACCAGCTGGGATGCCATAAGAAAGGGTGCGCAGAGCTGTACCCACACCTTTAACGCCATGAAGCTTCTCCATCAGCATTTTCCTGCAATCATGGGAGCAGCGCTGGAGTCAGATATTTACTGCGAGGCAATCTGCGACGGCAGATATTCTGGTCCATGAACTGGGACAGCGGAGAAGAACCGAAGAACTCCTTGATGGCGGCGACCACAGGACGGATATTGATGAGGGCCTGCGGAGTGATGACGCTCTGGTCCTGGCTCTGCAGGGTCATGCGCTCACGGATGACGCGCTCCATGCGGGAGAAGCCGATGCGGAACTGGTTCTGCAGCAGCTCACCGACGCTGCGGATGCGGCGGTTGCCCAGATGGTCGATCTCATCGGTGGTGCCGATGCCGTGGTCAAGGCCCAGCAGGTAGTTGACGGAGGCAAAGATGTCATCGACGGTGACGGTGCGGCTGATCAGAACATCGTGGTTCTGGCGCAGCAGCTCCTTCTGCTCCTCCACATCGGAGGTGGTGTCGAGGATCTTGCGGATCTCGGCAAAGTTGGCGCGCTCATTGACACCGGCCTCGGCCTCGACGTCGAAGCTGAAGAAGTTCTGGGCGTTGACGCAGCCGTTGGAGATGACAATGAACGGACGGGGCTCCTCGCCCTTCTTCTCAACGAGGATGGTAACGCGGGTAACACCGGCGTTATCGATCTCCTCGGCCTTGGCCATGTTGATCTTCTCGCCCTTGGCGGCCAGCAGCTCGCCGGTCAGCGGGGCGATGATGTCCTCGGCAGCCCTATAACCGGCAATGCGGCGGGTCAGGCTGAGCTTGTTGTTCATCTTATAGCGGCCAAAACGAGCCAGGTCGTAACGGCGCGGGTCAAAGAACAGGTTGTTCAGGTGCGCGCGGGAGTTTTCCACCGTCGGGGGCTCACCGGGGCGCAGCTTGCGGTAGACCTCGAGCAGGCCCTCCTCGGTGTTGTGGGTGATGTCCTTCTCGAGAGAGGCGTTGATCTTCGGCTCGGAATCGCCGAAGAACTGCTTGATCTGCTCATCGGTAGACAGGCCCAGGGCACGCAGCAGCGTGGTAACGGGCAGCTTGCGGTTCTTATCGATACGGACGTAGTAAACGTCAGAGGAGTCCGTCTCATACTCCAGCCAGGCGCCGCGGTTGGGGTTCATGGTGGCGGTGAACAGGTCCTTGCCGGTACGGTCCTTGCTGGAGCCGTAGAAAACGCCGGGAGAACGGACCAACTGGGAGACGATGGCACGCTCGGCACCGTTGGAGATGAAGGTACCGGCGTCGGTCATGAGCGGGAAGTCGCCCATGAAGATCTCCTGCTCCTTCACCTCGCCGGTCTGCTTGTTGAACAGACGGGCCGTGACGTACAGGGGTGCCGCATACGTGGCATCCCGCTCTTTGCATTCTTTAATAGAATACTTGGGGTTCTTGTCCAGCCGGTAATCGACGAACTCCAGCACGAGGTTGCCGGTGTAGTCCTCGATCGCGGCAATGTCGTGGAAGACCTCATGCAGGCCCTCCTCCAGGAACCAGTTGTAAGAGTTTTTCTGGATCTCGATCAGATTGGGCATACCAATCACTTCGTTGATGCGGGAAAAGCTCATGCGGGTCGTTCTGCCGTTTTGTACGGGCTTGACCTTTACCATAAAACGCGACCACTCCTATTCCATAGATTGACAAAGTTGGCGAAAGCGACCCGAAAGGCGGCTGTGAAACTGCGGCATATTCGTCGTTTTTCACAAACTTTTTGATTTTACAGATTTTGCAAAATTCCTTTAGGGCGCTCTATTCCATTTTTGTGATACTTTTTTAGTATACAGGGTAAATGGCTTGCTGTCAAGGGTTTTTCGGCTTTTTTATGAAGTTTTTCCGTTCTATCGAACGCCCGGGCGGGTGTAACAAAATTTCGGCAATTTGCTGATTTTGCACCGTTTCCCTCCGCTTGACAAATTCGGTACAGCGGTTACAGGGCGCGGTTTTTGGCAGTTTTCACAAGGTTGGGTGTGATATTTTAAACAGGTTGTCTCTTGACAGGCGGGGTGTTTTACGGGATAGTACTATACAGAATCCTTATTAAAAATGGAAAGGCGTTTTGCACATGAATCTTCTCGGCCAGAAAATCACCCTGCGGCGCATCCTTGGCATGATCGCGGGCGTCGTCATCATCGGCATCGGCATTGCGGTGTTTAAGTTCTCGCGCCTGGGCAACGACTCCATCAGTGCGCTGAACCTGCGGTTGGCGGAGCTGGTCGGCCTGCCGTTCAGCATCGAGAATGTGCTGATGAACCTCTGCCTTTTCGTGCCGCAGCTGCTTTGGGGGCGGCGGTACATCGGGCTTGGCACCATCATCAACAGCTTCTGCATCGGGTTCATCGTCACGTTTACCGGCGATGCGATGACCGCCGTCTTTGGCTCTGCCGACACGCTGCCGGTGCAGCTGCTTTGGGTCGCTGTGGCGGTGTTGGTCATCGCGCTGGGGTGCTCGCTGTACCAGACGGCGGATTTAGGCGTCGCGCCGTATGACGCGCTCTCGCTGATGCTGGCAGACCGGCTGCCTGTCCCCTACTTCGGCTGCCGCGTGTTCACCGATGCGCTGTGTGCGGTGCTTGCCTTCCTGTTGGGCGGACTGATCGGGCTGGGCACCCTGATCTGCGCCTTCGGGTTAGGACCGTTCGTGCAGTTCTTTACAAGGCATTTTTCGGAGAAGGTGCTGCGGTACAAGCCGGAGAAGAAATAGAAGCATCGTAGGGCGGGGTGCCCCCGACGGCCCGGCAGCGTTCCGGCTGCCGCAACGCTTCTGCGGGCGAGCAGTGCTCGCCCCTACGATGCACTTTTTCGACAGGCTGCGGGTGCCTGCGGCCTCGGAGGCCGTAGGGGCGGATTCTATATCCGCCCGCGGAGCCTTGCCCTGCATCTCTAATAAAACAAAAAAGGACCGTCTCCACACCCGGAAACGGTCCTTTTCTGTCACATTTTAATGATTCCAAACGCATTGGCCACCGAGCTTGCCAGAATGACGGCGGCAAAGACCGGGCAGAGCCAGCGGATCATGAAGCGGAAGATCCTCTTGCGGCGGAAGGGCCGGCCGTCCAGCTCAACCTCCTGCTCGATCTTGTCCACGCCGATGACGCGGGAGACGAGCAGACAGGTCGCAATGGCCGCAATCGGCATCATGACCGAGTTCGTCAGGAAGTCGAAGAAGTCGAGGAACTGCATCCCGATGACCGTGACCCCCGCCAGCGGGCCGTAGCCCAGGCTGGACAGCGTGCCCAGCGCCACCATGATGACGCCGACGAGCACCGTGGCCTTTTTGCGGCCCCAGCCCAACTCATCCTCAAACGTTGAGACGGCGCTCTCGGTCAGGGCAATCGAGCTGGTGACCGCTGCAAACAGCACAAGCACAAAGAACAGCACACCCACCACCGTGCCCAGCCCCATGCTGGCAAAGACTTTCGGGATGGTAATGAACATCAGCGCGGGGCCGGCCTGCAGCGTGTCGGGATCGCCGCCGGAGAACGCAAACACCGCCGGAATGATCATCAGGCCCGCCATGACGGCGATGAGCGTGTCGAAAATCTCGACGTGCTCGGTGGATTCCTCAATCGAGACATCCTTCTTCATGTAGGAGCCGAACGTGACAAGAATGCCCATGGCGATGGACAGCGAGTAGAACATCTGCCCCATGGCCGTGACGACGGTCATCCACGAGAAGTTGGCCGGGTTGGGCACCAGGAAATAGGCAACACCCGCCAGTGCGCCGGGCCTCGTGACCGAGTAGACCGCAATGACGACCGACAGCACGACCAGCACCGGCATCATGAGCCTGGAAACGCGCTCCACGCCGTTGCGCACGCCCGCAAAGATGATGCCCAGCGTAAAGAACGCAAACAGCAGGAAGCAGACCTCGGCGGACGCGCCATCTGCAATGAACGCGCTGAAATAGCCGTCCTCCGCAAGACCCTGGGCGTTGCCGCGCAGATATTCAAACAGATATTTGATGACCCAGCCGCCGATGACCGAGTAGTACGGCACGATCAGCACCGGGATAACGGCGTTGATCCAGCCGCCAAAGCCGAGGAATCCGTTTTTGCGTCCCGGCTTTGCAAACGCACCGTAGGCGCTGACCGGGCTTTTGTGGGTCATGCGGCCCAGCGCAGTCTCGGCCATGATCATCGTGTAGCCGAACGTCAGCGCCAGCACAATATAGATCAGCAGAAAAATACCGCCGCCGTACTTGGCCGCCAGATACGGGAACCGCCAGATATTGCCCAGCCCCACCGACGCCCCGGCAGCCGACAGCACAAAGCCGAGCTTGCCGGAAAACGAGCTTCTGTTTTGTTTTTGTTCCATGATTTCAAATCCTCTCCGCACAGTAGTCATTCGTGCAAGGACAAGTGTAGCACAGACGCGGAAAGTTTTCAATTACACTTTTTTTCAAGAAATGCTTGACTCTGACGCAACGTCAGGGTGTATGATAGCAGTACCGCAAAGGAAACGAGGGTTTTATCATGATGACCGTAAAAGAAGCCAGCCGACTGACAGGCATAAGCATACGCACGCTGCAATACTATGATAAGCTGGGTCTGCTGCCCGCCATGCGCACCGAGAGCGGCTACAGGCTGTATGACGATGCAGCGCTGGAACGTTTGCAGCAGATTTTGCTGTTTCGGGAGCTGGAGTTTCCCTTGCGGGACATCCGCACCATTTTGGACAACCCGAATTTTGACCGCCGCAAGGCTCTGCGCCAGCAAATTGAGCTTCTCACGCTGAAAAAGCAGCACTTGGAAGATTTGATACGGCTGGCGCGGACTTTGCAAGTCGCAGGAGGACACACTATGCAATTCAAAGAATTTGATACATCCCGCATTGACGAGTACACCCGCCGCGCCAAGGAATCTTGGGGCGACACCCCCGCCTACCGCGAGTTTGAGCAGAACGCCGCCGAACGCACGGTGCAGGAGAGCAGCGATATAAACAATCAGCTGATGGCGTTGACCGCCGGGTTCGGCACACTGCAAAACCTGCCCATCGACAACCCCGCCGTGCAGGCGCAGGCCGCCAAGCTGCAAGCTTTCATCACCGAGCACTACTACACCTGCACAAAGGAGATTTTCGCCCAGCTCGGCCAAATGTACGGCGCAGGCGGAGAGTTCACCGCCAACATCAACGCCGCAGGCGGCCCCGGCACTGCGGAGTTTGCAGCGAAGGCGATTGAGGTGTATTGCGAGGAATAAGGCATAAATTTTGTTGGACGCCTTGTAGGGGTGAGCATTGCTCGCCCGTGGAACATTGCAGCCGCCCCTACAGAGCGGCCATAACACCCACACAAACCAAAGCCCCGCCCTGCTTATTTTCACAAGCAGGGCGGGGCACTTTTATTCACGTATCATATCAATCCAGGAAATCCCGCAGTTTCTTGCTGCGGCTGGGGTGGCGGAGCTTGCGCAGGGCCTTGGCTTCGATCTGGCGGATGCGCTCACGGGTGACGTTGAACTCCTTGCCGACCTCCTCCAGCGTGCGGGGGCGGCCATCCTCCAGGCCGAAGCGCAGGCGCAGGACCTTTTCCTCACGCGGGGTCAGGGTCTTGAGCACGTCGGCCAGCTGCTCCTTCAGCAGGGTCTGGCTGGCGGCCTCGGCGGGCACGGGTGCGTCATCGTCGGGGATGAAGTCGCCCAGATGGCTGTCCTCCTCCTCACCGATGGGCGTCTCCAGACTGACGGGTTCCTGTGCGACGCGCATGATCTCGCGGACCTTATCCACGGGCATGTCAAGGCGCTCGGCGATCTCCTCGGCGCTGGGGTCGTGGCCGTACTCATGCAGCAGCTGGCTGGACACCTTCTTGACCTTGTTGATCGTCTCGACCATGTGCACGGGGATGCGGATCGTGCGCGCCTGGTCGGCGATGGCACGGGTGATGGCCTGACGGATCCACCACGTGGCGTAGGTGGAGAACTTGTAGCCCTTCGTGTAGTCGAACTTCTCGACGGCCTTGATCAGGCCGAGGTTGCCCTCCTGGATGAGGTCGAGAAACAGCATGCCGCGGCCGACGTAGCGCTTGGCGATCGACACGACGAGACGCAGGTTCGCCTCGGCCATGCGGCGCTTGGCCTCCTCGTCGCCCTCGGCCATGCGCTTGGCCAGATCCTGCTCCTCCTCGGGTGTGAGCAGCGGCACCTTGCCGATCTCCTTGAGGTACATGCGCACCGGGTCGTCGGTCGAGAATGTGTCGGCCATGGCCTCGGTCTCGTTCATCTCCTCCTCGGTGACTTCCTCGATCTCCTCAAGCTCCTCGAGCTCGGGCAGTGCGTCCTCGTCCACCGGGGGCAGGGCATCGTCACCGAGCACGTCGATGCTCAGGCTCTCGAGCCGGTCATAGAACTTTTCCGTCTCCTCGCTCGAGAGATTCATGTCCTCGAGCACCATGAGGTCCTTGCTCGAGAGCTTGCCCGCCTTCTTGCCCTTTTCCACGAGGTCGTTGAGCTTTTCCTCCGTGGTCTTTTCCGATTCCGGTTTTTCGGCTGCGGACACGTCCTCCGCAGAGGCTGCCGCGGGCTTGTCCGCGGTCTGCGCCGGCGCGGTGCCGTCGGCCTTGGCTTCCGCCTGTTTGGCGTCGTCCGCCGCGAGCAGCGCGTCGGCCATGGCGTCCAGTTCTTCGGCCGAGAGGTTGTTAAGTTCTTTCTGTTCCATCTTTACCACCATACCCTTTATGTTCTTTGAGTTGCTTTGCAAAAGCCAGCAGGTCCGCCTCCGACGACGCTGCGCCGGCGGTGGCCTGGGTCTGAAGAATGCTTATGTAATCGTCGAGCGCGCGCGCGCCGTTCGAAAGTTCCGCCGGCTGCTGGATGATGCCGGTCAGCAGGGCCAGCTCGTCCGGGCTCAGCTCGCCCGAGAGCGCCGCGATCTGCACCGTGCCCGTGCCGCCGTGGGCGAGCAGGACGGTGTAAATGTGCCGCAGCTCCGGCGAGGAAAACTGCGCCGCGTCCGGCACATTCGTCCGGCCCCAGAACAGGCCGGGGTCGAGATACAATAACTTAATGATGCCCTGTTCGGCGGCCGCCGAGCGGGGGTTGTCGAAGCGGATGCTCCGCCCGGGCGGCTGCATCGCCGTCGCGGGGCGCAGCAGGTCGCGCTCCTGCTCTTTGCGCGCGCGGCTGAGCCGCCGCTTGCGCTGGCGCTGCACCTCGTCGGTCACGACCGCGGCGGGCATGCCCGCCGTCTCCGCGACGCGCATGGCGTACACCTCGCGCTCGACGCTGCCGGGCAGCTCGGCCACCACGCCCGCCGCCTCCTTGACGAAGGCCACGCGCTGCTCGTCGACCTTGAGGTCGTACTTGCGCTGCACGGCGCCGAGCCGGTAGTCGATGTGGTTTTCCGACTGCGCGAGCAGGTTGCGGAACGCGTCCGCGCCGAAGGTCTTGATATATTCGTCGGGGTCCTTTGCGCCCTGCATCTGCAGGACACGCACGCGCACCTCGAGCTTTTCGAGGATGCCGATCGCGCGCTGCGACGCCTTCTGCCCCGCGCCGTCGTTGTCGTAGGCGATGACGATCTCGCTCGTGTAGCGCGACAGGAGCCGCGCCTGCTCCGGCGTGAGCGACGTGCCGAGCGAGGCGACCGCGCTGTCAAATCCCGCCTGGTGCAGACTTGCCACGTCGATGTTGCCCTCTGCCAGTATGATATACCCGCATTTCGACTTTTTAGCCAAATTGAGCGCGAACAAATTGTGGCTCTTGCTGAAAACGATGGTTTCCGGGCTGTTCATGTACTTGGGCTCCCCGTCGCCGAGGATGCGCCCGGAGAAGCCGATGACGTTGCCGCGCACGTCGATGACCGGGAACATGAGCCGGTTGCGGAACGTGTCGTATACACCGCTCGTTTTCCCGTGGCGCACGAGCCCGCCGTCAAACAGTTCCTGCTCGGAGTAGCCGAGCGCCTTCATCGCGCGCACGAGACTGTCCCACGTGTCGGGCGCAAAGCCCAGGCCGAAGCGCGTCACGGTCTGCGCCGTGAGCTGCCGGCGGGCGAGATAGTCCCGCGCCGGCTGGCCGGCCGGGGTCTTGAGCTGCGCGTGGAAAAAGCGCGCCGCGTCCCGGTTGAGCGCGAGCAGGCGCTGGCGTTTTTTCGCGCCGGGGTCGTCCGACTGCTCGGGCAGCTGCATGCCCGCGCGGTTGGCCAGAAAGGCCACCGCCTCCGGGAACGAGAGATTCTCGATCTCCATGATGAAGCTGATGACGCTGCCGCCCTTGCCGCAGCCGAAGCAGTGGTAGATCTGCTTGTCCGGCGAGACGGAAAACGACGGCGTCTTTTCGCTGTGAAACGGGCAGAGCCCGAAGAGGTTCGACCCGCTTTTTTTCGTCAGGCGCACGTAGCTGCTCACGACGTCGACGATGTCGTTGCGCTCGGCGAGCTCCTGTAAAAAGGATTCCGGAAAGGCCACGTGCGTCACCTTCTTTCTGTGGTTTCCGTTGGATGTACTTCCTTATTTGATCGTCCACGCAGCGGGGATGAAGAGTTCGCTGTACACCTCCAGCGCGTAGCTGTCAGTCATGCCGGAGACATAGTCGCACACCGCGCGCTGCGGCCCCTCGTCGTCCGCGATGGACTGGTAGACCGCAGGGAGCTCGGCAATATGGTTGACATAATATTCCCAGATGCTCCCGAGGATATTCTGCACCTTGCGCTCCTCGCCCTTGGCGATGGGGTTATAGTACACGCTCTCGTACATGAAGTCCGTGAACACGTCCACGGCCTCGCGCATATCGGGCGACATGCGCAGCTCCCCGTCGCCGCTGTGGGCGATGATGTCCGTGAGGATGGAGTTGATGCGCACGCTGTTGCGCTCGCCCACGCGCTCGCGCACGATGGCGGGCACGTCCTCCGGCCGCACGATACCGCCGCGCATGGCGTCGTCGAGGTCGTGGTTGATGTAGGCCACGCGGTCTGCCAGGCGAACGACGCGAAACCGAGTGGGGGTTGGTTGGCACTCCGGGTTGCAATGTAGATGGTGCCAACAACTATCTGTTTGCTGATATTAAAGGTAAAGGACACTTTGTAGGTATCAACTACTATATCCACTGTCCGTCGCCTATGTGGTATGGCGAAGGCGATGACCTGATTATCATCGACGGTGAACCGAAGAAAGCCTTGAGAGGTACGGGAACGGAAGACTTCTTTAACACTTCTTGGTGTCCGGCAAGCATCTTTACGCATCCTTACTACGGCTATGCCCGTGTGAACCGTGACAACGGTTGGTTAGGAAGAACGCACGCTTACCGTTTTTTTATTGCCGACCCCATCTACTTCAACACCTCTCTCAAAGGTTCTATCGAGCATGGACATAATAACAACTTGACTCTAGATCTCAGCAGTGTCGCTTACTGGTATCAGTCCGAGGCTCATGAGTTACCTGCCGCTCCGACTAAGGCCGACAGAGCACCGAAACCATTTATCCGTGACCAAGATATGCATCGTTGGAGACATGAGTGGAGAAAGAACTTCGGCAATGGCTCTAAATTGTGGGGTAATGAAAGAAAGTAAAGTGAATTAAACGAGTATTATGAAAACTATATTTTTTATCTAAATTTAATGTTATAATATTTAATCGTGACTACTCAGTTATACAAACTTGCTATCATTCAATGTGTTATAATTAGTAATATGCTTCGTTTTGAGTCTTTTTAGACCCAATTTATTAGAACTTCTAATAAATAATATTGATAATCAATGAATTAAGGCATCATGGATATCTGAGTAGTTACACTTAATCTTAACGCTGATGAAAAACAGGAATATGCTACAAAAGTGGCTTATCATTCTTTTCTTAGGCTTGATAACCCAAGCGGTTTCCGCACAGAACATTAATGTACATGGTATCATTACCGATGAAACCGGAGAAACAATGATAGGTGTATCAGTATTGGTTAAAGGAACATCAACCGGAGTAGTTACCGATGTAAACGGTAATTTCTCGCTTTCTGTTCCGAAGAATAGTGTTTTGTCGATTTCTTATATCGGATATAAAAGTCAAGAAATTTCCATAAACGGAGCTAAAAAACTGAACATAGAGATGGAGCCGGAGGCTCAAAATCTGGACGAAGTCGTTGTCGTAGCTTACGGACAACAGAAGAAAGTCTCGGTTACAGGTTCTATGTCAAGTATTAATAACGAAGCATTGCTGAAGTCACCGTCAGCATCTTTGGGTAACGCCATTTCCGGTAAGTTGCCGGGGCTTTCTACGGTACAGTATTCAGGTCTTCCCGGTGCTGATGATCCTGTGATTTTGATTCGAGGTCAATCTTCATTCAATGGTTCATCGCCTTTGATTTTGGTGGACGGTGTAGAACGTTCGTTCACGCAGATTGACCCGAATGAGGTTGCCGACATCACCGTGTTGAAGGATGCATCCGCTACCGCTGTGTATGGTGTGCGTGGTGCTAACGGTGTTATTTTGGTAACCACCAAGCGTGGTGAAGTCGGTAGAACTAAAGTATCCGCATCTACCTCATGGGGTGTACAGAGTGTGACCAACTTTATTGATATGGCGAACTCCTATACCTATGCTACCGCTTATAACAACGCCCGTATTTCGGACGGTAATCAACCGGCTTTCCAGCCTGCTATTATCGATCACTTTAAGAATCACGATAATCCGCTTCTCTATCCGGACATCGATTGGATAGACTATGTGATGAAAGACCGTGCTTTGCAGAGCCAGCACAACATATCCGTATCGGGTGGTAACCAGGTGGCACGCTATTTCGTGTCAGCTGGTTTCCTCGACCAAGATGGTTTGTTCCGTACTTTCGACAAGGATCCTAACACCAACTTCTCATACAAACGTTACAACTACCGTGCTAACTTGGACCTTTCTTTAGGTAAATATCACGAACTCTCCATCAACCTTGGTGGTCGTGTTGAGAACAAGCACAGTCTTAGCAGTTCGGAGGAACGTATCTTTGTCTATTTGATGGATGCGCAACCTTTCTCCGGTGCCGGTATTGTAGATGGCAGATGGGTACTCGCTAATAGAGATCTTATCGACCCGACGGGTCTT
>OHAJ01002677.1_pt1 | contig 11883 bp, 11 predicted proteins | sample 1577101 | NCBI WGS metagenome assembly OHAJ01 (sample SAMEA3541531, study PRJEB24748) | human gut metagenome | biome: human gut; feature: human-associated habitat; material: faeces | place: China | collected 2012
TTCGGCGTTCGAGCCATGCTTTATTGCCCTATCTGAGTTTTATCGGACAGCAATACTATCTTTACCATTGCCGGGTCTATGTCTTTCATTTGCATGACCTCCTCCAATGACGTGACTTTGATGCGCTTTATCATGTCGATGTCATATTCTATACCATTGTTCCAGGAGCCTGAGTCATACAGTGTCTTCAAATAATTCAGGACCTCGGTCTTTTCATCACGGGATTCTACGAAAACCAATATTTCCGAGAAAAATTTGCCGTAATATTCCTCGAGAAACAGTGGCAGGCCGGGAAGATGTAACGAATCCTCCGGCAGAGGCCATCTCCACTCCCTTTCATGTGTCCAGTCAATGAATCTGTCGGAATCAAGCGAAGTCGCCACATAGCGATATTGTTCCTGCAACCCTAACCCTGTATCTACGATCGACAGACATCTTCCCTGATATACACCGGTCTCGTATCCGTCGGATTCTACGTGGGCTGTAGACAACCCGTAGATGACGGGACGCCCTCCGGCTTTAAAGAGTTCTTTCCGTTTCACTGCGATAGCATATCTGGAGATGAGTCCGGTTTTCTTGCCTCTATCATCGGCATATTTAAGAAAGGCGTGCAAAGGCATTTCAGTAAAGCAGACAGCGGATCGCGGGCCGTAGATAGTCGGTGATCCGTTACGATATGACCATCCGCTGTGTAGAAATCCGTCGTGAAGTATTTTCAAGAGAACCTGAAAGGCATCGGCGTCCCGTGGAATTTTATATTCATTTTCATCGTATGTGGAGAAGATGCACTGTCCATCTCCACAAGAATCGAAATAATCCGGATGTTTGAATTCTCCGGTGTAGCCAGGTTCGAAAAATTCCTGAAGCGAAGATATCTCACTTTCCGGTTTCCTTTCATGGACGAAATGGATAACCCATTCCGACAAGTCGCTTCTTACAGCTTTATGGTTCATAGGCTCAGGCGGATTTAGATTGCGAAGAACTTTTTATTAACTATGCAGGCATATGATATGCATATATTAACAAACAGCAATGGTGGCTCTAAAGTTGGCAGAAAACCAATCTGAACAGAGGGATGCTTCTCACAGTAAAGAGAGAGCCAATACAGTTCCGCACCCGCATACCAGAAGACCTCAAACCCAAAATCATCCTTGCGAGTTGGCAAATAGCGCTTGTTGTGCTCCAGCTCGATGCGCAATTCCGAATGAAATTTGACCAACTGACAAATAATCAGTAAATTTGCAGTATTATGGCAAAGAAAGCAATTATACGGCAGGACACGGCTGATTATATATTTATGAGGAGTGGTCTCCTGTTTTGGAATCATCGGAATCTACATCCGCCAAATCGCCAATCATGATTGTCGATTTAGATCTCTTCGGGAATCTAAGTTTTACACACCCTGTTAGAATTCTCAACGGAGAAAAAGATGTAAACAAAAGGTGAAAATACATCAGATTTAGAAGATGGATTGATTCTCTCATTCATAGATGTCTTGAATTATGGATTCACAAGTTAATTACATACGTCAATGTCTTTCGCTGTGCAAGCCATTGGCTAATACTTTGGAACTTACCGCTCGTCTTACTGATAAACTTTCGTTGCAAAAGCCGTCGACTGACCCGTATATGCTCGAAACGTTTATATCAGCCGAGCTTGCAAAGGTAAAGTCTATCGTGCCGACGGTAAAAGGTTTTGACCGCGTTTCCCCTCGCTCGCTTTTTTCCATTGGCACCAGCATTGGAAAAACTCGACTGATGGGTGCAATCATTACTTACCTATATTTCAAAAAGGGTATCAGGCACTTCTTCGTTCTCGCATCTAACCTTACGCTATACTAAAAACTGATAAAAGACTTCGGCGACGAATCGTATTCCAAATCTGTATTCAAGGGGATTAGCTAATTTGTCACCGCACCTCCGCGCATCGTTACAGGCGAAACCTACAACGAGCGCACGGGCAGTCTTTTCTCTGATGTAGAAATCAACATTTTCAACATCTCGAAATTTAACAAGGATAGCAAGGAGAACAAAAATGGTTTACCGTGTATGTGTCGCCTTTCCGAATATCTCGGGCAATATACAACAATCAAGATTCAAATAACAAATATAAACCTTACGTCATACGTTTCTAAATCACTAATAAATTAATTATGCCAATAACAGTTAAAGATATAGTCGAAAAAGTTGGATTACCTTCTAAATTAATAAAGAAAGTTCAGTGGGGTAATCCTGTAAATAATACGAAAGAAGGGATATATATTGTATCAATGTCAAAAAGTCCAAGTAAGAACTATACTTATAAAAGAATACCTATTAGTATTGACTTATTAAGGAATTGGATGACTCATGGAGAATTCAAAATTGACAATAAAATAACTAATGATGTAACTCTAATTAAACAGAGATTATCTAAATTTTGGTTAACCGATGAAAATATTATATATATTGGTAAAGCACCTTTAAGAAAAAAAGGTGGAGGAATTGGAAATAGAATCCGAGAATATTATAATACATTGATTGAGAACCATTCTCCTCATGCTGGTGGTCGATGGATAAAAGTTCTTAAGAATCTTAACAATATGTTTGTCTATTATATTGAATGTGACCATAGTTCAGATGTAGAAGCTGAACTATTAGATATTTTCGGTGATCAAATTTCAAAAGATAATAAAAATAGATTAGGCGATTCCAGAAATTTTCTTCCTTTTGCAAATCTTGAAAATGGGAAAAAGTCTAGAAAGAAACATGGTTTAATATTTAAGAAAAGGAGATAGTATATATTTAATGTAGATGTACAGCTTAAAAAACGGTAGTGTTTCACTGAGTGTGTCTGAGGCAAGTTCACTCAAGCCTGTAGATTCAGATGACGATGCAAATTTAATGATTTTATCTCATAGTTTTGTTGGGTGACGAAAATTTAGTAATTTGGGAGTACAGCCGGACGAGGAGACGGGCTCTTCCGAGGAGCAACGCGCCAGCAACATGGCTGCGCCAATACAGGAGACAGTTGAATACAGGAGCCGTTCCGTAAGGGGCGGCTTCAACTTCACCAGGATGGCCATTCCGCTAAGAAAACCTTTACCGTCAGTCAGGAAACAGGGTCTTGTCAACGGTGATGTTTGGCAACGCCCTGTCGAAGGCTTTGTGATCCATCGCAACGCTGCCCATCAGTGTCAGCACCGAGCCCTCATTGGGCATTGCGGTCCTCATGCGGGTTACCCTGCGGAAGTCCCGGTTGAGACGTTCTATCCAGTTGGTGGTGTATATCATAGCCTGTATCTCAGGGGTGTAATTGAGATAGGTCAAGTACGCCTTATAGTCGGGGTTGTTGCGTAAGAGCTTGATGATCCGGTAATCCTTGCCCCATCGGTCACACATCTCCTGCCACTTTGTCCAAGCCATTTCTACGGTGTATTCGTGTTGTCCTGTGCGGAATATGTCCCGGAGATCCGCTGCCATAGCGGCCTTGTCAACATGTCTGACCTTGGCGAACATGTTGCGTTTGAGATGGGTTACACAACGTTGCAATGGTGTGCCGGGGAACTTTTCTCCGATGACGGTGTCAAGCCCCTTGATGCCGTCGGCCACCATCAGGTCTATTCTCTGTACACCACGATCTTTAAGCGTATCGAAGATATCACCCATCCTGTGGCACTTTCCTGCGGCATGTTGAATATGCCCAAAACCTCGCGGGTGCCTTCCTCCGTCACGGCAAGCGCCACATAGAATGCTTCGGTTGCAACAGAACGCCTGCGGTGTATCTTGATGTGCACGCAGTCCACGAACACAACCGGATAGTATTCCTCAAGTCCTCTCTCCAGCCATTCGCTGACCTGGGTGCGTACGCATTCAACCATCCGGCTGATGCTTGACTTGGAGTAGAGCTGACCGTATATCTGGTCGAACACATCCGAAACCTGTTCCTGCGTAAGACCTTTTGTATAAAGGACTCCTGCAAGCCTGTCGCATTCCTCTTCCTGGTCGCGCAATATGGCCAGTATCTGCGGATGGAAGTTGCCGTAACGGTCGCGAGGTATGCGGAACTCAAGTTTTCTGCCTTGACCATAGGTCGATCCCGGTCGGTAACCGTTACCCTTATTGCCAGGATTTTCTGCCAGAAACTCGCAGCGCTCGGCGACCATCATACTCTCGAGCATGATCTCCATAAGGTCGTGAAGACCATTTCCTTTCGCTGCATGCTTGCACATCAGCTCGGAAAGTTGTAATTTTGTCAAATCCATTAGTTTGTATTTTAAGTTTGGTCACCTAAAATTACAAACTTGTTAGGACCGGTCAAAATTTGGCTGGTCCTTCTTAGTGCCCCTTTTCAGACACACTCAAAGAAACAGTATCCATCAAAAAAATATTCACGGCTTGCGGAGTCAATCGCATGGTAACGGTTCTCAATCCGACTACCGGAGCTGAAGAGAAACGCCCGCTGAATGAAATAGCAAGTAGCCACTTGGCTCGACGCACGTTCATAGGTAATCTCTATAAGAAGGTCAAAGATCCCAACCTCGTGGGTTCGCTTAGTGGCCACAAAGAAGGCAGCAAAGCCTTCGCCCGATACCGCGACATTGACGAAGATATGAAGAAAGAACTCGTCAGCCTCCTCGACTGATTCCTCTTTTCCCAAGTCCCTCTACATAGGTTCAGTTCTGTTCGGGCATATATAGTGCCCGAACAGAACTAACTTCTTTTATTTACCCTCAAATAGATAGTAAATACTCATTTAGATTTTAATTTAGGAGTCATCGAATTTGGTTTACACTTTGGAGGATTGATTTTAACTGTAAGAGGCATTGGGAAATCGACGCCAACAATTAGTGCCTCACCCTCTCCCAAAACTGGCAAATATGTTAAGCAATTCCTATTCGCTGCTGATGCTGCAGCTTCTACAGCTTTTTTATCTTGTTCATTAATAAGTCGGTGTACGATGAATGCTCCCATCTGGCTCAGGGTCCCTAAAGGTATATCTCGTGGCATCTGAGTGGCAATACAAAGAAATAATCCGTATTTACGTGCTTCTTTTGAGATCTTTTCAAAAGCATCAAGTGGCTTTGCAGTAAAATATTCATCAGTTATATTCTTATTTAGAAATTGATGAGCTTCATCCATAAAGATAACGATTGGTTGCTTCTTGAATCTTCCATTCCTGGCACATTTTAGGAAATAATTGCCAATCGCATTAACTAATATTTCACGAACTTGATAATCAAAACTAACTCTTGAAAAATCAAATCGAAGAATTGACTTTTTCCCTTCCAAAAATTGATTAATCAATTCTAGTACATCGTTACTATCCTGTAATAAATCCCGGTTAAATCCGAATATTTGGTTATACTCCGCTGTGGAATAGATGTTATTTACACGTGAAATTAAACTAACACAGTTGCTTACATCCGTCTCGTTACGCTCGCCCCAGGACATTAAATTATTTCTATTAGTGTCCCAAATGCATTCTGCTGTAATCTGTTTTGCTAGGTTCTTAAAATTAAACGTGCATAGATTGTCTTCTAGTTCAACAATGTGCTTATATCTAAAAATATCGTAAGGTCTCTTCTCTTTGCCTGATTTTATTAAATTTGATTTCAAAAATTCTCTATTCTCGTTTAAATTATAATAATACCCTAACTCATTATTTATATCTAATTCTATCATCTTTAATGAGCGAATAGCTTCCATTAGTTTAGGAACCTGAGTTTTGGAGGATGGTCGCAAAAGGAAAAATAATTCGTCTAAAGAAAGATTGTGATAATCAAATATATAGTCTCCAGTCCCCATGCTGACAGACACGGAATCATCTATAGAGGGGCAATATTCTCCAGTTGCATCAATCATAATACACTTATTAGAAGAAAAATCCGTCAATAATTCAACTAAAGTAGCAACTGTCCAACTTTTCCCGCCCCCTGTAGTTCCCAAAACTGCGCAATGTCTTCCAAACAATGAATTTAGAGAAACATTGCATGAAGCGAAATTTGAAGTCAGAACACCGAGAGGTGCGGCGTCGTTAATATTCTCTTGTTCTTTTATGCCAAATCCTGTAATATATGCTCCAATCTGTTCATCGGAACATGAATAAACCTTTGCTCCAATTGCTGGAAATCGAGCAACGGTTTTTACCAATCTCTGGGGAGTATACTGGTCGAAAATTGATAATAGTTCCACTTTTGCCATTGGATGGAATGCAGGATTTCCTTCCACGAAATCTTTTTCAGTTAACTCCACCCTTTCCCCTTGAGGAAGATTCAACTCAGTTATTCTACCTAAAAAACCTATAGCTTGTCCTTCAATAACAACAAAACTCCCCACCGCTCCTCCAAGGTAAATCTTTCCTTCTAAATAAAAGGAATTTACCAATTTGGCGGACGGAATTTGCATCTTCACATATTGAGGAGTGACCTCACAAATATAACCAAGAAATTTTGTATGCTCAAAAGGCTTCATATTGGTCGTTTTTACTATTATTAGCGTAGGATGGATTAAGAGGGTAGATTTCTGTGAATTTTTTAAATTTTGAATATAAAACTGTCACATTGCCTATTAATTTACCCTCTTCATCCATATAATCTGGAATAAGGTGACGCGTAATTCCCAAGTCAGCCCAAACCTCTTCCCCTTCTGCGTTTTTATATGGGGATGCCCCGTAACATACAATGAATAAATGAAAATTATAATTTTGAATTACAGCTTCATGTATAACATTTTGTATATGCTTATCTTGAAACCCAAATCCAGCTACAATTAGAAAAGTTCCTTCCTTTCTCAGGGTTTGCTGAAGATGAGCCATCATCTCAAAATATGGTTGTTCATAACTACTTTCATATTTTTCGCTGGCAGGGTAAATTATACAAGGAGAATCCACGGATTCTCTTTGCGTAATTATACCGTTATCATCTTTATGCCAGTCAACACTTCCATGCAGTTTAAACAATTGAAAAACTCCAGGAATAAAACTTTCTTCCTGATGTATTCTAGTTTTTTCACGAAAGACTATATCTCTATCAAAATTACTACCATTAAACACGCGAGGATATGAGAATGAAAAGCCGTCAATAATTGTATAATTCAAGCGTGTTGCAGCCTGCTCGAAAAGTGTATCATAATTTGTAGTATATAATTGTACTCTGGGGTCACCGGGTTTACGAGCTGTAAGCTTTCTTAGAAAATTTTGATGGTGATGGTTATTGTCATCTAATATTAAACGACATGCGTTGGCAATTTTCTTTTCTAATTCTTTTCTCAGATATACTCCTTCCTCGTTCTTAATAGGCCCATTTAACTTTTCATAAAGAATCGTAAACGATAAGAAATTCTCAATATTCTGGGAATCCACTATTTCCTTGCAATGTTGAGCCATATATCCCCCCTTTTGAACAAGAATATCTTTTATACCATTAATTTCTGGCAAATATTCTTGCCAGAGATCTTTACGTGTTTTCCCGCCATTATCGCCGTTTTCCATAGAAGTACCAGCGGCTGTTAAAACAGCAACGTGTTTGAAATGTGCAGTAAAGTTTGTAATATCTTTTTGGGATTCGATAAAAGCCTCCTTGTATGCTGATTCAGCATAACTATCAATAGTTTCTCCTTCTTTTGATTGTTGAATAGTATTATTGACGTACCATCCATCTTCATCATAGGAGATACATTTCTCTTGACTTTTGTATATTGTTACTCTCATTGCTTTTATGATACACAATTATTATTCAAAATGGAAGGTCTAAACCATAAGATTGTGAAGGTTCATTGACAAATGATTTGTATTCACAGTATTCCAAATCATGCAATTTACTGATATACAATCTAGCAATATTTAAATTATGTATTTCTTGCCTGCGAGAACGGCTAAGTTCTGCAAATGAGAATTCCTTTTCAATTCCCAAGAATTTTCGACCGGAAAGATTGGCGGCGCTTCCCGTAGTTGATGATCCCGTGAAAGGATCAAGAATCCAATCGTGTTCATCTGTGCTGGCGAGGATAATGCGGGTGAGAAGAGCTAATGGCCTTTGTGTAGGATGCTTCCCGCATGACTTCTCCCAACGTCCGATTGCTGGAAGCCTCCATACATCTGTCATTTGCTTATCGTCATTGATAGCCTTCATTAACTCGTAATTATACTTATGTGGCACCTTTGGACACTTACGTGGCCAAATAATGAACTCTGTTGAGTAAGTAAAGAAGTGACAAGATATGTTTGGCGGGGGATTTGTCTTTGCCCAAGTGATTACATTAAGAATCTTGTAGCCAAGCTCAGTTAGAACATTTGCTATTGAAAATATATTATGGTGAGTTCCCGAAATCCAAATGGTACCGTTGTCTTTAAGCTTTTCTCGGCATAATGATAGCCATTTTTGGTTGAACTCCATGATGGATTCAGGAGAGGCGCTCTTATCCCAATCGCCTTTATCTACACAGACGGCTTTTTCAGCCTGATAGCTTATATCTCTGATAGTTAGGGAATGAGGTGGTTTTGCGAAGATCATATTAAACTGTGAAAGCATGAAGTTTAAATATAAGGCAACGGGTATCATTTTCGTGATGTCACGAAAATGATCATGATTCAGATTTAGGAAGTTTATTAGTGGTTTTCTCAATCTTCTTTATATTATTGGCAACTCGACGTTCGACCTTCTTAATATCTTCTGCCGCAGGTAGATTTTCAGGCTGAATTCCACGTTGTCCTAGCATCTGGCGTACACTCTTATTGTTTTGGATATGTTCCCGAGTTATAGGGGATTCTCCGTGTAAATCTTTCTGTTCCACATTATAGTTAGTCATCTCAGTAGCGAGATTCTTGGCTGCGATAGTTAGTGTGGGTAAAAAGTCTGCGAGTGGACGGGAGGACTTGATACCCAGTCTCTGTTTCATATCTTCGGTGGTATATCCTCCAAATAATGCTGTATCTCCTTTGGATCTTATACGGCCAAAACCTCTATCATCAACCCCTCTTTCAAAGATATTTCTTGACAATTGCTTTTCAGATGCCTTTAATCTATCTCGAGTTTCAAGCCTTGATATTTGATCAATGTGTTCAGCGATAAGTTCTGCCTTCCGAGTCTGAATGGCGAAATATCCTTGGGCAAAAGCAATTTCCTCTTTCTTCGGATCTCCATTTTGGGCTATGAGATAACAAGCATAACGGGTGAGCATGAAATCCTGAATCTGTCGCTTTGCTCCACTACCAAGTGTAACCATTTTCGTGACCTCACGAAAATGGTCATCGATATTGATCCCTTGAGACTTACATGCCTCAACGGCCCTCCCAATAGCAACTGTAAAGTTTTCCCATCTTGCATAGCCAAGCAGTGCTTGTAACTCACGAGCAAACCAGACTTCAATTGTTTCATTCCCATTCCCACTATTGATGTATTGCTGAACGCCATCAAATAAAGACTTTTGTTGAATGATACGTTGTAGATCCATTCCTAGATTTGTTTAGATTGCAAATGTAATAAAAAGAAGTGAACCGACAAATTGTCACAGAATAATTAAAACTGATAAATATTAATTGTCAAAATCCAGATCTAGCAAGAAACATAAGCGCATAACAGACAGTATATAAATACCCTTCGGAGGCATCCGAAGGGTATTTATATGTATTTAGATATGGAGATTTAATCTGCGATCACTTCTTCTATTACGGCGAGAGAATCAACGGCTATTGAATCTTCAGCTTTCTCTAAGCCAAATGTATCAATATAGTCTACCTGAACATTGTCTTTTGATGATCCATCGCGGGGTTTGCGTTCTACGCTTAGCTCCATAAAGCGAGGCTGATATGAACACATCACCGTTATCTCTCCTTCGTAATAAGCCAGGGCGACGGCCATGTCCTTATCGTTCTTGAACCAATTCGACTTCCCTTCTACCGGTTTAAATCCTGCCTTCTGGATCTGAGTATCGAATGCCTTGGCAAGCGCTTCTTCGGAACCGGGTTGAAATTTTTTAAATGTATTGTTATGGGCAAATACACCTGAAAGGTTGGCATTGTAATTATATTCAGGCGAAGTCGGGAAACGATAGCCGTAGATGTATTCGTATCGTTGGGAAGCAAGAGTGTTGTCAAAGCCATACAGGAAAGAGAATGGGTAGCCGTATTCACTTAATGAGGACGTGTCCATATCGGCATATTTGTAACCGCTAAGTTTGTCCTTAAAGTCGCGAAGCACCATCCCTTTGCGGGTTTTGAAGAATGTCGTGTCGGTTATATTTGATATAATTTTACGAGCTTCTTTTTCTGCATTGAAGTAGTTGCTGTAAATAGCGGATCCGGTCATAAATGAAAGATTTGTATAGTTGTTCTGGCCGACGTCTTTTAAATCTTTATTCATGAAGTTAAAAGATTTACCCTCCCCGACAATGAGAACCTCTTTGTTAATATACCCGAGCACCGTGTAATCAAAAGGTATTATGACATTGTCATCTTTATCCACAACGCCATACTTTTCTTGTTTTTTAGCAAGGTAGTATTTATCGTTTATTTGAGTCAGAGGAATAAGTTCATCATATTTGGCACGTATGACGATTTCGCCCTTCTCGTTTTTAAGGCCATATGCATCACCATCCATAAAAACGATAGCTCCATCATTGAAACCGAGCCAAGAGGGGAGATGTCCTTTCCATTTGCCAATAGAAGTGAATCTTTTTCCGGCCTTATCCAATAAGACTACCTCGTCGTTTTCTTTCTGAACCGGAAGATAACCATTATTGAAAGAACCAAAGTCTTTATATTCATTGGATGAGAATGAAAATAATTCTTTGCCTGCGGTGTCGATGGCAAAATACTTATTTGTTGAATCATTTATTTCTTTTCCAACAATTGCAACGCCATCGGCAGAGAAATTAAATGCGCGGTCGTAAGAAGGTTTGATGACAATTTCACCTTTTTCATTGACATAGCCCTGTTTATTGTCATCATTTGATACTGTCGCATATCCGTTGGCAAAATCGCTGGCAGATACAATGGAATTGTCAAGATTTGCAACCACCTCACATTTCCCGTTGATAATGGAGATGCCTTTACCTTTGAGTACGGCAAGAGCGACATCATTCTCATTGAAAGAGGAGGCATAAAGATAGCTTTCGCTATTTAATGGTTTGGTTACATTGTCCACAGTGAAGTAGTCATATAAGCCACTTTCGTTTTTAACACAGAATTTGTCGTTAACTATGACTGACGGTTGGCTTTTGAACTCGTCTTTATGGATTATTTCGCCGGTATTAACATCAACGATGCTCCACATATCGGAATCAACGAGTTTGGCGGCGACATAGCGGGTGTTGGCCTTGTCTGAATTGCCGCACGATGTTAGCAAGACCGCGCATATAATAAAAAGCGTCGCCGAGTACGAGAGCGCCGACCGTCCGGCTCACAGCAAGCTGGATGCGCCCAAGAGCTACGGCCTGGGCCTCGCCCATAAGCATCTGCCCGAGATGCAGAAGATCAGCGGCCTCGCCCACACCCCTGCCTTTGTGCCGGTGGTGTGCGATTATTACAGCGGGATGCAGGTCCTCGTTCCGCTGGACCTCAAGCTGGCTGGCACCAGCGCCGAGGCGGTGGCCGCAGGCATTGCGGACTATTACAAGGAGGGTGCGACCGTTTCCGTCCACGCCCTCAACGAGCCGCTTCCCGAGAACGGTCTGTACTCCAACGCCCTGTCCGGCAGCGACAGGATGGAGCTGTACATGACCGTCAACGCAGCGGGCGACCAGATGATGCTGGTGTCCCTGTTCGACAATCTGGGCAAAGGCTCTTCCGGTGCAGCCATCCAGTGCATGAATCTGATGCTGGGCCTGCCGGAGACCCAGGGGCTGGAATAAAAAACTCCCTTCGTCTGCTCACGGTGTTCGCATCCACCTCCCTCGAAGAGGGAGG
>OHAJ01002687.1_pt1 | contig 11847 bp, 12 predicted proteins | sample 1577101 | NCBI WGS metagenome assembly OHAJ01 (sample SAMEA3541531, study PRJEB24748) | human gut metagenome | biome: human gut; feature: human-associated habitat; material: faeces | place: China | collected 2012
CCTTCAGTCTGCCTTCCTTCTTCTCGACCGTAACTCCCGGCCAGTTGCCGACGAACTGGTTTGAACCAGTCAGCGCATTGAAAAGCGTAGTCTTACCGCAGTTAGGATTACCTGCGAGCGCTATTCTAATGTCCATTTGTTTTCTCCTCTCGATGTCATGGGTAGATTATTTGCCGAAAATGTTGCACAAGGCTAACTTTAGTAGATATATCTAACTATATTAGTCATTGCTAACATCGTTCTAAAAAAGACGATCAGATCTCGACCATCTCAGCGTCCGCCTTGCGCAGCGAAAGCTCGTAGCCTCTTACGGTGACCTCTACCGGGTCTCCGAGCGGAGCTACCTTGCGGATATAGATCTCAGTACCCTTTGTGATACCCATATCCATTATTCTGCGCTTTACCGCGCCCTCACCGGTGAGTTTCTTCACGGTGACGGTCTCGCCTACCTTTGCATCTCTTAATGTAGCCATGCAAACCTTCCTCCTTATTTTATAAAGTAACCCGACCCTGGGGTCAGGGCGTCAGACCATTATCTTTGCAGCCATTTCCTTGGATACGGCTACGCGGGATTCCTTGACATTCACGATAACGTTGCCGGCGATCTCGCTGACGACGGTCACAGAACCGCCTGCGACAAATCCCAGGCTCTCCAGGAACTTCCTCGTTTCGGGGCTTCCGCCGACCTTCTTTATCATGTTTTCTTCACCTACAGAGGCTAGTGTGAGCGGCATCATATGTTTACCTCCTTTGTTCTTTTGTTCTGTTGTCCTGCTATCCTACACAATTAGGTGGAACTAATCACAGTTCCAAAAGAAATGTTAGATTTCTCTAACCGAGTTATATAATACTACATTGTTTCGAATTTGTCAAGGGATTTCAACGCGTGAAACGTGTTTTTCCGGTTTTTTGTGACTAACGCAGTTAGCAGAGGCAAACCAGAGAGTTAGTTTTGTGCAATTCCTACAAAAAGCCTCGGTCATATCATTATCCCGTAATCTGAATCATCTGGCGTACTGCTCGAGCACGGTCTTGAGCGCATTAACGCTGGCGTTGTGGATCCTTGCGACTGGTATTCCGTGTTTCTCGGACTTCTGGTTTACCAGATTCACCATCTTATGTGAACATGTGTTCGTGAAAACCACCATCAGATCCGGTGTTCCGAGTTTGGACGAAAGATCGGCGGGCATCTGGGTGAATACCTTCGCCTTGCATCGGTAGCTCTCGCAGATGTCCTTGTAGCGGGAGGCCATGCGGTCGTTGCCGCCTATTACTACTACGCTCATTGTGTTTCCTTCCTGTTAGCTGTAACTAACCAAATGCCGCACTTCCCTGCTGGAAAACGGCAGTAAATAACGTCGGTCATGGAGTTATTCTCCACTAACTGAATTGTACCATATAATACGGCGGTTTGTCAAGGGGGTAAAGCGGATTTTTTTGGCTCGGGAAGGCTCCTACGGGAGAAATAAGAAAATTGTGTGAAAATTTATTAAACTCGCTTGACAAATTAATAATCTTGTGGTAGAATTAATAATGCAAGGAGGTGGCTGATACGGATAAGAACATATACAGCCTGGTGCTCTCGGACGACGTTATCGACGAGATAGACAGCATGGCAAGAAGCGCGGGGCTGAGCCGCTCCGCAATGGTGAACCAGATCCTGGCGGAAAAAACCCGCTGCATAACTCCGGAAATGCGCGTAAAGCAGATCACGAACGCGATACGCGAGGCGGTCGGCGGCGAGTTTTACCTAGCGCAGCAGCCCTCACCGGCACGGTCCTGTCTATCTTGACCGGAGCGATGAGCGGATTGTATGATAAGCATTTGATGCGTAGTATGGATGTAATGACGGTACAAGTCTGGTTTAATGTCTATCAATGTGTTATCATGTCATTTATCCTGTTGTTTCTATGGTATCCGAACCGGAAAAAGAGCACGCCTTTCCAATGGCGATGGAATATCATCTTTATCTCCGTATTCTTATGCGTGGCGGATTGGGTGTACTTTTATGCCTTGACATTCCCTGATTCCATGATCTCGATCGTATCGATGGTACGTCGGAGTAACGTATTGGTGACATTCTTGGCGGGAGCCATCTTCTTCCATGAAAAAAACTTAAAGAACAAGGCGATCGACTTATTCCTTGTGTTGTTAGGAATGATATTCCTATATTTGGGGACAAAATAGAAAATTAGATAATGAGACGAGTTATAGTTACGTTGTTGATCTGTGTCTTTGCGTTGGGAATGAACGCACAAGATATGACAAGTGTGTTCACGGCGATGCCAGACCAATACATTCCTCAATTGGAGCACGCTTGGCGAAAGGATTTGGTGGATCTTTATACTTCAGGAAAAGAATCCCGGCTGAAAAATACGATGAATGGCTTTTCTACCTTGCAAAAGCTAACGAACGATTACCTTTTGCTACAGACTACGGAGCGTAGCACGGTAGAGATGAAATTACTTCCCTTGGTAAACAATACCTACGTGGTTTGTATGATCTCTACGGTAAACGGCCCGGTTCCGGATAGCCGTATCGAGTTTTTCATACATAGAAAAAGCCTTTTCCGAGGAAAGGGATAGGATCTCGTATTTTGAAAGATTATTTGAAGGGAAAGTTCCAAGCGTCGGTTATAAACTGTTGGCTTTGTTAGCTAAGTTTAATATTGTACAATCCGTTTGGACTACAAATTTTGATAATATGACGCTAAGGGCTGCTGAATCCCTGGGAGTTACTACTTTTCCTATTTCAATAGAAACAAAAGAGGAGATTTATAATAATTTCTCAAGGAATGGACTAAAATATGTAGCCCTACACGGTGATTATAAATATTCTAAGATTAAAAATACAGGAAAGGAATTAGACAGTCAAGAAACAGTCTTTGTAAATGTGATGTCATCTCATTTGTCAGAGAAACATCTTATCGTAATGGGATATAGTGGTCGAGACAAATCTTTGATGTCAGCTCTGAGGAGTGTTTATTCACAGAACGGTGGCGGTAGGCTTTTTTGGCTTGGAATGGATAAAGAACCTGCTGATTCCGTTGGCGTGTTAATAAGCGAAGCGCAAAAAGCAGGTAGAAGCGCATATTATATTCAAGCTCCGGGTTTTGATGAAGCTATGCATCAAATGGTTGCCTTAGCATGTGGCGAGAACGATGTTTATAAAGAGTTTGTCCGCAGTAACGTTGGCACTCCATTAGTCAAGATCGAACCATTCAAAATTAAAGAACAAGGGAATATAATTAAGTATGCTACCTCAAATCTGTTCCCAGTTATAGTACCAGAGTTCTGTTACTCGTTCAACATTAAGGTTCAGCCAGATATGACTTTACGAGATTTTCTCAACCAAAGGATTAATGGTAGGAACATTGTTGCTAGTTGCTATAACGGCAAAGTGTACGCCATTGGTGCCATGTCTGAGTTGCACGCTGTATTCGCTGATTGTTTTTCTGATCGCCCCTCATTAATTAGTGTCACAGATGAGACTATGACAAAAGTGCCAATAATAAAGAATTTATTCCTAAAGGCGATATTGTTAGGAGTGGCTAAGAAAACTGGGCTAAATATGAACTTTAGGGGCTTTTTATGGGATGACCGTAATTGCTATGAAAACAGAAAAGGGGTCTATGAAGCTGTGAAATTATCATTGCACCTTAACCCTCATGAAAGATACTTATATCTCTCGATAGTTCCTACTATTAAATTTGAAGATGAAGTCCACATAGATAGGATTGTGAAACAGAATATCAGTAGAGAATATTCTGATAGATTGCGCAATAAGGAATATCTTAAAAAGCTATGTGAGTGGACGGCAAAATTGTTTAATGGCGGAGCATTACTCATAAGATATTCAGAAGAAAGCAAGGAATTTACTTTTAAAATTTCACATAATTCCGCTTGCTGCAAAATATTTGGAACTGGGTGTTCTGCTCAGATAAATCCGCTGTTTAATCTGAGACGTCTTACTTATGCTGGAATACAAGTGCCAGAACCTATATTACTTTTTTCTTCTCATGATAGAGAATATGTTCCTGATACCAACCCAATGAGAGGTTTGGGCTCAAATCGGCCATTCGATTTGCCATCCTTTGCAATTCCTCCTAGTAATATTCCAATCGGCGTAATCTGTCCTAGAACTCATTGTATTCCATTATATAACTTTTTGGTAAAACTAAATAATGGGAATTTGATTCCCCGTCAACTTGGTTATGTTCAGAATTATACTGGCTTTGCATCCATCTATGGCGTTGCTTTGGATGTCCCCTTTTATCAAGGGAATTCAATGTGGATAACATGTAAGGATGAACAAAACGATGGCTTTACTCTTGCTAAAAATATATGCAAATCCATTGAACATCTCTCAGAGCTTAATCCTTGTGCTGTAGTTGTGATTTTTATACCCAATAGATGGAGCAATATACGCTCTTTTAGTGTACAGGGAATTGATGTGGATTTTCATGATTATATTAAGGCTTACTCTGCTCAAAAGGGTATTACCACACAATTTATAGAGGAAAAAACGATTAATAACTCATTCATGGGGTGTGAAATTTTATGGTGGTTATCCTTAGCTATATTTGTCAAATCAGGTAGAACACCTTGGACACTGGGCTCTCTTAACAATGAAACCGCCTATGCTGGAATTGGCTATAGCATTCAACAAAACTACCATAATAAAATTGTTGTAGGTTGTAGCCATATATATAATTCTCATGGACAAGGTCTAAAATTTAGGTTGAAGAAAATCGACAATGCTATCTTCGACCGAAAGAATAATCCTTACTTGACTAAAGATGAAGCGTATAAACTTGGGTTAAATATTGTAGAGCTGTTTAGCGATTCAATGTATAAGAAACCCCAAAGGGTTGTCATACATAAACGAACAATTTTTAAACAAGATGAGATCACAGGGCTCGTTTCTGCATTAGCTCCGTATGTGCAGGATATTGAATTAATTACTATTGAGGAAGAAAAGAATTATAAGCTAATCCCTAGTTATTTGGCTCAAATGATAAATGCGGATAATTATCCTGTTAATAGAGGAACATGTGTCCCGATAGATGACAATACCGCATTGCTTTGGACGCATGGCTCACTTGCTTCAAATATATCAGGTAAAACTTATTATCAAGGCGGGAAAGGAATACCTATGCCTTTGAGATTAACAAGATGTTATGGAATTTCTTCAATAGACGAAATTGCATCAGAAATTCTGAGCTTTACGAAAATCAATTGGAATTCATTTTATTTTTATAGCAAACTTCCTGCGACGATTGAAACATCTAATGTCGTTGCTAATATAGGAAGGCTACTTCAACACTATAATGGCAATACATTTGATTATAAATACTTTATATGATGCATTAAGCGATGCTTCACAGTACCTATCATAACAAAGATACCTATGAGGATCCGAAGACTTCATCAGTCTTTGAAACAATGCTTATGCTTCCGGATGAATTATTCTGGGGAATATTGCGGGCGGCTTGTTTTGATAATGACAATCTACCGTTAGTTTCTGGACAGATTGAAGCTTATGAGTTTTGGCCTCATTGGGATCCTACCGGTACTACTAACACAAGCCTAGTAGAGCCGGATGTGTTTATTCGCTTCCAGTCATTTGATGTTATAATAGAGGCAAAGTACAATGACAATTCGGGCCAGTATTCTCAACAATGGGAGAACGAAATAGTTGCTTACAGAAATGAATATGGCAATGATAAGCTGGTATATTTCGTAGCCGTCGGCGGCAACGCAGAAAAAGCCTCCGAGAGTGTATCTCTAGTGAAGGATGTAATTGTCAATAAGTGTACATGGCTCTCATTACTTATTCAAATCACTAAACTTCGGGATGACTATGAAGCATTACCACTGATAAGCAATAATAAGTCAGCCGTTATTCGATTGCTTAATCTCCTTGAATTAGCATTCAATATACATGGCGTTTACAACATCCATTGGTTTGATGACATCAAGACACCGAAGCCGCTGATTTCTCAGGACTCCATACAAACTCTTAAGACCTATTTCAAATGAGTAAAGAATTAGATAATGCCTTCGTAGATGTAAGGAATGCGTTCAGGCTGCTCTATCGCTATCAATCACGAATATTGGATATTGTCGGATATATTCGTGAGCATACCTTATTTTCTAATATGTGGGGAAGGAGATTGTTCTGTGCCACTATAGGTCATAAATATGACAGCCCAGATAAGGATTATGCGAACCTGCGAGTTTGGAGAGATATGTGGGCATGGGATTTCATGTATAACTATATCTTTGAATACTATTTTGGTCAAGTCAAGATCCAACATAAGGATGTTGATATGTCAGTTATCCAAGTTTCAGACGATGGTTTCTATAAGTCAATGTATAGTAAGCCATCTCAAACTGACATCTCTACTTTCCTACCTTCAGAAGACTCTAATTCATATTTAGTATTTACTGCTGGCTGGAATGCATGGATGCGTGATGAGCAGGAAAACGACTATGATGCGTTCCTCCATAAATTCTTATCCGGGACCAATGATTCGTGTATCTACATTGATGATAAAGGATATTGGACTATAACCAAACGCTACCCCATGCAGCTTTTTTCCTCTCAGAAAGAAGCCGATAAGGTATTGGCAGACTTCGGAAAAATTGTAAAAGACAACACGGGCATCGAGCTTTTCAAGAAATAAGATTACTAGTATGGCAGATACGGAATACTATTACAAGCGCATTGAAGAGGCTTTAGCAGATTTTAAGAGCATTACAGCCACTTATAAGCAATTGCTTGATGAAATAGGGCTGGAGAGTGTCTTTTCTAATATATCTAAAGATGCAGAAGATCGTGATAAGCAATACGAATCATTGTGGTTGAATTGTCTGGAGAACTATAAAACGAGCCATAAATTGGAGTCCCTTGATGATTCTCAGAAGGAGGAAGTCGCATTACAAAACAAAGATACTTTAAATATATTAATAAAGGAACTTTGTGAGAACTCAGAGGAGGTACAGCCACTGCTGATGACAATGAAAGCATATAAGGATATTCAAATAGCTTTTTTGAAACTATATTCTGAATGTGATAGTTTCATGAAGCAATATGTAGATGCTTCTTGGGACTCGGAGGATGAATCGCCTACGCAACTTGTGTTGACTCCGTTAGAATTATATTATGCTCTTACCTTCCTAAACGAGCCAACCGTCAGAGCAATCTTTGCCCACGTCAGCCCCGGAGTTCTTGAAGATATTCTTAAGGCTTATCATTCAAAAGACAAGGACTCATTCTGCTATCTTATAAAGACCAACGAGGTACGCCCCTCATGCCAATTGTTGGATTATTTAAATGCAGGAGCTGATGAGCACTCATTATCAGGCATTATGTCAATATTTCCTTCGGACCCGTCAGAACGCATTAGGGTATTGGATGCAATGAACGATAATCCTATGGGAGAAGTGTTTCTTGAAGACCTATTAAACGAGACTTCCTCCACAGTGGAAGACATTACTGTTCCTCAAATATCTGATGTGCTTGGGGAATGTGTTGTAAGGTTGGTGGGTGAGTATTGCGTAAATACTATAATTCCTTTGAGATTCAGAAAGAAATTTATGGCTTTGTATAATCAAGCCCGGACAACATTCTCTGACATTCCCGATATCAGCGAACTAACTTCTTGTAAGTCTAAAAACGAGATAGGCATGAAAATATTCGAGAAGTTAGAAATTGATTATATTATGAAGAAGATTCATGAGGCAATGGAAGCAGACAATGGCTACCGTTCTCGCGATGCTGAAACGCCTAACAAGATACCTTCTGACTCAAGGAGTCTCAGTTTCCCTACACGATTGGATAGGGAGATAACGCAACCTCAATTATATATACACGAAAAGATTGCGGTGCTGACAGAAATATACAATGTCTTTGGAGGTCAATTTGAGAATATGACGGGTGAGGACTTCGTCTATCTGTTCGGCGCCTCTAATAAAGTTCCAGCCACCTATAATCCTCCCTACTATTGGTGTGGAGATGAATCTACACTGAAGGCCATTCTAAAGGTTTTATATATCCGTCAGCCTCGATTATTGAAACAACTGATACTTCATGTCTCAGACAAAGAGAAAGGCGCAACTGGCCACGACTGGGGCAAGAATAAAGATAAAGTAGCATATCGAGATGTGGAGAGAATCATTATTGACATCATCTATAGATTGACTGGCAAGGCTTTAAAAGAATTATAAGGATACGAAATGCTTAAGAAACCGTTATTAAACTCCGCCGCCATTATAAAGAATAATGTGATTCCGGAGAATTTACGTAAATCACTATCCCCTGAGATGATTGCTTATCTAGAAAAGGCAGCAGAGAAGGAGATAGGGACCGAGAATATGGGTGTAGGCGAATGGTTCGTAATAGAGCGATATTTGCCCGGAGAATATCATAAGTTTGCTACTGATGGTTCGCGCTCTGAATTGTCCGTGTTCAGAATGGCAGGGGGATGTAATCATCTTCACGCTTTTGAAGAATCAGGTGCAGAGAAAAGTGAGGACTATGATTCGCTCCCTGATGAAGTCATTTTAGATCTCCCTAATGAATTTGAAGAAGCTGCGGAGATTATCAAGGAGAAATATATCGGCAAGAAGCTCCGTGTTGTTGCTCGCAGCGCAGATGGAATGGATCAATATGGTCATCGCTACTATCTCTTCGCGGTCGAATGACTTAATTTATTATGCGTATCATCACCAGTTATTTAAGAGATTATGATAGATAATCCTGAGAATTTTTTAAATATGGTAAGAACTACCATATTTGAACGTAGTCAAGGTTTTCAGAAGCAGCACTCTAATGATTTTAAGAGTGTTCTGCGATGCTATGAGTTGGACTATTTGACGCAATTAAAAAGTCATGGGGTAGATGAAGGCTCTATCGATTTTTCATTTGCGAAAAATACTTGGGATAAGATTATCACTGCGGTTTCTTCCAGCCTTTCCGGGCGAAGGTCTAGAGCCTACACGCAGTTAAAGAATATTCTTAATGACGTATTTTGCGAAGATCTCATTTATACTCACGATAAATGGAGCGCTTTGTATAGAATGAGGGTATGCTCTTTAAGAAAGGATGTTCCCCGAACGGAAATATTCCATATACCATTCAGCATGATTCGAAATATCAAAACTCAAAGATATAGTACCCCCGGCTATCCATGTCTTTACTTAGCGAAAAGTATATATGGCAGTTGGGAAGAGATGCACCGCCCACCTATTGAATCAACCTTAGTGTCACAGTTTACTTCAAGAAAGGCCTTTCGTGTTTTAGATTTGAGAATACCTGATATTGATAAATTCACCAAATGCGAAAGTCTATATCTAAAATACCTTCCAGTTATTATCGCATGTACTATACCAGTACGGAATGCTGATGATGTATTTAAGCCCGAATACATTATTCCACAGTTCGTTCTTGAGTGGTCAATAGAAAAAGGGCCATCACATAAGCTTATGGGAGTTGTATATATCTCGGCCTTCTACAATAGAGAGTTCTTTGAACTTGATTATGAATGGGAAAATATAGCAATACCGGTTCAGAAGTTATCAGATAATTATTGTCCAGTTTTGGCCTCAATGTTTGAAGTAACTAAGCCCACTTGCTACGAATATGAGGTGATGTTAGGAAATTTGCGGCTATATGGCTCGCTTGATGAATACAACGAGGTTCACCCAGAAGATAAAATAGATAAAACAGCTTATCGTATGTCCTCCTTTAAACTATTGGAAGGAGTCTTATCCGATAAAGAGAGGGATCTTATCTATAGAGATATGCGGATATAAATCAGATACGGCCCACCATTTTTCGGACATGGAATAATGAGGATTGTCCGAAAAGGGGTGATTTTAGGGGTGTGATGCAAGCGAACCAATATGGCCGATTATAAAGGAAGATATAAAAAGTGTTAAGAGGATAAAATTTTTTCGGGCATATTTCGGACAAACGGCGGGAGGAATAAAAGAAAAAGTCGCTGAAATTCAGCGACTTATCTTGTTTTAGAGGTGGTGTCACCAGCACCTGAGTTTCTGAATGAATACGAATGGATTTGAATGTATTATTTAAGTAAAACACTGAATAATAGTGCAATATGAATTATGGTAACTTTTGCCGATTTTCAGATTTATTCAGAAAACGTGGTGACCTGCGTGGTGACCCGACTTGACAAAATGCGGTTTGGGTTGTTATATTTGCAGAACCAAAGTGGCTGACTGTGAATAACTGTGAACGCCACCATTCAAACTTTTTACTCTGAAAAAATATGGCAACAACACCCTCTCCGAAGAAATTGACCCCATTTCACATCCGAAACAAGGACTTGGGGAAAGAGACCGCGACACTCTTTATCCGTATCCATACCCGCAAGATTGACGTGCTTGTATCAACCATGCTTCAGGTCGAGGTTGCCGATTGGCAGAAGGCCACGGCATCGCCCCGCGCATGGCTGGCGCATCAGAAGAAGAATTATCAGCTTCATGCCAAGCTGACGCAGATTGAAGGCATAGTCAAGGCTCATCTCGCAAAGGTGAACTTTGACCGTGACGCACTCGACATGGATGTGCGTTATATCTCCGAGCCGGAGAAGGTGGACGCAGAACGCCGGGCGATGGAGGAAGCCGCCGAGGTCGAGCGAAAGGCTATCGCCAAACGGGAGGCCGCGAAAGAAAAAGCCCGCAAGAAAGCCGAGGAAAAGAAACGTATCGAGGATGAGAAGAATCGTCTTATCTGGCCGTTTCTTGTTCAGTTTGTCGATGACATCAAGAGTGGGGCACGCAAGATAGGCAGTGATGACTATGCACCAAGCACCTGCAAGGCGTGGAAAAGTTTTATAGGAGTATATGAAGGCTTCGACCCATTACACAAATTCGGATGGGCTGACATTGACCGTGCGTTTGTATCGCGCTACATCAACTATTTACAGAAGCATGGTTATATGGCAAAGGTGGTCAACAAGCATCTGACAAATCTGAAGGCTCTTATCAACGCTGCCTTCATTGACGGCGTACACGACAATCAACGTGCGGCAGCTCTCATCGTGAAGAAAAAGATTGAAGACCGCGACAAAGCTGTCGAGATTTATCTCACCGAGGCGGAATTGCAAGCTCTATACGAGATGCCGCTGACCGGGAAGAAAGAACATATCCGCGATGTTTTTCTCATTGGCTGCTATACCTGTCAGCGCGTTAGTGATTACAATAACCTCAATGCCGACAACTTTGAGACCACCCGAAAGGGAACGCGCATTATCCGCCTTGTCCAGCAAAAGACTAAGACCGAGGTCACCATACCGATTCTCAACGAGAACCTTATCACTATCTGCGAGAAATACGGATACAACATACCGAAAGCCAACGAGCAGGTGCTGAACCGCTACATCAAGGATATTCTCAAAGACCTGTCGGAACAGTTGCCCTCGCTAAAAGAGAAAGTGCCGACCAAGCTCACCATGAAGCAGAAGGAGGCGTTGAGAAAAGAGAAGAAGGAGCCTGAGACCGACCTTAACGGCAACGTGATCGTGCCGCGCTATGACTGCGTGACAAGTCACACCGCCCGACGCACCGGCATTACCAATATGTATCTCAGCCACAAGTACACCATCCTCCAGATGATGCACGTCAGCGGCCACAAGACGCAAAAGACCTTCATGGACTACATCAAGCTATCCTCCGAGGAAATAGCCGACGAAATCGCCGCCATGTCGAAGAAAGAGAATGAGATGTGGTAATATATATAAGTTATTTATAATCAGTATATTATCATTACATCGTCATTTGAGTTGTGTCCTCACGCATCTAATTACTTAAGTAATTAGAT
>OHAJ01002688.1_pt1 | contig 11846 bp, 7 predicted proteins | sample 1577101 | NCBI WGS metagenome assembly OHAJ01 (sample SAMEA3541531, study PRJEB24748) | human gut metagenome | biome: human gut; feature: human-associated habitat; material: faeces | place: China | collected 2012
TCACTTGCGTACAGAGTGAAAAATTCAATTATGTCTTTGGCTTGACAAAAAAGGATAAAGATTTCTATATGGTGCTGGAAAGAACAGTAAGAGGTAAATCCGGACTTGTTGCAAGTGCGAAAGTAGATGTGAAGAATCCTATTCAACTGCAAGTAAAGGGTGAGGGAGATGGCTATGATTTTTATTATTCAACGGATGGAATCAACTTCGTACAGTTGGGAAATACCGTGCCCGGTGATATTCTTTCAACGAATGTGGCAGGCGGTTTCACCGGTTGTCTGATAGGTTTGTATGCTACTTCTGCGAATGACACTCAGGTGAAAATCTAAAGGATGCGTATGCTGATCATTTCACTATAGGATGTTCTATGATGAAAAGGTGATTGGGTATTAAAGGAAGTGTTGTCTGAGAGAGTGAGGATTCATATTCATACGCCTTTAAATAAAGGCGTTGATGCAGTTTATTATATACTCTGTCTCTTCATTCGTGAGTAATGGAGAGATGGGGAGACTTAACTCCTCATTATGGATACGTTCTGTAATGGGGAGTTGTTGCATTCCATATTCTTTTCTCAACGCTTCCTGGCGATGAGGTGGAATGGGATAATGAATCTGGGTAGAAATGCCGCATTGGGCCAAATAACGTTGCAATTCATCCCGGCGGGGAGAAAAGACGGGAAAGATGTGGAAGACATTGGCTTCATCGATGTAATCCGTATGGACAGTACTTTGTAATCCCAAGCGTTGCCAGTCAATGTTTTCTTTATAGGATTGTGCTATCTCCCTTCTCCGGGCATTATCTTTATCTAAGCGGGATAACTTTATGGAAAGAACTGCTGCCTGCAATTCGTCCAATCGGCTGTTTATGCCCTGGTACAAATGAACATATTTTTCTGTGGAACCGTAATTGGCAATGGAACGTGCGGTGGTGGCAAGTTCGGCATCATGGGTGGTTATGGCACCACCGTCTCCCAAGGCACCCAGGTTTTTGGCCGGATAGAAGCTGAAGGCTGCGGCATCACTTAAATTACCGGCTCGCAAGACCGGGCTTCCTTTTCCCGGTAAGCCTTTGTGCCAGATGGCACCATGTGCCTGTGCGGCATCTTCTATGATTTTTAGTCCGTAGCGGTTAGCCAGATCGTATATTCCTTGCACATCGGCTAAACGTCCATATAGATGAACTGGTAATATGGCACGCGTACGAGGGGTAATCAGTGATTCTGCATAGGTGAGGTCTATGTTGCATGTTTCAAAGAGAGGTTCACAGAGCACCGGTCTCAGTCCGGCACGGATGATAGAGAGTATGGTTGCGATGTATGTATTGGCAGGGACGATTATTTCATCTCCGGCATCCATGACTCCCAATTCACGGTAAGCAAGAAATATTAATGTAAGAGCATCCAGCCCATTTCCTGTACTTACACAATGAACTGTACCGCAGTAGGCTGCGAATTCTTGCTCAAAACGAGCCGTCGCCTCTCCATACAGGTACCATCCCGAATGGGAAACACGTAGTAAGGCATCCGACAGTTCAGGCTCAAAGGAAGCATTGATCTTTTGCAGGTCTAAATACTTTATCATAATTTCAATTCGTAAACGTCATACATGATTGCTCTTGCACCGAAACCTTCCTTCTGGAAAAGTAATCCTTCATTCAATATTTGTCCGCCTTGTTCGGTGGAAATGCCGAAGTCGAAGTAACGCTTTTGTTCATAGCGGCTGTATATCAGTTTGTGGAAAAGCAGGTCGAGTGCTCCGCATTTCTTTCCTTGTGTGGAAGCGGCAATGTATTGCACGTGGGCCACTTCTTCGGTTTCGTATATTACGCAACCGCCCAGTGTTTCAGTTCCGTCGCATACTCGGAAAAGGGAAATCTGACGGGGAAAGTTTTTGTGCAGTCGGGTGATTTCTTCCAGTGAATGTACCGGGGCAACACAATATCGTTCATGTAGGTTTTCTTCCAATATTGACCAGAAAGAGGCGAAATCCTCGTCTTCTGTGATTGTCAATGCACAGGCTTGTGCCTTTTTCAGTTGGCGACGGCGCAGGGTGCGGAAAGGTAGACGGTCATCCAGTGGAATTACGGATGAGATGCTACGTGCTGTAAGTTGTGCGCCCAGACGAACGAGGATATATAAATCTTCTTCCGCCGGATAGCGGTGATAAATGTGCGGAATAGCCCGATACACCACTGATTGTACGCCGCACTCCGTATGTAAATAATTCAGGGCGGTGCGGAACGCACTTTCGGCTTGTACTAAGGTAATAGAGGCGGAGAGGAGTATTCCTCCATAAGTCAGTCCCTGATGGGAATAAAAGCAATCACCGGAAAGGTTGCCGGGAAGCAAGGCTGTTAATTTCTGATTGCAATAAATCAGTAGGGAACAATCCTGAAAACGCTCGGCATGATAGTCCATATAGTCGCGTTGTAACAGGAATGTACCGTTCTTGGAATGGCGCACGAAGCGGTCCCAGTGTTCTTTTTCTTCTGCCGAGTAGCGGACTATGTGCCAGTTTTGATCGGTTACCATGCTTATTCCCATGTATCTGCTTGTTTAATACTTGATAAGTAACGTAAATTTCGTTGGTTTATTATATGTTTGGGGATATTCAGTGTGAAGATGGTTCATAAACCGTACCTTAACCGTATCTCAATCGTATCTCAACCCTACTTGCTCCATACTTTCTCCAGTCAGAAGTATCTCTGACCGAAGAAATCCCGGATTTGGTACGGAGCAAGTATATCTCGTGTACAGCCTGAAGAAGTGTAATCTGTTTGACGTGAAAATATCTCGAAACTTAAAAATGTGCCTGAAAATGAAAAAGCTCATTCTTTTTCTTCCCGTCAGGATGGGATAAGAAAGACAATTCGTTATATTTGTAGCAATTTAAAAAAACAAACGAAATGAAAAGAATGACTTTGAAATTTATTCCCGGTGTACTTTGGATAGCTGTATTCTTGCTAAGCTCTTGTCATCCTGCGTATAAGGTGACGAAGGCGGAGGGTACGATGGTGGCGATTGATTCTACCTGGGATGTAAATCCTGATTCTGAAGCAATGGCATTGCTTGCTCCCTATAAGGCAAAGGTTGACAGCATCATGCTCCGTGTGGTAGGTACTGCAGAAGTGAGTATGGACAAAGGAGCACCCGAAAGTCTGCTCTCTAATCTGGTAGCGGATGTTCTACGTAATGCAGCCGGACAAGTATTGGGTAAGCCTGCCGATATGGGGTTAATAAATATGGGTGGCTTGCGTAATGTATTGACTGAAGGTCCTATTACTTGCGAAAATATTTATGAGATATTGCCTTTCGAAAACTCTCTTTGTGTATTGACCATGAAAGGAGTTTATCTGAAAGAATTGTTCAATAATATTGCAGCATGTCACGGCCAAGGTGTCAGTGGGATACAGCTTCTGATAACGAAAGACGGAAAACTATTGGAAGGCACGGTTGCAGGCCGTCCGATAGAAGATGAACAGCTTTATACAATTGCTACCATTGATTACCTGGCAGACGGAAACGATGGTATGACTGCCCTGCCGCAAGCTGAGAAACGTGAATGTCCGGATGGGGCTACTTTGCGTGGCTTGTTTATGGACTATGTGGAACAACAGACTGCTGCCGGCAATAAGATTACTTCCCGTATGGAAGGCAGGATAACTGTGAAAGATGAGTAATCCTGCTTCGCAAGAGCATAATCAGAAATTATAAATCAGAAATTATGAAACGATATATTCTTTTATTAATGGCAGTTTGCTGCCTGTTTCCGGTATCCGCACAGCAATCGATCAAAGAGATAGTTGAAGAGCCTCTCTGTTTGGTAGCTCCTGATTCTGTCCAGAAAACCAAACAACTGGTGATTCTGCAAACAAGTGATACGCACAGCCGCATTGAACCCATTGCTGTGAATGCTGCCGACCGCTATGCCGGTATGGGTGGAACGGTGCGCCGGGCTACTTTTATTAAGGAAGCGCGTAAAATAAACCCCAACCTGTTACTGTTTGATTGCGGAGATATTTCCCAAGGAACTCCTTACTACAATTTGTTTCAGGGAGAAGTTGAAGTAAAGATGATGAATCTTATGGGCTATGATGCCATGACAATAGGTAATCATGAATTTGATTTCGGCCTGGAAAATATGGCACGTCTGTTCCGCATGGCAAATTTCCCGGTGGTATGTTCCAATTATGATGTGACAGGTACAGTGCTGGAAGGCTTGGTGAAACCCTATACTACCTTTTACCGCAATGGGTTGAAGATAGGTGTATTTGGTCTTGCTCCGAAGATGGAAGGCTTGGTGCAGGCTGATAAATGTGAAGGTGTGGTTTATAATGATCCGATAGAAGCAGCACAGAAAATGGCGGACTTGCTGAAGAATGAGGAAGGTTGTGATGTAGTCATTTGTTTGTCGCACCTCGGTTATCAACTTAAAAATGCTCCTTGTGACGAAGAACTGGCACAGAAAACGAACCATATTGATGCCATTCTGGGCGGACATACTCATACCTTTATGAAGGAACCGGCTGTTTACTTGAATAAAGACGGCCAGAATGTATCAGTGATGCATGCCGGGAAAAATGGAATTTATGTTGGTATGTTGAAACTAACACTTGCGGAAGAATAAATATCCCAATCATCTAAATAGTAAAAAAAATGAAGAGACCTATTCTCTTATTGTTTGTTGCCCTTTTGTGGGGGGGCGCAGGATTGCTTCATGCCCAGGCAGAGGTATCTTTTCTCCCTTCAGCGGCAGATGCCCGTTGCAAACAGTGGGTAGATTCTGTATATTCCGGTTTGAACCTGCAGGAAAAAGTAGGACAGTTGATTGTTACCACCTTTCCTGCCAAAGTGGATAAACAGAAGAAGAAACAGATACGCGATCTGGTTAAGAAATATAAGATAGGGGGTCTGCTGTTTGCCGAAGGTACACCGGAAGAGCAGGCTATACTGACGAATATTGCCCAGAAGAATTCTAAAGTTCCCGTTATGATTACTTTCGATGGTGAGTGGGGACTCTCTATGCGCCTGGAAGGTACGCCTTATTTCCCGAAGAATGCTGCACTTGGCTGTATTGAAGACAACCATCTGATTTATGAATACGGGCGTGAAGTGGCACGGGAATTTCGTGAGCTGGGGGTGCATGTGAATTTTGCACCGGATGCGGATGTCAATACCAATCCTCTGAACCCGGTAATTCATGTACGCTCTTTCGGGGAAGACCCGAAGAAGGTGGCTGAAAAGGTGGTCGCTTATAGTCGTGGACTGGAAAGTGGCGGTGTGTTGTCCGTGAGCAAACACTTCCCCGGACACGGAGATACGGATGTGGACTCGCATAAAGGATTACCGTCACTATGTTATAACCGCGAACGCCTGGATAGTGTGGAACTGTATCCTTTTAAGGAAATGATACGTGCCGGCTTGGGTGGGGTAATGGTTGGTCATCTGCAGGTACCTGTGCTGGAACCGGATGCTATCACGGCTTCTTCACTTTCCGGAAATGTGGTGACCGGATTATTGAAAAATGAAATGGGCTTTCAGGGATTGGTGTTTACGGATGCATTGGATATGAAGGGAGTTTCATCTGTGCCCCAAGTTACTACAAAAGCCTTGCTTGCAGGAAATGATATGGTGCTGGTGCAGTATAATACTGAAAATGCTGTGCAGGAGGTGCTGAATGCGGTGAAAGACGGTGTTCTTTCGGAGAAGGTTGTAGAAGAGAAATGCCGTAAGATACTTACTTATAAATATCTGTTGGGTTTACGTCAGCCGCGTCCGCAGTTGCAGGTTAGCGGAATGAGTTATCGTATCCATACAGATGAAGCCAAGGCACTGGTAACGCGACTTCGCCAGGCTGCTGTTACGGTGCTGGGTAATCATTTTGGAGTATTACCGTTGACACCTGTCGGCGACACTCCGATTGCACTGTTGAGTGTGGTCGAAGGTAAAGACAGCATCTTCATTGCTGAGATGAAGAAATTATCACCTGTTCCTGTAGAGTGTTTTCATTTGACGGGGGAGATGGGTGAAGATGAGCGCCGTGAATTGGCACGCAAACTGGCGAATTATCGTCGGGTTGTAATCAGCATATCAGGTAAAGATACAGATGCACTTGCTTATGCCGATTTTCTGGCAGGATTGAATTTACCCGCCCCCATAATATATGTTTTCTTTACGTCCTATCGTGCTATGCAACCTTTAGTTCCTGCTTTGAATCAGGCCAGTGCTGTGGTGTTGGGACATTCGTCGGAAGTGGATATTCAGCAATATGTAGCGGGTGTGATATTTGCTAAAGTCCCTGCTCAGGGAAAGCTTTCCATGAGCATCGGTAATCTCTATCAGGCCGGTGAGGGAAGTGTGATTACTCCGGGGATGAAGCCGGGACGTATTATTCCTGAAGATTTGGGAATGAAGTCTAATGAGTTGCATCGTATCGATGCGATTGTCAAGGGCGGATTGGCTGCCGGAGCCTATCCCGGTTGTCAGGTGCTGGTGTTGAAAGATGGTCAGACGGTATATGATAAGTGTTTCGGTACTCATTCTGATAAGGATACCACTGCTGTACGCCCTACAGATATGTTCGATCTTGCTTCTTTGACGAAGACTACTGCAACACTGCTTGCCGTGATGAAACTGTATGATACGGGTCAGTTGAAGCTGACGGATAAAGTGTCCCAGTATTTGCCGATCTTGAGGAATACTAATAAGAAGAATATTACAATAAAGGATTTGCTTCTTCATGAGTCCGGTCTGCCTCCTTATATTCGTTTTTATCTGGAGGCCATCGACCCGAATTCGGTGCATGGCCCGTATGCTCAAAGTTGGGTGGATGAGTGGCATCGCACGCAGGTCAGTGAACATAGCTATTATTGTTCAAGCTTTAAGTTTAAGAAAAGCTTGGTAGCTGAAAAAGAATCATCTGCTTACAACTTGCATGTAGCTGACAAAATGTGGCTGAACAAGAGTTTTAAGAATACCATCTTGCAAAAGATTGCCCGGTGTGATATGGACAGCAAGCGGTATGTGTACAGTGATCTTGGCTTTATCCTGTTGCAGCAGGTGGTAGAGGCTATAGTTAAGTTGCCAATGGACCTTTATCTGGCTAAAGAGTTTTATGCACCTATGGGCTTGCAACGTACCATGTATCTGCCCTTATTAAGGTACTCCAAACAAGAGATTATGCCTACGGCCGCAAATGATTTCCTGCGCCGTCAGGATTTATGCGGCTATGTGCACGATGAGACTGCCGCTTGTATGGGTGGCATTTCCGGTAATGCAGGTTTGTTCTCTACAGCTACGGAAGTTGCGAAGATATACCAGATGATGCTGAATGGGGGAGAATGGAATGGCAAACGTTATTTGAGTGAGGCGACTTGTCGTTTATTCACTACGGAGACCTCTGCTATCAGCCGTAGAGGATTAGGCTTTGACAAACCTAACTTGAAGGATTTGAAGAACAGTCCTTGTGCTCCTTCGGCTATCGGTGCTGTTTACGGACATACCGGCTTTACGGGTACTTGTGCTTGGGTAGATCCTGAACATGGGACGGTGTATGTTTTCCTCAGTAACCGCTTGTGCCCCAATGTGTGGAATACAAAACTGACTGAGATGAATATCCGTACAAATATACAAGAAGCGATTTATAAAAGCCTGAAATAGTCTGGGCATAGAAATAATGATGATGAAAAAACTATTCCTATTCTTTTTGATGATATACAGTTGTTGTGTTCGCTTTGATGCTCAGGCACACCATCTGTCGGTACCACAATCTCCTGTACCTTCTGTTGAACCTATTATGATACGATCTGTTTCCAATGATGAACGATGCCGGCAGTGGGTGGATTCGGTACTCAACAGGATGAATCTGAGAGAACGTATCGGACAATTATTCATTTATACTATTGCTCCTCAGCAAGATAAGGCAAACCGGGATTTGCTACGTAAAGTTGTGGATGGCTACAAAGTGGGCGGCCTGCTTTTTTCCGGTGGATTGATGGAAAACCAGGCGATACTGACCAATGAAGCACAGAAGATGGCAGATGTTCCGTTGATGATAACCTTTGATGGCGAATGGGGACTTTCCATGCGCTTGCGAGGTACACCAGTATTTCCCCGAAATATGATTCTGGGCTGTATACAAAATGACAGTCTGCTTTATGAATATGGTCGTGAGATGGCCCGGCAATGTCGGGAACTCGGTGTGCAGGTTAACTTTGCTCCGGTGGCGGATGTGAATATCAACCCGAAGAACCCGGTTATCAATACCCGTTCGTTTGGAGAAAGTCCTGCTAATGTGGCCGATAAAGTAATAGCCTATGCCCGTGGACTGGAAGAAGGTGGCGTACTTTCCGTGAGCAAGCATTTTCCAGGTCATGGTGATACGGATGTGGACTCGCATCATTCGTTGCCGAAGTTGACTTTTTCTCGTGCACGTTTGGATAGCGTGGAGTTATATCCGTTTAAGAAAGCTATTCAGGCCGGGCTATCCGGTATGATGGTGGGACATTTAGAGGTACCGGTACTTGAATCGAAACGAGGAGTGCCTTCTTCACTTTCCCGTAGCGTGGTGCATGATTTGCTGACACAAGAGATGAAGTTCCAAGGGTTGGTATTTACGGATGCATTGGCTATGAAAGGTGTTTCTGTCAATAACGCGAGTATTTGTTTGCAGGCATTGAAAGCGGGGCATGATTTGTTGCTTGTGCCCAGACGAATTAAAGAAGAAGTGGATGCTATACTGGATGCTGTGAAAAACGGTGAATTGACGGAGGCGGAGATTGAGGCAAAATGCCGGAAGGTACTTACTTATAAATATGCTCTTGGATTATCAAAGAAACCTTTTGTGCGTCTTTCGGGGTTAAGTAACCGTATCAATACAGCACACACTCGTGACCTGATAAGGCGTCTGAATCAGGAGGCGATTACCGTACTGAAGAATAAAAACGATGTGCTTCCGTTGGATACAGATATCCGGGAGATAGCTGTGCTCAATGTAGGTGATGCAAAAGAAATACAACCGTTCCTGAAAGAACTCTCCGAATATATCCATCCTGCCGGTTTAAAAGGAGTACCCGCCGTCTTTCAATTGAAGAAAGAGTTGCCGGCGGCTGCACGTAAGCAGTTGCGTGATTCACTGTCACAGTATAAACGAATCCTTGTTTGTGTGACGGAACACCGCTTGTCACCTTATCAGACCTTCTTTGGAGAATTTGTTCCTGATGTTCCAACAGCTTATCTGTTCTTTATACCCGGTAAGCAAATGTTGCAGATACGTCGGGCGGTATCAGCTGCTAATGCTGTAGTACTTGCACATTCATCGAATGACGACGTACAGTGTCAGGTAGCCAGAATACTGTATGCCGATGCAACGGCAAACGGACGTCTGTCGGCAAGTATCAGTGACTTGTTTGCGACGGGGGACGGACGGACCATTACTCCGAAAACACCGCGTCACTTTGTTCCCGATGAACATGGAATGGATTCCCGTCTGTTGACTCGCATTGATGAAATAGCGAGAGAAGGCATTAAAGAAGGAGCTTATCCCGGTTGTCAAATTGTGATATTGAAAGACGGAAAGGAAATGTATAATAAGGCTTTTGGAACACATACCTGGCCAGGGGTTATGGGTACTTCTGCCAAAAAACTTTCTACGACCAATATCCCCGGCGCTGCTTTACCGGTATCTCCGACAGATGTTTATGATCTGGCTTCGCTGACAAAGACTACGGCAACATTGCTTGCTGTCATGAAGCTGTATGACAAAGGACGTTTGAATCTTACCGATCGTGTGTCGGATTATCTGCCCTGGCTGCAAGATACGGATAAAAAAGATATTACGGTCCGCCAATTGCTGTTGCATGAATCCGGATTACCTTCTACATTGTTGTTCTATCAGGAAGCCATTGATAAAGAAAGCTATGCAGGAACTCTTTTCAAAGCAAGACCGGATGCTGCACATTCTGTGCAGATAGGTGTTCGTACCTGGGCTAATCCGAAGTTTAGGTTCCAGAAAGGGTTGACTTCTAAAGTGTGGACGGCAGAGCATACCTTACAAGTTGCCGATAGCTTATGGCTGAATCGTTCCTTTAAAGAAGTCTATCAACAAACGATTGTGAAGGCACCGTTGCGCGATCGCCGTTATAGGTATAGCTGTGTAGGTTTCATCCTGTTGCAGCAGTTGGTTGAGGCACGTACGGGCATGTCGATGGATGCTTTCCTGGAACAGGAATTTTATGCTCTGATGGGGTTGAAACGTACGGGATATTTGCCATTAAAGGGCGCTGCTACAGCAGGAACAACGTATGCAGGCATTGTATCCGGTAAGCATACTCCTATACCGAAAGCGGAAATCATACCTTCTTCGGTGGATCCATTCTTGCGGAAGACAGTTCTTCAGGGCTTCGTGCATGATGAGTCGGCAGCTTTCCAAGGCGGTGTATCAGGAAATGCCGGTCTATTCTCCAATGCAACGGAAGTGGCTCAGATTTATCAAATGTTGTTGAATGGGGGAGAGTTGGATGGTAAGCGTTATTTGAGTCCGGAAACTTGCCGTGTATTTACTACTACTGTATCCCGCATCAGTCGTCGTGGTCTGGGCTTCGATAAACCTGACCGGCAGAATCCGGCAAAGAGTCCTTGTGCCACGGCTGCGCCTGCTACAGTTTATGGGCATACTGGATTTACAGGTACTTGTGCCTGGGTTGATCCGACGAATGGGCTGGTTTACGTCTTCCTTTGCAATCGCATCTATCCGGATGTATGGAATACGAAACTGATGAAGATGGATATTCGTACACGGATACAGGAAGTGATGTATCAGGCGGTGAAATAATTACGAGTTACAAGCTACGAGCTACAAGTGCCATGCGGCATAATTGTTCGTAAACATAGCGCAGCAACTTGTAGCTTGTATCTTGTAGTTCGTAACTACAAAAGGGAATAGCCCCCCGCTCACGCGGCCGGTTATTCCCTTTTTCACGTCTTGAAACAATCAATTAATACCAGTCAAACTTATCTGTGTTGCAATGCAAATTATGTTAGAATGCAATACCCAGACGCAGACCGAAATTGCTTAAACCGTCTACACTATAAGTGAACAGGTCGCCCTTGTTCGTGCCATAGCTATAGTAAGCGGCAATGTGCAACCCCGGACCATAAGCCCATGGGTAAATGTTGAGACCAATTTCCGGTGATACATAGAAACCCCAAGTACTCTTGTTGGCTTCGTAAACATTGAAAGTTGATTTCATTTCAGCGTATTGAGGACCTACCTTCACACCAACGTAAGGCTGGAAAGCGCTACCGCGGTCGAAAGTATAACGACCTGCCAGACCGAAAGGTAACTGGAACAGTGTATGCTGTTGGTCGGTATTGATGCTACCACCTTCACCTACCGGAAGTGTCTGGCGTCCGAAGTATTCGTGGTTGCTATAAAATCTCAATCGGAAGAGCGTCGGATGACAGACGTTTCCTTTGCGGTGCTTTGCGTGAAGCACGTATTTGGAATGTTTGTCGTACAGTCGAACAGTTGAAAGCCAATGCAACAGAGCTTCAAGAGGAACATTCGGATGGATTACTGGCACGCTGGATATTTTCACCGGGAGCTTCAACTACTTATGTGGAAGATGCCACTAATGCCGATTATGATTTGGTGATGCATATCTGTAAATACAACAATTGGACTGAAACGGATTTCCCATTGGATAGATTTGGCGATGCTGCTGAGATTGTGATACCTTTTAACTAATTATTTTAAATGAAAGGAAATATGAAAGCGATATATAAGTTATTTATTTTCAATTTATTCACGTTGCTGGCACTGAGTGCCTGCAACGATGAAGACTCTGTA
>OHAJ01002692.1_pt1 | contig 11840 bp, 10 predicted proteins | sample 1577101 | NCBI WGS metagenome assembly OHAJ01 (sample SAMEA3541531, study PRJEB24748) | human gut metagenome | biome: human gut; feature: human-associated habitat; material: faeces | place: China | collected 2012
GGATCATTCACGGGAGAAATTATTGAAGGTCGTAAAAGAGGGAGTTGAACGCCCGTCTCTCCATATGTCACGAGTTCATAAGGATATAAAGCGACATCAAATGACAGGTTATTATCGATCATCACCTGGAAAGCCTTGCCGGCAAGGCACTTTCCCTTATATTCGTCAATCGGCTTCGCTTTCAGATCTCCTTCCGGACGCCAGCGATAGGCATAGATTCTTCCCCGGGTGCGGAGTTCCTCAAGAAATTCCGGGGCCGCTTTTTCATGAAGTTCCGCCGGAAGATAACGAAGCGCGTTCTTAAGCGCCGTAATTGTTTTCTGGTCGTTAAGAGTATAACCTCTGTCCGGGGCTCTGCGAATTCCATTCTCAAAAGAGGGCATCTCGGGCCACTGACTGTCAAGTGCTATTTTTGAGTCCATGATATATGATGTAAGATTAATTATTATCAATAAAATACACCTGCCGTACGGGTAGCACGTATCGATCCGTAATCCACCATCGGCATTTACCTTTCAAATTTAATAAAATTTGTTGGAAATTCAATATTTGCCTCTCAAAAAAATAACGCCCCGGTCTAAAGTCAACCGGAGCGCGCAATAATCAAAAACAAATGTCAATTATCCGAGAGAAGATTTTTCATCAGCGGGACTCTTCCAAACATTCGGAAAGTACGCTGATAATACGCATTGGTGAATTTTGACACCACCACCCCTTTGGATGAGGATGCGTGTATGAAATTCTCATTATCGATTATTATTCCCACATGCGAGATCCGGTCCGGATCCTTACCTGTCGCAAAAAACACCAGATCACCGGCATTTACATCGGAAGCATCGATTTCCTTGCAGAATTCAGCCTGCTTGGCCGAATTGCGTGGAATTTTCTCTCCAACGGCCTTCTCGTATACCATCATAACCATCCCGGAGCAATCGGCGCCTTTCCCTTTGTCAGTTCCGGCGTATTTATAAGGCGTACCAAGCCACGTATAGGCTTCTTCGATTATTTTCTTCTGTGTCTTATCAAGATGCCCCACCTGAATCTCGCTGACACCGGGATGTCCGGGCTTGGTCATCGCCCTGCGTGCAGTATGACATGAAGAAAAAAAGCCGCATAATATAACAGCCACAACAAAAAAAGCCACGCGCCTGAAAATTCGGGCGCCCCTTATATCGGATATCGATCGATATATTAATGTAAAACTTGCCATTGTTGTCAGATAAAATATGAGAAGCCAATATTTTGCATCAAATCGTTTACAATTGCAAATATAGCTAATTTATATCAAAATCAAAACACCATAGATTCGATTTTGTTAAAGGCGGAATTAAATTTTAAGTTTGAAATGATAGAAAGCGATTTTTATGCGTTATAATTTTAACAGGGTCATGATTTCGACCTTCTACAAGCTATAAACTTAAATAAAAACCTTAAATTATGGCAAACAAAAGAGAATTTAAAAAGTATGTAGACGCTTTGGGAGCATCAATCATCGACGAGATGATTTCAGCATATCACAATGTCAAAGGTGTTGACCGCGACAAAATTGCCGAAGCCATGCAGAAAGTGCTCGGCGCCATAGGCAAAGCAAAAAACAATTCCAATATATTCTTTGACCGCGGCCCGAAGGCATTCGAAAGCAAAGCGGATTACGCAAAAAACAAAAAAGCGTTCTTCCGGGCACTCTTTGACAAGATAGAGACTGAATTCAACGAAGAGATCAATGCCGCCCTTAAACTTTTCAACGCGGCTCTGCCAGCTGAAGAAAAGGCCCGCAATAAAGAATACGCAGCTTCTTGATGAATCTCTGGGCACGCATATTGAAATGGGCCGGCTGGGAAACGGACATTACTGTTCCGCAGCAGGATAAATGTGTCATATGCGTGGCTCCGCATACATCCAACTGGGATTTTATTCTCGGGTTAGCAGCATACCGCTCATTGGGAAGGAAGGCCAATTTTCTTATGAAAGAATTCTGGTTTTTCTTTCCATTGAATTTTATTTTAAAATCCCTGGGTGGAATTCCGGTATCCAGATCCGGTTCAGGAGGCATACTGACCAATAATATCATCAGACAGTTTGAAACAAGATCATACATGAATCTTGCAGTGACTCCCGAAGGAACACGCAGTCCAAGAGAAAAATGGAGAACCGGATTTCTTTACATCGCATATGGGGCGAAAGTACCGATACAGCTTGGAGTGATAGATTACAAGAGAAAAAAAATAATGATCAATGACGAATATATCCCCTCCGGAGATATAGACATAGATCTTAAGGAAATCAAAAAATATTATTCCGGCCGGAAAGATGCGGCAAGATATCCTGAAAACTTTATCATTTAATTCGCGAACAGAAACAACTTCTCATCCATGAAATCATCAGATCTCAAAGTGTGTCTCTTCCCTATGGAAATCAAATGGGACGACAAGGAAGCGAACCTCAGTCTGCTCCGTGAGACAATATCGAAAGTGCATCCTGAAACGGATCTTCTGATCCTGCCCGAGACTTTTTCCACCGGGTTTCCCGTAGGGAAAGACAAGGAGGAAGTGCGTGCGTCAGCTGAAAGAAACACAGGCGCGACAATCGATCTGCTGAAAGAACTCGCCTCAGAATATAAAATGGCTATCGCCGGGAGTTTCATAGCGGATTCAGGCGGTTCTCTCTATAACAGGGCCTTCTTCATCGAACCGTCGGGAGAGGAGACATTCGAGGACAAACATCATCTCTTTACGATGGCCGGCGAAAATAAGGTTTTCTCAAGAGGATATGACCGTCTTAAGGTACGCTACAGGGGATGGAATCTCGCAATGGTGGTGTGCTACGACATACGCTTCCCGGTGTGGTGCCGTAATGTCCACAACGAATATGACGCTCTGATCGTCTGTGCCAACTGGCCCGCAGTAAGAGCGGGAGCATGGAATGCACTTCTTCCGGCAAGAGCCATAGAAAACGAGGCATATGTATGCGCTGTCGATTGCAAAGGCACCGATTCAAAAGGCTATGATTATGACGGCAGCTCGGCGGTCTATGATTTCAAAGGCAAAGATGTATCCGTGCGTTTCGACGAGAACGGCCTCATATATGCCACGCTAAGCCGCGAACGACTTGATTCATTCAGGGAAAAGTTTCCGGCATGGGCGGATGCAGATCCGTTCAGGTTATTATAATCATAAACCGAGCCCGCAACAGGTGCAGTGAATCATCGCCCGATCAGATAAGCCCTTACTTCTCCGATCGGAAGTTTGCCTACAAGATACAACGGAACATGGGAGGCATCTGTCGAAATCCATGTGTCAATATCATCACTGGATTTTTTACCTCCTTCCTGAGTAAAGTTGAATCTTATGTGATAGGCTTCATGTTCAGTTTTATCCTTTAGTTTTATTTTGACAAGTCCGAGATTGCGAATCCTGACCGACTCCTTTTTGTCTCCCGAAAATACGGTGGCTTTATAAAGAGAATTTTTATTCAACCGGGAATAATCTAGCTTACGCAAATAATAGAACACCGACAGCATGTCATAGACCGGTCCCTGGGCGGTAAGAGTTTTTTCTGACTTTACCGGCTGGCCGTTCCGGATACGGTAACGTTTCGCCACTCCTTTGGTCACATTCCCGGATATTGAATATCTGATCTCGTCACGCGCATATTTATCTTTTTCATGCGTGATCTTGTTATAGTACACCGGTTTCAGATCGACAACCTTTATCGCGCCCTGAAGAGTGTCCCGGACTTTATAGATCTTATCGGCCCAAGGCTTTGTCTTGGCAGCAAGCATCAGATCATAATTGCCACCGTTTTTTCTAAGGCTCAGCGTGGCCTCCCCCGCATCCTTGTGGATCAGGCCCCATTTATAGGATATGACGTATTTCAGATTCTCATTTGTGAAATGAGAAGCGGCTGATGAAACTACGGGCAATATGCCGGATACAATCAACAGAAGTAATGAAATTATATGCTTCATGGTCGTCATGCTTTTCATATATTACTGTTAGAGCCACTTGAAAACCTCAGGTTTAATTTATGTCAACTACTTATCCAAAACCAATAAAATAGAGGCGACGCTTGCAGGCATCGCCTTTATTTTATTTAAATGATTTGTCGAGCGTTTGAATTCAGAGATTTAATAATATTTGGCAAGTTCCGACTCAAGTACGGCAGCCTGCTGCACACCTGAAACTCTCCATTTCAATTCACCGTCCTTAAAAATCATCAGTGTCGGCACTGACCTTACATTGTAGACCGAAGAGAGTTGCTGATTCTTGTCGATATCAATTTTTATCACCCTCGCCTTGTCCCCCACTTTCGTTGCCACTTCCTCAAGGATAGGATGCATCATCTGGCAGGGGCCGCACCATGTGGCGAAAAAATCAATCAGAACGGGTTTGTCGGATTTTATTATTTCTTCAAACTTTTCCATAATAATTTATATTGTAGATTAATTACAGCTATAGAACGTATCGGGCTTTTATAATGTTTGCAGAATAAAAATAAAAAGATTATATTTGCCATGTCTTATTTTTAATACACCTAAAATCTATTATCATTACCATGAACTCCAACATTACATTAAGTCCCAACAAGGTAGTCCAATACCTCGGGAAATCACCTAAAGATATCATGAAAGCGGATATCATCAGATTCATCAAGGAAAACGACATCCACATGGTGAATTTCATGTATCCCGCGGATGACAACAGGCTGAAGACTCTTAACTTCGTAATCAACAATGAAGAATATCTTGACTCCATTCTAACATATGGAGAAAGAGTGGACGGCTCAAGCCTTTTCCCTTTCATTGAAGCCGGCAACAGCGACTTGTATGTGATCCCGCGGTTCTCTACGGCGTTTGTTGATCCGTTCGCGGAAATTCCGACATTATCCATGCTCTGTTCATTCTTCAACAACGAAGGGAAACCTCTGTCCTCTTCGCCTGAACAATCTCTACGCAGAGCACTCCAGTTGTTCAGAGAAGAAACCGGAATGGACTTTTACGCCATGGGCGAGCTGGAATATTACGTAATCAGCGATGATATCGGCTTGTTCGGAGCAACGGATCAGAAAGGATATCATGAATCGGCACCTTTTGCCAAATTCAATGATTTCCGCACCGAATGCATGTACCTCATCGCACAGACAGGCGGCCAGATCAAATACGGCCACAATGAAGTTGGCAACTTTACTCTGAACAACAAGATATTCGAGCAGAACGAAATAGAGTTTCTGCCGGTGGACGCGCTCGAAGCCGCCGACAGCCTCATGCTTGCCAAATGGATCATCCGCACACTGGCAATGAAAAAAGGATATGACGTAACATTCGCACCCAAAATAACCGAAGGAAAAGCCGGAAGCGGACTTCATATCCACTTCAAGCTTATGAAAGAGGGTCACAACATGATGATCGAGGACGGCAGACTCAGCGATAATGCCAAGCGTGCCATCGTCGGCATACTTGAATATGCCGACGCGATTACGGCCATGGGCAACAAGGTGCCAACCAGTTATTTCCGACTCGTACCTCATCAGGAAGCGCCCACATCGATCTGCTGGGGAGACCGCAACCGCTCTGTCCTTGTGCGCGTGCCTTTGGGATGGACAGGAGAAAACGACATGTGTTCACAGGCAAATCCTCTCGAAACGGCATCGGCTGTCAAACCGGAAAAACAGACCGTAGAGCTCAGAAGCGCCGACGGCTCGGCAGATGTGTACCAGCTTATCGCCGCCATGGTTACAGCCGCCCGTAAAGGTTTCGAAAATCCAGACGCTCTCAAACGTGCCGAGGAACTTTATGTCAGCGTAAACATTCATAACGATGCCAATAAGGACAAACTCAATTCCCTGAAATCATTGCCGACCAACTGTGCGGAATCCGCCAAAGCACTTGACGCGGCAAGAGCAGTATTTGAAGAACACGACATATTCCCGCCTCAGATGATTGACGGTATAATCAAAAAGCTCAAATCATACAACGACAAGAATCTGCGTACGGAATTAAGTGGCAATCGGCAGGAAATGCTCAATCTCGTAAACAAATACTGGCATTGCGGATAATACTTTATTTTGAAACACCCTCTTAATATCCGATAAGGATATCCTACTATAAAAACATGTATGCAAAATTTTTGTAATTTTGCATACATGTTTTTAATTTAATAGGATATGAGATATTCACGGCTTGAGGCACTGGATGGTGTCGGAGAAAAAGGAATTGAAAAATTAAAAAACGGACGTGTGTTCGTAATAGGATGCGGCGCTCTGGGTTCTATGGCGGCAATGTATCTGGCAGCATCCGGAGTCGGAAAGATCGGAATAGCCGATTTTGACACCGTAGACCTGTCCAATCTGCAAAGACAGCTTTTTTTTGATGAATCCAATCTCAGACAAAGCAAGAGTTCCGTCCTCAAACATCGTATGAGAGACATCAACTCGGAGATCGAGATCAATGAATATGGCACTCTTGTAAACGAAAAGCTCGCTATGGAGATTTTTCCAGATTATGATTTCATCATAGACGGAAGTGACAATCCCTCCACCAAACATATGACATCCTGCCTTTGCGAAAAACTTGGAAAGCCATATTGCATAGGAGGCGTCAGACAATTTGGCGGCCAGGTAATGTCATGGGCCCGGGGTCATGCTGGATATAAAGACCTCTTCGGAGATATTCCGGAATGCACAGGGTTATTGCCTTGCTCTGTCGGGGGTGTTCTCGGTCCGGCAGCCGGTGTTGTGGCCTCCGTTCAGGCAGGTGAAGCAATAAAGCATCTTACCGGTGCCGGCAAGATGCTCTATGATAAACTGTTCACGTTCGACCTTGCAGACGCGAATGCGAGTATTCTGGGATTTTAGAGAATCGTATATTTTGTACGACTATCTTAGGCCACACACATTGCAGCGGTAGAATGCATCATATTGAATCCGGTTATTGTTCCGGATTCAGATGCACATCCAGCTGAGGGAAAGGGAAAGAGAACCCTTTCTGCTGCAACTCCGTATAGAACCGTTCATTGAGTTCGAAAAAGAGAGGCCAATAATTTGAAGAATGTGTCCATGCCCTGACAACAAACACAATCGCACTGTCAGCCATTTCAGAAAGACCGACAAAAGGAGTGCGGTCTACCTTTACCGGTATTGCCACAGGCATGTCGAGCGTGCGGTCATTGGCAACTTCGGCTATCTTCTTTTTGGGATGATGGAAAAGCCTGCCCCAAAAGCCCCGGCTTTTCTTTTCCGCCTCTTCTCCGGCATGTTCGGCAAGATATTTTTCTTCGGCTATTTTTTCCCTGTAGGCGATATCATCTTCAATAAAATGCTTCACCGTGCGTATATCCGAATTTACAATCTCAAGCATCGCCTGTTTCGCCGCCTCGAGATCCGTGCCATAAGAGAGACTGACCGTCCAGTCCACACGTCTGTAATCCTCAAGCGAATAATTATTGATCGAGGAAGTGGACAAGACTCCGTTAGGAAGTATGATAGCCTTATTGTCAACCGTATTGATCACCGTATTGAACAGCTGAATCGACTTTACCGTGCCGGTAAAACCCTGCACCTCAATAAAATCGCCCACTTTGTACGGTTTGAGCAAAAGTATCAGCACTCCCCCCGCGAAATTCTGAAGGGTTCCGCTCAATGCCATACCTATGGCCATACCGGCCGAAGCGAAAATAGCGATGAAACTGCTTGTCTCGACCCCCAATATGCCTATGACGATTATTATCAGAAAGAAATAGAGGGAAATTTTTATCAGCGAAAGAACAAACGTAGTCAGAGACGGATCGACTTTCCGTCGGGTCATGACTCCGAATACAGTCTTGAATATTCTGCTTATGAGAAACCGGCCCACATAAAAGACGAGCACCGCAAGCATAAGACGCAATCCAAAACTAACCAGAGAATTTGTCACCGTAGACACAACCTCGTCAAATCCAAGTCCCTTGAGACTCTCTAAAAATGAAGAGGCATCCGGCATTTCCGGCATCTCCACCACCGGAGTATCTCCTGTCTGTATCATATCCTTTTATCTTTTTTGAAGCCTCACCACGTTCTCGACATGATGAGTGTGAGGGAACATATCGACCGGCTGGATATCAGTAACCCGATATTTCGCGTCAAGAAGCGCGATATCGCGGGCCTGTGTGGCCGGATTGCAGCTGACATACACAAGCACCTCCGGAGCGGCGTTAAGAATCACCTTGACCACATCATCGTGCATGCCGGCTCTCGGCGGATCGATTATCATCACGTCCGGGCGTCCATGCCGTCCGATAAAGTCGTCAGTAAGAACATCCTTCATATCTCCGGCATAAAAAAGTGTATTGTCTATGCCATTTACGGCAGAGTTGACTTTTGCATCCTCTATCGCCTCCTCAACATATTCTATTCCTACCACCTGCCGGGCCTGTCCGGCAACAAAGTTGGCTATCGTACCGGTTCCGGTATAGAGGTCATAAACCAACGGCTTTACAGCCGGCCCGCATTCCTGTCTGTCAAGCCCGGCGAAGCGCCTCGCCACCTTATATAATTCATAGGCCTGACGGGAATTGGTCTGATAAAACGACTTGGCATTTATCCGGAAGCGTAATCCCTCCATCTCTTCCTCTATAAATTCAGAGCCTGAAAACAGATGGACTTCCTGATCCGAAATCGTATCGTTTACCTTCAGATTGACGACATAGAGCAATGACGAGATCTGAGGGAACCTGTCGTGAAGAGCCTTCAGTATGTCACCGATCGAATCACGGTCATCCTCACCAAAAACCATACACACCATCACGTCGCCCCTAGAGGTCAGCCTGATCATTACAGTTCTGAGAAGACCGGAATTCTCGCGGATATTATAGAATGTATATTTATTCTTCTCCGCGTAATCATATATAAAATTACGGATTTCGTTGCCGAGATTTTCCTGAAGATGGCACTCATCGATATGGAGCACCTTGTCAAACGCCCCGGGAATATGAAATCCCAACGCATCGGATGAATCCTTGAAATCTTCACCCGACTTGACTTCTTCCCACGTTCTCCACTTTTTATTGGAGAAAGTATATTCCATCTTATTCCGGTAGCCCCATATAGATTCAGACCCGATTATCGGAGATATTTCAGGCAATTCCACTTTGGCTATGCGGGTCAGAGCGTCGGTAACCTGCTGTTGCTTCCAACGCAACTGCTCACTATATGGCAGATGCTGCCATTTGCATCCGCCGCAGACTGAGAAATGCTGACAGCGGGGCTCAACGCGTACCGGCGACGGTTTTACAAGTCTTACTATATGACCTTCAGCAAAACTATGTTTTTTTCTGTCAATCTGGATGTCGGCCTCGTCACCAGGAGCTCCGAAAGGTATAAAAACAACTATGGGAGTCTCATCTGTCTCTCTGATCCTGACACGCGCCAATGATTTTCCTTCGGCCGCCACACTCTCGATCATGACAGATTTCAACTCTGGAAGAGATTTTTTCTTTCTTGCCATCTTAAATAAATGATCAAATTAACGATAAGTAACTGTTCAAAATTTAAACAGCTGCCCAATCACATGCATCGCATGAGAGAATTTTCCCGAAGACATACATATAAAATCAAAAAATTGTGAAGTATTCGGAAAAATCAGTGCAAAGATAGTGAAAATCGCCAACTTTTTTATTAATTTTGCAGATACAACTATAAAATATTTGATCATGCGACGCACCCTCCGGCTGGAGTTGCCTAAATTTCAAATATTAAATAAGTTGAAATTATGAGAATTATCTTTATCTTTTGCAACATCAGGCGTCGCCTTGTGTTTCAAGATTGAAAGATAAGCGCTTCGACAAGCAGTATCTCTGAATCTCATGAAGACAATGTAATTGAATTTATTACTGATATAGAAAATCATAAATAATCCAAAATCACTATGGCAAAAAAAATTTATACTTTCGGCGCGGGTAAGGCCGAAGGTACAGCCGAGATGAGAAACCTTCTCGGTGGCAAGGGTGCCAACCTCGCCGAGATGAATTTGCTTGGAATGCCGGTGCCTCCGGGTTTCACAATCACTACAGAAGTTTGTACTGAATATACCCAGTTGGGCAGAGACGCTGTTGTCGCTGATATCAAAGAAGATGTCGAAAAAGCCATCGCACACGTCGAGAACCTTACCGGGACAAAATTTGACGATCCCTCAAATCCTCTCCTTGTATCTGTACGCTCGGGCGCACGCGCTTCCATGCCCGGTATGATGGACACAGTCCTCAACCTCGGTATGAACGACGCTACGGTAGCCACAATGGCTGAGAAGAGCGGCAATCCCCGTTTCGCATGGGACAGCTACCGCCGTTTCGTCCAGATGTACGGCGATGTCGTTCTCGGAATGAAACCCAAGAGCAAGACCGACATAGATCCCTTCGAAGCTATCATGGACGAAGTCAAGGAAGAGAAAGGCGTCAAGCTTGACACTGAACTTTCTGTAGACGATCTCAAAGAACTCGTAGTTCGTTTCAAGAAAGCCGTAAAGGATTATACAGGAAAGGACTTCCCCGAATCCGCATGGGAGCAGCTTTGGGGTGGTATCTGCGCAGTATTCGACAGCTGGATGAACGAACGCGCTATCATCTACCGCCGCATGAACCAGATTCCCGAAGAATGGGGAACCGCCGTAAACGTACAGGCTATGGTTTACGGAAATATGGGTGACAATTCCGCCACAGGTGTCGCATTCAGCCGTGACGCCGCTACAGGCGAGAATATTTTCAACGGTGAATACCTCATCAACGCGCAGGGCGAGGATGTCGTGGCCGGTATACGCACTCCCCAGCAGATCACGATCGAAGGTTCACGCCGCTGGGCCGCTCTGCAGGGCATCAGCGAAGAAGAGCGCCGCACAAAATATCCCGCACTCGAGGAATCCATGCCCGACCTCGCCGCAGAGCTCATAGCCACTGCCAACAAGCTGGAGGATTATTTCCGCGACATGCAGGATATGGAGTTCACCATTCAGGACGGCAAGCTCTGGATGCTCCAGACTCGTAACGGCAAACGCACAGGCGCCGCTATGGTCCGCATCGCAATGGACCTTCTCCGCGAAGGCATGATCGATGAGAAGACCGCTCTTCTCCGCATGGAACCACAGAAACTTGACGAGCTTCTCCACCCTGTCTTTGACAAGAAGGCTCTCAAGACTGCAAAAACAGTCGCCAAAGGTCTTCCCGCATCACCCGGCGCTGCCGCAGGCCAGATCGTATTCCAGGCCGATGACGCCGAGGAATGGGCCGATAAGAAAAAGAAAGTCGTTCTTGTCCGCATCGAGACTTCTCCCGAAGACCTCCGCGGTATGGCTGTGGCACAGGGTATCCTTACAATGCGCGGCGGTATGACATCGCACGCAGCCGTAGTGGCACGCGGTATGGGCAAGTGCTGTGTATCCGGTGCCGGTGAGATTGTCGTGGATTATAAAGAAAAGACTGTCACTATGGACGGCAAGGTATTCCATGAAGGAGACTGGATCTCTCTCAACGGTTCCACCGGGGACGTTTACGAAGGTCAGGTGACTACCACCGAGCCGGAACTTGACGGTGACTTCGGCGCCATCATGGATCTTGCCGCCAAATACACCAAGACTCTCGTGCGCACAAATGCCGACACACCGCGCGACGCCACTCAGGCACGTCATTTCGGCGCCCAGGGTATCGGTCTCTGCCGTACGGAACATATGTTCTTCGAGGGAGACCGTATCAAGGCTGTCCGCGAGATGATCTGCGCACGCACCGTGGAAGAGCGCGAGGCTGCTCTGGCCAAGGTTGAGCCGTTCCAGCAGGGCGACTTTGAGGCTATGACCGGGCTTGATTTGGGCAATTTTGATG
>OHAJ01002693.1_pt1 | contig 11839 bp, 7 predicted proteins | sample 1577101 | NCBI WGS metagenome assembly OHAJ01 (sample SAMEA3541531, study PRJEB24748) | human gut metagenome | biome: human gut; feature: human-associated habitat; material: faeces | place: China | collected 2012
ACGAAGTCCGGTTCAGCCCCACGCGAACCACTGCAACCTACGATTTTCTGAAAGTGACCCACGATGGCACCAAGGGTGAAGTCACCATCACACTGCCGCTAGGTACCTACACAATTTCTGAAGTGCAGGCTCCTTACGGTTTTGTCCACACCGACCACACCTACACCGTGGTGCTGGACTGGGATAACCAGTACAACGATCTGGTCCTTGCGAAGACTATCATAGACCACACGCAGGACGGCGATGTTGTCTACGACTACTCTATTATAAATGTAGGCAATGCCAGCGCCGAACAGATTGAAAAGCAGATTCTCGTCTTTGAGAATGCCCGCGTGCTACCGGTCGTTGAGGAGGGCGAAGTCGGTGTTGGCCTGTATAAGCTGGACCGCGACACCTGCGATTTGACTGATGAAGCGCCCTATGCAGACGGCTGTAAGACCCGTGCTACCCTTTTGAACGGCGGCAGCAACCGCGCTAACATTCCGGCTGATGCCAAGATGGTTGCAGGGGCAGTCTATGAGCTGTACACCGCAGACGACATTTACAGTATCTCCGGTGAACTGTTGGCAGCTGCCGATACTATGCTTGGCACGGCCACTACCGATGAAAACGGCCTTGCCTATTTTGATGTAGACATTCCCCTGCGCGGCGAACACTACGGCAGCAGCGATGTCCACGACTGGACGACCAACAGCGGCCGCTACTATCTGCGCGAGATTAGCGTGCCGGACGGCTACCTGATTGAGCAGAGTGTGATTCCGGTGGAGTTCACCTACGAGAATCAGTTTATTGCATGGCAAATCGTTGACTGCCTGCACTCCGACAAGCAGACCGCTGTGGAGATCGACAAGCACGCGTTCATCTCTGATTCCGATGGCACCTTTGCCCTGCCCGGTGCCACCTTAACCGTGACCGATTGGAACGGCAATATGGTGGATAGCTGGGAGAGCAGCGACTCGGCTCATGTGATTCGCGGGCTGCATCTTTCTCACGACTTTGCCGGGAATCGCGATACCTCCAAAATCTATACCCTAACGGAGACCCGCCCGGCTGACGGCTATACCACCGCACGCTCGATTCAGTTCCGCTTGGAGCAGGCCACGGACGATAATGCCTACTTGCAGGAAACGGCGGTCTGGGTGCTGCATGAATCCGAAGATGCCGAGTACCAGTCTGGCAGCATTATCTCCCCCACCGCATTCTCCGATGATACCGTTGCCACGATTCCCGCCAAGCTGCGGGCTTTCTGGGATAAGCTGCTGGGCAAGAATCCCGATGCAGACGGCGTTGTCATCGCCAACTGGTACTGCGTGAACGGCACGCTGGTGGTGAATTTCACCGATGCCGCCAACGACCGCTCCATTGCCAAAGGCCTGCGGGAGAGCGACTTTTCCGATTTGACGTTTGATAAGGTCTACCTGAACGGCGCGGCGGCTCCCGCGTTCTTTGCCGATAAGCAGGTTGCAGAAAAGCCCGCCGATGCCGAAATCACCTACTCTGCAAGCTGGATTCTGCTGAAAGATTCTGATGGGTTCAGCCAGACAGTGACGATGCTGGATGCGCCTACCCACGTAAAAATCAGCAAAGCCGATATTACGACCCATGAGGAAATCCCCGGTGCCACGCTGCGTGTGCTGGACAAGGACGGCAATGTTGTGGACGAGTGGGTGTCCGAGGATGCCCCGCACTACATGGAGGCCGTGCTGGTTGCGGGCGAAACCTATACGTTGGTGGAAACCCTTGTGCCGGATGGCTCTGGGTATGTACCCGCCAACGCCATTCAGTTCACGGTCGAGGATAACGGGAAAGTCCAGCACGTTTTCATGCAGGATGACTACACGAAAGTGCAGATTTCCAAAACCGATATTGCCACAGGCAAGGAAATCAGCGGTGCAAAGCTGAAAATCACGGACGCAGACGGCAAGACCGTTGCCGAATGGGTCACGGATGGCGCACCGCATTACATGGAGCGCATTCCGATGGGTACCTACACCCTGATTGAGACGATGGCTCCCACCGAGCAGGGCTATGTCCGCGCCGAGAGCGTCACTTTTGAGGTTGGTTCCACCGGGGATACTCAGCGCGTAGAGATGAAAGACGACTTCACCAAGGTCGAGATCTCCAAAGCTGACATGACGGACGGCCTCGAGCTGCCCGGTGCGAAGCTGAAAATTACCGATGCCGGCGGCAACACCATTGCCGAGTGGGAAACCAACGGCCGGCCCCACCGTATCGAGCGCCTGAAGCCCGGTGACTATACGCTGACCGAGACTGCTGCCCCTGCCGGGTATCTGGTCAGTGAAGAAGTACACTTCACCGTGCAGGAGACCGGGGAGATTCAGAAAGTCACGATGTACGATGCCCTGGCGCACTCTTTAATTCTCACGAAGCGAGATATTGCCACCAATAATAAGCTGGCCGATGCCCGCCTGACAATCCGCGATGCCTATGGCACGACCATCGACCGCTGGACGACCACGGACGGTGACCATGCCATCCGCGTACTGCCGGAGCGCTCTGCCGCCAAAGACCCGCACAAAAATCTGCTGCTTTTGTCCGATGACACCAGTGAACATGTCTACACGATGGTAGAGGAACTGGCCCCGAACGGCTATCTCGTTGCCGAGAGCATTACATTCAAAGTCATGCAAATGAATGACAACCTTGTTGTGTTTATCTGGCAGGACGGCGGCTGGCAGAAATCTTCCGAGGGGTATCTTGCCATGTACGATGAGCGCACCGATACGCCCGTGCCGCTTATGAAAACTTTCCCGCAGACCGGCAAAATTTTATAAAACCTGTGCCGAGTTGTTATACTGCACACAATTTGAGATAGGAGTAATCTTTTGTCCGTTTCCTGTTTTACTTCCACCAATTCGCATCTCTGCAAGTTCCTGCGCACCACAGGCCGCGACTGGCGCAACACCATCTACATCGAGTGCGGCGACTGCCAGCGAGCCGTGAGCCGCAGCTGCAAGAATTTGCTCTGTGCCTTTGACACGGCCGGTGCGCCGGTAATCGTGCCGGTGCATGATGTGGAATACCTGTTCAGTACCACCGTGGACAAGTCTGAATGTCGCGCCATCCTCACGAAAGCGAACTTCTGTGAGCTGTACAAAGGCTGGATTGACGAGCATATCCGTGACCCCTACGCCTGCCCGTTGAATGATTTGTACGTCAACTGGGAGATTCTAGACCCTTGCGCGACGAGGATTTTTCTGAACCGGTAAATAGGCGCTAAATAACAACAATCCCCAAGGTGACATCATGCCGCCTTAGGGATTTTATTGCGTTTACTATATACTAAGTCAAGTACCACTTTTTCTCAATCCATATATAATGAATGCCGAACAAGGCTTTGCTGCTTAGTTATCCCTCAAAAGTACAACTCAAATCCAGCCCTGTCTCGTCATCTACTGTATTGCTACTTGGGCACCAAACGAGGACAGAACGCCTATCCGTTCCAGAAGAATTGCACGCACTGCACTGCCAATCTTGAGAATATACTACTATGCAATAGCATGGATGGCTTGTAGCAGACTGATGAATTCTGGTTGCATCAACGGTGCCATAATAATGTTTGCTCGTATGATTACCGTTATCAGCGCTGCACGGTGCATTTCTACTGCAGCGTTTTCTCCGTTGTGCCCAAATCTAAGACTATAATTGTAGCGAAAATGCTCAAGTTGATTCACGCCAATGAGAGAAAAAAGGCGTACACGAGAAGGCAAAGGTTGTGGTCGTTGAGCTGCGCGTCATGAAGTTGGAAAAGGTTGCCAAGGAGGTCGAGGACGGCATTGAGGGAACGTTGGCCTACTGCGATTTTCCCGGCGAGCATGGAATCCGTATCCGCACCAATAACGTAATCGAGCAGCTGAACTGGGAGATCTGACGCGGGAACCGCGTGGAGGGGACGTTTCCTGACGGCAACGTCGCTCTGATACTGGTCTGTGACCGACGTCATTTATTATGCGTTTACTCATATCCGGATAGATTTATTTTTTAAAATGATGTATAATGGGATTTAATTATTTTATATGTTGCATTTATTTCAAAAATTCAAATTGCTTTAGGGAGATAATAGCTATGGCATATGAGTGGGGAAAATATATCAACGGTGAAGTTTTCATAGAAGATCCCATTATTATAAACAATGGAAATATTATTTCGACAGAGGAACTTGAAAACAAAGAGAACTTCAATATTAAACAAATTAAATATGAGGATTTTCCTGGGATAGAAGAGGGATATTGGTTTAGTAATTATTGGGAAGAAACTCCCAAATACATTATTCAAAAATGGAAAAAGGAAAAAATCCAGACAGAACCTTCTAGAGAACTAAAAGTGATTCGGAACCAATTTGAATATGCGTATTTCGAAATTTTGGAAATGATAGATTTGCTTGAAGATGAAAACAAAAGAATATTAAGTAAACATTTGGAAAAGCACAAACTACTCGAACCCGTTTACGAAGCATGCGCTGATTTATGGGGGGTTGGAAATGTTTTCAAGAAATTTGTTGGCAATAAATACACGCTTAAACAACTGTTTGAGGAAATTGATTTGCATCGGTATCTTGAAGAAAACGGCATGAAATTTGTCGAAGATGGTGATTTTTATTGTGATGCTTCAGGAACCCCCATAGTGAATTACTGCTATTTTAAAAGTAACTTTTTTAAAATAGATTCTCTCATAAATTTCACGACCACAAGAAATACAACATATCTAAAAATGTCTTATATATATTTGTATACCTTGCTTGATGAATACTTATTGAAATTGATCGGATTTATTTCTAGAATTGATATGAGGACAATGATAAAGTATATCCCGAATATTTCGATAAAAGACATCATCGAGGCACAGAACAGGAATGATCTTGTTGGAAAAATTGTTGAACAACTTATCTATAAAATGGGCTGGAATTCAATGCAAGACAAAATTGAGTTTTTCGAAAATTGTGGAATAGGATTAGATGACACGCTTGTGGATAACTTGATTCTAATAGGTGAAAAAAGGAATATAATTGTTCATAACCAAGGGGTAGTAAATTATGATTTCATAAAGAAATTATCCAAAACACATCATAAAGATACATATAAAGTCAATGACACAATTGAAACAACAGTAGATATGTTGAAAGCTGATGCTTCAGTTATGAAGAAATATGTTGAAGAAATTTATAATGCTATATGTAACAAGTATTCCCTATTGCCTTTTTGTTGAAATTGACTATCTACTGTTCATTGATTGATATGAGCCGTCAGCTCTTAGCTGATTCCAAATGGCCGAACAAAGTTGCGGCAAAACAAATCAAAGATTTTCATCACTGTGTTAGTTGCAACAATTTGTTAGTGCCATATAAAGTATAGACCTCGGTTCAGTCTGAACCGAGGTCTATACTTTCTCAATAAAGACATTTTATATGCAACAAATCAAAAAAACGCAGTATTGAATCTCCGCATTATAATTATTATCATAATGTGTGAACCCTTTCCAAGTATTCGCTCTCTTTTGCAAAAACCATTTCGCTCGAAGCATTCCATTCAAGGGTGTTAAACGCTTGAACATCATCCGATGTGATTTTTAGCATCTTCTCATTTTTATATTGTTGCTTTTTTGTCACAAGTAATGCTGTTTGCGGCGTAATTGGGTAGAATAGTTCTATATCTTCAGGCGGTCCGTTCCTATCAGATACTGAATAGGTATTTATAACGGGCTGATCTCCAACAATAAACTGGCCATTATCCGTATGAAGCAAAACTATAGAATAGTCGCTTATAATGCCTGCTCCTGTATAAGAAGCAAGTATTAGTGATAACGGTATCCACATGTTTTCCGGACGGATATCCTTAAAATAGGGGTTCATATTCCGAGCATTTTCTAATGTATACAGTATTCTGTTGCGCATTTTCTTCGTTCGAAAATACTGATTTGCAAGAAAAAAGGAGAAATCTTCTCGGCCTATTTCGCTCTCCCAAAAGCCTATATTGTCCTCTCTCAGCAACTTAACATATTCCATTCCTTGAGTTTCTATTTTTCCATGTAGCTTTTCTATCGATTCTATATTATAATCTTTAAATTCCTGCGTTGCTGTTATCGCTTCAAACACTTTCTCATCATTTTCAGGCAAGTATTTTCCAACCGCTCTTGCAAATTTAAACGATGCACAATATAGATTCAGCCAATTCTCTCCCACGTTTTTTTGTATTCCTGTTTTTCCTCTAATCGTCATCCCATAAATAAGTTCTATTTCTCTTTTTGAAAGCTCTTTTACTTCATAAAAATAGTTCTCATGCGCAACATTCATCAAAGAAACCGGAAAAATTCTTCCCTCGCGCCTGCAAAAAATTTGACCTTTATTAGAATTATCTCTTGTCCATGGAACTAAATAACTGCGCCAAATATAGTGTTGTTTTTTCGTTGTTTGATTCACAGAAATCCTCTCCTAAAAGTCTTTCGCGTACATATCAGAAATAAACACGCTTTATCAAAAAGCACCCACTACAGCCGAAGTTCATTTTACTGCCTGTGGGTGTCTTTTATACGCATCAATGCATGCTATATATTCAATCACAATGTCTGGCTAAGTACAAACAATTTTACTCCAACAAAATCCTCCCGTGGATTTTGAGACAATAGATTTTCTATTTCCTCATCTATTCTCTCCTGCGTCAACTCTCCCATCTGCTCAAGTTCTTCTATAAGATCACTTTCCTCTTTATACGCATCTCTTCGCCCTTTTACGATTTCTGTCTCAGTGTCTGAAATGATCGAACCATCGTTTAGTACTTTTCCATTAAGGCCGAGGTGATTTTGCAAGTTTTGACGCAATTGGTTTCTGATTATCCGTGTTCCATAGCTCTCTGCTATATCAATTCTTCCATCAGAATAATAAACGATGCTATCCATCATATCCTTATTTAGCGGATCCAAGTTTATAATGGAATCTTCTTTTTTTGCGTCACAGCAAAGTACACGGCGATGCCCATCAGCATCCCGGTCTTTTCCGCCTCGGCACGAAACAAACAGATTTACATATTGGAGAGCTCTTTGTTTGCTTTTACTCAATGGATACAAATGCTCTATGACTGCACTATCCGAGTTGTTCTCCACCCGAGTCATGCAATAGACACATAGTCCATGTTGTCTTTTCAAAAGTTCTGTCCGTATGCGGGTTTTATTAAGCGCATCAAAGAATTCTTCCCGAAGCCTCTTTGCTTGCTCCGCGTTTGGTATTTCCGGGATTTCGTCCCAACCGTCTTTGGCTTTTTGGGCATCGATATCCTCTTGAATTTCCTGTGGGCAAGGCCCTTTATCTACAAAAATCATACTACTTCCAGTTTTTGCGCAATTTCATCCTCGCTTGCGCTCTCTTCACTTCCGTATTACCTTCGCCATAGCATTGAATCATTTTGTCTAAGGCGTTCTGAGCTGCTTGCTCATCGCGGCTATAAAACGCCTGCTCAAACGCATCTGTCATTTTCCTCAATTGCTGCGGGATTCCTAAGCTTCCCTGCCGTAAGGATACGACGTCATCGATTGAGTACGCATACGCACTGTGCAGCAGTGCTGCCCCATCTTCTCCAATCGACAAAAGTCTTGCTTCCTTGGAAGAAGAAATAATAATCGGTGAATGGGTTGCTACTATAAACTGTATTTTCGGGAATGAACTATGAAGCGCATCCAAGACTTTCCATTGCCATTTTGGATGCAAGTGCATATCGATTTCGTCAATGAACACCACACCACCAACCTGGCTGTAGTCATCTAAGCCGGGATTCAAAATTGCCGTTCTGAACGCCATTTCCATCAGCATCCACAAAAGAGACTGATATCCGGCACTCAAATAGTTAATGGGTAAAGTCTTTCCATCTTCCGTATATGCAAGATCCTCAAATATGCGTGAAAACTCCACGACAGGCATTTCATCAAGGTCATTCATGCGCTGCATAAATAACCCAACAGCTTTTTTAAATGCCTCATATTCCGCCACTGCACCATACACCTTGAACTCGGCCATAGCCATTTTAAACGTCCAGTCCGTCAGGGCCTTTCGATCCAGCGATGAATCAAGGCAGCCCATATAACCGCAAACGCGGTCATTGAGTTTATTCTGCCCAAGTGAATTTATTTGGGCTCTTTGCGTATCTGCAATTCTCGATGTGCTGAAATAGCAAATGAGTGGCAATACGGCTTCTTTCGTATTCAGATTCTGCTTACCTACCGCTGCAATCTCATTTCCAATATAGCGTGTTCTTGTCGCGCTTGTCTCATCCTCACGAAAAACTTCACACGTATAATCGTTGCCATCGTAGTCTATATGGCTCTTTACGTATGTCGGATGGAATCTGGTAACAAACTGTGATGCGTCACTGACTCTTTCGGTTTCAAAACGCACTTCTCTGGAAGTAATTCCCTTTTTTGTTACACCTTTCATTCTGCTGAAATATGGTTGAAGTGATAAGGACAGCGCCTCAAGGACTGTTGTTTTGCCAACACCATTATTACCAATTAGCAGGTTGATTCCCGGAGCAAATTCCAAAGACATTTCTGCGATGCCTTTGAAGTTTTTGATCACGGTCTGTTCAATATACATTATAAATGGTCCCTTCTTTCGTTGACAAAGCGCTTTTCCTTGATGGCAGATACTTTATTTTACCATATCTATAGAAAAACATCAATCCATCTTTCATTCTGGTCATATATTTGCATAACATTCATCACTTTAGATACTGTAACGCCAACGCAATTAACGACAAACAGCGGTTAAAGAAATAATCACAATGTCGTATATCTGTAATATTAATTTTGTTTGTCTCATGGTGCCTGATACAGAAACGATTGCCTATATTCGTTAGTACTCTAAATTCTTCCTCAAACAAGTCTTGATATTCACTTTGCCCTCCAGCCATATCATTGATAATTTTGTTTGCAGAAGCCTTTTTATCCAAATCTATATAATATGTCTTTAGCCTTTCGAGTACATCCCATATTTTTTCAACTGCATCTCTATGAGATTGAAAATCCGGCTGCTGATGCCTTGTTATTGCTGTCTCAAGCAATTCACACAGCCCTGGCTCTTGAATTTTAGGCAATAGTCCTATTATCTCTGGAGATAAAACCTCTGCCTCTACTGTATGCTCTATAAGGCCGTTATCATTTAATTGAAAGGGCAGATTACTTTTCATGAATTCCGCATTGATTTTCGCGCGATATTCTGCTTTTTCGTCATCGGATAATTCATCATGCTGCAATTCTATAATATCAAATAAGGCTGGAGTGAATTGCGCAGCTATCGCACCTTCAACTCCCCCTGGCAAGAATTGAGCATATTGCAAATCTACCACTAGACCAATATCGTAGTCTCTAAGCCTATCAATAGCTACTTCTAACGCATCTGTTCTTTCTGTCCTTGATTCATATCTATTGGGCTGAATTTGTATAGGCTGGCGAAATTCAATCATAATTTCACTAAAATGCCTCTTTGTATCCCAGCTAACCACGCCGCTTATGTGATCCACACTCGGCCCATTTCCATATTCAATCAATTCTTTATAGCGTTCAGAAAACAGATTTTCTGGCCATGTGATTTTGGGTGGTGCTATATACGGACGTGCTTCATATATATCGCGCCCCGAAATTTTCTTTGCAGGGTAGAGTTCGTAGCCATCTTCACGAAGTAATTCATTAAACTTCTGAAGATAGTCTCTCCACCGCGAATTTTCTATCCGAACTGCCGGATGCAGCATCATACACAAAAATGTAATAAAGCTTCATCACCATCGCCTTGGCGCAAAGAAAATCGTTCATCCTGAAAGATTAAGTATTCATCTTCGTAATCACCAAATCTGAGATGACAACTTATGTCTCCATGCGCATTAGAATAGCGACTATCATTCGAGGGCATATTGTCTAAGTCATACAGCCTTTCCAAAAATCAAAGCTCGTCCAGTCGGCCATGATAGGATATTTTAGCTCTGTAACTGACAATATAGTTACCACTTATACTATCATATTGTGGCTCGTCAAAAGACACTACAAATCCATTGCGGATAACGTCAATGATGTCTTGCCGTGTCACATCCGAAATTTTATCCATCATAATTACTCCATGTTCATTAGCAGATAATCTCTCGAACCTTATACTGCCTCAGTAGGGATCATTTCTTTCCTATACTGCGCCGGTGACTTCCCTATCTCTTTCTTAAACACCCTGCTGAAATACAGCGGGTTTTCATACCCTACGATTTCGGAAATTTCCTTGATGTTGTAGGTCGTCCGCTCCAACAGGCTTTGGGCGTTGACCATGCGCAAGGAGAGGATGTACTGGGCCGGGGACATACCGGCGTACTGTTTGAAATTGTGTATAAACCAGTTGGTGCTGATGTGCAGGGATTCCGCATAATCGTCTATGCTGATTTTGGTGTTATAGTTCTCATTGAAGTAGGCCGCCGCATGTTCAATTTATTCTTGAACGTTGCCGGTGGCCTTTTTCTGTTCATGCTGCTGACGGTCTACCAACAGCAGAATATCGTTAAACAACGATGCAATATAATCTTCATATCCATATCGGCACATCTGTAATTCTTGGATGATTTAGCGGAACAGCGCCTTATACTCCGGCAGCACCCCACTGTAGAACACGTGTTCATCAAGAGAAATGCCATGGTATGCCAGTATGGTTTTTACATCTCTGCCCGTGAAGTGAATCCAGAAAACTTCCGGGTTATCTTCCAGATAATATACATATTTTGGGATTTCTTCTGGCTTGTAAAGCACCATATGGCCCGCGCTGACGATTCCTTCCTTGCCGTCAAACCAGAAATGCGTCTTGCCGTTTGCCACATATAAGATTTGGTAATCTCTGCGCCCTTTCTGCCTGTAGGTCGGTAGTTTGGGGCGTGTTTTCAGCCGATAGGTGCCGCAGCTGCCCACCACCAACGGTGTGGAGTTGTCTTTGAAATCTGTACGGGGATTGTTCAGATAGCCGGAGTTAATGTACGCACCCCCCTCCTGTTTTTGTGGATATTGCGAGGTGCTTCGTTCATTTTACCCTTACTTTACAAAAAAACATTGATTTTGTGCATATTTAGCGCAATACCGTTTAGGTTTTATTGTATATAGAAATTGTACCGTCTGTTCGAATACATCGGCCAGATGCTTGGAACCGGTCAGGATCTCTGCATCGTACTGCGGCAGTCCGTACTGCTCCACGTAGCGTGCCTGTTTTTCCGGCTGGAATTCCGGCATGGATTTCACAATGCGGTCGATCCACTCGTCGGAAATGTGCACCGGCGGCAGATCCGGGTCCGGGAAGTAGCGGTAATCCTTCGCATCCTCTTTCGAACGCATCGCGTAGGAATACTCTTTGTTGTCGTCCCAGCGGCGGGTCTCCTGGACAACGGCTTTTCCTTCCTCGATCAGCTCGATCTGTCTTGCACGCTCTCCCTCGATCGCTCTTCCGATTGCCTTAAAGGAGTTCAGGTTCTTCATTTCGGTACGTGTTCCGAATTTCTCACTTCCAACCTCACGGACCGAAAGGTTGACATCGGCACGCATCGAGCCCTCCTGCAGTTTGCAGTCGGATGCGCCGAGATACTGAATCATCATACGCAGTTTTTCCAGATAAGCGATAACCTCTTCCGCAGAGCGCATATCCGGCTCGGATACAATCTCGATCAGCGGAACGCCGCTTCGGTTGTAGTCGACGAGTGAGCAATCCTCCCACTCATCGTGGATCAGCTTTCCGGCATCCTCCTCCATGTGGATCTCATGAATGCCGATTTTCTTCTTTCCCGCTGCGGTGTCAATCTCGACATATCCATCGTGGCAGATC
>OHAJ01002700.1_pt1 | contig 11827 bp, 8 predicted proteins | sample 1577101 | NCBI WGS metagenome assembly OHAJ01 (sample SAMEA3541531, study PRJEB24748) | human gut metagenome | biome: human gut; feature: human-associated habitat; material: faeces | place: China | collected 2012
CTGCTATTGTCCTCTATGGCTTTGGTGTTATGCAGCCCCGGTGTTCCTGCTGGAAAAGGCCGTGGTGGAGGGAGTCTACCCTGTCTCGGAGGGGCGGCACTGCCGCCTGCGCCTGCGGCAGGGCAATGCCTGCATCTATGCGGTCTGGTTCGGGATGCACCCGGAGCAGCTGCCCTATGCCACCGGCGATGTGGTGGACGCGGCCCTGAGCCTCTCGGTTTACGAGGCCGCCCGGGGCGCGCAGCTTTCGGGCCGTATTCTGGAGCTGCACCCGGCGGGCTTTGGCAACGCCGCCGCCCAGCAGACCGCGCTGGTGCAGGCATTGCGCCGCGGCAGCCCGCTGACTGCCCGGCAGCGCGCCCTGATCGCGCCGGAGCGCAGTGATATCATTACCGTTTACCGGGAACTGCAGGCCCGGCGCTGGCACGCCGAGGATATGCAGCCCCTGTTTGCAAAGCTGGGGGAGGAGCACACCGGCAAAACGCTGGTGGCCCTGACGGCCCTGGAACAGGTGGGCCTGATCGCCGCCGTGGAGCGCGGCGGGGCGGAAGTGGAGCATGATCAACGATTTTTTCAATGGTATAAAGATGTTGATATTTACCACCAGAAGCAATATTACAGTAGATATTTGAAAGATTATAAATGTTTGTATTAACTGTTCCAAGTGCTAAAGAGGCGTTGTTTTTAGCGTTGATTCCATAGGATTTAAGAAAATCTCTAAGATTTTCTGTACCTAAAAATAAATGTGTTTTTACAGCATAAATATTATCGCTGACAGCAATAGCTTGAGCAAGTGTGATTTCTTGATAAGCATATTTTTGATGAAAATTAGCAGGAGAGTAAGTTGTATTGTTACTTAATTTAAAGGTCGTTGGTTCGCATAGAAAACGTGTAGAGGGATTAAATCCGTTTTCTAAGGCTAAATAGTAGAGAAAAGGTTTCATTGTACTTCCTATTTGTCTAGAAGCGTGTATTGCACGATTATATTGAGAATTAGCGTAATCTTTACCACCAATCAAGGCTTGTAATTGATTGGTTTTAGGATTTGCGACCGTAAAAGCGCATTGTAGATCACCTTGTATTTTCTTTTCTTTAATAAGATCATTTAAAGTATTTTGATATTCACTGTTAAAAGAAGTATAAATATTTAATCCTTTATTTAAATATTGATTATTATAAAAACCTAATTCCTCTAATTCTTCTAAAACAGTATCCTTATAATAATAAGTAGACATATTTTCATTAAGTGAATGTTCACTTGCTAAATTAAGAGTTTGCTTTTGAGTGGCCTCTAAAATACTTTGAGTAATCATTTGATTATCATACATAGCTTTTAAAACAAGATTTTGTCTTTGTTTAGCTCTTTCTTTGTTTAAAATTGGTGAATAATATTGGGGACCATTGACAACCCCTGCTAACATGCTTGCTTCATTTAAAGTCAATTCTTTTGCTTTTTTACCATAGAAATACTGGGAAGCATTTTCAATGCCATAAATTCCATGTCCAAAATAGACATTATTGATATAACCTTCTAAAATTTCCTTTTTTGATAAATGTGCTTCTAATTGTAAAGTAAAAAAAGCTTCTTTTACTTTACGAGACCAAGTCTTTTCATTTGTTAAATAAAGAAGACGAGCGTATTGTTGGGTTATTGTGCTAGCGCCTTGAGAAGTTTTCCTTTTTAGGACATTTGTTTTTATTGCCCGGGAAATTCCGACATAATCAAACCCATGATGACTATAAAAACGTTTATCTTCAATAGCAACAATTGCTTTTAAAAAATAAGGACTAACATCATCAATTGAAACATATTGCCCACTATAATTATTGACACTTTGATAAAAAATCTTATTTTGATCATCATAAAGCTTTATGTAACGATCTTTATTAAGTTCAGGTTTTCCTACACAAAAGGCAATAATATACATCAATAAAAGAAATGTGAAGAAAAATATAAAACAATAAAGAATTCTTTTTATAAACTGTCTCATTTTATCACCGATTTTATTCTTGCCATTTTATGTTATAATATGCACGGTGATAGAATGAAAAAGAATATTAAAGTAAATTATAAGAGTATATTTAAATATGATGATCATCATGAAACAGTTCAATTTAAAAGTGATGGAATCTATGAAAAAGGATTTGATAAAGAGAAATTTACTTTCTATAACAATGATCAAAAGATAGAAATTATTTTAAAAGGTAAAGAAATGACATTAGCTAATGGACCTTCTTTATTAAATCTTTCTTATCATAGAAAGATAGGAAATCATTATCATACAGATTATGGGATGATAGAACTCTTTACAGAACTTATTACAATGGAACATGATCGTTATTTAAAAGTGAAGTATATTTTAAGTGATGGGTATCAACAATTAAGTGAAGTTTACGTAATGATGAAATATGATTTTTATGGAGAAGAAAATGAAGCAATCTAAGAAGTTATTAACGAATAAAATATTATTTTCAGGTTTATTGATTTTAATTCAATTAATTATTGTTTTTGTAGCTTTTTTGACAATTCATAGATCATCTAGATTTTTTGTCTATTTGTTCAAGCTTATTAGTGTTCTTGCTGCTTTATATATTATAAATAAGGATGATGCAAGTGCTTATAAGATTACCTGGCTTGTTTTAATAGCTGCTGTACCTTTTGTAGGTGGTGTTCTTTATGTATTTTTAGGAGATAAAAAACCAAGTCAAAGGTTACAACTTGCTTTTTTAAAACAAATAAAGAATCAACGTATTATTGAAAATGATATTATAGAAGAAGTAGCTGATCCTTATATTAAAGGACAAATGAATTATTTAAATCAACAAAGATATCCTACTTATTATGGACAAGATCTTAAATATTTTTCATTAGGTGATGATGCTTTTGAACCTTTATTGGAATCCTTAAGAAATGCGAAAAAATTCATTTTTATGCAATTTTTTATTGTTGATGAAGGAAAAATGTTGAAAAGTGTTTTAGATATTCTTAAAGAGAAAGTTAAAGAAGGTGTAGAAGTGAGATTTATGTATGATGATGTAGGATCACTTACGATGTTGCCTCGTCATTATGATCGTCAACTTGAAAAAATGGGTGCCGCACAGGCTCTGCCCGGCGCGCAGCTCTTCGTTCTGGCGCTGCTTCAAAAGTGCGGACAGCCCACCCGGCTCAAACTGGGCAGCATACCGCACCGCCATGCGCTCTGCCCCGTGGGAAAGCTCAGCATAGTTGGCGCAGGCCAGCGGTGTGAGCAGGGCCAGATATTCCCGCCGCCGCTTCTGGATGGCCTCGCCCTGCGCTGCAAGCTCTACGTTCAGCACTTCCAGCAGGGCGCATTTTTCTGCCCACGGGCGCTCCGTGCCGCCTGCGGAATGACGCAGAAGCGCGTTTTTCTGCTGCAATGCCCGCACATAGCGACGGTAGGTGGCAAGGTAGCCGGGGTACAGCTGGCACAGCGCCGCGTCCAGAAACCGCCGCCGTCCTTCCGGTGCACCTTTTACAAGGCTCAGGTGCCCGGGGTCGAACACCACAGCCGGAAAGCTGCCCGCAAGGCCCGCCGCCCGCTTGGGCGGAGAGCCGTTGACCGATGCATACCGGCCGGGGCGCTGTGCATCCGGCGTGCCCACCGTGATGCGCACTCTGGCCGGGTCGTCCGGTTCCTGATCCTCCTGCCGGGTGCGCTGGGTGACGGCTTCCAGCACCGCGAATGTTTCCCCACGGCGCACAAGCTCGGCATCTTTGCCGCCCCGGAAGCTTTTGCCGCCGGTCAGCAGCCAGATGGCCTCCAGCAGGTTCGTTTTGCCCTGACCGTTGTTGCCGCAGATCACGGTCAGCTCCCGGCCAGGTTCCAGCTGCGCTGCCGCAATATTGCGGTAATTCGCAACTTCCAGTGAAAGCAGACGCATTACTGGCCCTGACCCACTTCCACGGTCTGGCCGTCCAGCTCGATCACATCACCGGCACGGCACTTCTTGCCGCGCATGGTGCAGCCGGACCTCCTGCGAGGAGGAACGTCCGCCGGTGTCCTGCCGGCGGGCGGGGTGTGTCGGCGGGTTACAGCTTTTTCACTTCCACATACCAGGCAGCGGCCTGTTCCAGCAGATGGCTGCTGCGGCCGGCCAGCATCTGGGCATCGCGCAGGTAGCCTTCCTGGAGCATGCAGGCGTCGAAGAGGTTCTCCACCATGCCGGCCAGGGTCTTGTCCTGGGGATCGGCCTTGAACATCTTGAGCAGGCTGCGCAGCAGCACGTGGTCGCGGTTGACTTCCAGCACCTTGACGGGCAGGGAGTCGTCCTTTTGCATGGCGCGCATGAGTTTTTCCATGGACGAGGTCATGCCGTCGGGCGAGACCAGCACGGCCGGGCTGTCGGCCAGGCGGTGGGAGACGCGCACGTCGGCCACGCGTTCGCCCAGGATCTCCTTGATGCGTTCCAGCAGCTTGTCGAAGCTGGCGTTGTCGTCATCGGAAAGGGGCGCGGCGGCGGGCTTTTCGCTGTCGGCCTTGTCGGCGAAGGCGTCCAGGGCGTCATCGGCGGCGTTCTCGATGGCCTTGAACTCCCAGTCCTTGTATTTGCCCATGCCTTCCATGACGAACTCGTCCACGGGCTCGTAGAGGAAGAGCACTTCGATGCCCTTGCGGGTGAAGCGTTCCAGATGCGGGCTCAGGCGGGCGGCCTCACGGTTGGGCGCGGAGACGTACCAGAAGGTCTTCTGGCCTTCGGGAGCGCGGGACATGTATTCGTCCAGGCTGGAGAGGGCCTCGCCGTCGTCCAGGGCCGAGGTGTTGAAGCGCAGCAGGCCGGCGATGCGCTCGCGGTTGGCGAAGTCCTGGTAGGAGAGCTTGAAGATGCGGCCGTGCAGGCGCCAGAAGGCGGCGTACTTCTCGGCATCCTTGGCGGCCAGCTTTTCCAGGTGGCTCAGGGTCTGCTTGATGATGGTCTGGTTGATCTTGCGCAGGACCACGTTTTCCTGAAGGGTCTCGCGGGAGATGTTGAGGGGCAGGTCTTCGGTGTCCACCACGCCCTTGAGGAAGGCCAGCCAGTCGGGGATCAGTTCCTTGTTGCGGTGCTGGATGAGCACGCGGCTGGCGTAGAGGTCCAGGCCCCAGAAGTCACGGTCGAGGCCGAAGAGGTCCTGACGCACGTCGGGGATGTAGAGCAGGGCGTTGAACTGTACGGGCGCGTCCACGGAGATGTGCAGCACGTCCAGCGGCGCCTTGCTGTCGTAGGTCAGGGCCTGGTAGAAGGCATCGTATTGTTCCTTGGTGACCGAGGACTTGGGCTCGCGCCACAGGGCGGGCTGGGTGTTGACCTGCTCGCCGTCCACCAGCACGGGGAAGGGCACGAAGGCCGAATGCTTGCGGATGACGGATTCCACGCGGAACTTTTCGAGGAATTCCGCGGCGTCTTCCTTGAGGTGGGCCACGATGCGCGTGCCGCGCTGCGGGGCGTCGTCACCGGCGGGGGCCACGGTATAGGTGCCCAGGCCGTCGCTGGTCCAGGTGGCGGCGCCGTCGTCATCGCCGAAGGCCGGACGCGAGGTCACGTCCACCTTGTCGGCCACCATGAACACGGAATAGAAGCCCACGCCGAAGCGGCCGATGATGTTGGCGGCATCGGCTTTTTCGCCGTCGGCCTTGGCTTCTTCGGCAGCCAGCTGGGCGCGGAAGGCCTCGGTGCCGGATTTGGCGATGGTACCCAGGTTCTCGGCCAGTTCGGCGGCGGTCATGCCCAGGCCGGTGTCCTCGATGGTCAGGGTCTTGGCGTCCTTGTCGAGGCTGATGCGGATCTCCAGCGGCAGGTCGTCATGGCGCGGGGTCTCGCCCCGGTTGCTGCGGAAGCGCAGCTTGTCCAGGGCGTCGGAAGCGTTGGAGATGAGTTCGCGGAGGAAGATCTCGCGATTGGTATACAGAGAGTTGGTGAGAATGCTCAGCACCTTGCGCACTTCGGCGCGAAATTCACAGGATTGAGCCGTATTTTCCGGCATGATGACAACCTCCATGGATACTTGCTGGGGAATAAGTAATCTTTCCCAATCAGGCGTCAAGGCCTTGCAGGGCCTAAACTTTGGCTTGCTTTTCGCTAAGGATAACGGTATGCAGGACGCTCCATAAGGAGGACGATCTATGGATGATGTCATTCTGCTTTCGCGGCTACAGTTCGCCGTGGCCGTCTTTTTCCACTTCATCTTCGTGCCGCTGACGCTGGGCCTGTCCCTGCTCATCGCGCTGATGGAGACCCGCTATGTGCGCACCGGGGATGAGGTCTGGCGCAAGCATGCCAAGTTCTGGGGCAAACTTTTCATCATCAACTTCACCCTGGGCGTGGTGACGGGCATCACCCTGGAATTCCAGTTCGGGACCAACTGGGCCCGCTATTCGGAATACGTGGGCGACATCTTCGGCTCCCTGCTGGCCATCGAAGCCACCGTGGCCTTCTTCCTGGAGTCCACGTTCCTGGCTGTCTGGCATTTCGGCTGGCATCGCGTGGGCAAGAAGACCCACCTGCTGGCCATCTGGCTGGTGGTGCTGGCCGGCAACCTGTCCGCCCTGTGGATCATCCTGGCCAACGGCTTCATGCAGAACCCGCTGGGCTATGTGATCCAGAACGGCCGCGCCGAGCTGGCCGACTTCATGGCCGTGGTCACCAACCCCTACGCCTGGGGCATGTACGCCCACACCCTGCTCTCCGCCTGGACGCTGTCCTGCTTCTTCGTGCTGGGCGTGTCTTCCTGGCACCTGCTGCGCAAGAGCAACGTGAAATTCTTCCGCCGCTCCTTCCGCATGACCGCGCCCATCTGTCTGGTGCTGGTGCTGGCCCTCGCCCTGAGCGGCGACATCCAGGGCAAGGTGGTGTCCGAGCTGCAGCCCGCCAAGCTGGCCGCCATGGAATCCCACTGGGAGACCACCAAGAACGCTCCCTTCTATCTGGCCGTGGTGCCGGACGAAGCCAACGAGACCAACTCCGTGGAAGCCATCGGCATCCCCGGCCTGCTGAGCTGGATCTCCTATGGCGATGCCGACGCCGAAGTGAAGGGCCTCAAGGACTTCCCCAAGGAAGACCGTCCGCCGGTCACCCCCGTGTTCTGGGGCTTCCGCGCCATGATCTTCTTTGGTGTCGTCTTCCTGGCCCTGGCCGCCTGGGCCACGCTGCAGCGTAATCGCGAGAGCATCAACCCCACGCTCATGCGTGCCCTGGTGTGGTGCATCCCGCTGCCCTACATCAGCATCGCCATGGGCTGGCTGGTGGCGGAAATGGGCCGTCAGCCCTGGATCGTCTACGGTCTGATGCGCACCAGCGACGCCGTTTCGCCGGTGCCCGCCGAGCATGTGTCCACGTCGCTGCTGGCCTTCATCATCGTTTACAGCGTGCTGGGCCTTCTGGACATTTTCCTGCTGCGCAAGTACGCCATCAAGGGCCCGCAGGGGCAGGAGGACTAAGTCATGCTGGAAACCTTGCAAGTAATCTGGTTCATCCTGTGGGCGCTGCTCTGGGCCGTGTATTTCGTCCTGGACGGCTTCGACCTGGGCCTGGGCAGCCTGCTGCCCTTCATCGGCAGCAATGAAGAAGAACGCCGCATCATGTACAACGCTGCCGGTCCCTTCTGGGACGGCAACGAAGTGTGGCTGATCTCCGCCGGCGGCGTGACCTTCGCGGCCTTCCCCAAGGTCTATGCCGTGATGTTCAGCGCCCTGTACGCTCCCCTGCTGATCCTGCTGTTCGCCCTGATCTTCCGCGCCGTGTCCTTCGAGTTCCGCGGCAAGGTGGAAAGCGGCGTGTGGCGCGGCTTCTGGGATCTGGTCCACTTCCTGTCCAACCTGGTGCCTTCCCTGCTGCTGGGCGTGACCTTCGCCAACCTGTTCATGGGCATCCCCATCGACGGTGAAGGCGCGTTCCACGGCACGCTCATGGGCCTGGTCAACGGCTACGGCATCGCCGGCGCCATCTTCTTCCTGGTGATGTTCATGCTGCACGGTTCCCTGTGGCTGGCCATCAAGAGCCAGGGCGAACTGCAGACCCGCGCCGTGGCCAGCGCCACCCTGCTCTGGCCCGTGATGCTCATCCTGCTGGTGGCCTTCCTGGTGCTGACCTTCTTCAACACCGACCTGTTCAACAACTACTGGAGCAACCCGCTGCTGCTCCTGCTGCCCGTGGTGGCCCTGGCCGGCCTGCTGGGCGTGCGCTGCATGCTGCGCCGCGGCCAGCTGTGGAAGGCCTGGATGTGCAGCGCCGTGTACATCATCGGTGTGACCTTCTTCGGCGTCATGGGCATGTTCCCGCGCATGCTCATCTCGTCCATCGATCCCACCGCCACCCTGACGGCCTTCAATGCTTCCTCGTCCGAGCTGACCCTCAAGATCATGCTGGGCGTGGCTCTGGTCATGGTGCCCATCGTGCTGCTGTACCAGTTCTGGGTCTACCGCCTGTTCTCCCACAGCCTGAGCGCTGAAGACCTGAAGGACGAGCACGCTTACTAGCAGCGACGATCCGTCCGCCTCATCGAGCCCGGCAGACAGGCATGCCCTGTCCGCCGGGCTTTTTTCATGCCCTTGGCCGGGCTGCGGTGCACGAAAGACCGCCCTGTCTGCCGGGGGCGCCGTCCGTCTCCGTTCGCGGATGGGAAGCGGCCTGATGGACGCGGAGCAGGCGGAACGAGGAGAAGAGGGCGGACCGAGTCCGCCATCATGGCGAAGGGGATTTGCTTTTGCCCTGCATATCCGGGAAGATGCGGGACAGAGCGGAGGCCGTATGAAGACCAAGATAGATGCAACGGATGTGAGGATCGTCGAAGAACTCAGGAAGAACGCGCGCATCACCATGAAGGAACTGGGCGCGCGGGTCTTCCTTACCGGGCAGGCCGTCAAGAACAGGGTGGAACGGCTGGAGGACATGGGCATCCTCCAGCGCTACACCATCAACGTCAATTGTCCGGTCTTCGGCTACAAGGTCCATGCCGTCATCCGGGTGCAGCTCAGGCATGGTCCGGCGGACGCCCTGAAGGCCTGCTGCCGCAAGGAGGGCAGGCGCACCATCCATTGTTACCGGACCACAGGCGACAACCTGTATTTCCTCGATATGTATTTTCTGGACATGGAGGCCCTGGACGCCTTCCTGGCCGAGGTGGAACCGCTGGGCAGCTACGAGCTGCATGTGGTCCTGAGGGAAGCGGAAGACCTGGCGGAATGAAGGCCCCCGCCGGAGGGGGAAGAGGAAGGAAGGCGTTCTGCCTGGGGACCGGCGGGGACCTGATTCGGGAAGCTGCGGGGCAGAAGAGCGCCGGGGAGAGCGCCCCTGCCGGAGCGGCGTCACAGTGGCGGGACGGAGCCTTGCCTCCTGTCCCGCTTTGCCGTCGGCCCGTCCGTCCGCGGGCCATACGGCGTTTTCCTGTTGTTAAAAATCAGCGCTCTGGCCGTCGTCGGGCATGAAGACGGCTTCCCGGATGCCGCGACGGCGCAGGGCCTGGTCCATGCTCTGCCGGGTCAGGGAGGCATGGGCCACGGTATCCATATGGCTGACGATGATCCGCGCTTCCGGGCAGGCGGCGTGCAGGGCGGCCACATCCGCGTCGTCCATGATCAGGCGGCCTTCATCGAGCAGTTCGGCCGCGCAGGCGTTTACCATGACCACATCGGGCCGGAAGCGGCGCAGGCTTTCGGCCACGCCGTCGAACCAGATGGTGTCACCGGCCACATAGAGCGTCTTTTCGTCAGGATGGCGGAAGACCACGCCGCAGGACGGCCCGCAGGGGATGATGGTGCCGTGGCGTCCGGGCGTCTTGCTGAGGCGGATATCGCCAAAGACGGTCTCCTTTCCCAGCACCTCCACCCGGGCGAAGCCGGAGCGCCGGAGCACGGCGGCGTCTTCTTCGCTCTGCACGAACACGGGCACGTCCTTGTCCAGCGGCGCGCCCACACTGCCGTCGGCGGCCATGTCGATATGGTCGGGATGCACGTGGGTCACGATATAGGCATCCACCCCGGCCAGGATATCCGCCACCGGCATGGGCAGGTCGCACAGGGGCATGGGCAGGTCCAGCTGCTCGGGGCGGCAGCGGAACACGGGATAGTCGCGGAAGGTCCCCATGCTGCCCCTGGGCGCCAGCCAGGGGTCGGTGAGGAAGGTCTTGCCGGCGTAATGGATGCGGACCATGGCGTTGCGGATCTGCTGTATCTTCATGAGTCACCTCTCTGGATTGTCGTTGCGGAGTCCCGGTATCCGGAGGAAAAGGTAACAGGGGCGCCGGGGCCGGGCCAGAATCCGGGCCAAGAAATGCGCGCCGTTTTCTTGAAAAAATCAAGTGGCGAGCACGAACGCCACGAGCCGCATCCGTCTGGGGGCGATGGCTTTTCTTGCAAGGCGATGCTGGGGGCCTTCCGTGCCGGAACGGTGTGCCCGGGTGGGACATATGTCGGCTCATCCATGCTTTGTTTCTATGGTAAGGCATTCGATATAGGTATTTGTCATGGATGTGTACTGCGGCTAAAGAGGAAGGAACAGCGGCAGGCTCGTTTTTGCCTGCCTGACCTCAAGCCGGAGAGACATGATGAGCATATGCAGAACATTGGCGGCGATGATCCTGGCAGGCACGATGCTGTTTGCAGGAGCGGCGGCCGCAGCGGACAAAGGCCCCTCTGGCACGACTGCTTCCAAGGATGGTGACGCTATGGAACTGGTACAGAAATGGGACAAGGTCTTTCCCAAGAGCGACAAAGTGGAACATCGTAAAGTGACCTTCCGCACCCGTTACGGCACTATGCTGGCGGGCGACCTGTACGTGCCCCGGGGCGCCAAGGGCAAACTGGCGGCCCTGGCCGTGAGCGGTCCCTTTGGCGCGGTGAAGGAACAGGCGTCCGGGCTCTATGCCCAGACCATGGCCGAGCGCGGCTTCCTGACGCTGGCCTTCGACCCCTCCTATACGGGCGAGAGCAGCGGCGAGCCGCGTCACGTGGCCTCGCCGGACATCAATACCGAAGACTTCAGCGCTGCGATGGACTTCCTCACCACGCTGGACGCGGTGGATGCGGAGCGCATCGGCATCATCGGCATCTGCGGCTTCGGCGGCATGGGCCTGAACGCCGCCGCCATGGATACACGCATCCAGGCCACCGTGGCCGTCACCATGTACGACATGAGCCGCGTCACGGCCAACGGCTATTTTGACGCCATGGATGCCGAGGCCCGCTACACGCTGCGCCGGCAGCTGAACGCGCAGCGCACCCGGGACGCCCGTTCCGGCAGCATCGCGCCGTCCGCCGCGGGCCTGCCCGATGCCCTGACGGGCGACGAGCCGCAGTTCGTCAAGGACTACTTCGACTACTACAAGACCCGGCGCGGCTTCCATCCCCGTTCCATCAATTCCAACGGTGCCTGGAACGCCACCTCGGCCCTGTCCTTCCTGAACATGCCCTTGCTGGCCTATGCGGGCGAGATCCGCAGCGCGGTCCTGCTGGTCCACGGCGAAAAGGCGCATTCCCGCTATTTCAGCGAGGATGCCTTCAAAAAACTCAGCGGAGACAACAAGGAGCTGCTGATCGTGCCCGGGGCCTCGCATACGGACCTGTACGACCGGGTGGACATCATCCCCTTCGACAGGATCGAGGCCTTTTTCAAAGCTAACCTCTGATACATCTCTCCTTTCCTTGCCGCATGATGCGAAGCCCCGGCGACGGGGCTTCGTTTTTTTTGTGCCTCGTCCCGGGGAGCGGTCGCACCCCTTTCGTCTCCCCGGCCGGGATGGAGCGGCTGCCGGGGGCGTCGACAGAGCAGCTGCCCGCCGGGGCGTCTTCAGTGCAATGCCGCAGCTCTCCTGGCCGCGGTGCTGCAGGGCGTA
>OHAJ01002709.1_pt1 | contig 11804 bp, 6 predicted proteins | sample 1577101 | NCBI WGS metagenome assembly OHAJ01 (sample SAMEA3541531, study PRJEB24748) | human gut metagenome | biome: human gut; feature: human-associated habitat; material: faeces | place: China | collected 2012
CAGTTTCAGGAGGAAAATGGCATTCCACAGAAGGTCGTCGTTTTCACGGAATCCAAGAGAACGCAGAAATATATCGCCGCGGAGCTGCGCAGGGATGGTTTTGCGGAAGACGATATTCTTCTTTTCAACGGCGACTTCGATGATTCCATGGCAAAGGATATCTATCAGGCGTGGAAAGCAAAGAATTTCGGCGGCTCCAATTACGGGCGCAGCGTGGAATACAAGCACGCCATTGTGGATTACTTCAAAGGACACTCCCGCATCCTGATCGTGACGGACGCGGGCTCCGAAGGCCTGAACCTGCAGTTCTGCAACACGGTGATCAACTACGATCTGCCCTGGAACCCGCAGAAGATCGAGCAGTGCATCGGTCGCTGCCACCGCTACGGGCAGGAGCACGACGTGGTGGCCATTAACCTGCTGAACACCCAGAACGAGGCGGACAGGCGGGTATACGAGATCCTGAGCAGGAAGTTTGAGCTGTTCGAGGGTGTGTTCGGCGCTTCCGATGTGGCGCTGGGCACGCTGGAATCCGGCATCAGCTTTGAAAAGACGGTGCTGGACATCTACCAGACCTGCGCCACCCGGGCGGAGTTCAAAAAGGCCTTTGATAAACTGGATCGGCAGCTGGATGCGAAGCACAACAAAAAGGCCCGGGAACTGCGCAGCCTGCTGATGACGGAGAGCGAGGGCGCAAAATGTGCCGCACTGGAGGCCACGAAAAAAGCAATCGATGAATACCTGGCGGAGGTGGACTACTGGGATCAGTTCGCGGAGCCGGAGGTGGATCGCACTACCCACTACTGGCGCATCGACAGCTGGGGCGAGAAAATGTTCGGCGGCCACGGAACGCTGTTCCTGGGCGCGTTCTGCGACGGGGTGAAGTTACTGTTCCCGGTGCTGCTGCTCTGCGATGAGAAGGGCCAGTACATTGACTTTACCGAAAAGGACATCGTCTCCGCCTTGGAACAGGCAGACGATTCCGATATCCGGTATTTCACGCCCACGGAAGACGAGATGAAAGTCTTTCTTAAGGTATATGACAGGCTGACCGTCGAGATGACAAAAAAGCACCGGGCTGGCATGCAGCCGATCAGGGATTACAACAAACGCAAGGTGGAAAACTGGGTGGCGATCCAGACGGAACAGCTGAACCTGCAGATCGCGGATATGCAGGCGGAGATCACCGCCTTGGAAGCGCAGGAGACCGCCGCGAAAGACTTTCTGGAAAAAGTGGATATCCGTAAGAAGATCACGGAAAAGCGAAAGGCACAGATCAAATTCCAGTCGGATTTCCACAAAAAGGCATCTACTATACAACAGGCGGCTTGGGACGAAAACAAACGATTCGCGGAAAGTCTGGAGATCCAACCTCTGCTTCTGGTAAACATCGTGCTGAAATTCTGAGATAAGACAAAGGGGTATGCATCATGGAACACAGAGGAAAGCTTGAACTGACCTGGGTGGGCAAATACGAGGAGCACGTGATAGAGCCCCGTATCCTGGTAGAAGACCGGAAAAAATCCTACGGCGATCCCCGCAGCGAAAACATGCTGATCCACGGGGATAACCTGATTGCGCTCCAGGCGCTCCAGCAGGATTTTGCGGGGAGGATCAAGTGTATTTACATTGACCCGCCTTACAATACAGGGAGCGCGTTTCAGTACTATGATGATAATCTTGAACATAGTATATGGTTGAATTTGATGAGAGAGAGACTTATCCTTTTACGTGAGCTCTTGTCTGATGATGGATTTTTGTGTTGTCAAATTGATGATTCAGAAAGCCATTACGTAAAAGTTCTTTTAGATGAAATATTTGGGAGATCGAATTATTTAACTACTTTGTACATTAGAGTTCGCTATCCTGATAAGACGCTCAAATCCGATATGGATTTTCATAAAGAAATCGAGCAAGTGTTAGTGTACAGGAAAAGATATGGCGCTGTACCTAACTTCGATTATGACAATGTTGGATACGAAAAGTTTATTTATGAAGTCAGAGAAAAAGGTGCAGGTAGAGAGATTATCTTAGGCGGAAAACGCGTTGTTATTTTCAACGCTGATGAGTATGAAATTGTGAAGAAGCCAGAAGGCGATGCGTATGGCTTAAAAGAAATATGGGCAACGGGCACAATACTTGATGGCAATTCATCAGGAAGATTTTTTAGGGACTATTTGACAGGCCGATATAGTTCAGATGGTTATGGCGTGATGTACAAAGTATACGGCATAGGTGACGATCGCTATGATTATCGTTATTTTACCGGGCCCAAAAAGCAAGGTGCGACAAAAGGAAAATATTACCAAGGCGTACCTTTAGATCAACTTGAAAGCGAAGGTGTCGAGAGGAAGAAACCCATCGGTGGGTTTTATGATATGGCAGGTAACTTTGGTAATTGTCGACATGAAGGTGGCGTTGAATTTAGAGGCGGAAAGAAACCCGAAGCCCTTATCGAGATGATAATTCGCTATTTTTCGAACAGAGGTGACTGGGTTTTGGATTCTTTCTTGGGAAGTGGTTCAACAATTGCTACTGCACATAAAATGGGACGCAAATGGATAGGCGTCGAATTAGGGGAACACGCTTACACTTTGTGCAAAATAAGAATTGACAATGTCATTAACGGGGACAAAACAGGTATATCGCAAGACATGAATTGGCACGGTGGCGGCGGTTATCACTTCTATGAACTTGCTCCCAGCCTTCTGGTCAGGAATCCGAAGCTGCCAATCTATCAGATCAATCCGGAGTATACCTTTGAAATGCTCTGCGAGGCGATCTGCAAGATCGAGGGCTTCCGCTATCAGCCGGAGGGTGTGTTCCACGGGCATTCCTCAGAGAAGCGGTTCATCCACATCACAAAGGAGTTCGTCAACGCCGAGTATGTGAAATCCGTCTCCACCGCCCTGGGCGAAGACCAGTCCCTGCTGATTTATGGTACAGCGATCCAGTCCGACATGATCCTGCCGGATAACATCGAAGTGCGGAAGATCCCCAAAGACCTACTGGCAAAATGCAGCTTTGAAAGTGAGGTGCGATAAATGGCGGACATTGTGAGCAGAATCAGCTATGCCATGAGCCTGCGCGGTCCGCAGAAAGAAGCGCTGTCCTATCTGGACGCCATCAGCACCCACTGCGATTATCAGCGGGACAGCACGGCCGCCGTAGAGGCTGCCGCTACCGAACACTGCGAAAAGCAGCGCCCCATCAAAGTAGACGCCAAGTTTGACTTCCCGTCCTTCTGCTTTGCCATGGCCACCGGCATCGGCAAGACCCGCCTGATGGGCGCGTGCATCTATTACCTGTACAAGACGAAGGGCTACCGACACTTCTTCATCTTGGCACCCGGCAGCACCATCTATGACAAGCTGCGCAAGGAGTCCAACCCCGCTCACCCCAAGTATATCTTCAAGGGGCTGGAAGCGGAAATGGGCCTCCCGAAGGTTTATGATGGCGAAAATTACGATACCTACCCGGTGCACTATGAGCAGACCGCGCTGACGTTTGAAAAATCGTCCGAGATCGAGCTGTTCATCTTCAACATCGGGAAAATATTCAACAGCAAGACGGACACCCAGTTTAATTTCCATAAGTTCCAGGAAACGCTGGGCATGTCCTTTTCCGCCGTACTGGCCAGCTTCAATGACTTGGTGATCTGCATGGACGAGGCGCACAGGTATTACGCGCCGGCTTCCATGAAGGCCATCAATTTCCTGCAGCCGGTGCTGGGGCTGGAGTTTACCGCGACGCCCAAGAGCACAAGTAATGTGATCTATTCTTATGACTTGGCGCGCGGCGCGGTGGAGGGTTTCCTCAAAACGCCGGTGGTCATGGGGCGCTCCAACATGGCGGGCTATTCCGCAGCGGACATCGAGGAAATGAAAATACGCGACGGTCTGACCCAGCACGAGCACCGCAAGGCCGTCCTGCGCCAGTACTGCGATGACCACGACCTGCCGTATGTGAAGCCCATCGTGCTAATTGCCTGCAAAGACACGAATCACGCGAAAGACATCCGCTCCCTCATTGACAGCGACGGCTTCCTGAACGGGAGATACAAAGGTAAGGTTATCGAGATTCATTCCAACATGAAGGGTGAAGAAACCGAGGAGAACGTGCGCCTGCTGCTCTCCATCGAGAAGGCGGAGAACCCGATTGAAATTGTGCTGCACGTCTACAAACTGAAGGAAGGCTGGGACGTCAACAACCTGTTCACCATCATTCCCCTGAATGCGGCGAAGAGCGACATCCTCGCCATGCAGACCATCGGCAGAGGCCTGCGCCTGCCCTTCGGCTTTATTACCGGCGATGAAGATATTGATACGCTGGACATCGTCGCCCATGAGCACTACCGTGAGCTGGTGGATGAGATCAAGAACAGTGATATTTTCCGCTACAGGGATCTGGACAGAACAGGTGTCGAGCCGACCGATACTGTGGACGTAAGCAGCCCTGTTGACGATGCACAGCTTTCCCTCTTTGATCAGCTGGTCACGGATACGGGCACGCTGACTTTCCGGGAGGCGGACAACCCGCAGACTCAGCAAAATCTGTACGACGCTTATCTGAGAACCTTCGGTCCCGGCAGGCAGCGGCAGACATCGGAAGCGGATGACGACCAGATTTCCCTGTTTGATCTGCCTGCGCAGGACGGCAGTTCAGCCGGAGATCAGACCCCGGCTATCCCAGAACCCGCGTCGACCCCCGCAGGGGATAAAAAGCCCATGTCCAAAGAGGAATTTGTGCAGAAATTCCGCGAGTATTCCGGACGCGCGATTTCCGTGCCCAAAATCCTGGTTCAGACCACGTCTGAAGTGAAGTTCAACCGCTTCCAGGTCAGGCGGACGATTCAGGACTTTGAAGTAGCCATGGCGAAAATCGAGCGCTTTGACGCTGTCAATCAGCAATTCCTTGCTGCCGTGGACGCGCAGAGTCTCGAAGTGGAAGACGCGATGAACACACTGGCATGTATGCTGCTGGACTCTATCCCGGAGCTTTCCTATGATGACGCGGATTTCATCATTGATGTGGTAGATCAATATCTGGCTCAGATCGAAGGCGATGAGGAAGATAAACGAAAGATCGTCCGCCGCTATGCCACCCTGATCGTCAGCGACATCCGCGCACAGATTTTCGAGCATGTGGAGCGGAAGACGCAGGACATCCATACCGTGCAGAAGGATCTGATCCTGTTCCGCAGATTTGTCAAAAATATCCGTAAGGACGGACGCATCCGTTTTGACCGTCCCTTTACCGATAAGGCGAACATCCGCAAATACCTGTTCACCGGGTATAAGAAGGGATACTACACAGAGAACGGTTTCGACAGCGATACGGAACGGCTGTTCTCCATCATTCTGGAGGAAGACCCGGAGGTTATCCGCTGGATCAAGCCTCCGCTGAATCAGCTGGGGCTGTTCTGGCAGGCAGGCCAGCAGTACAATCCTGATTTCCTAGTGGAAACCGCCACGCACAAATACATGGTGGAAGTGAAAGCTGCCAACGAAGTAACGGCACAGGACGTGATAGCCAAGGCCCGCGAGGGCATTCGCTGGTGCCGCTTCGCCTCCACCGCCGACCCGGATCACAAACCCTGGGTCTACAGGCTGATCACGGATGAAAACATTCATCCCGGAAACACATGCAGGTATACTCTGGGGACCGCTGTAGAAATTACGGAGGAATGATGATGGCTGACAGATTCAGATACGCCCAGGTTCGTCAGATGATCATTGATGCCATGAAAGTTGATCTGATGGGCCCGCAGTCGGAAGATGAAGTGCTGGATGAGAATCCCCGGCATGCTTATATCATCGGACTTCTCGCGCCGCAGACCGAAGCGGGAGCAGATGCCGCCGACGGCAACGACCAGGAGCTTGAAGCGGATATCGATCACGAGGATGACAATAATTTCACTGCCGGAGAGGATGATGATAACGAACCCGTTGTCACCACCCGGTTCAAGCTGCCCAATTCCATCGGCATCAGCTTTTACGTGGCTGCCGGGACAGATTCCGTCTGCCTGGATGTTATCTGGGGCGACTATACGAAGACAACTGAAAAGCGTCCTGACAAAAGTGGACGGGAACGCAGCTATGCTTCATTTATGCGTCACCCGATGAAAGAGACCATCACGGTTCATTTTGCTGACTTCGACAGGAGCCATGAATATCAGCTGACCTGTGATTCCAATGTGCATGTTTATGTATCCAGAATTCATCTGAAAAACGGATACAGCTTTGTAACCGCGTATATCATGAACAGGCGCAGGAATCCGGAAAATGATCTGGAAGGCATGATGTTCCAGGTTGAAATCCGGGCTTTCTCTCCCGAAGGCAGGAACATATTTGCCGCTGAGACTATCTGCCGGAAGGTTAACGCAGCAGATGAATATTACTTTGAGCAGCGCCCGATCATTGGTCGCGGACGTGGGTGCGCTGCCACCTGGGGTCCAGTCGTAAACGGGTTTACATCTTGGGTAAAGTCCGATTTCATTCCGCAATATGAGTTTCCCGGCGTGAGTGCCGAGCTGAAGGGCTTTGATGGAAGCTTCTTCTCCATGCGCTTCCTGTCAAAAGCATCGAACCGGGGTGGCATCATCGAAAGGCTCACGGTTCTCGCTGATTCATACGATCAGTGGATTTCCGATACACTCGGCAAAGACAAAAAAATGGCAAACCCTGCCTTCTGCGCTGAAGTTGGCGATGATGTCATCGTAAAATGCCGGAAGGCCTTATCCCGTATCCGTGAAGGTATTGCCCTGATCGGCAGTGATGAAACTGCTTGGGATGCTTTCTGCTTCATGAACCGTGTCATGCTTCTGCAGCGGAACATCATGTCGTTCTCTAAAAAGCACGCCGTAAACAAGGACTGCAATCTGGGGGATTTTGTCGATCCTAGGAAGCCGGAGAACGATTTCGGATGGAGGCCTTTCCAGATTGCCTTCATCCTGATGAACCTGAATGGAATTGTCAATCCGCAGCACGAAGATCGCGAGGTTGTTGATCTTCTCTATTTCCCCACTGGCGGTGGAAAAACGGAAGCCTATCTTGGCCTGATGGCATTCGTCATTGCCAATCGAAGGCTCAGAGCATCGGAAAACGATGAATACAACCGCGACGGCGGCGTAACGGCAATTCTGCGCTATACCCTTCGCCTACTGACGACACAGCAGCGCGACCGCATTACAAAGATGGTTATCGCCGCTGAAATGGTCAGGGAAAAAACTGCGCCCAAATACGGAACAGAACCTATCAGTATTGGTTTCTGGGTCGGTGGTGGCGTGACGCCCAACAATTTTGAAGAACTGAAAGACAGCTTGGACAATCCGGGCGAAGCCGCCAGAAAGAGAAGACTGATTTACAGGCAGCTGCTTACATGCCCCTTCTGCGGCACTGAACTGGAAGAAAATAACTTCAAGATTGATCATGACAGAAAATCCGTTTTCATATACTGCTCCGATCCAAACTGTATCTTCCATAAATACAGGGGGCGCAAGGCAATCCCCGTGTATCTTGTAGACGAGGAGATTTATGCAAGGTGTCCCACCATCATCCTTTCAACGGTGGACAAGTTTGCCCGACTGCCCTGGGATGTCAGCACCAATACTCTGTTTGGCCGTGTGGATCGGCGCTGTGACCGGCACGGATATGTCGCCATCGGAGATAATCACAGCAGGCATACCAGGACAAGGGAGTTGGAGGCATCAACGCTGACTCCTGTACGTCCTTTCCTTCCGCCCGAACTGATTATCCAGGACGAGTTGCATCTGATAACAGGTCCTCTCGGCACAATCTATGGCGCATACGAAACGATCATCGAAGATATGTGTACCTGGGGAGATCAGAAAATCAAGCCCAAGTATGTTGTATCAACAGCCACCATCAGGAATGCGGCCGCACAGGCAAAATGTCTGTATGCGCGAAAACAGACTGCGCAGTTTCCTCCGAATGGATTTGAGATCGGTGATAGCTTCTTTATCAGGGAAATAGCTGTGGATGAGAATCCTTTCCGCAGGTACGTTGGCATCTGTGGGAACGGTCAGTCCGTTCGCACCACCCTGTTGCGCGTATATGCCGTTATCCTTCAGACGGTATATAACCTGGCACAGCAGGAAGAATTCCAGGACGTAATCGATCCGTATTATACTCTTATTGGCTATCATAACAGTATCCGTGAACTTGGCGGTACTGTTCGGCTGCTCCAGGACGACATTCCCAAGCGCATACAGCGCATACAGAACCGGTATCAGATGAGCAAACGGCGGTATCTGAATCAGAGGATTGAGATTACATCCCGCATGAATTCATTCGAGATCCCGAATAAGCTCAAACAGCTGGAAACCGGATTCCCGGAGAAAAAGGCCCTCGATACCGCAGTGGCAACAAATATGATAGCTGTAGGCATGGACGTTGACCGCCTGGGGCTGATGGTCGTCGACGGTCAGCCCAAACAGAACTCAGAATACATCCAGGCGACAAGCAGGATTGGCAGGTCTTTTCCTGGCCTCGTTGTTATGATTTACAATCCCTACCGGCCGAGAGACCTTTCTCACTATGAGAACTTCACCGGCTATCATTCACAGCTGTATCGGTTCGTCGAGGGAACTACTGCCACACCGTTCTCGGCACGTGCCAGGGATCGTGTTCTGCATGCGCTGATCATTTCGGCGATTCGTCTGAACTATCCGAACATGGCCCCCAATGACGCGGCGGCTAATATTGCCTCGCTGACACCGGAGCAAATCAACGAACTGAAGACGCTGATTCTTGACCGGCTGGGTATCATCAAGCCCAGTGTCAGAGAAGATGCTGACGGAGAGATCGATCAGTTTATCGCAGCCTGGAAGGGACTTGCGGCAAGCTCAAAGCCGCTGAAATACAAGGGGCCGCTGTTCCGGTCAAAAGATCAGAAATACAATGTTCTCATGGGGTATTACGGTGGGGACTGTGCAGACACAGAGAAGCCGACCCTGACTTCCATGCGTGAAGTTGAAAGCGCCGCCAATATGTTCTATTACGAGGAGGACTGACAGATGCCCTTTAACCGCAATCTTCTCGGAGAGCTTCGGCCCAATCAGATTATCACTACTTTCGGGCCGGGATCCATTGTTGATGCTGTCAAGGACTCCGTTACTGTCCTTGATACGAACTACTGGAAAGAAAAGGAAAAGAAGATCATTGACGGCAGGCTTGCGTCTTACCTTGGCGTGGACTGCTTCTACATGCCGAGGACTTCAGCCAACTGGGGAGATGTTCCGGTTGTGGCATTTCCATATATGCATATCTGCTCAAAGTGCGGTCGAATATTCGACATTCGCGATGGATTTGATCTTGATAAATACCTGAGCCTTGGGGCAAGATGCCCTGATTGCGGGTGGTCCGCATATCCCTCTAGGTTTATTACCATATGTGAAAACGGGCACATGGATGATTTTCCCTGGAGCTGGTGGGTTCACAGGGGCAATGACGGGTGTGATGGGGCTCTCAGAATCAGTTCTTCAGGCGATACGTCAACGCTGGCGGATATGCACGTTCGGTGCACCAAGTGTAATGCTTGGCGCAGTATGAGCGGCGCAACACAGAAAGAAAACTTTGAGGGCATGGTCTGCAAAGGCCACCATCCATTTCGTCCCCACGCAAGGAATGAACGCTGCGGCAAGCAGCTGATTCCGTCTCAGCGTGGTGCCTCCAATGTCTATTTTCCCGTGAGCAGAAGCGCCATATCCATTCCACCGTGGATCAATCCTCTGTTCAATCTGATCGATGAGCATCTGCGCGATATTGACCTTGCCAAAACGCTGATGGGTGACGAAGGCGTCACCAAGGTGTATGAACTCTATTTCCAGACATATTCGCGTCCTGACTTTGACGCTGCACTGGAGCGTCGCCTTAAAAACATAACAGAATTCAAAGAAATCAAGCAGATGGAATATGAAGCCATCACGCATCATAACGATCCGTCTTATGCATCCAACAAAAAGCACTTCAAGGCCGAAGAAGAAGAACTGCCTGATTACCTGCGGCCATACTTCAGCCGTATTATACGTATCACGAGGCTTCGTGAGGTCAAAGTGCTTCTTGGATTCATGCGCGTCGATGCCCCTGATCCGGATGCTGATGAGCAGCCCAATGTGGTCAAACTCAGCAAAGGTAAAACCAGTGATGGTGAAAAATGGCTGCCTGCTGCAGAAGTACATGGCGAAGGAATCTTTATTGAGTTCAACTGGCAGACTCTTGACCACTGGCTTGGCGCGATCAGGGCTTTGTCAGAGAAATATGCGGAAACCTACAGAGAATTCTGTGAGTCAAAAGGATGGGCAGTTACTGTTGAACGTAATGCAATCTATGTGCTGATGCATACGTTTGCCCATCTGATGATCAAACAGATGTCAATGTCATCAGGTTATTCCTCAACTTCCATCAGAGAACGGATTTATTTCAGCGACAGAATGTCCGGCGTTTTGTTCTACACCGGCAGCGCTGATAAAGAAGGCTCTCTTGGCGGCCTTGTTGAACTGGGTTCAGCGGAAAAAATAACAGAACTGATGCGTGATGCTTTCCAGGAAGCTCTGCTGTGTACTAATGATCCGGAATGCATGCATAATATGCCTGCTGGAAAAAATGCTAATGGTGCCGCATGCCATTCGTGCTGTATGATCTCAGAAACCGCATGTGAAAATGGAAATCGGATGCTTGATCGCGGTCTGGTTGTACCGATTGAAGACCGGGAATCTCAGGCTTATTTCAGAGAGCTGGTGATCGATCTGTGTCAACTGGCAATGTGAAGCTTGATCTCCTGCTGCACAGCATCCTGGATTTGGGCGAGGCGGACACTGATGAAGCAGGCAAACTGATCCGTTCAAAGTATCCTTCACTCAGCGATGCAGAATCGAAAGAAATTGTGTTGCTTCTTCAATCAGCAATGGAGAAGAAAAAAAGCGAGAAAGTTGCACTGGTAGCTACCGCCCCAGCTTCGTTCTCTATTAAGACCCGGCCGACGAAGGTCACTGTTGACAACATGATCCGCAGCGCATCAGACAGCATTCTGATTACCGGGTATTCACTGTCTGATTATTTCAGCGACATGGTCGATGAAATAATACTGAAAAGTCAGCGCGGGGTGTTCGTAAAGTTTTTCGTGAACGACATCGAACATCAGACTGGCTTTGACAGGGTACTACGGTACAAAGGCCGATTTCTTCGAGTCTACAACTACCCAAGGCAGGCGGACGATAAGATGGCGGCGCTGCACGCCAAGGTGATTTCAGTGGACAAAAAGGAAACGCTAATTACATCAGCGAATCTGTCCTATCACGGGCAGGAAGGAAATCTTGAGCTTGGTACATACAGCGAATCTCCGGCAATCGCGCGTCAGATTGATGACGTATTCACTCAGCTGATTTTCAGGAAAGTTTTTACCGAGGTCTGATATGGCTGATATTAAATCGCCGGAAGAGCGCAGCCGCAATATGCGGGCGATACGCAGCAAAGATACAAAACCGGAGGTATATCTGCGTAAACTACTGTTTGCTCAGGGCCTGCGCTACCGAAAAAATGTGTCTCAGATTCCGGGACACCCTGATATGTATCTCGCAAAGTACCGGACTGCAATTTTTGTTCATGGGCGTTTCTGGCATCGACACGAGGGCTGCAAATACGCTTACATGCCGAAAAGCAGGACTGAATTCTGGCAGAAGAAATTTATAGCAATTCTCAAAAATCCGGTCAATAACCATCAGCAGTAAAGCAGCCGAAACAATCCTCCGGTGAAACGAGAGCAAGTGCATGGGCGACCATCTG
>OHAJ01002716.1_pt1 | contig 11773 bp, 7 predicted proteins | sample 1577101 | NCBI WGS metagenome assembly OHAJ01 (sample SAMEA3541531, study PRJEB24748) | human gut metagenome | biome: human gut; feature: human-associated habitat; material: faeces | place: China | collected 2012
ATATCGTTGTCCGGGATTGAGCCGTATGCGTATGGGGAGGGATTGAGCATCGCCGACACCTTCAACGGCCTGATGAGCATCCCCAACCTCATTGCGTTGCTGCTGCTTTCCGGCACGGTGGTGCAGATGACCCGCACCTTTTTTGAATCGGAGGGGTGAGCGGCAGCTCTGCCCATAGTGGACAGAAACGCCGGAACGCGGTATACTGAGAAAAAACAACGGTGGCTATGCACCACAGGAGGTTCTAACGTGGAAAACTTTAACGAATTGCTGCAAAAGTACCTTTAATGAGATCTTTACGAGGTTCTTCTTAGCGTCCTCAAGGCCCTTGCTGATAGCGTCGGGAACTTCGTTCGACTTACCCATGCCAAAGCCTACGACACCGTTGCCGTCACCAACAACAACCAGTGCGGAAAACTTCATGATACGTCCGCCCTTAACAGTCTTGGATACACGGTTCAGAGCAACAACCCTTTCGGAAAGCTCATAATTGCTTGCATCTAAAAGTGCCAAATTCTTGTCCTCCTGTTTTTATTGCGGGTTTCAGTAAACCCTTGCCTTACTGATTAGAAGTTGAGTCCGCCTTCACGAGCGCCATCTGCGAGTGCGGCAACTCTGCCGTGATATACATAACCTGAACGGTCAAATACTACATCGCTGATGCCTGCTGCCTTTGCCTTTTCTGCAAGTGCAGAAAATATCTTAGCAATGACCCTCTGAAAATGTATGTGGCGTTCCGTATCTGGAACAGCTATCTGCTTGCCAGAGAACCCCGTGACCGTAACGCTGCCTGTGACCGCTTCATGGATAAAATGAGCAGCCTGACCGGGGTATTCCATAACGAAACCATGAGCTTTGACAGGGAGACAGGAAAACCGAAACATTTTCAAGCTGGCAGCCTTTATTTCAAAGGCGCACCGTCAGAAGATACCCGGCTTGACCTCTGGTTCCCGGACAACCGGCGCACAGAAGAATGTGTGTCTGCCTATGCGTCCCTCTACCCGTTGATTACCTATTATCTGAACAGGCTGAATGACTGGGGGCTTTGCTTCCGGCGGTGCAAGGTCTGTGGGAAATATTTTCTGGCAAAGAGCCAGCGGTATGAGCTGTGCAGCGACAAGTGCCGAAAAGCACAGGCGCTTCAAAACAAGCGGGAATTTGACGAGAGGTCAAGAGAAAATAACTATGACCTGCTTTATAAAAATGAATGCCAGAACTGGCGCAACAAAATAAACCGGGTAAAAAATACCGCAGGCTTTCCGGCTGACCGTCTGGAAAAAATACAGGCTTCCTTTTCCGACTTTAAGAAAGAAGCCTTACAGAGAAAAAAGGCTGTAAAAACAGGAACAGCCAGCCCGAAAGAATTTACGGACTGGCTGTATCAACAGAGTGATATTATTTTGAAATTAACTACCTTTTAAGTGATGTCTATACAAAAGATCATTCCTCCCTTATGGCAGACAAGATGCTTGTTTTCTTCAACTCGGATTTTGCGTATGCAGTGAAAATCAAATATATAACTGCTAAAACAACGACTAACGCCAGTAGAAACAGCCACGGCAATACCAACGTAATGCAATGGTTTACCGCATCCAATCGTCTACAAACAATTACACTTAAAATGCTTCCAAATACAAGAGCTATTACCAACGAACCTCCGAGGTAAATTCCCATCTCCCTATCCAGCATTGCTTTCAACTGTTGCCGTGTTGTTCCAACAGCTTCAAGCAAACCGAATTCACGCTTTCTATTCTGAAAATCAACCATAAGCATATTCATAAGACTGATACTTCCAAAGACGAACAGAATAGCAGAAGTCATATATAGAGCATTTATAGATGCACTGTATCGATACTGAATATTTTTAATCGTTTGTTCAATCGTATTTACTTCTATTTTTCCATTTTTATCCGCAATCTTCTGAACTGCGGTCAAAACTTCATCAAAACATCCCTCTGAATTTTTAACTGCCAGAATTCCCGTCTGTTCCGTTATCCCTGTCAGCTTCTTTGCTGTGTCATAAGTCATAATGAAGTAGGGGCTTCCGGGAACAACCGGGCTATCCTCCATTAAATCAGACCTATTGTATGTGCCTACAACAACGGCTTCCACATCAAAGGTTCTACCATCAAAAGCTCTGCCCTCAATCTTCAAAGTATCGCCAACTTGTGCTATATCTTCTGCAACCAATATTCCATTTTTCTCAACCATATCGTCGTAATCTGCTGTTCCAGAGGATAACACCGCCTGCTTTTCTTCTGTCTGTTCCCGATTTAAGGTTGGAAAGAAGTCTGAAATGCTCGTGATAGAACCACTTCCGCCCGAAAAAGTAGCTGTCATATAAACGCTGTCAAATGCGGTGATTTTTTCTATCCCATCTACCTTTTCTAATTCCTGCATCAATGCCTGATCTTCAAGTGGATTTTCTTCCAGTTGCAATTTTACGCTTCCGTATGGCTCCGCTTCGTTATCGAAAGAGCTGCCCACTGTATTTCTTATTTGTATAAGAATGTTACCGGCAGGATAATATTTGAAACTTGCCTGTTTTGCTGGATCAATAGAACCAGCAACCGTAGAAGTAACCAGTAAAAGAGCCCCGCTTACTCCAAGCATTAAAAGCGTCAGGACTGCCTTTTGTTTGTTTCTTTGTATATTTATTTTCGCCAGATTAAACGGCGTAAGTTTCCGATGCAGTTTTGAGCTGCTTTTTGCCTTTCCAGCATACGCAAGGTATTTAGCACCCTCTACCGGGGAAGTATTCATTGCTACTCGGACAGGCTTAAAAATGGCAATATTCACTGTTACAAAGGCTACTGCGGCAATCAGTACAGCATAAATAACTGTTGTTTTTAGCCGGAATCCATCAGGACAGCCAATAAATCCAATCAGTACACCAATGACAAGCCCCAAAGGAATACCAGCTAAGGCATATAAACGTCCCTCTTTACTTGCCATCCGTTTAATCTGCCTTTTTGTCATGCCAACTGTCCGCAGTTGCCCAAACATCTGAACATTTTTTACAATCTTTGTGTAAAAAACACCATAGACAATCGTTGCCGCCAAAATAGCCGTCAATGCCGCCAGCAACGGTACTGGAATCGGAATACCCGATGTTATTACCCCCGACATAACAGCAATATATTCTGTAAGCATTACCTGTTCCTCGACAATGCCTGTATTTTGTATTGCTTTGCCGGCAAAATTAAGAATAGCCGTGGAACTTATGGCGTCTGTATTCAACCGCGTATATGCTGTAACCTGAAAAGAATCTTTTGCCAGATCTCGGGCAAGCTCTTTACTAACATAAATAAAATATCCGTTGCTTTCTTTCGTATTATTCAAAACACCTGAAAGTGTATATTCTGCTTTCTGTCCTGTTCCAGTCAGGTCAATAGAAATTGTATCGCCAGTCTGATAGGATTTTCCTAAAAAATCAAGGTAGTTCTGGGGGAGCATAATCTCATCCGCTTTCTGCGGCACACTTCCCTGAAAAGTTTTTTCTTCCTGATGTAAAAAATAATCTTCATTTCCATAAGCAACAGTGATTGTTTTATTTTCAACATAAAACACACCTAGAGCGGAATATTCGCCAACCCACGTAATATTTCCGTTTTGACGCAGCTGAGCCGTTTGTTCGTCCGTAACTCCCAAAATGCCAATCTGCGCTTTATTCCTCTGTGTGTTCTTGAATTTCTCTTGTGTACCTGTTGATATTAGGAGAATCGAAAAAACCATACAGACAGAGATGGCGATTGTCAAAAGCAGAAATGCCTTGTTTCTCTTATCCGCTTGCATACTCCTACCTGCCAATTTTTTTACAATGGCACTTGTATCATTTTCAAAAGGCCATGTCATAGTCTGCCACCTCCTTACTCCACAATCTTGCCATCCTCAATGCGGACAATCCGATCTGCAAGGCGGGCTATGTCGTTATTGTGGGTAATCATCACAACAGTCTGCCGGAACTCCGCACTTGTGCGCTTGATAAGCCCCAGCACCTCGGCGCTGGTCTTGCTGTCAAGGTTGCCGGTCGGCTCGTCGGCCAGCACAATAGCCGGTTTGGTAATCAAGGCGCGGGCGATAGCCACACGCTGCTGCTGTCCGCCGGAAAGATTGTTCGGCATATTTTTCAGTTTATCTTCCAGCCCCAGCAGGTGAACGATCTCGTCCAAAAACTTCTGATCCACCGTGTCCCCGTCCAGCTCCACCGGCAGGACGATGTTCTCATACACATTCAGGATCGGAACAAGGTTATAGTTCTGGAAGATAAAGCCGATGTTGCGGCGGCGAAAGATGGTAAGCTGTTCGTCGTTCATCTTCGACAGTTCTTTGTCCCGGACAATCACATTGCCAGAAGTAGGGGTGTCCAGCCCGCCCATCATGTGAAGCAGGGTAGACTTGCCGCTGCCGGAGGTTCCCACAACGGCCACAAATTCGCCGTCCTCCACGGAGAAGTTCACACCGTCAAGGGCGCGTTGGATGGGACCGTTGATTCCGCCAGCGCAATGGCACCGTAGGTGTAGAACGGGTTCAGGTAGCCGGGCCGTGCGATCGTGATGCCAAACAGCTCGTCGGTGACATCGTAGCCGATGATGAGCCGGTGGAAGAACGGCGTGCCTGGGGCAAATTTTTGGGCCAGAGCGCAGCTCATCAGCAGGTAGCGCGCGTTGGCGATCAGGGTAATGATGGCAACTTCCAGATAGGTGGCACCGGCAGCGATCAGCGAAAAGGCTGCATACTCACCGGCAGAAGCATTGTTGAACAGGCTTGCAAAAAAGCCCTGAATGGGGGTCAGCCCCGCATTGCGGGCTGCAATGCCCAATGAGAACGAGACAGCAAAATAGCCCAGCGGATTGGTCGGTTCATCCATCAGTATGACAGACGGATTATGAATGTCCATACCTGCGAGGAATACACGTGTCTTTTCTCCTCCGCTGAGCAGATTCATCGGGTAGGATAGTGGGAATTGTCCCAATCCCCACGAATCGAGGGCGGTGACGGAACGTTCTTCTATATTCCAGTCGTCGTTCAATATGCTGAAATTTTCTATTGAGGCATCTCCCGCAAGGATAGCATGTAGTGCTTTCTGCTTGTGGTCTATCTGTAAGGCTTGCGCGATGGTCAACGAATCATATTGCCCGAAATGTTGGGGAATATAATAGAGGTCGTCCGGTCGGACGATGACGCCGGAAGAGGGTGCTAATTGTCCGGCAATAATTTGCAGCAGGGTAGATTTGCCACAGCCGTTGTTGCCGACTAATCCTAACTTCTGCCCTTTACTGATGGCAAAGTTAAGGTCACTGAATAATACTTCTTTATCCGGATGGATATAGCTGATTTGTTGAATACTAATAGGCATGATGGTCTATTGGGTTTGAGGTTGAAAACTGGGTGAGGATAATCACGGGACAAGGGAACGACAAACACAATACTGGCTAAACAACACGAATTTCGTGATGCTTAACGATAAAGAAAAAGCATGGATGAAAAGTGATGTTTACTAGAAGTGTTGTCTTACTTAGAAATTCTCATTGCGGTAAGTATATAGTTTAACTTGGGTGCAAAGATAGTACTTTCTTTTATAATATTGTTTGGTTTTGGCTGGAAAAATGGATTCTTTGAACTTATTCAGAATGTGGAATAAAAAAATGAAGAGCAGAGACTACAATTAAAAAACGGCCCGCTCTTCATTTTCACTAACTACTTTATTAACTTATTACATCTTTCTCACTCGAAAATCAAACCATAATTTCATTTTAAAACCGTCATCCCCTTTTTTAATGCGAATACTGCTTGGCTGACTGTGGGGACCAAGTTCAGGAATGGATTTTCCGGAACGCATGGCGGGAATATCATAAAGAAAAGAGATGTCACCTTCCGGGAATTCCCACATTGTGTTTTCACCATTACGTCGATGGACAGGTTCCAGCGGAGTAAATACACGGAAGAACAAGCCATCACTTTCAGAGTAAACAGTGAAAGGTACGCGATCTGATTCTAATGTTGCCCAATAAACATTGGCATGATAACCTTTGAACTCCGGATAGATTAAATGATCAAAACTTTCACCGGTTATGGTATTATTGTATTCTTTCTCCCAAATGCCATAATTGGTACCTTTTATACGATTCTTCCATACACGGTAAGGGCCACGTCCCATCCATTTCATGCCTTTCACTTCTTTTTCCGGAAAAGAGAAAGTGAGCCCGAGATTATATATTTTCTTATCAAAGAAGGCTCCCTCAAAATCATGACCTTTAGGATCATTCAGCAGTACAGCTTCCATGCCTAATAATCCGTCTCCGGACATACGCCAGACAATTGAATCTATTCCTCCTTCATATTTGGCAATGTAACAGGCGTCATTACCTTGCATGTACTCATAGCCTTCTTTAAAATTAGCTTTCATACCGACAGGTAATGGACCGTTATCTAACGGGATGATTTCATCCTTCTGTTTTATTTCGATAAGTATCCCATTTCTAAAGGTGGCAGAGATACCATTAGCAAACAAAGTGACCTCTCCATTCTGCTTTTTAATACTTGCAGATGAAGTACTAATATGTTTATTATATTGTGTCGCAAAATATTCATTAGCATATTTGATTGGCCAGGTCCAATTGCAGATAGAATGCCCCTGTTTATCATAAGCTTCCAGTTCCAGCACATCCCCTTGGAAAAAAACAGCAGGTAATTTCATATGTACCTTGCCGGTTTCACCCGGAGCAATATCTGGAAGGGGCACTGCACCTTCGGAAAGCAGCGTTTGTGTCCCCTTCTTTAAAGGTGATGAAAGGGAATAGACTCGATATTTCATACTGCACTCTTTCAGATTCGTAAAAAGATAGTTGTTACTTATCATGAAATCTCCTTTAAAAGATGGGGTGATAAAGAGGTTCTGGAATTGTATAGGTGCCCAGACTTCACGGACGGTATAAAAACTTCCTTCTTTCTCCCGTCTGGGGCCTACAATGCCATCCGGACCGTTAGGACCATCCGAGTCCAGACGTCCTCCTAGGTCGGTCCTTTTAACAGCTTCATCAACGTATGTCCATAAAAATCCTCCTGCAAATAAGGGGTTAGACTTATAGCTATCCCAAAAATCATCCAGGCCGGCTCCTTGTCCGCGATCATAAAGTCCATGTAGAAATTCGGTAGGCATAAATACATTATATCCGTTTGCCAAGCGGTAAGGGCCTGTTTGATAAGCTGGATAGTGATGAGTATCAAGCCCGTTGAAATCAGCCCACGGATGGATGACATGACGTTTCTGCGGATCATAATCTGCAAAGTGGGCATCTATATTTTTATTCCATCCTCCTTCGTTTCCATTACTCCACATAAAGATACAGGGATGGTTTACATCACGGTTTATCATCTCAGACAGTAATTTTAATCCTGTTTCCGTATCATAGCTATTCTGCCAGCCGGCAAGTTCGTTCAGATAGAATATGCCAAGCGAGTCACATATCTCCAGGAAATGTTTGTCGGGAGGATAATGAGAACGTACGGCATTCATATTCATTTCTTTAATTAATAAGGCATCTTGCAGGCTAAGTTCACGGTTTGTTGTACGTCCGCCATCAGGATGAAAACTATGGCGGTTGGTTCCCTTTACTATAATTTTGGTCCCATTGACATAAATGCCGTCCTTGGGGCGGAACTCAATGGTACGGAATCCGATACGCTCTTCATGGATGTGGACAATTTGCTTCTGAGGATTGAGAAGTTCCAGCTTTAAAGTGTAAAGATTGGGGTTCTCACAGTCCCATGTCTGAATGCCTTTCCATTCTGTAGTTATAGTTTGTATATCATCACTGTTCAGTGAAATGATTTGCCTGCCAATACTTGTCTTACTGTCTACAGGAGTAATTGTTGCCGCTACTGAATAGTCTTGGGAAATATTTCTCAGATGTAGCTCTGTTGCTAGTTTTCCATTTGCCATCGCGTTTACTGCGATACGTTCGATATGTGTTTTGGGCATGGCTTTGAGGTATACGGGCCGATAAATACCGCCATAGAGCCACCAGTCTGCACGTCGTTCGGCAGCATTCACTGATTTATTGGCAGATTCTTTCCATACCTTTACTTCCAGATTATTCTTTTTTCCAAAATTTAGTTTATCTGTTATGTCATAGCTAAAACGATAGAAACCGCCTTGGTGAATGTCGCCTGCCGATATATCGTTTATTTTCACTTCAGTATCTGTCATTACTCCTTCAAAAACAATACTGACTTGCATATCTTTCCATTTAGCGGGTACCTTGAACTGATATCGGTATAGCCCGGTTTCATCGCTGGGTTTAGCTCCCTTATTCAAATAGAAACGTCCGTAAGTGTATTCGCCAAACCCTTGTAATTCCCATTGCGAAGGGACCTCTATCTTACTCCATTTGCCACTGTTCATGCCTGCGGAACAATAAAAATCCCATGTCTTTGTGTCTTGATATCCGCTTCCCGACAGATATTGGATTTCCGTACTCTGTGCATTTACAGTTAAGGAAAATAAACAACTTAAGATTATAAAAATAAATGTTTTCATATAGGTTTATTCTTTAATATTGATAGGTTGGTTCTATAGGGAATACATAAAACTGTCTTTCCGGTTTGAAATCAATCATCCATTGGTCTATTAACACATGATTGTCTAAAGCTGTAATGGATAGAGTATGCATTCCTTTTGTCAGTGTGTGTTTGGTATTTCTTACTGCTTGTCCGCGAAGGACATTCTGCTTCCAGGATTCGGTACGAAATCCTTCTTTAAAGGAACATATCTGAGGCGTTTCACCATCTATGCTGACACTAAAGCGAATATCTCCTTTATCGTTCGGCTGTGTCGGGATGACGGCTGTACGCAGAATAGCCTCTCCTTCCCATGCACTTTCAAAATCAAAGGTGATTGTTTTTCCTTTTGGTAGGGATACAGCGTTCATGCTGTGTCCCAATGACTGAATGACGATCACCCCGTCTGTTGCTTTGGTATAGTTGCAAGCATTGGCAACAATACATTTGTCTTTTGATACCTCTTTCAGAGGGAGCGACTTGGTACTTTCAGGAAAAGTATATTTCTCAATTTCCTGATCAGTTAACCATATAGGGAGGGTAGGCGGATAAAACACGTATAAATCACGTGGATTGTAACACATGGAATATTTCCATTTACCACCGGCTAATTTATGATTATAATAATCTGTCAAGTCACGAATTTCCTGATAGGCTTTGATACTTTTTGCACAAGCATTCATCAATTGGCTTTCACGAGTCCACAAGTTAGTATCACAACTTCCCGGAAAAATGCAGCGTGCCCTTTGTGCTTCCAGCATTTTAGTACTCATAGCTGCTGCACCGAATACAGGATATTTAATTTGTGCAAAGAAAGCGTCTTTTCTCTCTTGAGGAATGATCGGTTCTACTTCGGACAGGATTCTTTTTATTGACTCATAAGATTCCAGATAACGGTCTAGTTCTCCGCTGAATTCTGTAAGACTGAAATCTGTGTTTTTGATCGGAGACCATCCTTTTATATATTTCTTTTTATCCAGTTCTACTTGGTTCCAGCCCATAAACTCCGGCTTGCGGATACCGCACAGACGATAAAATTCCAGCATGGCCGGCAATAACTTTTCTCCCGCTTCTGTACCGAATTCACGGCAAAGCCAATTTTTCTGATGCTGTACGAGGGTAGAGGGAGATACAGAGTTGATGTCCCATGCCATATCCAGAAAAAGTTCCAGGTCATAGGCTGCAGGTTTTAAATCATGTACATTGACAATCCACAGACGACGGGCATTGCAATCATAGGCTTGTTTCATTTCACTATAGACCAACCCCGGTTGGGTAGTGCATAGCCACATATAATCATGCGGACGCCCCCAATAACTGAGATGATAATATACACCGGCACCACCGCTGCGTTTTTGTTGTTCCTGGTCACTCAGGCGAGTCATGTAGCCATAATTGTCGTCACACCATATGAGTGTAATATCATCGGGTACCTGTAAACCGTTCTCCATAATCTGAAGTACTTCTTTATAGGGAACAAAAGCCTGTGGGATTTTCGCTACATCCTTTTTTACATATTTAGATAATAAGGTGCGTTGGTCATTTATAACTTGCTGCAAAGCATCGGTTTTTTCCTGAAGAGTTTTTACTCCTTCCATACCGCTGTCGTGAATACCTCTCATGCCTATCGTATAGAAGTTTTCATAGCGTCCGGCTTCTTTCAAGCGTTCTGTCCAATAGGACTGTACACTTTCACGATTCGTAATATAATTATACTCGCCTCGTTCGCTGACTTTCCATTCACCTACATTATTACGCATCAAAGGTTCACAATGAGAAGTGCCGATAACGATACCGCAGCTATCGGCAGCCTCTTTGGCTCCTGGTACAAAGTAGAAAGGAGTCGTAATTCCGTGCATACCCGGCCAGATGGCGTTGGCACGAAGACGCATCAGCAGCTTGAAAATCTCTTTATAAGTACGGGCACCGATTCGTCCTTTTGTGTCAGACGGTTCGAAGTTTTTCCAACTCCAAGGTTGTAAACTCCAGTCTTCGTCATTCAAAAAGATTCCACGATACTCTACTGAGGGGCTTTGAAAGGTTGTATAATCGGCAGGCAATGTTAATTGATTTTTCTTTATGGGTGTGACGTCTCCCCACCATACCCATGGAGACACACCGGCTAAACGGGACAATTCGAGTATTCCATAGGCAGTCCCTCTGCCATCACTGCCTACCACCAGCAATTGTTTCTTATTGGAGCTTTCGGTAACTTTGATAAAAAAAGCATCCTTTTTACTCATAAGGCTATCTACAGGAACATCCTGTTTAAGAAGTTCTTTCAGTGCAGATCTATTCTTATCCAATTGTACAATCTTAATAGCTGTATTTCCTGTATGAGTTTTTTGAGGTAATACTCCTGTCACTTGTTTCATGTCACCGGTAAACATATCCAGTGCAACTGTCACCACAGGAGATACGGATTTGGATACGGAATAGGTTATTGCTTGTTTTCCATTATACCAGACAAACTCACCCTCGTTGTGATTTGCTGCGATGCAAACAATCCGATTTCCGAAAAGAAAAACTGAACAGAAGCATATCGCTATAAGCGACTTTCTGTTTCCATAAAAATTAGATTTCATAAGCCAACCTTTTTAAATTAGACATTAGAGTTTTAATGTCACAAAGGTAACCGGCTGTCAGTATTAAAGGGGGGAGGCATTGCCCGATAAGGTTGAAAGATGTTCCTTCTACCTTTTCGGAACATCTTTCAACTCTCTTTCTTTAGAATTCAATTAAGTGTTTTTTGCCGATTTCATCGAGTATTCTGTAGGTTGCATACCGAATTCTTTCTTGAAACAGATCGAAAAATATTTAGGATCGTTGAACCCCACTTTGTATGCCAGATCAGAGATGCGGATATTCTTATTCTCATCCATGATTTTGCAGGCTGCTTTCAAACGAATGCTCCGTACAAAACTGGTTGTATTGAGTCCTGTGAGTGATTTCATCTTTTTGTGAAGTGTGGTACGACTTGTTGCCATCTCATTGACAAATTGAGTTACGTCAAACTCAGGATCATCCAGATGTCGGTTTACACAGTCAATGGCATCCTGGAGGAATTTCTCATCATCTGAAGTAATATTCGAAAAGAATTGTAGTTTGATATGGTGTACTTTGTCTGTTTCTCCTTTTTGTAGATACTTCCGATTACGCAACATAAGTCTTCGGCGTATTTCCCACCATATCAATCCTAAAAAAGATGCAG
>OHAJ01002717.1_pt1 | contig 11771 bp, 9 predicted proteins | sample 1577101 | NCBI WGS metagenome assembly OHAJ01 (sample SAMEA3541531, study PRJEB24748) | human gut metagenome | biome: human gut; feature: human-associated habitat; material: faeces | place: China | collected 2012
AAATCTTAAAACAATTTATTATCATGGAAGTAAACAAGAAAGAACTCAAAGAACAAGAGATACGCACCTTGTTCATTACCCCTGCACTCCAACAAAAGGGCTGGGCTGTAAGCGTAAATATGCGTGAAGAGTATTATTTCACGGATGGTCGAGTACTTGTTGTTGGCAACCAACATTCAGTAGCAGAGGGCAAAAAGGCTGATTATCTATTATACCATAATGGTAAGCCCATTGCAGTAGTAGAAGCTAAAGATAACAAACATGTCGTTGGGGGTGGTATTCAACAAGCTATGGATTATGCCCAAATCCTTGACTTGAAATTTGCGTACTCCAGTAATGGTGATGCTTTCTTGGAACATGACTTTATCACAGGGAAAGAAACCGAAATCAAATTAGAGAATTTCCCGACAGAAGAGGAATTATACAATCGTTATCTTGCATCCAAGAACTATACATCGGATGAACTTAACATAATAGAAACACCGTTTTATTATGATGCCCATAGCCATGAGCCAAGATATTACCAACGTATAGCGGTTGACCGTACAGTGGAAGCCATTGCAAGAGGACAACAGCGTGTACTTGTCGTAATGGCTACCGGTACTGGTAAGACTTTCACTGCTTTCCAGATTATCCATCGTCTCCATAAAAGCGGAGCAAAGAAAAAGATTCTTTATCTTGCAGACCGAAATATCCTCATTGACCAAACAATGGTGCAAGACTTCAAACCTTTCAAGAAGTTTATGACTAAGATAACTTCTGTTGGGGAAGGCGAAGAGAAAATTGACTCCTCATACGAGGTATATATGGCGTTATACCACCAACTGGTTGGAAAAGAGGGCAAGCCAGATCCGTTTTTGGAGGTGCAGCCAAACTTCTTTGATTTGATTATCGTTGACGAGTGCCATCGTGGTAGCGCAAAGGACGATTCTGCATGGCGCAAAGTATTGGAGTATTTCAGCTCGGCTACCCAAATCGGTATGACTGCTACCCCGAAAGCTGATGAAGGAGCAAACAACTTGGATTATTTCGGAGAGCCGGTATATACCTATTCCCTTCTTCAAGGAATCCAAGATGGTTTCTTGGCTCCATATCGGGTTACTGCCGACTTCATCAACGTTGATTTGCAGGGCTGGACTCCCGATGAAGGTGAAATAGATTTGTTAGGAAAGGAGATTGAACAGAAATTATATCAAAGACAGAATATAGGTCGTGACCTTGCCATTAAGTTAAGGCGTAAAGTAGTAGCACACAGGATTACCCAAATGTTATACGACATCGGTCGTATGACAAAGACAATCGTGTTCTGTTCAGATATTGAGGAAGCCGCCGAAATGCGAACACTGCTTATCAACATGAATAGCGATTTATGTAAAAAATCTCCTTATTACGTAACACGCATTGTCGGAGAGGACAAAGAGGGGAAGAAGCAGTTAGACAACTTTATCAGTGTTGACGAACCTTATCCGGTAATTGTTACTACCTCCGAACTTCTATCTACAGGAGTGGACTGCAAAACTTGTGGCTTAATCGTCATTGATAAAGAAATTGGCTCTATGACGGAATTTAAGCAAATCATCGGGCGTGGCACACGACTTAGAAAAGACAAAGGCAAGTGGCATCTGGAAATCCTCGACTTCCGCAATGCTACCGCAAAATTCAAAGACCCGTCATTTGACGGCGACCCTGAACCACCCAAAGGCGGTGAAAAAAAGCCGAAGCCATATCCGCCTGTTCCCTCAAATCCTCCAACAGCTCACGAACCTCGTGAAAAGTATCTTATCAATGGAAAGGATATTCGTATTGCTCATGAGATAGTATCTGTTTTGGGAGAGGATGGCAAAACCATGAGAACGGAAAGCGTTCAGTCCTTTGCGAGAAAGCAACTGTTGCGACACTATCAAAGTTTGGATGATTTCGTACAAACGTGGACTGAAGCAGAACGCAAACAGGCGGTTATGGATGAGTTAAAGGAATATGCCATCTTGATAGACGCAGTACGTGAAGCAAATCCGGCATTGAAAGATGCCGATATCTTCGATGTGATATGTCACGTTGCATTTGACCAACCACCATTGACGAGGAAAGAAAGGGCTAACAATGTAAAGAAACGTAACTACTTCGGAAAATACGAAGGCAAGGCTCGTGAAGTATTGGAGGCTCTTCTTGACAAATATGCGGAGAATGGTATTCTTGACTTTGAAAAGGCAAATATTTTGGAGATTCCTCCATTCAACAGCATAGGGAAACCAACTAAAATCATAAAACTATTTGGTGGCAAAGTCGCTTTTGAACAAGCCATCAGAGAATTGGAATATCAAATATATAAATCAGCTTAAAAATGGCAGTAAATAATATCATAAAGCGAATCCAGAATATCATGCGTCAAGACGCAGGTATCAATGGTGACGCACAGAGAATTGAACAAATGACTTGGATGTTCTTCTTGAAAGTCTATGACACTCAAGAAGAAACATGGGAATACAAAGATGAGAATTATAAATCCATTATCCCGGAAGAGTTACGTTGGCGTAACTGGGCAATAGATAAAAAAGACGGTGAAGCATTGACAGGAGAAGCCCTACTCTCTTTCGTCAATGAGAAACTGTTTCCTACCTTGAAGAATCTCCCGATAGATGCCAATACCCCAAGAGCTAAAAGCATTGTTCAAGAAACATTTGCAGACTTGAACCAGTATATGAAGAATGGAACGCTTCTGCGCCAAGTGGTCAACATTGTAAACGAAATCGAATTTGACGATGCTGACGACCGTCACACATTCGGAGATATTTATGAGGGAATTTTGAAAGATCTGCAATCGGCAGGAAATGCCGGAGAGTTCTACACACCACGTGCATTGACTGATTTTATCGTGATGATGCTCGACCCGAAATTGGGCGAAACCTTTGGCGACTTCACCAGTGGAACGGGAGGCTTCCTCACCTCGGCACTTAAATATATGGGCAGGAATATTGGCTCTGCGGCAGATGGAGAAAAACTGCAAAATGCCGTTGTAGGTCAGGAATGGAAACCGTTGCCCTACCTTTTGAGCATCACAAACCTGCTGCTCCATGATATTGAAGCTCCCAACATAACCAACTGTGATTCGCTTGGAACGAATGTTACTGATTTCAAGGAAAGCGACAAGGTTGATGTTATCGGTATGAATCCTCCGTATGGTGGTAGCACGGAAGACAGCGTAAAAAGCAACTTCCCGGTGCAATACCGTTCAAGTGAAACTGCGGATTTGTTTATCGCCCTTATCATGTATCGCCTCAAAGCTGGTGGACGGTGCGGTGTGATTATCCCTGATGGTTTCTTATTTGGTACGGATGGAGCAAAACTTGCACTTAAAGAAAATCTCCTTCGCAAGTTCAATCTACATACAATCATCCGTTTGCCAGGTTCTATATTCTCTCCATACACATCTATTGCAACCAATATCCTTTTCTTTAATAATGAAGAAGCCGAAGGTTGCGAAGAAGGATTCAAGACCAAAGAAACATGGTTCTATCGTCTTGATATGCCGGAAGGGTACAAACACTTCTCAAAGACCAAACCAATGAAGGTGGAGCATACCCTACCTATTCAGGAATGGTGGAAAGACAGGAAAGAAATTATCAGTGACGAAGTGGGTGAAAAGAGCCGTGTGTTCACTGCCCAACAATTGATAGACTTGGATTGCAATTTTGATCAATGTAAGTTCCCGAAAGAGGAAGAAGAAATACTCCCTCCGGCAGAACTGCTCAAACAGTATTTTGAAAAACGTGCTGCGCTCGACCATGAAATAGACAAAACGCTTTCCGAAATTCAAAAGATTCTCGGCATTGACATAAAATCGTGTAACTGATAATTGTGAAGTGATATGAAAGATTTGACCATCTCAAACATAGAAAGACAAAATGTACTTAACAACCGTTTTGCGGTCAGCAAAGTACAGGAGCATCTTGACATTGAAGGAATGCTCTTTGAGGGAGAGTATCGCTTTACAAAAAAAATGGTTGCCGATTTCTACGAAGTAGAAGAACGAACCATAGAACGCTATTTGGAAAAACATTCAGATGAATTAGCAGCTAACGGTTATGTTTTATGTAAAGGTAAACATCTGAAAGAGTTAAAGTTACAATTTGCTCCCGTCATAAATGTCGGGAGCAAAACGACCCAACTTGGATTGTTTAATTTCCGCTCATTCTTGGATATGGGTATGTTGCTTACAGAGAGTGAGAAAGCAAAAAAAGTACGTAGCCTTATCTTGGATTTCGTGATTACCACCATCAATGAAAAGACAGGTGGCGGAACAAAATACATAAACCGCAGGGATGTACATTATCTTCCTGCTGCAATCACAGAAGAAAACTATCGCAAGAATCTCACTTCTGCCATCAATCAATATGTGGACGGACATCCCACATACAAATATCCTCAAATTACAGACTTTATATATAAGGCTGTATTCAAGGAGAATGCTAAGGAGTATCGGGAAGTATTGAAGTTGGATTCCAAAGACAATGTTCGACACACGCTGTATTCAGAGGTTTTATTGGTTATTTCTTCTTTTGAAAACGGTGTGGGTGCAGCTATCAATGAACGATTCAAGGAAAATGGTGGCAGAAAACTTACTATTGACGAAGTGGAGCATATTGTAAACGAACTTGCCGAACATCCCATGCAGAAACCTTATCTGAATGATACCAGAACCAAAATGGCTTCAAGGGATTTCAGTTTCCGGGATGCGTATCATGGTAATATAGCAGATTATCTGCAAGCTGTTACTCCTGAAGAGTTTGAACGATTCATCGGTGACCAGTCTATTGATTTTGACCGTATCTTAGCGGACAATAAAGATGTGCTTAAACGCTTAAAGCAGGCAGAAGATGAGTAAGGAAATTATTTACATAGATTACGATGAAGCCCTAAACATCTATGGCAAAATGATTGATGCCAGTGATGGTGGCTTTGAAGGAGTGCGTGATGAAGGCGGTATTCGTGCTACATTGGATTTTGTGCAAAACGATTTATACTATCCGACCTTTGCAGAGAAACTGACCTATCTGATATATAGATTCTGTTCCGGGCATTTCTTCAATGATGGGAATAAGCGTATTGCGCTGACTTTGGGAGCTTACTTCTTACACAAGAATAATTACTACTGGCACGCTTGCATCTGTATGCGTACATTGGAATCTATTATTTATCATGTGGCAGCATCGAATATCGACCAAGATTTGCTGCTACGCATCGTCAATAGCTTTTTGACAAGTAAAGATTATGACGAAGAACTGAAAATAGATATTGCCAATGCCATGAGCAAAGGAGAGTTAGGAATACAAGGAGAGGATTACGAACAATGAACGGAAAGCAATTAAAAAACAGCATACTTCAGTGGGCGATACAGGGAAAACTTGTACCGCAAGACCCTAATGACGAACCTGCATCTGTACTTCTTGAACGTATCAGGGCAGAGAAAGCCAAGTTGGTCAAGGAAAAGAAAATCAAGAAAGATAAAAACGAATCAATCATTTACCGTGGTGAGGACAATTCCTATTATGAGAAGTTTATCGCTACGGGGGAGGTAAAGTGCATTGATGAGGAGATTCCGTTTGAGATTCCAAAGGGGTGGGAATGGTGCAGATTGAAGCATATGTGTTCTATGCAGGCTGGGAAAAATATATCAGCTTCAGAAATTTATGATGAAAAATCAGTTCTTCACCCATATAGATGTGTCGGTGGAAATGGACTACGAGGGTTTACAAACACATTCAATGCAGAAGGACATTTTGCTATTATTGGCAGACAAGGAGCATTATGTGGATGCCTTAATATAGAAAGTGGGAAATTCTATGCCACAGAACACGCTGTAGTTGTGAATGGCTTTGGTATAATTCCATCGTTGTTCATCTATTACTTTTTTACAGCATTGAACTTAAATCAATATGCAACCGCAACAGCTCAACCCGGTTTGGCTGTATCTAATATAGTTGAAGTATTTATACCTTTACCTCCGCTTCCTGAGCAACTATGCATAGTCTCAAAAATAGAAAAACTACTTCCGTTAGTCAAAACTTATGAACAAGCACAGAATGGACTTAACGAACTTAATGCCTCACTTAACGAGCAATTACGTAAATCGATTCTGCAAGAAGCAATACAAGGCAAGTTAGTTCCTCAAATTGCAGAGGAAGGAACTGCCGAAAAGTTGCTTACCGAGATTCGCGAAGAGAAAGAACGCCTCATAAAAGAAGGTAAGCTAAAGAAGTCTGCCTTAGCAGATTCTATCATCTATAAAGGTGACGATAACAAGTATTGGGAGAAGAAAGGAAAAACCGAAAAAGATATTACTGACGAGATACCATTTGAAATACCTGATTCTTGGGCATGGGTAAGATTAAGTAGTATCTCTGATATCATAGGAGGTTATGCTTTTCAAAGCAGTTCATTAAAAGAGGAACATGGTAAACGTGTAATACGTATTTCTGATATAAATGAAAAAGGCTTTGTTAATACGAAGATTGTTAGATACAATGGGAGTCCAATATCAGATATATACAAGCTTCAAAGATTTGATATTCTCATGGCTATGACTGGAGGAACTGTCGGCAAAAGTTTGTTTGTTAGAGAACTACCAGAAGATGAGCTTTTGTTGAATCAACGTGTTGCCAGAATACGAAATTTATGGATTAGTGTTGATTATCTTAATTTTGTTATAATAGCTCCACATATCAAAGAGTTTATTAGCAAACAAAAAAACTCAACTAATGATAATATTTCAATGGCAGATATTAGTAACTTTTTAATCCCTCTGCCTTCGATTAAAGAGCAATTACGAATTGTTGAAAAGTTATATAACTTAGCAAGTATTATGAGCAGGTAGGTAAGAATATCAATGAAATAACTGATGAGATTGCCTTTGATTTACCCGATGGATGGATTTGGTGTAGGCTGAAAGATATATGCTCAATCTTTACAGGTGCAACATTCAAAAAAGAAGAAGCCACTACAACAAAACAGGGCATCCGTATTCTGCGTGGAGGTAATATATCGCCCTTTGAATTAAAAATCAAAGATGATGACATATTCCTAACGGAAGACAAAGTCAAGAAGGATATTCTATTGAAAGAGAATGATATATTAACACCTGCGGTTACCAGTTTAGAAAACATTGGGAAGATGGCAAGAGTAGATAAAAATATGCCATATACAACCGTTGGCGGTTTCGTCTTCATCATTCGCTTGCATCTGATAGACCAATGGCTTTCAAAGTACATTCTCTGTCTTTTAAGTTCTCCTTTTATGATTGAGTTTATGAAGTCTATAACAAATAAATCAGGACAAGCTTTTTATAACATTGGCAAAGAACGCTTATCAGCAGCATTATTGCCAATTCCTTCCTTAATGGAACAACAACGCATTGTTGCCCAAATAGAAAAACTATTTGAGCAACTGCGATAGTTCATTTATCCGTTTTGCAATACGCTGCTGTTCTTGATAAGGTGGAATACCAATAGGCAGATTGTAGAATAACTCTTTATTGAGGTGCGGAATAGCCGCACCTCTTTTTGAATTTCTCAAATCCTCTTTATAGAACAGAATGAAAGCCAAAATATATGGTTTCCACATAGTCGAAGAGAGCCATAACTGTTTGAATGTACTCCCCATATACCCATCTTGCGGAACAGTGAAAACTTCACCTGAATTTTCACCATCTACAAGAATGATGTTATCTCCGGCATAGACAAATTTTCCTTTCTCTACAATGGTAGCAGATGATTTACCACGTAGGTATTTTGCATCCAGACAGATGCCCTTTCCGTTTCTTTTTTCACCATCTATCAGTTGGCATATATCTTTCAAACGTAGCACAGACCAATTGTTAGGATATTCAAAAGGAAGCTCAATCTCAACGGTTTGCGCATTTATCCTCTCATAATACTTGTTATCATCACCTTTATAGATAATAGAATCAGACAAGGAGGATTTCTTTAGCTCACCTTCTTTGACAAGCTTCTGCTTTTCCAATTTTATCTGTTCGAGTAATTCTTGGGCTGTGCCTTCCTCTGCAATCTGTGGGACAAGTTTTCCTTGAATTGCCTCTTGTAATACAGATTTCTTAAATTGCTCCCTAATTTGCATATTCATTAGATTAAGAGCATCTTGGCTTTTACTATAACGTTCTATAAATGGAGAAATTCTACGCAATCTTTCAACAATCCGTTTTTGTTCATTTATGGGAGGAATGGGTAATAGCATTTTTGCAAGCGTTTTCCCATTACAATTAGGTTGTGCTGTTGCTATTGTACCATTCTTTAACTGCTCCCAGTATAATTGACTTTCCATAAATGCTTTCATATAATGAGGACAGAGCAATGAACTATATCGAGTCCTTATCAAATAGCCAGCATAAATTGATTTTGTTGGAACTTCCTCTACTAAAAATGATTTTCCTACCGTACCACCAGTTCTGGCAAATAGAATATCATTTACCTCTAATAGATATGTTTCTATATCTTTCTCTTCAATCATACAGAAAGGGACAGTATTCCAAAGAACCTTATTATCCTGAATGTCGCTAATACGCACCATTCTTATAACACCTTTCTCTAATGCAGGTGCATTATAACCGTACTGAATAGACTGAGAGATATTCCCCCAACGTTCCCATTCCCATCCCTTTGGAATCTCAAACGGGATCTCCTCATCAATGCACTTAACCTCACCTGTAGCAATAATCTTCTCATAATAGGAACTCAATGAATTAGGCAATACCATACATTATTATAATAACGAATTGTTTAACTAATAATGTATCTGACATGAACATTGAAAATTTTGAAACGTATCTTCGTCAAGGGAATATGGCGGAGAACACAATTGCAGCTTATCTCTATGCCGTAAAAGAGTATTATTCCCGGCACAAAGAATTGAACAAGCGCAATTTGCTTGTGTATAAAACCTATCTCATTGAGAAATTCAAGCCTAAGACAGTGAATCTTCGTATTCAGGCAATGAACAAGTATCTTGATAGCATGGGAAAATCTCGTTTGAGATTAAAATCCGTCAAAGTGCAGCAGCGGAGTTACTTGGAAAATGTAATCAGTAATGCCGACTACGCTTTTCTAAAAAACAAACTAAAAAAGGAGGAAAACCAAGAATGGTATTTCGTAGTTCGTTTCCTCGCAGCAACAGGAGCAAGAGTCAGTGAACTAATCCAAATGAAGGCTGAACACGTGCAGATGGGTTATTTTGACATCTACACCAAAGGTGGCAAAATACGTCGTATTTACATTCCGAAGTCCTTGCGCAAGGAAGCCACAGAATGGCTTAGCAAAGTCAATCGTACCACCGGCTATCTTTTTCTTAATCGCTTTGGTGAGCGTATCACTACAAGAGGGATTGCGCAACAGTTGAAAAACTACGCAGCCAAATACGGATTGAATGAGAAAGTGGTTTACCCCCATTCATTCCGTCATCGCTTTGCTAAAAATTTCTTGGAGAAGTTCAACGATATTTCTCTACTTGCTGACCTGATGGGACATGAAAGTATTGAAACAACTCGTATTTATTTGAGGCGTAGCAGTGCCGAACAACAAGAGATTGTTGATAAGGTCATAACATGGTGATGTATTTGGAAGGTTGGTCAATCCATCCTTCCAATTCCTTAAAAGAACTTCATATAGATTATCAATCCTCCCAATGTCAAACAGAAATACGCATACAATATCCAGAATCCGACAACGGCACATTTGGCTATTTTGCCATTAAGAGAAAACGAAGTTTCAGATTTCACACATTTATGGACTTCTTTCCAGTGATTCGTATGAAGTGTCTTCAATTCTGTTATCTGCTTCTCAAATAAAGATTTTTCTTCTTCAATCAATTTATTGCGATATTCTGTAAGAATAGACTTGTCTTCATCGCTAAGTTTGACATTTACAACAGTATTCTCTGCCTGAATAATTGCACGGCTAATAGTATCAGGGATATTGTCGGATGTTTTCACTGCAGCATTAAGAACCTGTGCTGATTCTTCAAAAGTTAACACTGAAGCATCTACAAATGCTTTTATCTGTTTCAATTCTTGGATAACATCTTTGATGTCCTTAATCTGATTCGTGAGATTTACAAGCTCGGTTTCAAAATCAACACGATTTTCAATTTTGCTAATGTTATCATCACTATCTATGCTCTTGCTATCCTGCACAGGCAAAGAAGATTGGTCATATTTACTTTTACGCATGGTTATATGTGATTATAAATGAAATACTATCTACCCCTGCTACGTTTAATCGGTTTGCAGAGCCATTTTGCCATTTTTGCACAACGAACAGCCCAGTTACGCTCATCATCGTCCTTATCTTTACCCCATCCGCTACCGGGACTGCCACCACCTCCGCTTGAAGCCGCCATAGAAGTGGCTGCATCCAAATATCCGGCAAATAGTAAGGCGGCATACCGACGGGGAGAGTTGGCCGTTGAGACGCGAGAATATGTCGTGGGAGCAACGGGAGGCTTTGAAAGACACCTTGTCGCAGGGGGAGACCTATCATGCGGTCTTTGTGGCCAATATCGATTCCGCCGTTTGCGGGTGGACAGGTGCGGACGGTCAGCCGTGGTCTCCCCTGCGAGAGACCGGGACGTACGAGACGGTTTATTTGCAAATGCCCTTCCAGCCGTTCAATGACCGGAATATGTTTTATGTTTTCACGCGGGACATCTTGTCGACGGATCAAGGTGCCGATCGGGAGAATCCTTACAATTGTCCGGTCGTGTTGCGGCGTGCGGTGACCCGTACCGACTTCTGGTTTGAGAAACTTCCTGATTGGGAAGAAAAGACAGAGGGGGGGGATACGGAAATATCCGGTTATCCGGCTACCTGCTTGTTACCGGAAGATATAAAGAACTATTTTCAATCGGATTTCTATGCTTTTGTCTTGTCGAAATATAAAGATGAGTTAAGCCAGCCGGTGGTTGATAAGACGGTTGACTTTTTGGATGCTTTGAAGCGGTATTTTTCCGAACAGATTCTGAATCCGGATTTGAAAGATAAATACACAAAATATATTGGGCGTTTATCTGAAATAGAAGGGCAAATTCAGGGCGAAGGCAAATCCGACTTTTTAGATCAAATCAATTCGGACATGGCTGAAGGCGGTGTTTTATCAAACTTCCAAACCCATTTGGTTAATACGCTGTTGAATAAACTTGAACATAATACAACCGTCCGTAGTCTGTTTGACCAATCTGCAAAAAGAAAATCGGGAACATGGGCAACGATTGTTTACGAGGGACAATCCGGAGTGGATAAATATTATTTGTCAGGAAAGGCTCCGGAGGCAGGTCTGACAGAAAGCCTGCGTATGAAAGCGGATACGACCGTGATGCGGAAGAGCGTTTCTTATCTTGCTTTCAATTGGGTCGGATTGGCGGATCCGGAAAAGAATAAGATTTCCGGGGTCAGTTGGTATCCTACGGCTGAAGCTACGAATTCGGACTTCTCGCTTACCCTTAACCCGTCTATTTCGACCGGACAGGGAGTGAATGAGAAATATTCCGTGTTCTATCGCCCGATGAACGAACTGAATTTGAAAACCGATTGGGAGAAGCAAGTTAAAACGACAACAATCGTCTGTGATTTGGAAAAGGCATTGCCTTTTAAGGAAGAAGATGTGGAACTGATTACCGATATTAAAAAACTTTTGTCTGAAGACAAAATAAAAGACTATTCCGGTTCGCTGAAAGAGCAGTGTACCGCCGGGGATTGCTTCAAATACGCC
>OHAJ01002719.1_pt1 | contig 11769 bp, 10 predicted proteins | sample 1577101 | NCBI WGS metagenome assembly OHAJ01 (sample SAMEA3541531, study PRJEB24748) | human gut metagenome | biome: human gut; feature: human-associated habitat; material: faeces | place: China | collected 2012
TCTTTCCTACCATAATGCTAGTGCAGCTTTCCGGATCCTTTGTGTAATTCGTTTGCGTCCGCAAACAGGCTATGATTTCTCTTCATCAGACAGCCCGTTTCGGAGGTTCATCATGTCCATACAGGTCCGCCGCGTCCTTACGCTCGTCCTGACGCTGGCCACGCTGACGCTGCTCGCCGCCTGCGGCCCCAGCAACAACGTCCGCCTCATCTACAACACGAATACGAACGCCGTATTGCCGCTGCCCGGTTCGCCCAGCGTCGCCGTAGTCATGTTCAATGACGAAAGGACCCGCCAGTACATCGGGGAACGCAAGGACGGCTCGGTATTCACCGCCAGCTCCACCATCGCCGACTGGTTCAGCCGCTCGCTCGCCGACGAACTCGGACGGCAGGGCGTGCAGGTTTCCTTCGCGCCCACGCTGGAGCAGGCCCGCGCCGCCAAGCCCGACTACATCGTGACCGGCGACATCACCGACGTCTGGATGCAGGAACTGAGCGCCACCCGCGTGCAGTGCACCATCAAGGCCAAAATCGCGCTCTCCAACAAGAAGGGCGTGGTGTATTCCGAAAACCTGAGCTCTCGCCCCGGTTTTGAAATTTTTTCCCTGCTTCTTCTTTCGTCCTCCGCAGAGCCGAGGAGGCCGCCCAAAAGTGGTTTGATACCTCTCTTCGGGGCAGGAATGCTGCCCCACTCCGAAAGAGACCACACAGCGGCTCACAGGGGCGGACATATGGTCTCTGTGCTCTGTACCGACAGCTTTTTCTGCACTCGCTGACGCTCCAGTTCGGTCATTTGCCGCTGGCAACACTGCTCCAAGACCTCGTGCATGGGAACGATGGTGCAGCGCAAGTTTCCGTTTTTCCTAATACCGTTTTTCATCTGTATCTGCGTCCATTCCGTGATGATGAGCCCGTGTTCCTCCAGCAGGCGCATATGCTTGGCGACGGTATTGCGGGAGAGATGCAGGACTTTCGCCATGTGGAGCACATCATCCGTGCTTCAAAGGCCCCCTTCGGCTGGTCTGCGCTGGTCAGCTGCCAGGATCTGAAATCCCTCACCGTCCCCAAGAGGTGTCGGAGGATGTCTTTGGCAGCGGCGAGGAGGAGCATCCCCTGTTCCGGAAGCTGAATATCCAATATGTGTAAACGAATATAGCAGTCTCTCTCCCACAGGAAAAGGGACGGTCCACAGGGACCGTCCCTTTTCCTGTTATGGTTGCTGATCGGCCTGCGCTCCCCTGCCGGGGGCATCGCTGCGATTGACTACAAAAATTCCCACGCACACCAGTACCAGCGCCGCTAAACTGTACGGGGTAAAGGCCTGCTGTCCCTCCCGCAGGAGCAGCGCCGACAGCAGCACGCCGAACACGGGATTCAAAAAGCCGTATACCGCCACCCGCCCCACCGGATTATACCGGGTCAGGGCGCTCCAGATGGTCTGGGCCACGGCGGACAGCAGCACCATGTATCCCAACAGCAGAAGGGACTGCCCGGTGAAATGCGGCAGCGTACCGCCGCAGCACAGTCCCGTCAGCAGCAAAAGCCCCCCGCCCACGATGAACTGATATCCGCACAGGGTCAGGGTGTCCTCTCCCTCGGCATACCGCTTGAAAAGCGAGATGGAGAAGCCGTTGGCCAGCGCCGCCAGCAGCACCGCACCGTCCCCCAGCAGGGTGAAGCCGCCGCCCAACCCGCCGCCGGACAGATTGATCAGCAGCACGCCGCCGAAGCCGCACAGGCAGCCCAGCAGCTTGGGGGCATTGAGCCGCTCATAGTGAAACAGCTTGGCGGAGATCAAAATGGCGAAGAACACGTGGACCGCCATCAGGACGGAGCCCTTGACGCCGGAGGTGTGCGCCATGCCGATATAGAACAGGGCATACTGCACGAGGGTCTGGATCAGACCCAGCTTCGTGGCCTTCCACAGGGAGGAACGTGCGGGAAGCCGCAGCCGCCGCAGGGAAGCGCTGTGGAAAAGCACCGCCACCACACCGGCAAAGAAAAAACGCAGCCCCGCAAAGATCAGCTGCTCCGCCGAATCGGCGGAGGAAATAGACAACAGGCCGTAGCCGATCTTCACCGCCGGGAAGGCGCTGCCCCACAGCAGGCAGCAAAAGGCCGCCAGCAGGCAGATGACCATGGGGCGCTGCAGGGTGGAGGTCGAGATTTTTTTCATAGGGTAAATACTCCGTTGGATGTCCCTCTCCGACAGGAAAAGGTTCCCTGTGGTATGGCCGCAGGGAACCTTTTCAAATGAGGGGGTAGGGGATGAATAGATTACTTGGCAGCTTCCTCCGTGGCCACTGCCATCTCGCCGTAGTTGTAGCGAGGCTTGCCACGGTAGACGATGCCGCCGATGACCATGGCGATCACCGTGGGGATCAGCCAGGAGAAGCCCTGCTCCGCCAGGGGGATCATGTACATGACCTTGCGCAGGCCGTCCAGATTGGGAGCCACCGCCAGAATGGCGTCGCCCACGCTGACGATACCGGCCGCGGCTACACCGAGCTTATACACACCGTCGTTGGGGATCCACTTGTCCACCAGACCCAGCACGGTCAGCACGATGCAGATGGGATACATGATGAGGAAGATGGGAGTCACGTAGTTGATGATGTTCTGGATGCCGAAGGAACCGAACACAGCGCCCACCACGCAGGCGATGCCCATCCACAGCTTGTAGGAAATGCGGCCCTTGGAGACCTCGTTGATGACGGAGGCGCCGGTGGAGCCGATACCGATGGCGGTGGTGAGGCAGGCCAGACTGACCGCCAAGCCCATGCAGACCTTACCGAAGCTGCCCAGCACCCGGCCCACCAGACCGCTGAGGAGGGTGGTCTGAGGCACGCTCAGGTCGTAGTAGTCACCGCCGCAGGCGCCGATGTAGGTCAGGATGATGTAGATGATGCCCAGCGCCACAATGGAGGTCAGGCCCACGATCAGGCCGCTGCGCTTACGCTCCAGAGGATTGGTGTGGCCCTTGTCCAGAATACCGCCGATAAAAATGTTGGCGCACATCAGGCCCACCGTCAGGTCGCCGGTCAGATAGCCGGTGAGCATGGCGGAGGTCAGGGGCTTGGATACGCCGGTATCCTGAGGCGTGCCGATGGGGGAGATCACGCCCTTCACCAGCACGATGGCCAGCAGGATCAGCAGGAGCGGCGTCAGATACTTGCCCAGCTTATCCACGACCTTGCCCTTGTCACAGCCGAAGAAGAACACCAGTGCAAAGAAGATGATCATCGTCAACCATGAGGGCGCATTGGGGAAGATGGACATGACGCCCATCTCGTGAGTGGTGGCGCCGTTGCGGGGCAGGGTGGAGCCCATACCCACCAGAATACAGCCAATGAGGTAGAAAACGTCGTAGAACTTAGGGTGTACGTGACCCATGAGGCACTTGACGTCCGTACCAACGTTGTTCACGCCCCAAAAGGCCAGCACGGGGAGGATCACGCCGGTGAGCACGATGCCCAGCGCGCCCCAGCCCCACAGAGTACCATCGGCCAGGCCGATCTGCGGCGGGAAGATCAGGTTGCCTGCACCGAACATGGTGGAAAACAGTGCCAGACCAACAATGATGCTGTCCCTTGTGATGTGGTTCTTCTTCATTTGATAGAGCCTCCTTTTGTGTTTTCTTGCGTTCCGGCGCATTTACCGCTGGAACACGATCTCTCCTTCTACCATGGTCAGATCCACCTGAGTTTCACACAGCTCCTCCAGCGGTCTGTCATAGATGTTGCGGTCCAGCACCACAAGATCGGCGTATTTGCCGACGGTGATGGTGCCGTACTTGGCCTCGTCGTAGGAGGCGTAGGCGGCTTCCTTGGTGAACATCTCCACCGCCTCCTCCAGCGTGACACCGTTTTCGGGATACCACGCCTCCATGCCGGGCTTTCCCTTGCGGGTCACGGCACAGTAGATGTTGGGCAGGACGTCGAAGGGCTCCACCGGGCAGTCGGAGCCGCCGCACATATGAACGCCCATATCCTCATAGCGCCGCCAGTTGTAGCTCTGGCGTCCCAGCTCTGCGCCCACGCAGTCGTCTACCACGGCGGAGTCGGCCTTGATGAAGATGGGCTGAACATAGGCCACCAGATTCAGCTTCCGGAACCGATCCTGCAGTGCCTCGTCCATGATCTGGCAGTGGATGATGCCGTTGCGGCGGTCGGCGTGGGGGAACTCCGTGGAAACCCGCTGGATGGTGTTGATCATCTGCTCCAGCGCCGCATCACCGATGCAGTGGGCCGTCAGATGGTAGCCGTTGGTATAGGCAAGCTTCGCCAGATCGTACAGCTCCTCGTCGGTGAACAGCAGCAGGCCCTTGGTGTCCGGGTCGTTGTGATACGGCTGACGCATGGCGGCGGAATGGGAGCCCAGAGAGCCGTCGCACAGGAACTTCACCGGGCCGAACTTGAAATGGCCCATGGTGTCGTTGGCCCGATAGCCCAGATCCAGGAACCGCTGCAGCTGGTCCGTGCGGCGGAAGCGGATCTGCTCGTTGACACGGATGGGCAGCCGCCCCTCCTCGTTGAGCTCACGATACGCCTGCAGAACATCCTCGAAGTCATCGTCGGCGATGAGGTTGAAGTCATCCGTGTGGACCTGCACGATACCCTTGGAGGCAGCCTCCAGACAGGTGGATTCCAGAATGTCCTTGATCTCCTCCACCGTATAGCGCTCCCAGCAGCTCTGGACGCACATGGCGGAATTTTCACGGACGTAGCCGTTGGGCAGGCCGTCGGGGCCGAAGTCCATGGTCTCCTTGGTGGTGGCCGCCCGCTCGTCCCACAGGCCGGCCAGCTGCAGCGCCATCGTGTTCATGCACACGATATGGCCGCAGGCCCGCTGCAAAAAGATCGGCACATCGGAGGCGATGGCGTCCAGATCGTTGCGGTCGGGGATCTTGTTGGTATCCGTCCAGTTGATCTGGTTGAAATTGCAGCCGATGACCCAGCGGTTGGTACCCCGCACCTTCTCGGCGCCCTCTCTGCACATCCGGACGACCTCTTCATAGGTGGTGGTGTTCACCAGATCGATGCGGCGGCGGAACGTTCCGTAGAACAGCAGATGCAGATGGGTATCCGCAAAGCCCGGCAGCATCAGTCTGCCCTGCAGGTCAATGAGGCGGGTCTGGGGTTCTTTCAGCGCCAGGATCTCCTCGTCGCTGCCCAGACGCAGGATCACACCGTCCTTGATGGCCAAAGCACTTACCTCAGGATAGGCCTTGTCCAGTGTGTGGATGATGCCGTTGTAAAAGATAGTATCCATCGCTCATGTTCCTTTCTTTTGTTTATATTTCACGCCTTGGCCGTGTGCGGCATGGCGTTTTTCACGATCCGTCCGTCCTGGATCACCAGCTTGACATGGTCACTGCGGCGCAGGACCCGAATGTCCTCGTCCGGTTTTCCGTCTACCAGCAGCACATCCGCCAGCTTGCCGGTTTCCAGCGTTCCCAGCTGATCCTCCATCTGCAGCAGCCGTGCGTTGACCTTGGTGGCCATGGTGATGACCTCCATGGGCGTATACCCCGCCACACACAGCCGCTCCAGCTCCAGCGTGGCCTCGCTGTACGGGCATCCGAAGGCAGCGTCTCCCAGAAAGTCGCAGCCGACGCCCACGGTGATGTGGGCCTTTCGTGCCATCTCCAGAGAGCGGTAGTGGGCCTCGTAGGATTTCTCCGTCTTTTCCTTCAGGTAGGGCAGTACGCCCTCCTTCCCCTGAAAATACAGCTTCGATGCGTGCATGATGGCCAGCGTCGGGACCAGATAGCAGTCGTTCTTCACCATCAGCTCGATGCACTCCTCATCCAGATAGAAGCCATGCTCGATGCACTTTACGCCGTTTTTCAGGGCCATCTTGATGCCCCGTGTGGCCTGTGCGTGGGTGGAGACATAGCTGCCCATGTTCTCCGCCTCCTCCACAGCCGCCCGAATTTCCTCCTGACTGAAATGGCTGTGGGGAGTGGCCTTGTCTCCCTGAGAGAACACGCCGCCGGTGGTCATGATCTTGATGAGATCCGCTCCGTTGCGGGCGTTGATGCGGCAGGCCCGCCGCACCTCATCCACACCGTTGACGATGAAGGCGGGGCTGTATGCCCGCTGGCTGGCCTCCAGCGAGAGCTTCTGATACACGTCGCCGTGGCCGCCGATCTGCGAGATGATGCGCCCGGCGCCGAAAATACGGGGGACATCCAGCAGCCCCTCGGCCACAGCCGGCCGCATCAGGAGCACGTCGCTGCCCAGATCCCGGAACGCCGTGTAGCCCTGCTGGCGCAGCTGCGCCATATCCCGCAGCGCACGGGCCATGCTGAGCTGCGGCGTCATGCTGATCCAGTCCACCGCCGTGGCGCTGCCCCAACCCATGTGGACGTGGGCGTCGATGAGACCCGGCATGATGGTGCCGTCCTCCAGCTCATACACCTCGGCTGTCGGATCGTCCGGCAGTTGACTCTGCTGGCAGACCAGCCGGATTCGGTTGTCCTCCAGCACCACGGCGCCCTTTTCGATGGGTGCGCCGCCGTTGCCGTCCAGCACTCGTCCCTTCAGAACGATCATGATCTTGCTCCTTTCCTATCCGGCCGCTTAACTGCGGCCGGCCATATGTCGTTGATTCTCCGCAATGATGGCCACAAGCTCCCGGTCCGTGGCCACCATGCCCGGATCGTTGAGCCGCCCCACGTTGGCGAAGGTCTGCTCGATGGTATTTCCGATGATGCCCACACCTGCGGGAACGAAGCAGCCCTCTCTGGCCAAATACGCCGCCTGCACCGCCAGCGAGGCGGCCGTGCTGAGCTTATAGGCGCAGGAGATCTTCGCTCCGTCGCAGAACATTCCGCCGATGGTCCCCAGCACCGTCTGCATGGCGTGGACCGCCGTGTCGTAGCTGCCGCCCAGCAGATAGCTGACGGCGGCGGTCATGCCGGTGGCCGCTGCAACGCCGCAGCCGCAAAAGGCGGTCATCCGCTTGATATGGGCCTTGATGTAGATGGTGAGCATGGAACTGATGGCCAGCGCCGTGGCGGTCTGCTCCTCAGAGGCTCCCAGCGCCTCCGCTGCGGAGAGGACGCCCACAAAGTTCGTAATGCCGTGGTTGCCGCTTCCGGCAATGGCCATGATGGTCACATTCAGGCCGCTCATCCGGGCCTCCCCGGCGGCGGCGGTGTAGGCCTGCGCCTCGGCAGAAACTGCCAGCGGGCCGGTCATCTGACCGGAAATCCGCTGCTTCAGCAGCCTGCCCAGCGGCAGCTCCGGATCCTCCAGATCTCTTCTGACCGCCTCCTGATTCCGCCGGGCATCCTCCAGCAAGAACCGGAAGCTTTCCGGCTCCATGGAGAGGATGGTCTCGTACAGCTCCTGTACGCTGTATCCCACCAACGGATAGACCGCCGCTCCATGGGTCCGCCCCTCTGCCTGCATCACAGGCGCTCCGTTTCGCAGGATCTCCGTCACGCAGGAGTAGTCCCCCCGGATCACCGCCTGCGCCTCCTCGCCGCCGCCGGAGACGATGGCCCGCACATACAGCGGCTCCGGCGTCTGGCCGTAGGCGACGTGTACCCGCCCGTCGGATACGATGGCCGCCGCCTGCCGCACGATATCACCGGTGACATCGGCCAGAATGGCCAGACCCCGTTCCGGTTCATCCAGCAGCGCACCCAGCGCCGCCGCCAGCTCCAGTCCGATGCGGTTCGTGCCGGGGATGCCCACGCTGACACCGTTTTTGTAGATGTTGGGGCTCACCAGCACATCGATTTTTTCCGGCCTGCGCCCCAGGGTATGAGCCGCCACGGCCACCGCCAGGCACACGCTGCCCGGATCGGTACAGCCGGTGGAGGACTCTATCTCAGAGGTCAATATATCCAAAAGCTTCTGCTTGTCAATCATCATCGGGGCCTCCTGCCTTGTCGTTTTCTGCCTTCTCTTGGCGTTCCGTGTAATTTTTCTACATCATAACAGATACAGTGTCCAATGAGAATGCCTCTTTGCACCCCTTTTTTGTAATAATTGCAGCAATCGCACCGACCACCTCCCCGACCAATCAGGACTTTTTGCACTATCTTACTTTTCTGCACCTACCGTACTGCAAAAAAGCAGGGGCTCCGCATACCGCTGCGGAGTCCCTGCTTCCTTCAATGGGTACGAAGCGGACCGCTTTCACTGGGGGAGTGACCAAAGTACTTTTTATACGCACGGCTGAAGTAGTTGGAGTCGCTGTACCCCACAGCCACCGCCGTGTCCGATACGGAGACCTGCTGGCGCAGAAGGCGCTCGGCCCGCCGCATCCGCTCCTCCGTCAGAGCATCCCGGAAGCTCTGGCCCGTCTGCGCCCGGAAAATACGCCCCAGATACGCCGCATTGACGTACTGCTCCTTTGCCACAGTCTCCAGCTTCAGCGGCTCCCGGAACCGCAGCTGGATGGCCGTCAGTGCCGCCTGCACCAGAGGATGCTCCGAATCCCGCACCAGAACCAGCTGGCAGCGCACATCCTCGCAGACGGTCTGTATCCTCCGGCACAGCTGCTCCACCGTGAAAATCCCCTCCGTGGTCAGCCGCTCCGGCGGTGGGAGGGCCGACTCGGCGCACAGCCTTGCGATTCCGGCCCACAGCAGCGTCAGCTGCTCCCGCAGGGCTCCGGCGTCTCCGTTGCAGGCCGCTGTCATGCAACGCCCCATGTGGCGGCAGGCCTCCTCCAGCCCGCCCTCCTCGCTTCGCAGCGCATGGAGCAGCTGTCCCTCCGCCTTCAGGGGGTAAGGCTCCGGCACATCAGAGGCCGTATCCCGGCACACCAGCGTTCCCTCCGGATGGAAAATGCGGCAGTCCGCTGCCCGGCAGGCCGTGCGGTAACTCTCCGCCAGTCCCTGCTCCGACGGACCGCCGATCCCCACGGCGGCGAGACCCTCCAGTCGCTGCCGCCATGCCGCCACCAGCGGCTCCGCCGCCTCCTCCGGCGACTGCTGCGGCGCCGTGCGGCAATAGCCGATGACCCGCCGGCCGTCCTGCTCCGTCCAGCCGGTGCCGTGGAGGGCCAGATTGGTCTGCGATACGACCTCCCGGTCGACTTCTTCCCGCAATATACCCACCACCGTCATGTTGGGCAGCAGGTTGGGGATCGGCGGCAGCGGCGACGAGATGCCGCAGGCCAGATAGGGCCATACCGACAGTCCTGTGGCGGCTCTGGCCGGGGACGACAGATGCAGCACATCCCGCACCCGCTGCAGCAGTACCGATGGCCGCACTGGCTTGAGCAGGTAATCCTGCAGATCCATGGACAGTGCCTTGCTGGCAAAGTCAAATTCGTGATAGGCGGTGAGGATGATGATCTTGCAGTCCAGTCGGTTGCTGCGTACAAATTCCGCCACTTCAAAGCCGGAGCTGCCCCGCAGCATGATATCCAGCAGGATCAGATCCGGACACAGCTGGCTGATGGCCGCAATGGCGGCGCTGCACGTGGCGGCGCTGCGAATATGCTCCGGCGGCGTCACCGTCTCCAGCAGCTGCGTCAGCTCCTGCCGCTCGGTATATTCATCCTCTACCACAAGAATGTCGATGGCCATTTATGCTTCCTCCTGTTTTTTCAGGGGACACGTCAGAACGATCCGGGTACCGCTGCCCAATGCGCTCTGTATGTCCACCTCCGCCTCCGGCCCGAAAAACAGCTTCAGCCGTTCCGTCACGTTCTGTACGCCGGAGCCTCCGGCCTGATGATCCCGGAGCTTCTCCAGCACCTCCTCCGGGATACCGGCGCCGTTATCGCTGACGGAGATCACCAGCTTTCCGTCCTCTGCGGTGGCCGACACCTTCACGTGCAGCGGGTGTTCATTCTCCCCGGCCCCGTGCAGGATGGCGTTTTCCACCAGCGGCTGGATGGTCAGCACCGGGATCATCAGCTGCCCGCAGGCAGAAACGTCCCCCACCTCGAAGGAAAAGCCGGGACCCAACCGCTGGCTCTGCAGGGTCAGATACTGCCGGGCGCACTGCATCTCCTCCGCCAGCGTGCAGATGGAGTCCTTGTAGTAGTACGCCCGCCGCAGCAGATCCGCCAGATCGCAGATGAGATCCGCCGTCTGGGGCGCTCCCTCCCGATAGGCTGTCCGCATCAGCAGGTTCAGGGTGTTAAACAGAAAGTGCGGACTGATCTGGGACTGCAAAAACTTAAATTCACTGGCGTGCAGCGTCCGCTCCAGCGCCAGCTTCTTCTCCACCTGACGGGCGTATTCCCGCCGGGTCTCCAGCTCCGCCTCGGAGGTGGCCACATACCCGGCAAAGACCTGCAGCATCTGCATCCTGGCATCCAGCTCTTCCGCAGAGAGCACCCGCAGCGTCCCCGCCAGCGCCACCATTTCGTCGTAATCCAGTTCCAGCTCCTGACAGTGCCGGCGCAGTGTGCTGTAAAACGCCTCCTCGGTATCCCGTGTGAGGAACTGCCCGTATGTCAGGCTGAGCCCTCTGGCCTCCGGCAGCGGCACCGGCACGGAGATCACGCTGATGCCCATGTGACACTGGGACACCGTACACCGCTGCTCGGCGTCCAGCCCGAAGCTGTGGTTGCAGGCCAGACAGTGCTGAGCGCCCTTTTCGCTGCTGATGACCCTGCGGCAGAAGCCGGTAAACACGTCCAGCCGCAACGGCCCCTGATAGTGTCCCTCCTGATCGATAAAGGACACGCTTTGCCCCGTCACATTGGAAAATGTGCGGTCCATCTGCTGTAATAATTGATTCAGCGCATGGCCTGTTACCGCCATTTTGCTCCCTCCTCCATCATCGGCTCCCAGACCCTGCCCGGAAGCGCTTTTCAAAAGGGGACTTGCCAAAACAAATGGCCTATGCTATAATCGTCCCCGACATTTGGCAGTCATCACTGCTGTATACCAGAAAGGAGATCCTCCCATGAAAAAAGCTATTTCCACCAACGGCGCTCCTGCCGCCATCGGCCCCTATTCTCAGGCCATCGACTGCGGTGAATTTGTATTCACCAGTGGCCAGCTCGGTCTGGACCCCGCCACCGGTAAATTGGTAGACGGCGGCGTACAGGCTCAGGCCACGCAGGCTATGAAAAATATTCAGGCGGTTCTGACCGCAGCCGGACTGACTCTGGATAACGTGGTCAAAACCACTGTTTTCCTCACGAATATCGCTGATTTCGCCGCCGTTAACGAGGTCTACGCCTCCTTCTTTGAGGGAACTACCTACCCCGCACGCTGCGCCTATCAGGTGAGCGCACTGCCCGCCGGGGGACTGGTGGAAATCGAGACCATCTGCCAGAAGTGATCGCAGTACTTGCCTGCATTATACCCTCATTCCGGCTTTTCTGTCAACGAAAAGCTCCGGCCGGGCCGCTCATCTGACCCGGCTCTCCGCCCCATGCACAGGGACGTTTTCCCCTGTTCACTTCTGGAAAATCTTGGATATTCCTCTGCATTAGCCCGGAGATTTTCCCGCTTTATCCCAAGCCTTTGGCCCCCGGCTCAGCCGGGGGCCTTTTCTTATATACACAGCCATGCACAAGAGGGACGGTCCTTACGGACCATCCCTCTTGCTTACAGGAAAGATATCGAGAGATATCGGGAAAAGCGGGATATCAGTTTTCCTTCTTGCGCCGCAGCATCAGGCCGGCGCCCAGAGCGCACACCAGCATACCGCTCACCCACAGCATCAGCTGACTCTCATCGCCGGTGGCGGGGGTATCGGGTGTGGTGGGCTTCTCCGGCTGCTGGGGCTTGCCGGGCTCCACGGGAGTGGTAGGCTCCTCAGCGCCGCAGCGGCTGCAC
>OHAJ01002726.1_pt1 | contig 11751 bp, 10 predicted proteins | sample 1577101 | NCBI WGS metagenome assembly OHAJ01 (sample SAMEA3541531, study PRJEB24748) | human gut metagenome | biome: human gut; feature: human-associated habitat; material: faeces | place: China | collected 2012
GGAACGAAAAATCTGCTATGCTCGATGCCATGTTTTAGAATCGAATTAGTATTATCAGGAGTTATCATGAAAGAAACGACATTTCATCTGCGGGATCACCTGCTGTTCGCGCTGCTGACCGTGCTGACGCTGATTCTGTGCATCGGCGTGGGCAGCGTCAACATTCCCTTCCGCGATACGGCGGAAATCATCTTTCGCGCCATCGCCGGGTGGGAGCAGCCCAGCGGCTCAGCCGTCGCCATCATCCTGTATACCCGTCTGCCGCGCGTGCTGTGCGTGGCGCTGGTGGGGGCAATGCTGGCGCTGGGCGGCTGCGCCATGCAGGGGCTGCTGCGCAATCCGCTGGCGGATGGTTCGACGCTGGGCGTGAGTTCGGGCGCGTCGCTTGGTGCGGCACTTGCGATTCTCGGCGGCGTGTCCATCCCGTTCCTGCCCTTCGGCGGCACGGCGGGCGCGGCGATGCTCTCCGCGTTCCTTTCCCTCGTCGTCCTCCTTGCCCTCGCCTTCGCCCTTGACCATTCCCTCGCCACCAACACGCTGATTCTCCTCGGCGTTGTGTTCTCCATGTTCGTCTCAGCGCTGCTGTCGCTGCTGATAACGTTCTCCGGCGATAAGCTGCGCGCCATCACCTTCTGGACGATGGGCAACCTCTCTTCCGCCAGCTACCAGAACGCCTTGACGCTGCTGGCAACGCTGCTTCTCTGCGGCGGCATCATCCTGACGCAGACGCGGGCGCTCAACGCTATGAGCATGGGCGAAGAATACGCGCTGCATGTGGGCGTGTCCGTGCGGCGCGTGAAGCTGACCGTGATGATCTGCGTCAGCGCGATGATCGGCATGAGCGTGTCCGTCGGCGGCGGCATCGGCTTCGTCGGGCTGGTCACGCCGCACATGATTCGCCTGATTGTTGGCGCGAATCACCGCCGGACGCTGCCCGCCTGTCTCTACGGCGGCGCGATTTTCCTGCTCCTCGCCGACCTGATTTCCCGGACAATTCTCGCCCCGGCAGTGCTGCCCGTCGGCGTGGTCACGTCCATCATCGGCGCGGCGGCGTTTCTTGTCATCTTCCTGCGGACGAAAAGGAGGGAGCGCGCATGAACCTGACCGCCGAGCATGTTTCCGTCCTTCGCGGGCGCACCGAAATTGTGCATGACGTGTCCTTTTCCGTGTCCAACGGGCAATGGCTGATGATTTGCGGGCCAAACGGCGCGGGAAAATCCACCCTGCTGAGCGCCGTCAGCCAAGAACTGCTCTACACCGGGCTGGTAACGCTGGACGGCACCGACCTGCGCCGCATGAAGCCGCGCCCGCTTGCGCGCCGGATGGCAATGCTGCGCCAGCTGAGCGACCTCGCCTACGCCTACACGGTGGAAGAGGTCGTCGCGATGGGGCGATACGCGCACCGGGGGCTGTTGCAGGCGGACAGCGGCGGCGCGGAAGCGGTGGAGCGCGCGCTCCAAGCCGTGCAATTGCAGGACAAGCGACATCAAAATATCCTGACGCTTTCCGGCGGCGAACGCCAGCGGATGCTGCTTGCGCAGGTGCTGTGTCAGGAGCCGGATGTACTGCTGCTGGACGAACCCGGCAACCATTTGGATTTGCGCTTCCAGCAGGAACTATTCCTGCTCATCGACGCTTGGCGGCGCGAACCGGGGCACGCGGTGGTATCCGTCGTCCACGACCTGTCCCTTGCGCGGAAGTTCGGCACGCACGCGCTGCTGCTTTCGTCCGGGCGCGGCACTTACGGCGAAATTTCCGCCATCCTGACCCCCGCCGCGCTGGAATCCGCGTGGCAGATGGATGTTGTCGGCTGGCTGCGGTCGCTGGGAGATGTGTGGCAGTGACGCAAAGGGCTTTGCCCCTCGACCCCACCAGAGGCTCTGCCTCTGGACTCCGGCAGGGACGCTGTCCCTGCACCCTGCAAGGGAGTGCCTCCCTTGACCCTTTTCGCGATTGAGTTGGCGAGTTCTTCATGCAGTTTTCGCGTGTTTATGCAGGAGTTTTCCCTCCACAGAGACAAATCTTCTGCATAACCGCACAGCCCTATGCAAAAATAGCATCAATAAAAAGCGCCCACCAAGGAGCGGTCCAATAAAACAGTATAATAATGTTTTCGGGAAGCGGCATGAGTAATCATGCCGCTTTTCCGTTCATAACGTCATAGAGTAAATTGGCGGGGAGTATGCCGATATAGTTGTAGCTGATCGTCACATCCTGCACTCGGTGTCCGCTGGACTTGTCCGGTGCATGAACATATACGGCATTGACCATATCGTTCAGAATTGTGGGGGTCAGCTTCTCCAAGTACAGGTATTTTTTTGCCTGTCGAATAAACCTATCAACATTCTCCGCTTGATCTTCTTGATTCTGTATTTCGTTTTCAAGCATTTCAATCTTGACTCTCAGGTCTGCCTGCTCCTGCTCATAATCATCAGCTAACATCTGAAAACGAGCTTCGGACAGTTTCCCGTTGACCATGTCCTCATAAATACGCTTGAACAATCTGTCCAATTCAGCCAGACGGTTTTCGGATTTCTGCAGGGTTCGCTTCTTGGCAGAAAGTTCTTTCTTTGCTTCCTCGCTTCTCTTTGCACCCAACGCTCTGCGGAACGTATCTTCATAATCGGCAACACACCGTATCACCAACCTCATGTGTTGGAGTGTACCTTCTTCCAGCACCACGGCTCGGATGAAGTGAGTGTCGCAGACCTCCTTGCCCTTTTTACGAGAAGTGGAGCACACGAAGTGATCTTGTCTGGTTTCAAAACTGTTGCTGGTGCAGTAGTACAATTTCTCACCACAATCGGCACAGCGAACGAGACCGGAGAACATATTGGTCTTGCCTGTTCTGGCGGGTCTGCGTTTGTTCTTGCGAAGTTCCTGCACACGAGCGAAGGTTTCTTCGTCAATAATGGCTTCATGGGTATTCTCGAAAATCTTCCATTGATCGGGAGGGTTTTCGAGTTTCTTTTTGCTCTTGTACGATTGCTTGCGGGTTTTGAAGTTAACCATATGACCAAGGTATTCCTGCTTTTCCAGTATGCCGGTGATGGTGCGTGGTGCCCAATCGTAAGGGTTATCAGGTGTCTTTGCAGGAGCATTTCGTCCCATCTTCATCCAATGAACTGTCGGACAATCCACTTTTGCCTCTTTCAGCTTCTTGGCGATCTGAGAGGGACCGAAGCCCTCCATGCACCAAGCGAAGATCTGACGGACAACGGCTGCGGCTTCATCATCCACAATCCAATGTCTCTTTGGATTGTCGGGGTCTTTCATGTAGCCGTAGGGCGGGTTAGTAGTCAAATACTCACCAGATTCACCTTTCTGCTTCATAACCGCTTTGACTTTTTTACTGCTGTCCTTGACATAGAACTCATTGATGATATTCAAGAACGGAGTAAAATCGTTGTCCTGCTGATTGGCGCTGTCCACACCGCTGTTTACGGCGATGAAACGGACATCATGTTCTGGAAAAAGCATTTCCGTGTAAAGACCGACTTCCAGATAGTTTCTTCCGATACGGCTCATATCCTTTGCAATGATAACGCCGATCTTGTCGTCCTTTACCAGTTCAATCATGCGGTTCCAATCTGGGCGGTTGAAGTTAGCACCGGAGTAACCATCGTCCACGAAAAACTGGATGTTTCGGAAACCTTGTTCTTTTGCGTATTTCTTGAGAATCGCCTTTTGATTGACAATGCTGTTGCTCTCTCCTGTGAGTTCATCATCACGACTCAATCTACAGTAGATAGCAGTAATTTTGTCAGACTGCCTATTCATATCTTGTTCCTCCTTAATCGGCGGGCAGTCTGCCAATACAGGATTGCTTGTATATATCATATCACACATTCGTGAATAAATCCACCCTTTCATTAGAATATTTTTTGAGCATTTTTAATTTTCTTTTGCCATGTGGTCGAGTAACTTACTGGAAAGACTTCTTGTACCGTCGTAACTTCCGCTGAAACGGTAAGTAGTCTGACCGGAGTGGATGGTCATGGTGATCTTCGGCAACTCTGCCGCACAGTAATTACGAACGGTAAGATGCCCATCCTTGTTAAACAAGCGGTTCTCGCTCTGCTCACGGGATGTATGCTCCATTTTGAAATAGGGATCGGGATCGGAGAAGTGCGTACAAAGTGCATCATCCTGCGGTGCGGGCAAGGATGCCAGCCACTCGTTCAGTTCTTCGGGTGTCATGTCAATTGCCTTCTTATTTTTGTTCATATAAAAATCCTTTCTTTGCTTTGCTCGTGGTGAGTGGACAAAACGTCCACTCACCAGATAGGAATGGAATCGAAGGGAAAGAATCATCTTTCCTGTTCCTTCTTGTGTTCAATCTTTCTGCCAAGGGTCTGCTCCAAATTATGACGAATGGCATCAAGACGCTGTGTTTCTTCCTTAGCGGTCTGGTACTGGTTGTAAAGCTCGTTTTTCTCTTTGATAAGCTGCTCCACTTCCGTCTGCAACGCCTTGTGGCTCGGTAGCTTCTTCAAGCCTTTGGAATCAAAGTAGCGTTTGGCAGCGTTCAGAATGATGAAGTCGCTGTCATGCTCGTCACGATATTTCTGACGAGCTTTTTCATTCTTGCAGGCTTTCAGTTCGTCGATTACATATCGAGTCTTGTGATAGTTCAGCACATAATTACGGAACTCTTTCTTTTCTGCGATTGCGGCTTCCACAGATTTCATCTCTGTGCGAATATCACTCAGCTTCTCATGGGCGACATCGCAAGCAGCAGCCAATGCTTCGGGAGAATCAAATCCCATTTCCTTGTACAACAGATAGGCTCGGCTTGCGTTTTTGAGATTGTGTTTCTTTGCCCAATGCTCATAACCCTTACCTTTTTCCTTGGCGACATCCATATCCACCATACGGCTTACAGAGTTTTGCTGTTTGATAAAATCTTGCATGGTCGGTGCAGAATGAATGGGAGGCGTTTTCGTTCTGACCTGTTTTGCATTTCTGTCAAAGACGGCGAGCACAGTAGCTTTATCAAAATCGTCGCCCAGCTTTCGTGCCGTGATAGGCTTTGTGCGGTCTGGTGTGAGGTAGGACAATCTCCCTCGGCTTTCCTTGACGGTGATGCCACGGCGGAGAAGTTTTTCTGCAAAGTCCTCAAAGCTGACAGCATCGGAGAGTGCCATGCGGATTTCTTCACGGAGCTTGTCCTTGTCGGTTTCAAACTTTGTCTGTTTGACCGGCAAGCCTTGTTCGACAAGGACAGCGTTTTCTTCATCCAGTGCAAGTTGTCCTTTCTTCTTCGCCCAATACTCACGCTCGGTCACTCTTGTCTTACTTCCATTCAGCAGATCAATCTGATACAGACCTGCATCGTGGCACATCTCCATGACCTCAGAACGGAAGTATTCCATAGCTGCGTTGGTGCATCGGTGCTTCATGCCCGGTTGGGTGTCGCACGGTCTATCCATATACGGCATGAATGGAACTTCCATAATTCGCAGAGAATTGATAACGATGTGTACATGAACATTGCCGCTGCCGTTGTGCCCGTCGGGGTGTGTACAGACGATGGCTTGATGACCGAGAAAGTGTTTCTTGCAGAATTTCTCTCCAAGACTCTGTTCCAGATCTACGGTCAATCCGTGATCGGGAACATCCTTGGGATCAAAGCTGATGATATAGTGATGACTTTTGACATCTTCCCGTTTTTGATTTTTGCCATAGCGGAGGTTGGCTCTCAAACAGGCAATCGCAAAATCTTCGTCACCGCAGTTCAATGTAGAAATGCGGTAATTCTGTCTTGGGATAAGTCTGCCGTTTTCGTCCAGGGTGGGCTTCATGGTGAACTCGTCATGCTCAAAAGTGAGATAGGATTCAGCAGCAGAGTAGTTGGCATTTTTAGAGCTTATATGCTTGAACGTTGCCAACAGCATCACCTACCTTTTTCATCACTTCAAATTTCAGCGTGGCAAGATCAGCGGCAGCATCTTGCAGTTCTTTCGCCATAGCGGGATAGGGACTTCGCCATTCGTTGAGGTGTCGGGCAATCTGATTTAAGTTGTTACCGATCCTGCCGTATTCAGCGGTCAGTTTACCAATGGCTGCGAGCAGATCGTCGCTGACCAGAGTTGCCAAGATGGTCGGTTTGATGGTTGCGCCAGAAATCGCTTCACGGATAAACTCCGATTGATTCATGTCGTAAATCTCCAAGCGACGGAGAAGGTCGGCGTGTTCTTCATCGTCCAGACGGGTTTTTACGATGTGTGTACGTTTCGGTGTGTTGTAAGTTTTGGTCATTCGGTTCCTCCTTCATTTGTGAAAATGGTGATCGGCGGATGCCGTTGCTTCTGCCAAAGCAGAACAGATGCAGGGTTTGGGGAAGGCACTCCCCAACAAGATTCCATGAAGGGCAAAATGAGCGATAGGCGAAATTTGGACCCATGGTAGAATCTTGCTCTACGCTACCCGGCCTTTTCGTTTTCACTGATTTTTCAAGTTCACGCATTTGGCGCTGAATCGTGTTTTGGAAAAATGACAAAACAAAAAGAGCCGATTACACAAAGCATCAGAAATCGGCGGGAGCATCGCTCTCGCTTCAAAGTGATGTTCTATGTAATCGGCTCTGAAAAATCAAAGTCGGGTTCTGCTTCGTACAGCTCCTGCCAACAGAACCAAAGGCTTAGTGGAGCAGTTCGGCACTTCCGGTGTACCGATACCGTGTCGGATGAACCGACTAATTGTGTCTCAATATGGTCGAACATTTATATTCAGTTGTTATGTATGGGTGGATATATTTTCGACGGCATTATTATACAAGAATGGACTACTTCCTGTCAATGTTGCAAATGTAAATTATATAAGAACAGAAAAATGGAAAATTGGTTTCAATAAGTTGGATAGGAGTTGTTTTGTAATCACAGTATCAGCTGAGCAGTTACTCACTGCTCAGCTGATTGTTATTGAATAATTCCTCTTGCCTTCAAGATTTCAAAGTTTATTGCATCTTCTATGTCGTTCCTTAACATACGCATATTGGGATAGGCACCTTCTTTAATAACCCTTTCAAACAACGATAACACTGAATTGTTTTCGATAAGTGCTTTATCCTCAGCATCTACCTGTGCCATTAACCCTGCATAACATTTTCTCGCAATTTTCAATTTATCATCTACGCTAATCGGATTAAAAATAACAACTTTAGAAAATCTCGAATAGATTGGCGTCCCCAGATATTTTTCCGCTTCTTCTTCAGTCCTGTAATTCGTAGTGCAAATAATAATGCACTTGGAAACATCCACAGAATAGTTTGCATCGACAAACGTACCTTCATCGAACATTTGGTAAAACGCATTGTAGAACGAAGGAGATACCTTATCAAATTCGTCCAGCAGAATAACATTAGAATTGCGTCTAATCAATTCACGAGCCAAGCTATCCTCACCATGGTCGGCACCAAAAATGTACTGATAAGCACTGTTAGTCTGCTGCATCGAAAACTGGATCCTAACCATATCCGTGCCTAAACAGGAACTAATATATTTTGCTGTCTCCGTTTTCCCGATACCAGAATCACCCAAAAACAGAAGCGTAACTGGCCTTTTACGTTCGCTATTTCGCAAAGCATAAATTGAAGCCAAAGATTGCTTCATTACATGGGGTTGTCCTATTACAGCCTCGTTAAACCCTTCAGACATCTTGCGCATGTCCTCTACGCTGATTCCAGGATATAGAGTCCTATGCTCTGTGATTATGTCTTTATCGTAGTTCTTTACAATATCCTCATAAATTTTTATCGGAGGGTTGCAAAGCCATAGATTTTTAACATTGACTTTTAGGTTGCGCAGAACATTGTTAGAAAAGCCAAGAAGCGCCCACTCTCTCACGCCGCCATAATCGTCCGTGTGAACCAGAAGATTCTCTACTTCCATAGGAGGATCTTTTTGCCCGCCTACACCTTCGATCTTTAGGTCAGTTTTATTGATATGATTGACAACGTCCACTAAGAAGTGCACATCTTCCAGTTTTTCGGTTGCTTCTTCAAAATCTTTGTCCGCTCCCCAATATATCTCTATTCTATCCATTAGCCCTCCAAGACCCCAGCTAACACAACATCGTATACATCAATTTCGGTAGCTACAGAACCGCCTTCAGATGCAGAAGCATAGTCTACACGTTTAGATGCTTTTGTGGTTCCAAACTCAAACTCCTTTTGTACTTGCAAATCAGACTTCTCAATTTGTCCCACATGAATCGCATAGTATGTAAGTCGCATCTTAGGCAAATCAGACATTGTATAGCTGTTTCTGAAAGCGCTACGATTAAATCTCAAAATGACATCCTTACCATCAACGGTAGCCACAAATTCATAATAGCCACGCCCTTTTTCAATGGCTTCCTCTATTTTGGTTATGTCAATTTTCATCGCATCGCCATCACTGGTTTTGAACGGTAGCTCACCATCGATCATACTTAGAAAAGGAGCTATCAGCATAATATATGAAAAAGAATTTACTTCCGGTCTGACAATCACTTTAGGGAATACTTTAATTCCGCCACAACGCTTATTCTTTGGTCTGCGCTGGTCTGCATCGAGTAGGGCAATAAAATCTGCAAGCAGAGTGTTTTCAAGAATGTTTTTAGCGATCCTATCAGACTTTCTTGAAAGATTTGTATTTACACTCGCTTCTGCATTGATTGTCGCACCACTTAGAAAAGTGAATATCTTGGATAAAGCATTCTTTTCGGTTCCTACGCCGCCCTCTATGCCCGCAGTTCCCTCAATTCCAGAGTTGACTTCAGTGATAAACTCTGTCGTCTTCTTGAGTTCGCCACCTGCAATGATCTGCATGAAATCTGCAACAAACGCTTCGTCAAAATATACTATTTTCAAAAAGTTTGTATTGTCCATAATTCTTTCTCCTTGCGATTTTCTTAACTGCTGCAAATATCATGTGTACTTTCACTTGAATGGAGAGCAAACTTCAAATCAAAGCTCAATTCTGCTAACACCCATTCTTTTTTCGATCATCTGAATATAATCCTCGTTCATATCACAGACAATGCTTTTCATTCCATGCTTCTTGGCGCAAGCAGCAGTTGTTCCTGAGCCTGCCATGGGATCAAATACAATATCTCCTTTTTGGTTGGCCATCAAAAGAAGTTTGTCAAATACAATTTCGGGCTTTTGAGAAGGATGGCCGGTTCTTTCCTTTTTGCCAACAAACCCAATAATTAGAGGAGCTTCGATTACGCTCGGCGGCCCAGGTACGAAACGCATTTTTCCAGATTCAAATTTTTCTTTCTGCTCATCGCTCAAGAAATGTTCAGGATGTAATTTATGTCCCTTACGCATGAACTGCAAGCAAGCATTTTGACTCGATCTCCATCCTCTGATAACTGATGGGCAATTTTTGTAATAACATGTCAACCATGCAGCCATATAAAATCCGCTTGGTGCATATCTAACATACGGACCAATAATTTCAGGGAAACCCCATAAATACATCAAATCGCTTATTTCACCAGTTTGGTTTAGTAATCTTGTGATAAAGTCATCATATTCGCTTGTAGGCAACTCGCCACCAAACCCTTTGTTGTACCAAGGGTCAAGCATAGCACAGTTAACGTAGATATTTGCTTCTTTTAATATTGCAATAGATTCAAACACATCCATTGGAGGGAGAATGGCAACCCCATCAACCTCAAGTGCGTGTTTGATTTTTTCTGATATTGTCATGAATGATCTCCTGTTACTATATATTTGCCCCTTGATTTATGGCAGCCAGCCATAGGCATGGGACATCTCGTTGCCTAAACTGTTAGAATAGAGAGGTAATGGTCTGACCTTCATCTCCAAGGGCTTTTACGTCCGCATGAAAGTCAGTCAGCCATCCTCCTATTCGCAGTGTTCGATTTGTGCAGGTAGAGCCATTGCGTTCGTGTCATCAAACAGATAGAACCGGCAACAGGAAAGATGGCCTTTGTCCATTACAAGTTCAGTACAGGAGTGATTCTATGAACGCAGTAGGTATTGATGTTTCCAGCAGGAAAAGCACAGTTGCGGTGCTTCGTCCTCTGGGGGAAGTTGTTTGCTTGCCTTTTGATGTGACTCACGATATAGCAGGGCTTGCTTCACTGGTCGAGAAGTTGAAGGCTCTTGACGGTGAAACCCGCGTCGTGATGGAACACACAGGGCGTTACTATGAAGCGGTTGAAAAAGCGCTGCACGAAGCAGGGTTCTTTGTCTGCGCTGTTAATCCGCTTCTCATCAAGGAGTACGGTGCTAATTCTCTGCGCCGCGTAAAAACTGATAAGGCTGATGCCGTAAAAATTGCTCGTTACGCGCTTGATAATTGGGCTGATTTGCGCGATTTCACCCCCATGGATGCAATTCGCTACGATCTCAAAACCCTCAACCGCCAGTTTCAGCTTGCCTCTAAGCAGCGGACGGCCTCTGCTAATAATCTGATTGCACTTCTGGAGCAATCCTTTCCCGGCATCCGAAAGTGCTTTGACAGCCCGGTGCGCAGTGATGGAACGCAGAAATGGGTTGACTTTGCGCATTCTTTCTGGCATGTAGACTGTGTGCGCAAGCAGCCCTTCCCTGCCTTTTGTGAGCGTTACCGAAAATGGTGCAAGCTCCACGCCTATCTCTTTAAGCTGAGCAACGCTGAAGAAGTATATGCCCTTGCGAAACGCGCTGTTGTCCTGACCCCAAAGTCAAAGGTCGTGAAAGTGCTTGTGCAGGAAGCTGCAAATCAGCTCATCAGTATTTCGCGCTCAGTGGAAGTCTATCGCGCGGAAATGGATCGGCTTGCTGCTATGCTGCCTGAATACCCCGTTGTCATGGCGATGTACGGCGTTGGAAAGTCCTACGGGCCGCAGCTTATGGCGGAAATCGGCGGGCAAAAGAGATTAAATACGATATGGATGCCCGCGACCTTTTGAAGAAAGGTGTGGATGAGTTGGCTAATGCTGTTAAGGTAACATTAGGCCCGAAAGGTCGTAACGTAATTATCGAGAAGAAATTCGGAGCTCCTCACATCACGAAAGATGGTGTAACGGTTGCTAAAGAAGTTGAGTTGACTTGCCCGTTCGAGAACATGGGTGCTCAATTAGTTAAGGAAGTGGCTTCCAAGACAAACGATAACGCCGGTGACGGTACGACTACAGCTACGGTTTTGGCTCAGTCTATCATTGGTGTCGGTTTAAAGAACGTTACTGCCGGAGCGAACCCGATGGATTTGAAACGTGGTATCGACAAGGCTGTCGCTAAGGTTGTAGAGAGCATCGCTAACCAAGCTGAGGCTGTAGGTGATAAGTTCGAGAAGATCGAGCATGTAGCGAAGATCTCCGCAAATGGTGACGAGGCTATCGGTAAGTTGATCGCGGAGGCTATGCAACGTGTGAAGACTGAAGGTGTTATCACGGTTGAGGAAGCTAAAGGTACTGAAACTACAGTTGACGTAGTTGAGGGTATGCAGTTCGACCGCGGTTATATCTCTCCGTACTTCGTAACGGATACAGAGAAGATGGAGTGCCAGATGGAGAATCCGTATATCTTGATTTATGACAAGAAGATCTCCGTATTAAAAGACCTTCTTCCTATCCTTGAGCCGACCGTACAGAGCGGACGTCCTCTTTTGATCATCGCTGAGGATATCGACAGCGAGGCTTTGGCTACATTGGTAGTGAATCGTCTGCGTGGTTCCTTGAAGATCTGCGCTGTTAAGGCTCCGGGCTTCGGCGACCGTCGTAAGGCTATGTTGGAAGATATTGCCGTATTGA
>OHAJ01002727.1_pt1 | contig 11749 bp, 8 predicted proteins | sample 1577101 | NCBI WGS metagenome assembly OHAJ01 (sample SAMEA3541531, study PRJEB24748) | human gut metagenome | biome: human gut; feature: human-associated habitat; material: faeces | place: China | collected 2012
GCGCCATGGACGGCGCGTTTCCACGGTTTCGTCAGGCATCGCTAACCTAAATCCCCTATGTAGTCGATAGCGTGATGGTCAATTCACCTGCAGCCATGGCCGGTATCCAGCCGGGCGACAGTATCATTGCTCTCGATGGAAAGCCGGTTTCTTATACAGACTTCCTGGCAGCTATGGCTGAAAGAAGACAAAATGCGAAAGCGTTACAAAATGACAGTATCAATCCGCACCAGATCTCATTGACTTATGTGCGTGACGGAAAGACCGATGTATTGACTTTGACTACGGATTCAGCTTTCAAAATAGGAGTAGCGGTCAATCCATATACGGATCGACTTCTTCCTGTAATCAGGAAAGAGTATGGTTTCTTTGAATCCTTCCCGGCCGGTGTAGCATTAGGAGTGAAGACTTTGAAAGGCTATGTAGGCAACATGAAATATCTTTTCTCAAAAGAGGGAGCTAAACAATTGGGCGGTTTCGGAACCATCGGAAGCATCTTCCCTGCAACCTGGAATTGGCATCAGTTCTGGTATATGACGGCATTCTTGTCTATCATTCTTGCTTTTATGAATATTCTGCCTATTCCTGCGTTGGACGGCGGACACGTCTTGTTCCTGTTCTATGAAATCATTGCCCGTCGCAAACCGAGTGATAAATTTATGGAATACGCACAAATGGCGGGTATGATTTTGTTATTCGGCCTTTTGATTTGGGCTAACTTCAATGATATATTGAGATTCTTCTTCTGATAGGAGAGTTCTCGGAAAAGTATTTTTTACCATAGGCTACTCAGGTTTTCAAGGGGGGGATCTATTCGGATAACTCCTGTTCAATAACTAAATCTGAGTAGCCTGTGGTGTTTTTAGGGTATGTCGCTTTATATTTTCAGCATCTTTTTTTCTCTTTCCAGATCCGATTCATTGAGTTGTGGTGAAGGTACGGTGCATGTTTTTATATAGTCACCTTTTTGGCAGGTATAGTTGTAATATACTTCGAGTTCGGGAGTCAGTTCGGCCCGTGGTACAATTTTTCCTTCCATTTTCAAGAAGTCATTAATGGCGGTACTGTCTGATTGTTTCATCATTACAATCCGGCGGGCGATTGGGTTATGATTGTAATCCAGGCATAAATACAGTCCTTTCAGCATATTGGGATATTCGTAATGCGGGAGTTGCAGATAGATGGTTACCATGGCGAATTGCGGCAGATCGCGTTCATTAAATATCAGATAGGAGTTTTGATGATTATTGATAATACCGCTGCCCCAATGTATTGATTTGTATGCGTTGATCATACCTACTTTTACATAGCCGTTATTGTCTGAGGCACAGATAATATACGGCTCTATTTTCAGACTGTCTGTAGAGGATGACAAGCTGTAGCTCAAGTAAATGCCACTGTAATTGAATACTTCCTGTACAGATTCTTTCATCTGTTCTTCCAATAGTTTCAGCAATGGGTTTCCGGAAGCGTCTTCCCGATGTTCCGGTTCCATTTCCATGAGAAGCAACTTTGTGGAGTTTAAATTACCGAGCAGGCGTTTTTTGGATACGTTGTTTACAAGTGCCAACGCTTCGTCCAGTGCCTCTTCGGAAGTATGTGTGTGTAGCAATTCCATATATGTGGGAAGTATGCCGCGAAAAAGGAACAGAGCAAGCAAACACAGCCACGGGAAAAGTCAAAGGAATTGGAGGTGTAAACCGTGCAGAAATTTGAAAATATGGATGTGATCGCTGCGCTGGAAGCTATTATGCACCAGAATACGGCATACTACCAGAGCGATTTTGCCTTTGACATCAAGATGCTGCAGAAAGCTGCCCACAGCGACCAGCCGGAAGATAAACTGCTGTTGTGGCTGTCCCGGCCCTCTGGGACATTCTGCTTTCGAGAACGGGACGTGCTGCTCAAAGATACCCAAGCCTACAACACATGGAAATTCTGCGGCGAACAGACCCATGACAGGATCCTTGCCTATGCGGTGGAGTTGACCGGTGCGGCCAACGGAACCGTGCAAGGCAATCTGTATGAACTGGACTATCAGCAGCACTTCCAGCATATCCGGGATGCAGCCCTGCCCGTGGGCGCCAATCGCCTGATTTACGAAAGCGGGATGCGGGAGATTGGCCCGAAAGAGCATTTCGACAGCCGCCCGGATAAATATTTCGGGGCGTTCGTGCGGCATGAAATGCAGACCCGTGACCCGGAACTTCTGCAAACGGCCATCCGGCAGCCACTTGTCCGGCCATGACGGCTTGCACCGCGGGTATGACGGACGAAACGTCCTGTTTGATCAAGTAGCCTTTCGTGCCTATTTCCAACGCTTTGGCGATGTATGACTCGTCGGCGAATGTGGTGAGGATAAGGATTCGCGCGTTCGGATGCGCGTCAAGAATCGCCTCCGACGCTTGCAATCCATCCATTCCCGGCATCTGCACGTCGACCAGCAACACATCGGGGGCATCCATCTCATATTGGGTCACCGCATCCGTGCCGGTGTTGGCGGTCCATGCCACATCGGCGGTGCCGGTGGCTTCGAGAATCGTGGATAATGACGAGCAGACGATTGGATCATCGTCTGCGATCGCGACATGCATTAATGCGCTCCTTTCTCCGGTTGCGTCATTTCCGAGCCACTCGCCGGCTTGGGGATGGATACGAACACGCGCCAACCCTCGTGATACGGCCCGCAAATCGCGGAGCCTCCCAACGCACGAGCCCGTTCCTCAATGTCCGAAATGCCGATGCCTGTGGAATCGTCCGGTCGAATGAACTGCATGGCGACGGCTTCAGCAGACGATCTTCTCACGGTTCCATCATCCTGCACGCACAGCTGCCACAATGCGGGGAAATCGCGCAGGGTGATTGAAACGTTCCTTGCCTGACTGTGTTTGACCGTATTGTTCAACGCCTCGCGAATCGCAGTGGCGAAGCAGCGGGACACGGCCGCCGGCGCTGAATCGATGCCGTTGACCAGCCTCACCCGCAAGGGGCCGGCGCCGTCCATGCTGTGCGCGGCCGTCTCAATCTGCGAAGCGAAATCCGTACCTTCGTCTTTCAAATCATGCACGGCTTTGCGCACCAAAGTCATAGCCTCGCTCACCGTGTCATGAATTTCACAGAAACGTTGGGCCGATTGTTCCTGTCCGGCAACCTGGGCCACCACGTGCGCCGCCTCGGTCTGCATGATGGCTCGGGTCAGCATGTGGCCGACATTGTCATGGATCTCACGTGCGATGCGCGTGCGTTCGGCAAGCGTCGCCGTGCGTACGGCCAACGCACGATCCTCGTCGTTTTCGGCGATCTGCGAGCGCAGGCGGCGAATCTGGTCGCGGCGGGAATCCTGCAATCGCCGCACTTCGCGGGCGAGGTTCGCGCAGCGCGTGCAAAGCAGACCGGCAGCGAATCCCAGAACCGTTTGGAGCACCATCAATATGATGATGGACAAGTCGGATGGAACGTGCGAGCCAATCGAACGGAAAATCACTATCGTCATGGGAAGAAGCCACAGCCATCGCGGCACCAACGCTTGCAAGAAGCGGCTGCCATCGACACCAGCGGACGATGATGCCGCGTTGAATGCTGCGATGGGAAGCATCAGATACCACGCCGGCACCAGGCATGCGCCGCAGTCAAGCATGACAATCAACGCCATCGCAAGCCACGAACCCGACGCGTATTCCCCCACCGCGGCACAACACACCGCCACAAGCGCGCCGCACATCAGGTCGAGGCCGACGTCTCCGGATGCGTATACGCCCATGATCATGCCCGTGGCCAGGAACACGGCTTGGAACAGCAACCGTTTCATGCCGCCTCCCGTCCGCCGATTCGTGTCTGATTGGTTCGCTTGCTTCCAGAGTAATGCACATGGCGCATGGCACAGCCGGCGGCATCAACGAAGGTGACATTTGTCATGTTCGAAAGTGACATCATTCCGGCAATTGTGACTACGCGCACCATGTCGGGGGCATCCGGCGGCACGACAATGGAATCAGAGGCATGGAGCACGAGAAAGGAGCTCGTCATGGGTGGACGCATGAATGACGCTGCCGATGCGGTCAGCGCGGTCAAGGTCTCGAAACTGGTGAAACGTTACGGAGACATGCTGGCGCTCGACTATTTCGATCTCGACGTGCATCAGGGGGAAATCTTCGGCCTGCTGGGGCCTAACGGCTCAGGCAAGACCACGGCGATCAACTGCATACTTGCGTTGCTCACGTTCGATGAGGGCACTGTGCGCGTGTTCGGCGAGCCGATCAGCCCTACCAGCTATGCGTTGAAGCGGCGTATCGGCATTGTGCCGCAGAACGTGGCCGTGTTCAACGAATTGACCGTTGAGGAGAACATCGATTATTTCTGCTCGCTGTATGTTTCCGACAAGGCAAAACGTCGCATGCTCGTGGACGAGGCGTTGGATTTCGTAGGATTGCGCGATTACCGTACCTATCGTCCGGCGAAACTGTCCGGCGGTCTGCTGCGTCGTCTTAATATCGCCTGCGGCATCGCCCACAAGCCGGATCTGATCTTTTTCGACGAGCCGACCGTGGCCGTCGATCCACAAAGCCGCAATGCGATTCTCGAAGGTATCCAACGACTTAACCGCGAAGGCGCGACGGTGATCTACACCAGCCATTACATGGAGGAGGTCGAGCAGATCTGCGACCGCATCCTCATCATGGATCATGGCCGGCATCTGGCTCTTGGCACTGCGGAGGAACTTAAGGCGATGATCAGCACCGGCGAACGCATCAGCATCGAAACCGATGATCTGGGAGGGCGCTCAGATTCGGCCGATACGACGCTTGCGCGATTGCGCGCATTGCCGTTCGTGACCAACGCCGACTATGACGGCCATGAGCTGACGGTGAACTGCCGCCAGGGCGATCACAATCTCATCGACGTACTGCAGCTGTTGGAGCACGAGGGCACGAATATCGGGCATCTCTCCAGTCGCCAGCCGACGCTCAATGATGTGTTCCTGGAACTGACCGGCACCGCGTTACGCGACTGACTTGGCTTGCAAGGCTTGTGGCAAATCGAAAGGCATGTGACATCATGTGGCAGACGTTACTGATCAATCTCAAACTGCATTTGCGGGAGAAAACGCAACTGTTCTGGCTGTTCGCCTTCCCCATCATCCTGGCCACCATGTTCAACGGCATGTTCGGCAACATCGCGGAAAGTTTCGAATTGCACACACTTGACGTGGCCGTGGTCGAGGACAACGCGTGGAAGACGTCCTATGGGGCGCAGACGCTGATCGAAGGCATTTCATCCGAATCGTCTGCATTATCGGACAATCACGTGAAAGTGAGTGCCGATGGCAAGAATGGAACGGGACTCATCAACACGACCAAGGTGGAATCGATTGCGCAGGCGGAACAGCTGCTGGCCGACGGCACCGCGCAAGGCATGCTGCGAATCGATGACGGCAGATTGCGATTCTCCGTCTCACAGTCGACGCAATCGTCCGCGTCCGATGTGATGGCGTCGAGCAGCGGCTTGGATATTTCGCTGACGGTGCTGGGCAACATCGTGGACCTGTACAACCGCAACACCGATGTGGTGGTGGACATTGCGAAGCACAACCCCGAAGCTCTGATGAATGGCAAGGTGACCGGCAGCATCGGTTCGGCGAATGGCTATACAAAGGAAATCCAGCTGACGAATTTTAAACCGAGCGGTACGGCACGATATTACTATGCACTGCTGGGATTGGCCGCGTTGATGGCCATGAGCTTCGCCATCAACGTAGTGACGATGACGCAGGCGAATCTTTCGGCTTTGGGTGTCCGCCGTTCCGTTTCGCCGCTTCCGAAATCGCAGCAACTGCTGGCTGGATTCCTGTCCAGTTGGCTGTGTTCGTTCCTGAGTCTGACCGTGGCCATGCTGTATATCCGGTTCGTCTGTCATATTTCGTTGGGCGGACGTGAATGGGCTGGTGTGGGAGCATGTCTCATGGCTTCGTTCGCGGCGAGCGCATTCGGCACGTTGCTTGGCGCGCTGCCGAAGATTCCAACCGGCGCCAAGCAGGGGCTGTGCACGGCGATCGCCTGCACGTTGTCATTGTTCTCCGGACTGTACGGTTCGTTCGCCATGCAGTTGAGCGACTTGATCGCCCAGCGCACACCGGTGCTGAGTCTGCTCAATCCGGCGCAGCAGATCACGAACCTGTTCTACGACATCCTCTATTACGACAATTTCAAACCGTTCTTCACCACCGCCGGCATCCTTGCCGCGATGAGCCTGGTCTGCCTTGCTGCGGCGACCGTTCTGTTGAGGAGGCAACGCTATGAATACCTGTAAGACGGCGCTGAGAATTCTCAAATCACGCAAGATGTACCTGGTCATCTATTTGGGGTTCATCGGCATCATGATGTTCGCCATCAGCTGGCAGATCATGCGTGGCTCGATGACGGGTGGCGATGAGGTGTTCCATCCCGATACGGCACGTGTGGCGGTGGTCGACCGCGATGGCGATGCCGATGGTATTTCATCCGCGCTGCGTTCCTATCTTGCGTTGGATGGCGAGATGGTGGACCTTGCCGACGATTCCGAAGCGTTGCAGCAAGCCGTCGCTTCGAACTATGTTGATTTGATCGCAATTGTGCCGCACGGCTTCGCTTCGGATTATCAGAAATATCTGGATGGTTCGTCAAATGACCAACCGACTGTCGAAACCGTTGTCAGCTACACTTCCGGAGCAGGCTCCCTTTCGCAGCTGGAAGTCAACGAATTCCTGTCATTGACACGCACCGCGTACTTGGGTCAAGCCGGGAAGCAACAGTCGATGGAAACGGCCATGCGGACGGCGTTGGATACCGCGAAAGCAGATGCCAAGACGTCGAAAATAGCGGTGGTGCAATCGCCATCCGCAGATACTGATAATACCAAGCCGGCGGCATCCGCATTCGCCGGCACCATCAAAACGGGACTCTATCCGTTGCTGCTGGTCATGCCGATCTGCACGTTCCTGGTGATTGGCACCTTCAATGACAGTGAGATTCGTCGCCGCCTGTATTCGTCGCCGACGCGTCTGGTGTCGTTGCAGATGCAGGAGATGCTCACCTGCGCCACCTTCGGCTTGGTGGTGTGCGTGGGTTACACGGCGGCGACATTGGTCTTGATGATGGCCGCAGGAGTGCCGTTCGACGGGATTACATCCACGAATGTGGCTTTGACGTTCGTGTCGCTGCTGGCGTACACGTTGATGGCAATCGCCTGCGGTTTCCTTCTGGGGTCGGTTGGTTTCTCGGAAATGGCGGTCAATGCGTTCGCCAACGTATTCGGTCTGCTGTGCATGTTCACGTCGGGTATGGCATTCCCCATCGATATGATGCCCGAACCGATGATCATGATCGGCAAGCTGCTGCCGGGATGGTGGCTGTGCGTGTCCATCGACAACGTGTTCGGGCTTGGCACGGCGGCCGCAACCGGCGTGGATTATGGTTCTTGGGCATCGTCAGTCGGCTTGGTGGCATTGTTTGCAGTGGCGTTCATCTGCCTTGGTCTGGCATTGGGGCGTATCCGTCGCACACGCCCGTCCTTGGCCTCCCCCACCACCACGCAGTTGGCCAAGTAAATCCCCAAGTGTTCCGTTCCATCGGCCGAGTCCCGATGGAACGGAACATCCGCCTTTGCCGTAGGCTCTCAATCAAATCGGATGGAACCGGACGAAATCGGACTAGGCTGAAAGCATGATCGACCACATTACACTTCATGTTTCGAACGCGGAACGCAGCATCGCATTCTATACGAAAGCTCTGTCTCCGCTCGGATACATTCCCAAAGCCCATCACGAACCGACCATCGGTTTCGGCGTGGATGACGGCACGCCCCGTTCGGATTTCTACATCTCCCCGATGGACGATCCGGCGCAACAGCCGATTCCCACGCATATCGCCTTCCGCGCAACGAACGAACAAGCGGTATGCAGAAGAGCCGCTGGCGAAACTCCAGGGCAGCGCATTCTGGGGCTTTATCTGCGGCACAGGGCTGCTGCTCCTGCCGCTGGCGTGGGGCATGGGCATTGTCCGTCCGAAGTTTTATCTGGAATCCGCAAAACGCCTGGTGGTTCTGGTGGCGGCATTCTACTGCGTCCTGTTCTATTCGGCATTTCTGCGGTTCGACGTGGAATACTACTATTATTACGGACGGTATCTGGTGCCGTTTCTTCCCATCGCTGTGGTGTTCGGCGCAATGACCATCGACCGGCTGCGTGCCAGGGTGACGCTGCCGGTCATGGCAGCAGGGCTGCTGTTCGTGTCGCCCTATGACCGCTTTTTGATGAACCACGTGGACGACACCCGTCTGCAGTGGTCGGTGCCGTGGGACGGCAGTTCTATGTCCGGGCGGCTGGAATGTCACGTTGACGGCGCCGACATCACCCTCACCCGTACCACCCGGCGACAGACTGCGCCTATGGCGGATTTTCAAGCCGTCTACACCGGCACCGCCTCCTCAGTGGAGGGGTTGACCGGAGCGAACTGCGGAGAGACCCTCTTGGGCGTCAGCCGGGAGGTTTTTGAGCGCAGCGCCTTTATCCGCCAAAGTGGGCTGGCCATCACACAGGATGCCGGGCTGGAACGCCGCGTGGCTTCCCTCATCTCTTCCGGTGAGGAAGACACTTCTTATACAGAGGCTTACGACGCCCTGAAAAAACAGTTGAACCGCCGCCGTTTTAATAAGAGTGGCCAGCTCCCGGCCTTGGAGTCCGAGCTTGCGGAGGTCCAGCAGCAGTTGGCTGCCGCTGTTCAGCTTCAGCAGCAGCTCACAAACGCCCGGGAACGCACTCAGGCCTTGGAGTCCGATGTGCACGCCCTCTCCGATGAATTGGCCCAGCATGTCCAATGGGAATCCGCTCAAAAGCACCGCCAATTAGCAGCTTTGACCGCCGATGCCGACACCGCCGCCCAGCGAGTCCATAGCCTGACCCAGCAGTTGGAAGCAGATCGGGTCCCGGACATGGAGACCATCGGGCGGCTGCGGGGCGCCATCGTCAATCTGGAAACTGTCCGTAAGAACGTAGAGAAAGCCCGCACTGATCGAGACGAGGCTATGAAAGCCCTCCTCCGAGCCGAGAAAGCTGTCAGCGACAGCCCCTTTGCCGGTCAGACCGCCGAGGAAGCCCACCAGGAGGCCGCCGCACCGCCGAAGGCGTCCGTCAACGCCGCCCCCTCTCTGGCCGTATTTTTCCTGATGCTGGTCGTTGCCGCCGGGATCGCCATGTTCGCTTTCTCCCGGTACGGTGCGCATCTGACCGGCTGGCAGCAGGCTCTGCCCTGGGCCATCTTTGCCGTGATCGCTGCCGCTGGCGGACTCATTTCCCGCCAAATGCGGAAACACGCCGTAAAAGCCGCGCAAACCGCCGCCCTCATGAAGCGGTTCGGCACCACGGATACCAATGAGATCGCCGCCTTTGCGGATACCTACGCCACCGCCGTAGAGGTCCGGGACGCCGCGCGAGCGGACTTGAGCACCAAATCCGCCACCGCCGATGCTTACTACAACACCCTGACCACTAACGAACAGGCAATTTTGTTAGAGGTCCGTCGCTTCGCCCCCGCCGCCTTTGACATCCCCACCGCCGATCAGGTCCTGCGGCAGGCCGCCCAGCGCCGCAAGGCGCTGTCCGAGGCCCAGAGCGCCGCCAGAGAGGCTCAAGTCCGCCTGGATCTTCTGATCCAGCAAGGCATCCCGGACAGTGGTGATATGGAACTGTCTCCCCCGCTTCGCAGCCGTGAAACCGTCTCGGATTCGCTGGCACAGGCACAGGTCCAGTTGGCCACTGCCCGTTCCGCCACCGACCGCCTGGCCGGTCAGCTTCATGCCATGGGTGATCCTGATGAGCTGCGGGCCTCCGCCGAGTCGCTGCAAGCCCAAATCAGTCAGCTCCAGGAGGAATATGACGCCCTGCGTCTGGCCATGGATACCCTGACCGGTGTCAATTCCATCCTGCAAAACCGATTTTCCCCCCAACTCAGCCGCCGGACAGCGGAGATCTTCCACGAGCTGACAGAGGGGCGCTACACCGCCGCCGCCCTGGACCGGAGTTTTCACCTCACTGCCCGCCCCGCCGGGTGTCATCTTGATTTGTGGGGTAGGGACATTGATACCGGTCTATATCGTGTGTTGGCTGGTTATACCGGAAGCCCGCACAGCAGCCGAGAAGTTGAGTATGCGTGGCGAGGCCGTTACGGTAGAGAATATCGGAAAGACGGTGACGGACGGTTTTGAGAAGGTTGCCAATGGGGTGAATGATTATATGAGGTCGGACAAACCCCGTACTTTCTTGCAGAAGTTGGGAGATGCATTGGTGATGATTGTCGGCTGGTTCTTGAAAATCTGTCTGGTGATATTTGCCATTATCTGCAGTCCGGTACTGTTTGTATTTGGAGTGGTATTTGTGGCGTTGTTGTTTGCTGCGATAGCGGTGGCTGTTGGTGGTGGTGCAGCTCTCATTTCCCTTTTCCCGATGGCTGATGTGGTACTGCCTACTTCTCCGCTGTCTGCCATTGTGATGTACATTGCAGGTATCTTGTTGGTAGGAATTCCTTTGGTCAGCCTTGTGTGGGCCATCTTTAGCCAGATATTCAAGTGGCAGCCGATGAACTCCGGTTTGAAGTGGACGCTGGTTATCCTTTGGATTGTAAGTGCGGCTTGCTTCGGAATCTGTTTTGCAGTGCAAGGGGCTACTTTCCCGGAATTGGGTATATTTAACTTCTGAGAATAGTAATTTCTTTTTTAATTGATATCGTGTTTGTGGAAATCTGATTTCTATAAACACGATATTTTTTATTTGGTTGTAATTGGTTGTTATACAGTGAAATATTGCGTTTGGAAAAGGCGTTTTTTAAACGTTCGTTTAATGAACGCAAAGATAACGTGTATTTTTGAATCTCGCAAAATGTTTAATAAAAATATTCTATAAATTTCTTTTTAGTGAGTATAATACTTTGTCAGTAAGCCTGTTGCATTGTATTTCTCTAACTTCTTCCTTTTACTAATTTTTAAGTAATCTTCCCTCTTTAATTTTCTTAAATATTGACGTTCAAAAAACGAACGTTTAAAAAACACCTGTGTGCATATAACTCATTCGTTTATAGTATCTTATCTGTAAGATAAGTGTACCAGAACAAATTTGGAATAAAAGGAATACTAAAATCCGTTATATTTTATGGTATTCACTTGTAAATGATTGAATTTCAGTTTGATGCGAGAAATTCAAAGCCCCGGAAGAATATCCTTCTATAAGAAAAACAGGAGAATGGAGCAGGAGAAAGAGACCGAAATTTGGCATGCCATGCGTGCCACCAACCGCAGAGAGCTGGATGCTATCCGCCTGCTCGAAAAGGAGAAATTAGGCTGTTTCGTCCCTATGAGATACGAAACTGTTGTCAAGCGGGGAAAGAAAATCCGTGTTCAAGTTCCCGTTATACGCAATCTGGTCTTTGTCCATGCACGTCCTTCAGAGGTGAAGCGTGTCAAGTCTCTGGTCACCTATCTGCAATACATCAACGACCGTTGCACCGGCAGCAAAATCATTGTTCCCGACGAGCAAATGAAACGCTTCATTGCCGTTGCCGGCAGTTACAGCGACCATCTTCTCTACTTCAAGCCCGAGGAGGTGAATCTGAAGAAAGGCACCAAGGTGCGTATCACGGGCGGTGAATTCGAAGGGCAGGAGGGTATCTTCTTGAAAGTGAAAGGTGCACGCGACCGTCGTGTTGTCATCGAGGTGCAGGGTGTT
>OHAJ01002730.1_pt1 | contig 11732 bp, 9 predicted proteins | sample 1577101 | NCBI WGS metagenome assembly OHAJ01 (sample SAMEA3541531, study PRJEB24748) | human gut metagenome | biome: human gut; feature: human-associated habitat; material: faeces | place: China | collected 2012
CACAGAGCAAGAGATTAGGCGTTAAGATATTTGGTGGCGAAGCTTGCAAAGCAGGTAACATCATCGTTCGTCAAAGAGGTACTGAATTCCACCCGGGTAATAACATCGGTATGGGAAAAGACCACACTCTTTTCGCTTTAGTAGACGGAACTGTACAATTCAAAGTGGGCAAGGAAGACAGACGTTCAGTTTCTGTTATCCCTGCAGAAAATGCAGAAGCATAAGTTTCCGAACAAGAAATAAGGAAAAGGGATGCAATCCGAATAGGTTGCATCCCTTTCTTTTATGTCAAAAGCAACACTTTATTTGTTTTTTCCATATCTTTGCACTCACAAAACCGAATAACATAAAAACAAGTATAAGATATGCTTACCATCAAACAAATTACAGAAAACACCGACGCGGTTCTCCGCGGACTGGAAAAGAAGCACTTCAAGAATGCAAAAGAAACCATTGCACAAGTGCTGGACTTCAATGACAAAAGAAAAGCCAATCAAACCATCCTAGATAAAAACCTGGCAGAAGCCAACTCACTCTCCAAATCCATCGGACAACTGATGAAGGAGGGCAAGAAAGAAGAAGCAGAAGCCGCCAAAAGCCGCGTGGCCGAGCTGAAAGAAGTCAACAAGGACTTGCAAGCCAATACGGACCAGGCTGCCAACGATTTGCAGACTTTGCTTTATACCATCCCCAACGTTCCCTACGACAGCGTGCCTGAAGGCGTAGGTGCCGACGACAATGTAGTAGAGAAAATAGGTGGTATGGAAACCGAGCTGCCCAAAGACGCCCTGCCCCACTGGGAACTGGCCAAGAAATATGACTTGATAGACTTTGACCTGGGTGTCAAGATTACCGGTGCCGGCTTCCCCGTATACAAAGGCAAAGGCGCACAACTGCAACGCGCACTCATCAACTTCTTCCTGGACGAAGCACGCAAATCCGGCTATACGGAAATAATGCCGCCCACAGTGGTGAACGCCGCTTCCGGCTACGGCACGGGACAGCTGCCTGACAAGGAAGGGCAAATGTATCATTGCGAAGTGGACGACCTCTACTTGATTCCTACCGCCGAAGTCCCCGTAACCAACATCTACCGTGATGTGATTCTGGACGAAAAGCAGTTGCCCATCAAGAACTGTGCATACACACAATGTTTCCGCCGTGAAGCCGGTTCATACGGGAAAGACGTACGTGGCTTGAACCGCCTGCACGAATTCTCCAAAGTGGAACTGGTACGCATCGACAAACCGGAACACAGCAAACAATCCCACCAGGAGATGTTGGACCACGTGGAAGGTTTGCTTCAAAAGCTGGAACTCCCCTACCGCATCCTGCGCCTTTGCGGTGGCGATATGAGCTTCACGGCTGCCCTCTGTTTTGACTTTGAGGTGTATTCCGAAGCACAGAAACGCTGGCTGGAAGTAAGTTCCGTCTCTAATTTTGACACTTATCAAGCCAACCGTCTGAAATGCCGCTACCGTACGGCAGAAAAGAAAACAGAGCTTTGCCATACGCTGAACGGTTCCGCACTCGCTCTGCCACGCATTGTTGCCGCCTTGCTGGAAAACAACCAGACTCCAGAAGGAATCCGCATACCAAAGGCATTGGTTCCGTATACGGGATTTGAAATAATAGACTAAGGCCATAATAGTCACGTGCAGCAATACGCCTTTGACACTTTCTTTCGGGCACGAATTACATGAATTTCACAGTTGCGGTTAGCAAAAAACGTGAAATCCATGTAATTCGTGCCCGGAGTTTTATCATGACAAGCTTCTCCTGCGCAACTACAAAGTATTCTTCAAAATACGTGCAAACACCTCCTCGCGGAAATTACGTGCCACCGGAACAGTATGCCTCCCAACTATAATCCGATTGCCATCTATCATCTCAATCTTTTCCAAATTTATCAGATATGATTTATGGACTTGCTGAAATACTCCACCAGGAAGAGCCTCTATCATACGCTTCATGGTAGAACGTACAAGCAGCTTTGTGCTTTCCGTATAAATACAGACGTAATTTTCCAGCCCCTCCACCACCAGAATATCCTTAAACAACACCTTATGCATCTGACGGTCTGAACGGACAAATATAAAATTATTAGCTTCATCCGGCCATTTCTCCTGCTGCAAAAGACCATGTACTTTATTCACCGCTTTCAGGAACCGGTCAAACGAAATCGGTTTCAACAGATAGTCCGTAACATCAAGTTCATAACCTTTCAATGCATACTGCTCATAAGCGGAAGTGATAATCACATGAGGCGGATGGGCAAGAGATGCCAAGAGTTCAAGCCCCGAAAGATAAGGCATTTCAATATCCAGAAACAACAAGTCCGGCTGCTCAGTCTGCAAAAGAGTGTTCAACTGCATAGTATCTTCACATACACCCATTAAAGAAAGGAAATCCACCTTTTCCACATAGCGTTGCAATCCTTCACATGCAGTAGGCTCGTCATCGGTTATTACACATTTTACCTGTTTCATCCTATAATTCTATCACAAGTTTTACTCTAAACAAAGTATCTCCTCTATTTATGTCCAGCGTATGACGCTCCGGATATAGCAGCTCCAGCCTGCGCCTCAGATTTTCTATGCCGATTCCATGTTTTCCTTTCTGGTGCACTAATGGTTCCGGTATAGAATTTTCAATACTAAAACACAACTTGCCTTCTTTCAGACACATATCCATAGCTATAAAATAGTTCCCTCCCACATATTTGAAAGCATTCTCCACCAACGGTACAAACAACAATGGATAAATCTCAACCTGCGCCTCCATTTCATCGAAATGCACCTGCAACTGCAGCCGCTTCGTAGCACGAAGTTTACATAGGCTGATGTATTGTTTCAGATATTCCACTTCCACACGGACTTGCACTTTCTCCCCATCATTGTATAATTGGTAACGAAGCAAATCGGACAATTGCTCAAGAGTATGCCGCGGAGCCTCATTATTCTCATCTATCTGAAAATAAACCGTATTGAGTACATTAAAAAGAAAGTGTGGATGATATTGCGCTTTAAGGAATTTCAGTTCTGTCTGGAGCTGGTCATTTTTTATCTTCTCCAACTGCAGGCGTTGAGCTTCATTTTCCTTCTGTATCATCTGATTACGCAAGAATATATAAAAGAAGCCGCCAAGCAACATACTGACTATGGCCGGAACAGGCACATCGTATAAATCAAGACTTACCCCCATCAAAAAGCGGATGACCCACATCGTCAGAAGACACCAGACGGGAACCGTCAGGACAACTACCCCGTATTCCTGCCACCATACCAACTTCCGCTTCCGGCACAAACGAAGCCAATACTTCAATAGAAAAAAGATAGGATAAGACATGAAGAGTACCACAAGCATATCCTTCAGCATGAAATTCCACTCATTACTTTCCCAATAGTATTCATGTTTCGGAATATCATTCGCCACACGAATACACAGAAAAAGAATCACGGCAAATAATGCCGGCACCAGCCACTTGTTCCACAGTCTGCCCATAACAGTTACAAATTTACTCTTTTTGTTTCATCTATTTCTTTTTTCCTTCTGCTTTCTTTTGTCTCGCTGCCTTTTTGAAAACGCCAGGCGAAAGCAATACCCAGCACACGTTTGTTGTGCCGTTCGTCAACAAACGCCTGCACACCGGGAGATTGAATATCTACTTTTTGATAATTGGTGTTGAATACATCCTTGGCAAACAAGGTAACGGTGCATCTGTTACGGAACATCTTCTTTTGGATGCCGACATTCACTTCCAGCGCCGGATGTACTGTGGCTTGTCCGTAGGCCATTCGTCCATTATAATTTGCCGAAAGTTCGGCCGACCATACGGAAGTGAAAGCAAACTGGTTCATGCAGCCGAATATCGGGGTAAACATACGGTTTTTCATTTTCTGCCCTTGCTCCGTCCAACCATAATTATTATAAATACCGATAGCGGTCAGATTCACCTTCCAAAAAGAAACAGGTGAGAGGTTGGCGGCATGTACACGCATACCCGTCTGTACATAGGAAGACAGATTCTGGGGCATTACATAGATACGCCGCCCCTCCTGTTCGCGATAGCTCTTCATGATAGCATCATCTGTATGCGAGAAAAAGAGCACTGTCTGAAACCAGTCACGATACACATACCCCAACTCTATATTATCAGAGAAAGAAGGATGCAGCTTCGTATTTCCCCCTTCATGGGTATAGTCATCAAATATATAGGTAAAAGGATTCAAATCACCATAATTGGGGCGGGTAATACGCCTGCCATACGAAAGCTGAAACAGATGTTCCGAAGTCAAACCGTATTGCAAAGCAATAGTAGGAAACAATTGGAAGTAATTCGTTGTAAACGAAGAGTCTTTCTGTTGTGTATTTCCTCCAAAATCCCCGTGTACATGGGTATGTTCCAACCTTAGACCCGCTGAGATTTTCAAGCGGTCTTTCTCATAGCCGACTTGTAGATAAGAGGCATTGATATTCTCATCATATACGAATCGGGAACCAAGTGCCCCATCCGGCAGCCAGCCGGAAACCGACGGACGCATATAACCTGCCGTATTGTCTATCGTAACAAATGAGGTTTTGACTCCGGCCTGTAACTTCCAAACCTCACTCAATGGATAAACCGCATCTATCTGTCCGACATATAAGTCGGTATTTCCCTTCATATCCCCTTTCAATGTATCGGGCTTAAAACTATCCATCAACTGGTTTCCAACACGGTAGTAATGGAAATAATCAAAAGAAGCGCTGAGTTCTCCCCCTTCTCTTTTCAGCTTGTGCACCATACTGGTTCCGGCAGAAACATTATTCCGGTTTTGCTCCGCATGGCTGTAAGTATTTCCCGCAACTCCGGTTTCTCGGATTTCCGTAAACATGCCTGCATTTTCCCTTTGCCGGGAAAAGTTTCCACCCAATGAGACTCCCCAAACTGTCCGCTCATTGAGATAATAATCACATCCGGTACGAAAATAGTGCGAATAATTCCTACGCTTCCGGTAAGAGTCCTGCATCATCCTTCCTCCATCCCGTTCGAACGCACGGTCGATAAACAAGTCTATGACATCCTTCCCCTGATAATACGAATAGTTCAAATAAAGATTGAACTTATTCTCCCGGATATTCATGGAGGCACCTCCATAACCGCTACCCGTCCGTCCAAGACTGCCATTGCCGTTCAAGGCCAGATTCACACCGCGCAGTCTGATTTTTCTTGTACGGATATCAATCAACCCGGAGCTTCCCGCCGCATCGTGGCGTGCGGAAGGCTGGGTTATCAAGTCTATCTTATCAGCATTAGTTGCAGGAGTAGATTTCAACAGACTCATCAATTCATCTCCCGAAAGATAAGTAGGCTTGCCATCCATCAGAATCGTCGCACCGCTTTGTCCGTTCAGCAAGATATTACCATTGGAATCTATCACGACTCCCGGCAGGGAAGCAAGAACATCATAAAGACTTCCCGTACTTTGAGTGACTGACGCATCCATCCGGTAACTTGTTTTACCGGCAGATATTTCTACCAACGGGAGTTTAGCAGTTACCATAATTTCTTCCAAACGCTGGTCGGCAATCGTATCCTGCTGCGACCAAACCACCAAAGGCATACTCAATAAAATTGCCCCTAAAAAAACATTTCGATACATACTCTTCCTCATTTTTTATTTCAAAAGTAGGCAGGCTGTAGAAAGTGAACAAATTATAGTGACAAAGGAATGTTATCCAGTGACAACATGCAGTTTTACCCTATTCTTCTTTTGATATTACCAAATAACCCCTATCTTTGCAAAATCTATCAATCTGACAGTAATTGCGTAATTACACCAACAAAATTATTAGATAATGAATAAAATCATTAGCAAAGAACACTTTTCTGAAAAGGTCTTTAAGTTAGTCATTGAAGCACCATTGATTGCCAAATCACGTAAGGCAGGGCACTTTGTCATTGTACGTGTGGGCGAAAAAGGCGAACGTATGCCGCTTACCATTGCGGAAGCCGACCCGGTAAAGGGAACCATCACACTGGTGGTTCAGGAAGTCGGGCTCTCCTCTACCCGTCTTTGCGAACTGAACGAAGGCGATTACATTACGGATGTTGTCGGCCCGTTGGGACAAGCCACGCACATTGACAACTTCGGTACTGTGGTCTGTGCGGGAGGTGGTGTAGGCGTAGCTCCCATGCTCCCTATCGTGCAAGCGCTAAAAGCTGCCGGTAACCGCGTCATCACCGTGCTGGCTGGACGCACCAAGGAACTCATTATCCTTGAAAAGGAGATGCGCGAAAGCTCCGACGAAGTCATCATCATGACCGATGACGGCTCTTACGGACGCAAAGGACTGGTGACGGAAGGCGTGGAGGAAGTCATCAAGCGCGAGAAGGTAGACAAATGTTTCTGTATCGGCCCCGCCATCATGATGAAATTTGTTTGTTTGCTGACAAAGAAATACGAAATCCCCACGGATGTATCCCTGAATACGATTATGGTAGATGGTACCGGCATGTGTGGAGCTTGCCGAATCACCATCGGAGGAAAGACCAAATTCGTATGCGTGGATGGTCCTGAGTTTGATGGGCACCAAGTGGACTTCGACGAAATGCTGAAACGCATGGGTGCCTTCAAGAGCATCGAACGCGAAGAGATGCACAAACTGGAAGAACCTCAGACCTGCCAAGCCACCCATGAGAACGTGCAGGAAGCGGACGAGAAAAGCCGCAATGCCGCCTGGCGCCAAGAACTACGCAAGTCCATGAAAGCCAAAGAGCGTACCGCCATTCCACGTGTAGAGATGAACGAACTCGATGCGGAATATCGTTCGCACAGCCGCAAGGAGGAAGTCAATCAAGGCTTGACGGAAGAGCAGGCACTGACCGAAGCCAAGCGTTGCCTGGACTGTGCTAATCCGGGCTGCACGGAAGGCTGTCCCGTAGGTATCGACATCCCCCGCTTCATCAAGAACATTGAGCGCGGAGAATTCCTCGAAGCGGCCAAGACACTGAAAGAAACCAGTGCACTGCCTGCCGTCTGCGGTCGCGTCTGTCCGCAGGAAAAGCAGTGTGAATCCAAATGTATACACCTGAAGATGAACGAGAAGCCGGTAGCTATCGGTTATCTGGAACGCTTTGCCGCCGATTACGAACGGGAGAGCGGGCAAATCTCCGTACCGGAAATCAAGGAAAAGAACGGCATCAAAGTTGCCGTCATCGGTTCGGGTCCCGCCGGTCTGTCGTTTGCCGGAGATATGGCAAAGTATGGCTATGACGTTACCGTTTTCGAAGCACTGCATGAGATTGGCGGTGTATTGAAATACGGCATTCCGGAGTTCCGCCTGCCCAACAAAGTGGTGGATGTGGAGATTGACAACCTTGCCAAAATGGGAGTGGAATTCGTCAAGGACTGCATTATCGGTAAGACGCTCAGCGTGGAACAACTGGAAGAGGAAGGATTCAAGGGCATATTCGTAGCTTCCGGAGCAGGACTGCCCAACTTTATGAATATCCCCGGCGAGAACTCCATCAATATCCTCTCGTCCAATGAATACCTGACCCGTGTCAATCTGATGGATGCCGCCAGTGAAGACTCCGATACTCCGGTTCCTTTCGGCAAATGCGTAGCCGTGATAGGTGGTGGAAATACAGCTATGGACTCCGTACGTACCGCACGCCGTCTCGGTGCAGAGCGTGCCATGATTATCTACCGTCGTTCGGAAGAAGAAATGCCGGCACGTATCGAGGAGGTGAAACATGCCAAGGAAGAAGGTGTAGAATTCCTGACCCTCCACAACCCAATCGAATACATTGCCGACGAACAAGGAAAAGTAAAACAAGTGGTGCTTCAGAAAATGGAATTGGGTGAACCGGATGCCAGCGGACGCCGCAGTCCCGTACCCATCCCCGGAGCCACAGAAACCATCGACATCGACCTTGCCATCGTCAGCGTAGGTGTATCTCCCAACCCGATTGTCCCAAGCTCCATCAAGGGATTGGAATTAGGCCGGAAGGGAACGATTGCCGTCAATGATAACATGCAGTCGTCCATCCCGACCATCTTTGCCGGAGGCGACATTGTCCGCGGAGGTGCCACCGTAATCCTTGCCATGGGAGACGGACGAAAGGCAGCAGCAGCGATGAACGAGCAGCTAAAAAAATAAGAATCTGTCATGAAAGGTGGAGACATACGAACTCCACCTTTTTTATTCTACTACAACCTCTCCCTCTACTTGCCCCTTCTAGCATACAATTTAAATATTTCAAGAATATGAAACGTATTTATCTATCCCTCCTTCTCTGTTTGGCTTACCTATTGGCAAGCGCCCAAGAGCCCCTAAACGGGGATTCCCTTGCCTCAGACTTTCGGTATCTGGTAAAAGAACTGGCAGCAACCCATCCCGACCCTTACAGCGGCTTCGGAGGAAAAGTATTCTTCTACGAACAAGCTTTCCATCTGGAGAACGAGTTACGCCGGACTCCCGGTACGAAACAGACCTTTTTTGACAAGGTAAGCATTTTCCTATCCAATCTGCAAGACGGACATACCTACCTTTTACCTCCCACAGCCAATCAACAAGCAAATCAGCGTTACCTGGCACTGGAAGTACGCACCATCCCCGACGGCATTATACTTCAAGGAATCCCTGAAACGTACAAAGACTTGTTAGGTAGCCGTATCACAACCATCAACGGAGATTCTTTAGAAGAGGTACTGGCCCGCACTGCCGCTATCCAAGCCAGTGAAAACCTATATGACCGTTATGCCAATCTATGCAGGTCCATGCCTACGGAACATTTCTTGAGACAGCTTTTCCCTGAAATGAAAGACAACCTTCACCTCTCACTTCTTACTCCCGACGGCAAATCAAGAGGATTAACCCTTCCCTTATTGTCAAGGCAGGAAGTGCAAAACACACCCATGCAACACAATAACAGTTGGAAAGCTTATACAGACAAACAACTGGCCTATCAGTTCATAGACAACGACAAGCAAATAATGCTCATCAATATCAACAGTATCATGGCACGGGATAATTTTGAGTATATGCAAAAACAAGGGCTGAAAGATTTATACCGGCAAATAGGATTCTATTATCGGGATATCCTGAAACAAGATATGCCCGCCGATACCCTGCAAGCCATTCGGCAACTCCCGTCCCTTTCCGAAGTTTTCGCCCATATGCTGAAAGAGATGAAGAAGGAAGCCTCCTCCACCCTCATCATAGATTTGCGCAACAATAGCGGCGGCTGGACTCCAATTGTCCTACCCACACTTTACCAACTGTTCGGCGACCACTTCCTGCAAACGGATATGGATATAGAATTCTATCGTATCATCTCTCCCCTCTACATGCAAAAACTACAGACAAACTTACAGGATTTCAACCAAGCATACGGAACAGACTATGCCTACGGTGACTACACTTTTAGTACGGACGAAGCAGACACCACAAACATAGAACAGCGACGGACCGACTTCATCGAGAACTGCATGTCCAGTGTGCCGGAAGAACTGAGAAAGCAACAAGGAAAGGCGCTCTATACTCCGGAACACATTTACGTCATTACCAACGAACGTACCTTCAGTGCAGCTTTCCACTACACTTTCTATCTGTGGAAAATGGGTGCTACCCTTGTAGGAATACCCAGCGGACAAGCCCCCAATACCTACATGGAACAAACCTTATTCCGGCTACCCTATACCGGTATGCAAGGCTCTATCTCCAACTCCATACAAATATGCTTTCCGGGCAAAGACCGGTGTGCCCACACACTTTATCCAGACTTGATACCCACCTATCAAGATTACCAAAGATATAATTTTGATGTCCAAACTGAGATTCTGTATTTACTCGACAAGATTAAATCGGCTCCTCATTCTCATACGAACCCTGCGGAGAAGAATCAGAAGTAAAAACAAAGCCCCGTTTACAGATAAATTGCAAGCGGGGCTTTATTTCCATATTTCAATAAAGAGACTACTTCACCACCTTGTTCGTTGCCGGGTCGGGGAAAATCACCGTCGGCTTGAACGACTTGGCTTCTTCAAAGTCCATCAGCGCGTAGGACATGATAATAACGATGTCATCAGGTTGCACCTTACGGGCTGCCGCACCGTTCAGGCAAATTTTGCCAGAGCCACGCTCGCCCTTAATAATGTAGGTTTCAAAACGTTCACCGTTATTATTGTCGGCTATATACACCTTCTCGCCGGCAATCATGTTGGCGGCATCCATCAAATCTTCATCAATCGTAATGCTTCCCATATAGTTCAGGTTCGCTTCCGTGACGCGGGCACAATGGATTTTCGACTTCAACACTTCAATCATCATATCTTTATAAATTACGAATTACTAATTATAAATTACAAGGCAGCAGGCTCTTTGTACTTGATATTGTCAATCAGACGGACTTCCCCACAGAATACTGTGATGCAACCCACAGCATAAGAAGTTTCCTCCCAATCGGTAATCTTCTGTAAGGTATTGCCATCCACCAGCTCAAAGTATTCCAAACGCAATCCGGGGGCGGCTGCGATGGTGTCTTCCACAAACTTCTGTGTCTCAGCTACCGTATGTGAGGCTCCAAAGGTACGACTTTCAAATAAAGTCTGCGAAATTCTCAGTGCATTTTTGCGTTCTTCGGCAGATAAACGGGCATTGCGGCTGCTCAGAGCCAACCCGTCTTCCTCACGGACAATGGGACAGCCTACAATTTCCAAAGGATACTTCATCTGGCGGACCATCTCGCGAATAATTGCCAGCTGCTGGAAATCTTTCTCGCCGAAGTAGGCACGATCCGGCTGCACAGCATCAAACAGTTTGCTCACAATCTGGCAAACACCATTAAAATGTCCCGGACGGAATGCCCCTTCCATCACTGTGTCCAGCGGCGCATAGCTGAAACGGCGGGTATCCGGTTCCGGATACATCTCCTCCACCGAAGGAGCAAAGACAAATGCCGCTCCACACTCCTCCAGCATACCTTTCAAGAACTGTACCATAATGACCCTTTTTCCGCGGAAAACGCCCATCATTGCGTGCATTGGCATCAATCGTTTTTTCTACCGTTTGGTAACCAATGAATGAGAATACTAAAGTAGATTTTTGCGCAGGAACGTTCAATGAATACTTACCATCTAAATCGGTAATAGTACCCAAAGCAGCATTACCCTTTACAGTAACGTTTACACCGATTACTGTTTCGCCTGTGGCATCTTTAACGACACCCGTAACGATTCTGCCCGATTGGGCTTGAGCATAAATTGTAGAAATCAGGAGGAGGAGTAACATCCTAACCCTTGCATCAAAAAAGCATTTTGAAATTTTCTGCTTCATAATATTAAATTTTAAAAAAATGTAAAGACTTACTTGGCTTTAAAGCAAGACAAAAATAGATATTCAAATAAGCAATCAATAATACAGTTATCTCTAAAAAAAGAAAAAATGTCCCAAATCACGCGTTAGAAAGGTTTAAAACAGCAATAGACACAATAATCTCAATTATAGGGACGTATCTATCATTTTATTCATAGGCTGTAAGCTGCGAAGCTAGTCAATTTTATAAAGTTTCAGAATAACAACAAAGGCGTATCCTTAATAGAACACGCCTTTGTTCTAGAGATATCGAATCTGAAAGAAAATATGCCTCTCGCAGAAAATAATCTAATCAAGAGTTCGAACTTCAAGTTCCCCTGTTTTATTCGTAGCCGGCAGAGTTATTTCTAACATTCCTGCATGGCCAG
>OHAJ01002734.1_pt1 | contig 11713 bp, 11 predicted proteins | sample 1577101 | NCBI WGS metagenome assembly OHAJ01 (sample SAMEA3541531, study PRJEB24748) | human gut metagenome | biome: human gut; feature: human-associated habitat; material: faeces | place: China | collected 2012
AAATAATCTATGACACTGACAAATAATCAGTTAGCTATTTTCTGAGTAGCCCTACGTACATTATCCATAACCTTTACAGGGGTTAGACGTTTAGTAGTAGTGCCATCGCCAAGTTGTCCATTTGAGTTACCACCCCATGCCCACAAGGTATTATCGTTGAGAATTGCCATGGTATGATATCCCCCTGCAGACACGGCCAATACATTATCCATAATTTTTACCGGTTTATGTCGGTCTGTATTGGTGGAATCACCAAGCTGTCCTGCTTCGTTACTACCCCACCCCCAAAGAGTGCCGTCGTTGAGAATTGCCATGGTGTGACTCGTATTTGCCGATAAGTCTCTAACATTATCCATAATCTTTACCGGACGATCTTGGTTCTTCGTGGTTCCGTCGCCCAGTTGTCCATATTTATTCCATCCCCATGCCCAAAGTGAACCATCACAGCATAAGGCTAATGTATGGGCAAAACCGGTCGACACCTGCTTGACGTTATCCATAATCTTCACCGGACGAAGGCAATCGCTTGTGGTGCCGTTGCCCAGTTGGCCAATGTTATTCTTTCCCCACACCCACAATGTACTGTCGCAACAAACCGCTGCAACATGAGTACTACCCGCTGATACCTGCCGTACATTGTCCATAATATGTCTACTCTCACTTAGAGAGTAGCGCTGGAAAGGCTTCCCACCAATGAGAATCCCATGCAAGTTTGTTCCAAATCCCCAGAGAGAATTTTCGTCATCTATGTAAAGGTAGATACCGTAACCTGTCTCTACAGAGTCACATTTGTGTTGTGCTGAAGCACTTATAAAAGCCGAAACCAGAATCAGAAGGCTGAATATAAGTTTTTTCATTCTACAGATATTTAAGTTTCTTGTTCACATTTAGGATTTCAAAAATCGCTTTACCATTCAGATGATGGATAAATGGATAAATTAACAAAATTAATAATAAATTTGCTAATGACAAAATCTTCGGAAGAACCAGTAATCAGTATAAATATCTTTTAGATAAATTTGCAACCTATTCATAAACAACCTTCTGCATTTTTACTAATTAGGAAATAAATATTACCTTTCAAACCCCAATAAACCATCAATTTGTTTGCAAAAGAAGTTGGACTAATTTTCAATTTATAGCCGCTAAAATGTGGCGAACCCGGATGGGAAAGGGCAGCGATGAAGAGAGAAAGAGAGAACAAAGACAAAAGTAACAGTTCTTTTTCCACACATTTTCCAAGCCCCAATTGGCGATGAAAAGTTTAACAATATTTAACATTAAGGGGTAAATGGCTGATTTGCAGGGAATTAGCTTTGTTATGGAATGAAAGGTAGTGGGTTAAACAAGGTACTATGTTTTGCATAGTACCGTTTTTTACATACCTTTGCACCGGATTCTTACGGACATGCCTGTATCCGGTCTTGAATCCAACAGGCAAATGAAACAAATCTCAGATTTCTATCTGAAAAGAATGCAAAGAACCAACAGGAACAAATGAACGGAATTTTATTATCGTTTGCATTAGCCACAGCATCAGTAGCCGCCGCAGCTTCGCCATACTGCATTCAGGCAAACGTGCTTGATGCCATGACTGCCGAGACCTTACCCGGAGTAACATACACTGTTTTTGCCGCCAACGACACGCTGCACAGTGTGGCCGCCGGCATGACGGCAACTAACGGTGAACTGAAGGTGGAACTACCCTCTGCCGGCAATTACATCCTCAAGCTGAATTTAGCCGGACAGAAGCCTTTAAGCACTTCTTTCGCTGTTACGGAAGAGAAACCTGTGGCTATGCTCGGTGCCTTGGCCATGCAATCGGAAGGTGAAGCGCTCGACGAGGTGGTGATTACCGGACGGCGCCCTGTGATAGAGGCGACAGGCGACAAGGTGAGCTACAACCTGACGGAGGACCCGTCGACGCAGACTCACACTGTGCTCGAAATGCTGCGCAAGGTGCCTATGGTAACGGTTGATGCTCAGGACAACATTATGATTAACGGCCAGAGCAACTTCAAGATTTACCTCAACGGCAAAGAAGACCCCATGCTCAGTCAGAATGCCTCAACAATACTGAAATCGCTGCCTGCTTCGGCCATAAAGCGCATTGAGGTGATTATGGACCCGGGTGCCAAATACGACGCCGAGGGCGTTGGCGGCATTCTCAACATCATCACCGAAACTCAGGCCAGCACCGACGGCCAGATGGCCACTCTGCAGCTTGGTGCAGGTCCGTATAACGGCAATGCCTCTGTCTACGGCATTATGAAGCACAACAAGGTAACGGCCAGCGTCGACGTAAGCTATTACCGAAACTTCGGCAACCGCACAAACGACGCATCTATCATCCGCAAGAACTTTAGTGCCGAGAACCCCTCTACAATAGACCAGGAATCGAAAATGAGCAACTCCAATTCGTTCCTGCAGGGCGATGTGCATCTTAGCTGGGAGCCTAACGAAAAGAATCTCTTCACGGCCAGTGCCAGCGGATACGGAGGCTGGGGAAGGCAGAACTTCGACGGCACGTCAGACATCTACGGTAAAGGTTCCGCTCTCCTTTCGCACACGGCTTCGCGCATTCGCGGCAAATGGTCGTGGGGTTCGGTAACAGCCAACACAGGCTATCAGCACAACTTCAATGCCGAGGGACACAACATCATTCTGTCGTATCAGTATGTTCATGGGCTGCATAAAAACAAACAGTACAACACCACTCTTGAAAGCAATGAGCCGGGTTATGTGCCCTGTATGTACGACTACACCAACTCTCCTACCAACGAGCACACTGTGCAGCTCGACTACACCAACCCCATCAGCAAATACTTCACTCTGGAAGCAGGCGCCAAGGGTATCTTCCGCCGCAACAGCTCTGACGGCTACACCATGAACGGACCCGACTGGGACAACCTGGTTATGGCCGAACACAACGACGTTGACCTGAAACAGAATCAGGATGTGGCTGCCGGTTACGCCTCCTATTCGGGCACCTTCGGCAAATTCGGATTAAAGGCCGGTCTGCGCTACGAATACACGCGCATGTCGGTGAAATTTAAGACTCCGGGTTACGACAATTTCTCGACCAATCTCAACGACTGGGTGCCGAATGCGTCAATCAGTTACTCCTTCACCCCTATGCAGAATCTGTATGCCAGCTATCAGCAGCGCATCCGTCGCCCGGGTGTGGATGAGCTGAACCCTCATGAAAGCGAATTAATAAACGACTTCTTCCAGCGCGGCAACCCCGACCTGACGAGCGAGAAAAGCCATATCGTGGCTCTCTCCTACTCCAACTTCAGCGGCAAATTAGGCATCAACCTGCGCACATCCTACTCTTTCTCTAACAACCGCATAGCCACTCTGCAGACCGTTGAAGGCGATAAATTCTTCGTCACATACGCCAACGTAGGCAGCCAGAAAGACTGGGACATCAACGCCTTTGTAAAATATCAGATTAACGGATTGATGGACCTTTCGGGCAATGTGGGACTGCGCTACACCAATCTGCGCTACAAAACGCAGAATATGGGCAACCACGGCTGGAATCTCAGCTTTAACGCCAACTACAACTACTCCATGCCATGGAACATGAAGCTCAACGCCTACGCCGGCTTCTTCACCAAGCGTTATGAACTGCAGGGCACTCAGGGCGGCTTCGACTACCACGGCATAAGCATAACAAAAGCCTTCTTCCAGGGCGACAAACTGAAAATAACCCTTTCGGGCAATAATTTCGCTCATCCCACCGTCAAAGGAAAAGTGGTCACCTACGGCGCAGACTTCCGCAACACAATGCGCATGAATGTGGCTGTATGGAGCGTTCAGCTTTCGGTAGGAATCACCCTGGGTTCGCTCCAGACAAATGTAAGTCGCGTGGCCAAGCAAATTGAAAACGACGACGTGCAGCAAAGTCAGGGCGGCGGCTCCATGGGAGGCATGAACAACTAAGACCCTATGCCTATAAACAAAGAGAACATAGCCACGCAGATGCGCAAGGGAATCATGGATTATTGCTTCCTGATAATCCTTGCGCATCGGCGTGCGTATCCCAGCGAAATAATCACCGGTCTTCAGCAAGTGGGCCTGAGCGTAAAAGAAGCCACTGTATACACCGTGCTCAACCGTCTCACCAAAGAGGGCAAGGTAACCTATCAATGGGAAGAATCGCCCTCGGGCCCCCCACGCAAATACTTCCTCATAACCATGCTCGGACAGGAATACCTGAAGGCAACGGCTGAAGTATGGCATGAGATTTCAACCTCCATCAACAAACTCAACAACATTTCCGACAACCAATGCAACCCACAATCAATGTAAACCTCGGAGGGCTTCAGTTCACTCTCAACGACTGCGCTTACCGTCTCATGGACGAATATCTGAACTCTTTGGCCGAAGTGTTCAGGGCTCAGCATCTCGATGCTGAAGAATTGGTTGCCGACATAGAAGTGCGGTGTGCCGAGATTCTGTCGACCGAGCATGACCGGTTTCATTATATAATAACGGAAGGCGACATCAACGCTCTCATCGACCGCATGGGGCGCCCGGAAGAGATAATTGAGGAGCAGGTTACGGAATCGGCAGGCTACGAAAATATCAACGTCAAGGAGACGTTTGTGAAGCCGCCTGTCTACCCCATGCCAAACCAGCCTTTGCGCAAGAGGCTTTACCGCATACGTCAGGGCGCCGAGTTGGGCGGCGTTTGCGGCGGTATTGCAGAATATTGCGGATGGGATCCCACTTACGTGCGCATAGCCACCATAATACTGGCATTCCTGTCGGCCTCTACAATTGCCATTGCATATCTTATATTATGGATTGTGATACCTCAGGCCAAGACACCTCTGCAGGAAATGGAGCTGCGCGGCGAATCGCCCACACTCAACAACATCGGCAACACTGTAAAGCAAGCCTTTGGGTTCGGCTCCAACAAAAAGGACTCGAAAAACAGCGCTTGTGAAGTGCAGTTTGAGAAACTGACTCCCGACACGGGCAAAAAGAATGTGAAACGTACCAACCGTTTCTTCTCGGGCCTGATGAAAGTGCTCATGGCCCTTGCCGGACTCATTTTCATACTCATCACAGCCGGCCTTGTGGTTATCTTCATCACCTATTTCTGCTACGGCATAATAGAGTTTTTCAACACTCACAACACACCCATAAACTTCGGCTTCTATCTCAGCGTTCTCGGCCTGGGCTGTCTGGTAGTAGGCATACCGCTGTCGTTCTGCGTATACCTTATCAGCGGAGCTTTGTTCCGGCCCAACAGAGACCGCAGGATGAAACCAGCATGGCGGCTTGCCCTCTTCATTGTATGGACGATAGCCGTGATACTGTGCGTGAAAGTTTCACGCTTCTATCAGTCGATGCCGCTCGACTGAAGCGTGCTCGCCAAGACTCCGAAACAGATTCTCATAACATAAACTTGCTTAATTTGGCGCAGGATATGACGCTCTTGTCATACCCTGCGCCGCTGTTGATTAAGAATATTTCACCTTTGCAACTCGCTGACTCATAGAATTTTAGCACTTCATAAAGAATTTTTTATTTGCCACCGATACTTTTAGCATATTATTTGTTAATAAGATAAACACACAATAAGAATAAAATTAAATCTATAATACTATGTCAAAGATTATTGGTATAGACCTCGGCACGACCAACTCCTGTGTAGCCGTGCTCGAAGGAAAAGAACCGGTAGTGATACCTAACAACGAAGGCCGTAACACCACGCCTTCAGTAGTAGCATTCGTCGACGGCGGCGAACGTAAAGTTGGCGATTCAGCCAAACGTCAGGCCATCACTAACCCCACACGCACCATTTACTCCATAAAACGTTTTATGGGTGAGAAATGCGGTCAGGTAGAAGAGGAAATCAAACGCGTACCCTACAAAGTGGTATGTCAGAATGATATGCCGAAAGTAGACATCGACGGACGCGACTACACCCCGCAGGAAATTTCAGCCATGATTCTTCAGAAGATGAAGAAGACAGCCGAAGATTTCCTTGGCGAGGCCGTAACGGAAGCCGTTATCACGGTGCCGGCATATTTCGACGACTCACAGCGTCAGGCCACCAAAGAGGCCGGCGAAATAGCAGGCCTTAAGGTTCGCCGCATCGTTAACGAGCCTACCGCAGCAGCCCTTGCCTACGGCCTCGACAAATCAACCAAAGAACAGAAGATTGCCGTATTCGACCTTGGCGGCGGCACATTCGATATCTCCATCCTGGAGCTTGGCGACGGCGTATTTGAGGTTAAATCAACCAACGGCGACACGCACCTCGGCGGCGACGACTTCGACCACATAATCATCGACTGGCTGGCCGACGAGTTCCAGCAGGAGGAAGGCATGAACCTGCGTCAGGACCCCATGGCAATGCAGCGTTTGAAAGAGGCTGCCGAAAAGGCCAAGATTGAGCTTAGCTCATCGACCTCAACGGAAATCAACCTCCCCTACATCACAGCTAACCAGAGCGGCCCGAAACACCTGGTAAAGACTCTTACCCGCGCCAAATTCGAGGCTCTCTGCCACAACCTCATCGAAGCCGTTGTGCCTCCCTGCGTACAGGCTCTTAAGGATGCAGGCTTCAGCGCTTCGCAGATTGACGAAGTAATCCTGGTGGGCGGCTCCACACGTATCCCGGCCATTCAGGCAAAGGTAAAGGAAGTGTTCGGCAAAGAGCCCAACAAAGGCGTTAACCCCGACGAAGTAGTGGCAATAGGCGCAGCCATCCAGGGCGGCGTGCTGAGCGGCGACGTGAAGGACGTTCTTCTGCTCGACGTAGTGCCTCTGAGCATCGGCATTGAGACCCTCGGCGGTGTAATGACCAAGCTCATTGAAGCCAACACCACTATTCCTACCCGCAAGAGCGAAACGTTCTCTACAGCAGCCGACAATCAGCCTGAGGTAACGGTACGCGTATTCCAGGGCGAGCGTCCCATGGCAGCCGACGACAAGCTCCTCGGCGAATTCAACCTCGGCGGCATTGAACCCGCTCCGCGCGGCGTGCCTCAGATTGAGGTAACCTTTGAGGTGGACGCCAACGGCATCCTCAACGTAACGGCCCGCGACAAGAAAACCGGCAAAGAGCAGAGCATCCGCATCGAAGCCAGCAGCGGTCTTACAGACGCAGAGATAGAACGTATGCGCACCGAAGCCAAAGCCAACGAAGAAGCCGACAAGAAAGCTAAAGAGCGCGCCGAGAAGCTCAACCGCGCCGACAGCGTCATCTTCCAGGCAGAACGTCAGCTGGCTGAATGGGGCGACAAAGTTCCCGCCGACAAGAAAGCCAACGTAGAAGCCTCCATAGCCAAGCTCAAAGAGGCTCACAAAGCACAGCTGCTCGAAGACCTTGATATGTATGAGAAACAAATCACCGAAGGCCTTCAGGCAATAGCTCAGGACGTAGCAAACGCACAGGCAGCCGCCGGCGCACAGGCAGGTCCGCAAGCCGGTCCTCAGCCCGGAGCCAACCAGACCCATCAAAGCGGCAACCCCGATGTTGAAGACGTCAACTTCGAGGAAGTGAAGTAATCCAGCCAACCAACGATAGCAAAATGGAGTGTAGCTCAGCAAGTTGCACTCCATTTTTATTTGCATCTTTTTCTCCGAATACTTGTTTTCTATCGATTTTTAGCTTATATTTGTATCAAAATTGTACCGGAACTTATTCTGGCGTTGAATTGTCCTTATGATACTTATTTGACGTTAAAGTGATACAAGTTAAAAGTTATGCCAGAAAGCAAAGCCAAAATAATGCGCCACTGCATCGTGTGCGGGAAGCCATTCCTCGCCAAAAGTGTCAACTCGGTTCACTGCTCAAGGAAGTGTTCCGATGAGACATTTCGTAATAAGAAGCGAGCGTTGAAAAAGGAGGAAAGAAGAAAGGCAATTGTTAACAGTGCCGACGGACATCAGTACCTGACAGCCGTTCAGGTCATCAACAAGTATAACATTTCAAAGCCCACCTTATATAGATGGATTAGACAGGGGAAGATAAAGGCTTACAATCCCGGCATACGAATGACCTTTGTTGATGTTACCGAAATTGAAACCTTATTGGAAGTTAGGAAGAACCCTCTTGTAGAGGAAACGCCTAAAAGGCTATATTCATTGGAACCGGAAGATTGTTATACAATCGGCGAGGTTTCCAAACTTTTCCGGGTAAGCGAATCAACGGTATATAGCAACCTTCGCAAATTCAGTATTCCTATGCGTCAGATTGGACGATTTGTGTATGTTCCAAAATATGACATTGACAAAATATTCAAATCCGAGAAATGAAGAAGAAGTTTCCCCATACAACAGTTGCTGTCAAACTGCGCAAAAGCGAAACCCGCAACGAGTGGTATCTTTATGTTGAAGCCTATCCCGTATATGAAAAGGAGGGAGAAAAGCCCAAACGAGTACGCGATTATGTAAAGCGCACTTTACTACTCCGATTTGGGATAAAAAGAAAGCGACTCGTGGAGGTGGTTTCCAGCCGAAGCGAGACATCAATGGTGTAATCATGTGTAAATCGCTGACCGATCAGGAGTCGTGTATCTATGCTGATAAGGTTAGGCAAATTCGACAGAAGGAGTATGACACTGCTGCTTTGTACTCCGACCAGGATGCCGCGCAGGCTGAATTGCAAGAAAAGGCAAATGCCAATTTCATCGACTATGTGAAGGAAATCACTGTGGAGCGGCATAAGAACAGTTCTGCCTCAATCCTGATAAACTGGAAGCGCATGGGCGAACTGTTGAAAATATTCTCAAAAGACGGAAACATTCCATTCGGTCGGATTGACACAAAGTTGATAAATGATTTCAAGAACTTCCTTCTAACGGCTCCAAAAGGCGGCAAGAAGAAAGGTACATTGTCGCAGAACTCGGCTGCAACATATTTCTATATCTTTAAGGCCGCACTCAAGCAGGCATTTGTAGATGGCTATCTATCTGTTGACCTCGCAGCTAAAGCCAAAGGCATCGCCGAGGAAGAAAGCCGTCGTGAGTTTCTGACAATTCCCGAACTCAACTTACTGGCGAAAACCCCATGCGACAATCCCGTCATAAAACGTGCTGCCCTGTTTGCCGCATTGACAGGACTACGTCATTGTGATATCAAGAAGCTTCATTGGGGAGATCTTCAAAAGGTAGGTGAGCAGTACCGTATCAACTTCACACAGAAGAAAACGAAAGGTGTGGAATATCAGCCGATTTCCGATCATGCATATAATCTTTGTGGAACACCGGGTGATAGTGACCGTCTCATATTTGAGGATTTGCCGGATCCATCGTGGATTTCACGCCCGATTAAAAGGTGGATTGAGACTGCCGGGATCAAACGTCGAATCACATTCCACTGCTTCCGGCATACATTTGCGACACTCCAAATCGCCGAAGGCACAGACCTTTACACTGTCAGCAAGATGTTAGGCCATACTAATGTCCGCACGACTCAGATATATGCCAAAGTCGTTGATGAAAAGAAGAACGAGGCCGCGAATGCCATCAGTCTCGACCTGAATTTTGACGATATTAAGTAACATTTTTTAAATATATAAATATCAGAGCATTATATAAAAATGCCTAAAAATTAAGCTATTACATGATGATTTCTTTATCGTTTTCTATGGATTTTCTAACTTTGTAGAAAATTCTAAAAATGATAACCAAAACTCTCCCCAAATTAGCACCGGGAGTCATTACCGGTATCAATCTTATTCTCTCTACAGCTATGGCATGGGGTACCTGTGGCAAGTTTGACCTCGGGCTGCAATGGAGTCTGTTGTTCGTGCCAATATATTTTGCAACCTGGTCGCTGTTTTATGCCGGTTGCAACAGAATAAGCGCACTAATTGTGAACGCTTTCGATAAAGCTCATAGTAACTTAATCACCCGTAAGCAACATGAAGCTGTGGAAGAGGCTCTAAGAAACGTTGAGCCGACTGTCATAGTGAAAGATGCTGATGCAGAGGATGCCGTCAAGTTTCACGATCATTATATCGCCGAGACTAACATAGTCAGGGAACAGCTTGTTCGTGAAGATGCTGAGAAGCTAAACAAAACCTTGTCTTACGCACAGGAGACTCTTATGCGCCTCAATTTCAGCCAGACAGAAGTATCCCAAATTTTGGATTGCGTGAGATACTTTGTGAACCATAAGGATGTCCTAAAAGTGGATGCCATGAAAATATCAAAGAAGCCTGAGGTGACCCAAACTTCTCTGAAAAACTTCTGCTGGAATATCGCGTTTCAATATGGCATCGACGGTGAAACCACAGCGACGTTTGTAAAGGCCACTTTCGGTGAATGGTTCGCAAATACCGAAATCTCATCAATCCAAAAGACGCTTCGCAATACACGCGGTAGCCACGCTGTAGAAATCGACGAGAAGATTTTGAAGGTCTGACTATATCATCATCGGTTCTTGTGTTTTGTTAGGTGGAACTTGTATTTATCTTGGTCGTTCCACGGGAGGTCGGAGGTTGAGCCGCCTGCGCCGGTGCCGACATGTGGTGTCGGGATGCCGCCTGCGGCTGTCTGAAGAGCGACGGCAAGGAGTCCGTGCTGTGATTCATCAACCTGTTCCCACGGCTCAAACAGCTCGTTGACTAACTCATAAAGGGTTATTGCACCGCTGTCGTACTTTTCGAGAAGTCCTTGCGGTATGTCATAAGAGGTAGTTCTGAACTCGTTGCCGTGAAACATCGTGGTGATGGACAGATTAGGATAGCGACGATTGGTAATCCAGCCGTTGACAAGCTCCGCACCGGATGACAGTCGGTATCTTTCGGGTTATGCCTTGCGGTGAAGCTCCTTCGCCCGGTTGTGTTCGGCTTTATAGCGGGACTCCCATTCGGCAACTCGTTTGGTGGCTTCGGCAATTTCCTTCTGGTATGCATTGTGCTCACGGAGTGAGTTCGCTTTCAGTGCATCATACCTCTTCTGCCTCTCGCCGAGCTGCTTTTTGAGGTCCGCAATCTGCTTGTCCTTGTCTGCAACCTCTTTTTCAAGCTTAGGCAGTTCGCCTGCTCCAAGCCATGAGAGGATGCGGTTCATGCCGTCCTTCGCACCTTTCTCGACCTTCTCCTTTTCTGCTGTCAGTTTCTCAATCTCGGCAGTCAGTCTTTCGATGTCTGCCTGCAATTCGATTGATTGTTGGCGGTTGTATTGCTGTTGGGTTTGATGCGTTGCCCCACTTGCTACGATGCCTCGCTGTAAACCGAATCCGGCGACTGCCTTTGCGTATGAGTCCTGGTATTGCCGCAGCTTACCGCGTGTCATCATGTCATTGGCACACAGTCTCGGTGCCGCTTCCTTCTCCTTATACTTCTGCGTACCCTCGCGCTCTCGGCGCTTGCGTGGTGCCGTTACAATGGGGACAACGGTCGCATGAAGATGGGGAGTTTTCTCGTCCATGTGAAGCACACATGAGACAAGGTTATCCTTGCCGAAGGTGTCCTGCAACCACTTGATGTTAGCCTGACACCAGTCATCGAGGCGACCCTCACTTACAAGGGTCATCATCTGCTCGTGGCTACCGGTCAGAAGCACTCGGATGGCACGGGTCTGATTCTTGCCGATTTTACGTTTCAGTCCGGCTGTATCGAGGCGGTGCTGAATCGCTTTCGTGCGGTTCGTTACGCCTTCGGGGAAGTTTATTAGCTCGCGGTTTAGTAGATGACAAAAATTAATTTTTGTCAGTTATATGATTGATTTTTAATTAG
>OHAJ01002742.1_pt1 | contig 11674 bp, 10 predicted proteins | sample 1577101 | NCBI WGS metagenome assembly OHAJ01 (sample SAMEA3541531, study PRJEB24748) | human gut metagenome | biome: human gut; feature: human-associated habitat; material: faeces | place: China | collected 2012
CGGCATCACGTTATTATCAGAATATGGCAAATTCACATCGACCGGAGCAGTCGTATTATTTCAATGAAAAGCAATAAGTCATTAGACAGACTAGGACAGGTGTTATTCACCTGTCCTAGATTCTTTTATGAAGGGAGAAAATAGATGGATATAAAGGGAACCATCCTGCGGGCAAAAGACGGTCATCCGGTTCCGGTTTTAGAAAGAGATGGACTTAAAAGACATCTTGGAAGTATGTATGATGGAGCGGTTGCGGCGTCATGCTAGTGCGAAAAAGTGGTGTCAAAACGGACGGAAAATATCATTTTGTTTGGCATGGGGGACTGCCGGATTGTGTTGGAACTTATCGAAAAGGTGCAGGGGCAGATATTAGTTTATGAGCCGGAAAACTTAGTGTTTTCACAGATGCGAACAAGTAATCTGTATAAAAAAGCGGTGAAATGCCGCCGTGTGAAAATTTTTCAGGCATCCGAATATGCTAAATTTTCTTGTACTGCAAAAGATTTACTGGATGATGACTGGGTGGAAGAAACGATGCTTGCGCTGCATCTGGGTTATGTGGACTGGTATGAGGAAGAATTTTTGAAAGTGCAGGAAATCTGTCAGAAAATATGTGATGATATTACTTTTATGAGAGCACCGCTAAAGCGTTTTGCTGTGGCGATGATACAAAACCAGATTGCGAATTTCCCGAACATGACAAAAGAGTTCCATTAAGGCGCCTTTACCGAAAGGAAAATGCAGATATTTCGGTTATTTTAGTGTCTGCGGGACCATCGTTAGAGAAGAATGTGGAAGATTTAAAAGAGGCGAAGGGACATGCACTGATTTGGTGTGCGGATGCTGCATTGCCGACGCTGCTTTCTCATCAGGTGATACCGGACTTAGTTGCTAGTGTGGATGCGGGAAAAGGATTATTTTGTTTTGAAGATGAGAGAAGTAACCTGATTCCTGTATTAGGGTCTTCCAATACAAGAACTGAATTTTTAAACCGTAATACCGCAAAGAAAATCTGGGGATTTGACCATGAGCAGATTTTGATGATGCAGAAACGTGCAGGAATTGGCATATGCATCTGATGGTTCATCTCATACAAATGGGAAAAAAGAATATTATGGAGACGCGAGCGGAATTGAAACAGACGGTTATTATGGAGATAAAGTGTATTCCCGCATGGACTGGCTGGAATTTAAAGACTGGTTTGAGAAGATGATTGCCCTTTACCCATCGATTACTGTGACGAATGCAACCAAAGGCGGTTTGCTTTTATCAGAATGAAATTGCAGACGGCATGGACTTGTTTATGGCAAATGTAGCAAAACTTGGTACAAATAGGAGCACAGCCTCATTGATTAATCCGATTTTTGATGCGATTGAGCGGGCAGATTATACATATGCAGCGGATCTTTTGTACCATGAAATACAGGGTGAATAAAAAAATAAAAAAATTTTAATTTAGGGGTTAAGTATGTTGATGTCTATCCGATATATATAGTGTCAGGAAGATAATACACTTCCAAACAGACGATAGTAACGAGCGGAGCGGGCGAGAAATCATGGCAGGGCCCGCTGTGATGGAAGCCACTCCTCTCGATATTATAACAAAAAATTAAAAACAAACCGCAAAAGGAATTGCGGTGTATTACAAGGAGGTAATCATTATGATCGTACAACACAACATTACATCAATGAACGCTAACAGACAGTTAGGAATCGTAGGAAACAACTTGGCTAAATCTACTGAGAAACTTTCCAGTGGTTACAGAATCAACCGTGCAGCGGATGATGCAGCAGGTCTTGCTATTTCTGAGAAAATGAGAGCTCAGGTTCGCGGCTTGAATCGTGCATCTGACAACGCACAGGATGGTATTTCTCTTATTCAGACAGCTGAAGGTGCTATGGATCAGCAGCATGCAATTTTGCAGAGAACTCGTGAGCTTCTTGTTCAGGCTTCTAACTCCGGCGTATTAGACGGAAAAGCTGAGAACGATTTCCAGAAAATTCAGGATGAAATTGATACTTTGAAATCTGAGTATGAGAGAATCAATACAGATACAGAGTTCAACCGTAAGAAATTGCTGGATGGTTCTTATAAAGATCAGTACTTGCAGTTGGGTGCAAACAATGCTCAGGGTATTGATGTAACAATCAAAACAACTGCTTGGAATCCTGATTTGTACTTAAGTAAGACAACAGAAGCTACCGCTGCTGAAAAGACTGCAAAGGGAGCTTCTAAAACAGCTACTGCTGATGGATATATTGTAGAAGATGACATAAGATATACTTATAATAAAAATATATTTACTGTTGCTTCTCAATATAAAACAGGAAAAGTGACATTCTCTTCAACAGATGCAACACCTGCTAAGGATAATGCAAAAGCAATTGTTGGCGGAGAAGAAAAAACAGCAGGCGAAGTTGCTGCTGCTATTAAAGCAGTTAAAGATGACGCCGATAAGGCAACAACAAATGCGTCTGCTGCTCAGAAAAAATTAGCCGATGATTTTCTTGCCGCATCAGGTCTCACTTTAACCGAAGCAAATACAGCTCTTGGTGATGATGGAGCGACTTTGGTGACAAATAACAACAAAACAATGGCTGTAACCAATATTGATGGTGAAGCTATCTCCGGTCTTCTTGACAACGTTGACACCATGATTAAGAGCGTTACTACAGAGCGTTCTAAACTTGGTGCTGTTCAGAACCGTCTTGAGTACACTGTCAAAGTTGATGACAACACATCTGAGAACCTGCAGTCTGCTGAATCCCGTATCCGTGATACTGATATGGCAGATGAAATGACAAGATTCTCCAAAGAGAGTATTTTGCAGCAGGCAGCTACTTCTATGCTGGCTCAGGCAAATCAGTCAAATCAGGGAGTACTTTCTCTGTTACAGTAATCTCGGTTGGTTTGATGACTGCGTAAAGCAGTATCATAATGAATTGTACGAAAAGGGAGAGACCACTTGGTCTCTCTCTTTTTTTGTAGAAATCTAGTTTGCATTGTGATAAAATAAGACCATAGATTGTGAACTGCTACAAAGAAAAAGGTGTGTGCAATGAGGAAGCAAAAAAAAGACTGTTTCAGATGGGTGAGCAGAAAGAGCGTATTTTTGTGATTGGTTCTCCGGATATTGATATTATGTTAAGTGATACCCTTCCGTCTTTGCAGCAAGCATATGAAAAGTATGAAGTGGAGTTTGATTCTTATTCCATTTTTATGTATCATCCGGTGACGACTGAAGTCAGAGAATTACCGGAGCACATCAAAGAAGTAGTTGATGCCTTACTTGCATCGGAGAAAAACTATATTGTGGTATATCCGAACAATGACAATGGAACGGAAATCATTTTAAATGAAATCGGGCGGCTGTACGGGAAAGCGCTATTTATGGAATTCCTGCTATTGATATCAGCAGCAGACAAAAGGGCAGATACGATGAAAAGATGTTAAAAAATATCCGGCATGCCAGAGAGGACAAAGCGGATATTTTAGATAAATTACAAAATATTTCATCCCACTGGATTCCATCAAGTGGATTTGGCGTGGGAAATAGTACCGAGTTGTTTTTTGAAGTGTTAAAACAAGAGGATATCTGGAATTTGGATATCTAGAAGATTTTTGTGGACATACGGGGGTTGAAAAGATGAAAAAAACATTTTGCATTGGAGATATTTGCGTTGGAGATGACAAGCGTGCACTTGTGATTCCGGAGATTGGAATTAATCATGAGGGCAGTCTTTTGGTGGCGAAAGAAATGGTGTCGGCAGCATACCGTGCCGGCGCACGGCTGATTAAACACCAGACCCATGTGGTAGAAGATGAGATGTGTCAGGTGGCAAAGCAGGTCATTCCGGGAAACTCTTCGGATTCGATTTATGACATTATGGCGCGTTGTGCGCTGAGTGAAGAAGACGAAAAAGAGTTAAAGGAATATACCGAGAGTCTTGGCATGGAATTTCTTAGTACACCATTTTCCAGAGCAGCGGCGGAGCGGTTAGAGAGAATGGGTGTAAAAGCTTATAAGATTGGTTCCGGTGAGTTAAATAATTATCCACTTGTGGAGCATATTGCCGAGTATGGAAAGCCGATGATTGTTTCAACCGGAATGAACGATATTAAAAGTGTGGCAAAAGCAGTGAATATTATGGAGAAGTATGGCGTTCCGTATGCGCTGATGCACACGACAAATTTGTACCCGACCAAACCGGAGTGGGTTCGTCTCGGTGCGATGCAGGAGATGATGAGAGAGTTCCCGGATGTGCCGATTGGATTATCTGACCACACACTAAATAACAATGCGTGTATTGCGGCACTTGCACTTGGTGCAGATTTGGTAGAGCGCCACTTTACGGATGAAATGGCAAGAAGTGGACCGGACATAATATGCTCGATGGATGAGGCAGCTTGTGAGGAACTGATTCAGGCTGCAATCGAAGTTCCTATGATGCGCGGCGGAACAAAAGGGGCACTGCCGGAGGAGCAGGTCACGATTGATTTTGCTTTTGCTACGGTGGTTACGATTGCACCGGTCAAAAAAGGTGAGGTTTTCACAAAAGAAAATATCTGGGTAAAGCGTCCGGGAACGGGTGAGATTTTAGCAAAAGATTTTACAAAAATACTTGGGAAAAAAGCGGTGGAGGATATTGCCGCGGATACGCAGTTGAAAAATAATATGGTAGAGTAAAGGAGACGAGGATGAAAAATTATAAGAGTCTTTCAGTGTATAAAGACCGGGATGTTTATATTTTTGGAGCATCCGGAGGGGGAGAGATTGTAAAAGATTTTTTGGAATGTCATGATGTGCCGATTTGCGCATTCGTGGATTCTAATAAAGAGAAGTGGGGTGCTTCCTTTTTTGGGTATGAGGTAATTTCACCGAAAAAACTACAGGAAGATGCGAAGGTTAATAAAAATGTGCTCGTTCAGATTGCAAGCAGTTATGAGAATGAAATCCGGGATGAACTAAAGAAAATGAATATCACGGATTATATAAGCTTTAGCGCATTTTTTATGCTGAAAAAGAGAAAAATTTTTGAACTTTTTCAACAGGATAAGGAGTTTTATAAGTATTATTTGGAAAATATAGTTTTGACACCAAAGGAGACAAAAGAATTGTGGGGACGGTGTTTTGATAAGGCTGCAATGGATCAAAAAATGGATTCGGTAGTAGCCTTGTGCATGCCGCCAAAAACAGGTAACTATACGGTTTGTGAAACATTTTTCCAAAATGAACGTGACACTATGTTATGTGTTGAAACGTGGCATTCATCCTTTTATCTAACTAATCTATTTAAAGTAGTGAATGCTTCACACAATAAAATTATTACAGCAGTACGTGAACCAATTTCACAAAATATTTCGCTGTTATTTCAAATTGGAGATGAAGACGAATGGCTTGTTGACCAACCTGAATTTTGGAAAAATGATTATTCAAAATTGCTTTACAAAATAGGTCGTATGGATTCCGGGGAGGGAGAAGACTGCATTTATGAGCGACAGATTCGCTCCGATCATAAAACAATGTTTATTCAGAATTTTTTTGAGGAACAGTTTAAGAAACGACTGGGAATTGATTTGCTGGCAGAGCCGTTTGATACAAAACGAGGATTTTCAATTGTAGAACAAAATGGCTTTGAAATATTTATTTTTCAATTGGAAAAATTTGATTCAATACAAAAGGAACTTTTATCGTTTGTTGGTCTGGATCAAGGAATAAAGTTTTACAGGGCAAATGATGCATCAGTTAAATATTATGCGCAGTTGTATCAGGAAGTAAAGGAAACAATTCCGCTTACAAGACAGTATTTCGAGGATAGTTTTAATAACCCATATATCAAACATTTTTATTCGGAAGAAGATATTAGAAAATTCCGTATGAAATGGGAAAAACATGTGGTAGAGGAGGAAAAGTTATGATTTTAGCAGTGATTCCGGCAAGAGGTGGAAGCAAAGGAATTCCGGGAAAAAATATAAAAGATTTGTATGGACAGCCGTTGATTTCCTATACGATTCAGGCTGCACTTGACTGTAAAAAAATTGACCGTGTGGTAGTGTCAACAGACAGCGAAGAGATTGCCGGCGTGGCAAAAAAGTATGGGGCGGATGTTCCATTTTTACGTCCGGCAGCACTGGCAATGGACACCTCGAAAACGATTGATGCGGTTATAGATGTATTGGAGCGGTTACAGGAAACGTATGAATATGTGGTCTTATTGCAGCCGACAAGCCCGCTTCGTACCGCGGAGGATATTGAAAAGGCAATTGATAAGGCGGTTACATCCGGCAAAGATGTGGCATCTGTTTCTCTAGTAAAAGAGCATCCGGTTTTGATGCGGGAGATTGGTACGGATGGCGTATTAGTGCCGTTACTGTCAGGTGGAAGTACCATCCGCAGACAGGATATGAAAGAAATTTACCGGGTAAATGGTGCGGTATACGTAAATCGTGTAGCTGGTTTGACAAAGGATACCAGTTTTAATGATAATCCGGTTGGTTATGTTATGCCTGTGGAGCGCAGCATCGATATTGATGAGGAGAGCGATTTTTTGCTGGCAGAACATTTTATGCCGATACCGACGATTGAACTGTGAGGAGATATAGGAAGGAGGAGGCTTTATGAGTGAACTACAAATTGGAAAAAAGAAGATAGGAAACGGTTACCCGGTTTATATTATTGCCGAGGGCTGTGATAACCATATGGGCGATGCGGAAGTGGCAAAGGAAATGTGTCGTCAGGCGAAACTTGCCGGAGCAGACTGCATTAAGTTTCAGCATCATCTGCCGGATGAAGAAATGCTTTCGGATGCTGTAATTGCGGGGAAAAATAATATTCCGCTGTATGAGTTTTTGAAGCGGCATGCACTTACACTGAAGCAGCACCGGGAGCTGATGGAATACTGCAAAAAGATTGGGATTCAATATCTTTGTACGCCATTTAGCCTGAAAGCGGCGTATGAACTGGATGCAATGGGAGTCGATGCCTTTAAGATTGGATCCGGCGAGATGACAGATATTCCAACTCTGGTACGGATTGCAAGACTGGGAAAGCCAATGATTGTATCTACCGGTATGAGTACAATTGAAGAAATTCGGCGAACTTACGATGTATTGAAGCAGGCGGGCGTTCCCCTTGCATTTACGAACTGTATTTCCGAATATCCGCCAAAGTATGAGGATATTAACCTTAAATTTATTCTTCAGATGGAAAAGCATTTTCCGGATGCAATTATCGGGCATTCGGATCACACACCGGATTTGTATACGAGTTTTGGTGCTGTGACTTTGGGAGCACGTATTATTGAGAAACATGTGATTTTGGATAAACGGACACCGGGGCCGGACCAATCGGTATCGATTGATTTTCAGGAGCTTCATCAATTAGTAGACGGTATCCGCAAATTGGAAGATGCTCTTGGTTCAGTCAAAAAAGTGCACCCGGGAGAGGAAGAAACGCGTTCGTGGGCTTTTCGCAGTCTGGTTACGAAACGACCGATTAAAAAGGGTCAGCGGATTGAAGAAGACATGATTTGGTCGAAGCGTCCGGGTACCGGAATTCCGGCGTATCGCATGAAGGAGATTATTGGTAAATACGCGGCAACGGATATTGATGAAAATGTGCTGCTAAAGGAAGATGATTTTTGTTAATCGTTTTGCTGCTAAAGAAAAGAAGTAAAATAACCGATATAAAATTTGCCTATTTGTAATGTAGTAGAAAGGAGAAAAGAGTGATGACACAGGAAGAAAAATTAGAATTATTAGAAGAAGTTCTTGATATGGATAAAGAGGATATTGACCGGCTACCACGGCTTGCAGCACGAAACCGTCATAGAACACCGCGCCCCCCATCATCCTATCCTGCAAGGATTGCCTCCTCAATGGAAACACTTCAAGGACGAGATATATACCCGCCTACGCGGTCCGGTAAGAAACATGGAAATATTGGCAACCGCCTACGAACGCGGACGGCATGAACCGTTGATGTGGACAGTAAGCTACGGGAAAGGGCGCATATTCGTCGACCTCCTGGGGCACTGCGGCAACGACCCGAACATGACTTACTCCATGCGCTGCACCGGTTTCCAGGTGACTTTACTCCGGGGATGCGAATGGGCTGCCACCGGCGCCGTCACCCAAGAAGTTCCCGCAGATTTCCCACTGAAGGATACTTATACATTACGTCCGGAGTTCAAGGCTCCTTTTCATGCTTACCCTAAAACCAAACACTGAATACCATGAAATACATCATCCGAACACTACTGCTGGCATGCTGCTGCATGCAGGCACAAGCACAAGCTCCGTGGAAACCCGATACGGAACTGGAGAAACAATTACAGCAAAGCAATCATGTGCACCGCATAATGAAAGCTAATCCCGCACACGCCGGACTGACGCGGTGGGAAAAGAAAGAGGTATTGAAAAGCAGGGTACTCCCTCTGGCCGAAGATTTCGGTGCTCTGCGCCATACCGGACCCGGAACCATACATGTAGACCGTAAAGTCACTGTCTCAGGCAAAGGAAGTGTCCGTCTGGACACTCCTGCCTCCTTGGGCAAGAAGAATCCAACAAACCGGAATTACGCCACCCCGGAGATTATCCGTCCCCTCGACCGGGAAGACTTGCGGGAATACAACCGCTTTTCCGTTTGGGTATATGTGGATGCACCGGGCGTTTATCTGACCTTTGCCGGATTCACCCTATACAATGAAGGAGAGAAAATCATGCCGACTCCCGGACGCTTTGAAGGACAACACTTCGAGACTGTCTATCCCAACAAATGGCAGCACATCATATGGGAGATACCGGACCTATACCGTGACTGTGTCACCGGCTTTTCGGTAAACATCATGCTGGCAGGTGCTCCTGCAGGAGCCAGCGAATGCATGAGCCTATACATAGACGACATGCGCATCGAAAAGGTAGAAGCGGAAAACAGCCGGGGATTCGACCTGCGAAAAGATGCAATGGCCTACTGCCACAGCGGATACAAGCCGGGAGCACGCAAGCAGGCTTTGGTGCAGCACGTACCGGAAAGGACTTTCAGCCTACACGATGCCGCCACGGGACAAACCGTTTATCAAGGTAAGGCCAGTCCTCTGAATCAAGACAAGAAGCAGGACAAAGGATTTCTTGTGCTGGACTTCAGCAGTTTCAATACGCCCGGACAATACTTCCTCTCCATCGGTGATGTACAATCAAAGCCTTTCCCCATCGGAAATGATGCCTACCTGTCTACCGCCTGGCACACGCTGAACTTCTTCTTTTCCGAACGTTGCGGTTTCGACCAGCCCGGCATTCATCAGGAATGCCATCAGGATGTATTCGCCTATCATCCCGACGGACGGAGCATGAGTATTGCCGGAGGATGGCACGATGCAGCCGACCTGACTCAAGGAACGGGAAATACAGCCGAATCATGCATCGCCCTCCTCGAAATGGCCGGTGCCGTACAAGGCAAAGACAGTATCTTCTACGAACGCCTGCTGGAAGAGGCACGCTGGGGAGTGAACTGGATTCTGCGTACCCGCTTCGGTGACGGCTACCGACTGGGCGGACTGATTATCGGCATTTGGACAAAGAATATCCGTGGTGACAAAGACGACATGCAGACAGAAGCACGAAATACACCTACGGACAATCTGAAAGCCGCTTCCAGTTGCGCACTCGCCGCCCCTCATTTTGAAAAGAAAGACCCGGTATTTGCACGGTGGTGCCGGAACAGTGCCATTGAGGATTTCCAATTCGCCATCGACCTGCTGGATACACAAAGGACGGAACAGAACGAAACCGAACTTTATGCCCTTGCCACCGTCACAGCCATGCGTTTGTACCGCCTTACACAAGATGTTTACTATCTGGACTGGGCAACCCGGCTGGCACGTACCGTCATGGCGGGCCAACAGTTGGAAAAGCGTACCGACTGGAAAATCCCCCTGCGAGGTTTCTTCTATGAATCTTCCCGGAAAAAGCGTATTCTGGCCTATTATCACCAAAGCCAAGAGCACTTGATGGCCGAAGGACTCTCGATGCTACTGACAGATGCCCCCACCCATCTGGACGCCCCGTTGTGGCAGGCATCTTGTGAAGCCTATGCAGACTATCTACGCGGGGTTTCACAACTGATTGAGCCGTATGGCATACTGCCAAGCGCCGTATACGAGGTGGATAATACCGATTATAAGAATCTGTACCATGAAGGCGAGCAGGTAGGGCTTCCCAGTCTGGAAGAATACAATGCACAAGTGCGCAACGGTATCCCTCTCTCAAAGAATTTCTACCTGCGCCGTTTCCCCGTTGCCTACCAGTTCAGGGGATTCCACGCTGTTGTCATGGGCAAAGCCAAGGCTGCCTTTATCCTTGCACGCCTATTCAATGATAAAGCGTTAAGGGATATTGCAACCCGCCAGATAGAGTATATATTGGGCTACAACCCGTTTGCCATGAGTACCGTTTATGGAGACGGATATGACTACCCGCCACTTTACGGAGCCTATGCCGGAGATGTGGTGGGAGCTGTACCCGTAGGAATCGAAACATTCGAAAATGAGGACGAACCCTACTTCCCGATGCAAAATAACTGCACTTACAAGGAAATCTGGACACACACCACCGCACGCCTAATGTGGTGTGTAGCAGAACTGTTCAAATAAACAGTTCATTATACCGCTAAAAAAAGCTCCGGAGTTGAAGGTTCCGGAGCTTTTTCTCTGTTTTTATGTGACGGACAGTTATGCCTTTTTCAATGCTGCAATACTTTCCTTGAGAGATTTGATGATACTTTCAGCATCTGCCTGCTTCTTGCGTTCCATCTCAAGAACGGCGGCAGGAGCATTATTCACAAACTTCTCGTTACCCAGTTTCTTCAGCACACCCTGCAAGAATCCTTCCTTATGCTTCAGTTCGGCCTCCATACGGGCTATCTCGGCTTCCACGTCAATCATGTTACCCAAAGGTACGGCATATTCCGTAGTACCTACCATGAAGGAAGCAGCACCGTCGGCCTTGTTCTCCACCACATTGATGGACGAAAGGTTACACATTTTCGTAACAACCGCGTTGAACGCCACAACCGGATTCTCACCGATAACCTGCAACTCAAGTGCCTCTTTTTGGGCGATGTTCTTCTGCAAACGGATGGAACGGATATTGCTGATAACCTCTTTCACCACTTCAAACTCCCGGATGATATCCTCATCTACCAATGCCGACATTGACAACGGGCTTACCATCAAGCTCTCACCGTCTGTACGGTCGCAAAGATGCTGCCACAACTCCTCTGTAATAAATGGCATGAACGGATGGAGCAGATGCAACAAGTTATCAAAGAAACCGATAGTTGCTTCATACACTTTCCGGTTGATGGGCTGGCCGTATGCCGGTTTAATCATTTCCAGATACCAGGAAGAGAATTCGTCCCAGAACAGTTTGTAAACAGCCATCAGCGCTTCACTCAAACGGTACTTGCTAAACAAATCAGCCACTTCGGCAGCTACTTCATTCTGCTTGGCCTCAAACCAGCGTACTGCCAGTTCTGAAGCTTCCGGTACCGGAACTTCCGCACTGACTTCCCAACCTTTAATCAGACGGAAAGCGTTCCATATCTTATTATTGAAGTTACGTCCTTGCTCACACAATGCATCGTCAAAGAGGATGTCGTTTCCGGCAGGAGCTGAA
>OHAJ01002745.1_pt1 | contig 11664 bp, 8 predicted proteins | sample 1577101 | NCBI WGS metagenome assembly OHAJ01 (sample SAMEA3541531, study PRJEB24748) | human gut metagenome | biome: human gut; feature: human-associated habitat; material: faeces | place: China | collected 2012
TATTAATAGATATCATGCAGAAACGCATTATCTTATTGTAAAAGCGACGCTTGGCCCTTGAGGTGTTGAGATCCTACGGTTCGCTCCGTGCGGAGACGGACGTGATGCGTTGTAAGGTCTACTCGTCACTCCTACCTGCCTACAAGCTGTTGGGCGAGGAGGATGAGTTCGTGCGTTTGCTCGCCACGATGCGCAGTATGCTCCCGGCGGTAAAGGCGGCGCAATCCCGTGCCTTGCTGCTTGTGACGCTCTACGGTTGCACGGACAGCAGTCTTTACCGTCAGATGGCGCACGAGGTTGTGGACCCGTGGTGGTGTGAGTCCTCGCCCAAGAAAAGCAAACAGACTTTAATCCGTCGCTTGGACGATTACGATCGATGGCTGAGACATGATGAACAATGAATAATGAATAATTCAAAAATCATAAATCAAAAATCAATGTCTTCCCTTCCTTCCGGCGTTCGTTTGGTGCGGTTGCTGAACGAGCATTTGGGTGAGATCATGGGGCGTGAGCGTACGAACCAAAACTCGATCCACCTGTATTGCACGGGGCCTTATTGGGTGGCGTTCGAGTGCTCGGCCTATCAGTTGCGCCGTGTGTTCCCGGACAGCGAGGTCACGCCGATGCGCTTGCTCGGCTACCCGTTTCCTGTGGTGATGGTATCCGTGACGGATCGTTCGCTCCGCTCGTATGCCCGCAAGCACATCTTGCGAAGAGACGACATAGATTACAAATTATTAACAGCATCCCAACTCTCCCATGAGGACTACCAAGCGTGGCATGCCGGCGAGGTGAAGGGGTTGCCTTCATTAAGTGAGATCGTATGAGTGAGGTGCAAATTCTATTATTGTTATTACTGTCCGGATATCTGATCTCCGTGTGCGGCATATCATATCCCAGTGCCAGAAAAGTAGCAATGGCGGAAGAAAGAGTACATCCTGTTCCGTGTGTGTTTTTGCTTTCTATCTTATCTGAGATAAAGAGATGAGGCTTGTCTTCTCCAGCTGTTTGTAATACATCGCACATCTTGTCGCCCTCCAAATGTCCTCCTTTCAGTAAAACGGATCCGCAACCGAATTTTAATAATTCCGATGCGGCAGCTTTCATTGTGTCCACATTGCTTATGCAGTGTTCCGTCAATACTTCCGCCTCACTCAGATTGGGCGTAATCAGACTGGCCAGAGGCATCAGTTCCCGGGTCAGTGCACTGATGGCGTCCTCTTCTATCAGCCGGTGTCCGCTAGTCGATACCATGACCGGATCGAACACAACGAAACGGGGCCGGTATGTACGAAGGCAGGAGGCTATGGCCTCGACTATTTCCACATCATTAATCATACCTATTTTAACAGCATCCGGACGGATATCTTCCATTACGGCTTCTATCTGCCCACGTACATATACCGGTGGTACGGGATGTATGGCACGTACTCCCAAAGTGTTCTGTACGGTGATTGCAGTAATGGCTGTCGCAGCATAACCACCCAAGGCGGAGATGGTCTTCAGGTCAGCCTGTATGCCGGCTCCTCCGCTGCAATCGGATCCTGCTATACTTAATACACAAGGATATTTCTTCATATAAATCTCATTTTGACAAAGTATTTGCAAAGATAACGAATAATCTTGTTTTAAATGTTTGCACAAGTGAAGGGAATCAATTATTTTTGCTAAACATAAAATAAAGTAAAAATAAGGGGAATGAAAAGAATCCTAGTAACGGGAGGCGCAGGATTTATAGGGTCACATCTATGCACTCGTCTGATAGAGGAAGGTAATATTGTTATATGTTTAGACAACTTTTTCACGGGGAGTAAAGAGAATATAAGTTACCTGATCGGGCATCCGCGCTTTGAACTGATAGAACACGATATAATTAATCCGTTTTGGACGGATGTGAACGAGATATACAATCTGGCATGTCCCGCTTCTCCTATACATTATCAGCATGATGCTATCAAAACGGCGAAGACGGCTGTCTTCGGCACGTTTAATATGTTGGGACTGGCGAAGCGTAACAAAGCAAAAATACTTCAGGCTTCTACCAGTGAGGTGTATGGTGATCCGTTGTCGCATCCCCAAAGGGAGGGAGATTGGGGAAATGTGAATCCCATAGGCTACCGGTCTTGTTATGATGAAGGAAAACGTTGTGCCGAGACTTTGTGCATGGATTATTACCGTCAACATGGCGTCTTGGTAAAAATAATCCGCATATTCAATACGTATGGTCCTAATATGCTGACCGATGACGGACGTGTAATTTCCAATTTTGTGGTACAGGCATTGCTAGATAAAGATATAACCATTTATGGAGACGGAAAGCAGACACGTAGTTTTCAGTACATAGATGATCTGGTGGAAGGGATGATACGTATGATGGCTACGGAAGATCACTTCACAGGACCGGTGAATATCGGTAACCCTTGCGAATTTTCCATATTCGAACTGGCTCAGAAGATATTGGAACTGACCTGTTCTCATTCTAACATTATTTTCGAACCTTTACCTCATGATGACCCTCGTCAGCGCAGGCCGGATATTACTCTGGCAAGAGAAAAGCTGGATTGGGAGCCTCACATTCATCTGGAAGAGGGGCTGATGAAAGTGATTGATTATTTTAAAAGTGTTCTGGCTAAATAATATATACCTATGACACCGGATGTAAATGTTGTAATAAGTCATTCTGAGTACACTGTTTTGGTTGTGGATGATGTGGTTTCTAATGTCTTGTTGTTAAAAGTGTTGTTAACAAACGAGAAGTTTAAGGTGATAACTGCCGGTAATGGAAAGGAGGCATTATCCCAGGCGGTCAATGCCCGTCCCGATTTGATTTTGTTGGATGTCATGATGCCCGAGATGAATGGTTTTGAAGTTGCCGAACGATTGAAAGCCGATCCGGAAACACAACATATTCCTATTATATTTCTGACAGCTTTGAATACCACTGCCGATATAGTGAAGGGTTTCAAGGTAGGTGCGAATGATTTTATATCCAAACCTTTTAATAAGGAAGAGCTTGTGATCCGTGTTACCCATCAGATATCCCTGATTGCCGCCAAACGGATCATCATGAAGCAAACGGAAGAATTGCGTAAGATTATTATGGGGCGCGACAAGTTATATTCTGTTATCGCACATGACCTGCGTTCACCCATGGGATCCATTAAAATGGTGCTCAATATGTTGATACTCAGTCTTCCGTCCGAACAGATCGGTAAGGAAATGTTTGATATGCTGAGCATGGCCAATCAAAGTACGGAGGATGTTTTCTCTTTGCTGGATAATTTATTGAAATGGACTAAAAGCCAGATAGGCAAGCTGAATGTAGTTTATCAGGACTTTGATATTGTGGGGAATATTGCTTCGGTTATCGAAATTTTCAATCTGGTAGCCGGTATGAAGAATATAAAGGTGAACTTCCCGGTGCATGGAAAGATTGAGGTACATGCCGATATGGATATGATGAAAACCATCTTGCGTAATCTTCTCAGCAATGCAATTAAGTTCAGTTATAATGATTCCGAAATTCTGGTTAATGCCGAAATAGAGGGTGATAAAGTCATAGTCAGTGTAAAAGACACCGGAAAAGGCATGAGTGAGGAAGACCAAAAGAAATTGTTGAACACGGAAACTCATTTCAGCAAATACGGAACGAATAATGAGGAAGGTTCCGGATTAGGCTTGTTATTATGTCAGGATTTTGCTGTTAAGAATGGTGGGCATTTATGGTTTGAGTCTGAAGAGGGAAAAGGTTCCACTTTCTTCTTTTCGGTAGCTTTGAAGAAGTGATTTATCAAAGTCCCACCTCCAGATATACCGGGTTATGGTCACTCATATCATAAGGAATCACCTTATACTTTATACCTTCCAATAAGGTGGAATGGAACAAGTAGTCTATCCGTAGTAAATGGTGAAACCCCCGATAAGTGGCTCCGTACCCTTCTCCAGCGGTTTGAAATCCGTCTTTCAAGCCGTTTTTCAGAGTTTCATAAGTAAAAGTTCCCGGAGGGTCATTGAAGTCACCGCATACAATCAAGGGATATTCCGTGGCATTGATCAGCGAACTGATTTGTTCAGCCTGTCCGGCACGTCTGACAGTATTTTCCCGGAAGTTGTCAGAATAGCCCAGATAAATGCCTCTTTCCTGTTCCTCATCTTGTTCTCCCCGAGCCTGTGCTGCTTTGGAACGCATTCTGTCAAAGCTGGTAGTCTGCATGTGCACGTTGATGATGCGTATCGTCATACCTTTTACATCCAGGTCGGCCCAGATGGCTCCGTTGTTGGTATTCGGAAATTCTATTGTTTGTGACTGTCTGATGGGGTAGCGGCTGTAAATGGCCTGACTCAATCCTTCGGGGATAAACGAGTAAGGGAATATTTTAGCATACGTATTCTGTAAGTCTTGTTCCGTAAAGTCGCCATTGCCTCTATATTCCTGAAAACAAAGTACATCCGTTTCCTCCTTGTTCATCATCTCGGCAAACTCCTTGGCGGAGAATCCCGTAATTTCATTTCCAAATGAGTGGACATTGTAAGTCACTACTTTCAATCTGTTCTCGTTAGCATATTTGGTAGGGTTATAAATTTGGTACATGGAAGTGATGTATTCGTAATTTACTATCAGACCCGTCAATGGAATCCATAACCAATACCGTAGTCTGATGAGCCAGTAAATAAATAATATCGTATTGACAACCACCAGTATAGGTTTGCTTAAGGCAACGTATGCGGCGAACATATTCTCCACCGGATTTATTTTACCTGAAAAGTAAGCGAAGATGGAAAGTCCCAGAATGAAGATTGTGAACAGGATAGATAAAAAATAGGCAAATTTGTATACGGCTAATCTTCCCATAAATTACTTTTGTTTTAGATACTTGTTTATAGTCATTTTCAATAAGTCGGCAGATACCGGTTTGGTTAAAAACTCATTGCATCCGCTTTCTATGGCAGCTATTTTGTCTTTTTCATATGCGTATGCGCTTACAGCGATGACAGGTACGCTGGCAGACATTTCCCGGATGGCTTTGGTGGCGTCCAGACCATTGATGTTAGGCATTTTTATATCCATCAAAATCAAGTCGGGTTTGTATTGTTCATAGAATATGATAGCCTCCATACCGTCATGAGCATGCACCAGTTTGTACATTTTTCCGAGCATAGCCTCTATCAAGTCATAATTGCTTTGATAGTCTTCCGCCACTAGGATGGTCATTTCCTGGTGGGAAGTTCTATTGTTGTCTTTAATGGAAGCCGGTGTAAGTTTTTCCTCCCATTTCATATCTCCGTTTGCCGAAATGTAAGGCAATGTAAAAGTGAATGTGGTTCCGGTTTCCATTTTGGATTGTACAGCTATTTTTCCTCCTAACTTTTCTACAATGATTTTGCTGATGGAAAGCCCCAGTCCTGTGCCTTGCACTTGGTTGTTGGCCATGATGAAACGATCGAATATCTTGTCTATCTTGTCATCGGAAATACCGCTTCCGGTATCGGCTACATGAAAAACAATCTCTTTTTCCTTTAATTTATACCCGAAGCTGATAGAACCTTTGGCGGTGAATTTCGTAGCATTACCTATCAGATTGGAGAAAACCTGAAACAAGCGGTTCCTGTCTGTCGAGATAACCAGTGACGGATCGGACTCTTCGAAAACAAGCTCCACTCCGGGTTGACACCGGAAACTATACGTGTTTTTTACATCTTCACATAAAATATAAAGGGATACAGGCGCATAGTTGAACTCCATCATGCCCGATTCAATCTTCGACAGGTCCAAAATCTCGTTGATAAGTTCCTGCAGGCGCATGTTGTTTTTTTCTACAATATCGTAATACTGCAATCTTTCCTCGGCGTTTTCCGTTTCGGCTATAATGCGTGAGAATCCCAGAATGGCATTCAACGGCGTACGGATTTCATGGCTCATATTGGCAAGGAAGGCAGATTTCAGCTGGTTGGAGCGTTCTGCTTTCCAAACAATTTCGGATGTGTTCTGTATATATCCTTCCAATACGGTTCTTTGCATATATACCTCTTTGTGGTATGTTTTTATTCTCATATTGACGGTCTTTCCGTCAATAAGGAGTCTATAGTTTACGGTATTGGAAGCATCTTTCTCCTTCAGGTTTTCTTCCAGCCATTGACAGAAACGGTCCTTGTCATCAAGGTGCATATAGTTCATGTATTCATCTATGGAAATCTGTTTCTGTTCCTCATCGTTACAGAATATCCGGGTGTATCCCGAGTAAGTGAAGAGCCGTGTGGACGAATCGTATGCCCATAATCCTATTCTTGCGGCTTTTTCTACTTCGCACAAATCTTTTTGCTTTTTTTCCAGTTTCAGCCTGACGACACTCCGGCCTGTGATATCCCTGTATTGAAAAAGAAAATGCTCCTCATCATACTTGCTGATAATACATTTGTAGTATTTCACGTCATCTTCCAATATTAATTTGTAATTCCGTGCGGAAGGTTTGTCTCCTGCCCGTACTTTGATGAATTCCGCATACATCTCCCGTGCCGTTTCTACGGGGAAATAAGAGAATATATTTCTCCCTATAATATCTTGTTCTTTTATAAAGAAGTCCGTCGTATTAGCCTTGAAGTCTAAACAGGTGCCGTCTTTATATACGAAAAACATAGTATCAGCCGTAATTTCCAGAATTTTGTCTGCATACTGCTTATCGTGCAATATATTACTCGGAATTTTCATATTAATAGTATGATTCTCAATATACTGTTTCTCTTAGCGAATTTAGATGCGTGATATTTGTTACTGACAGCAAATATACAAAAAAAATATTGTTTATATCATTTTATATCGTAATTTTGCAAGGTAATCAATGAAAAGAAGAAATGAAAAAGATTTTGGTAGCTGAAGATACGGAAAGTAATTATCTCTTATTATCTATAATTTTAAGAAAGGAGTATGAAGTTCACCGTGCCCATGATGGGCAGGAGGCTATTGAGAAATTTGAGAGTTGCCGGCCCGATATGATTTTGATGGATATAAAGATGCCTGTTATGGACGGTTTGGAAGCTACCAGAAGAATTCGTCTGAAGGGAGGGACACTTCCCATCATAGCTCTTACCGCCAATGCATACGACAGTGACCGTGACAAGGCTTTTGAAGCCGGATGTGACGATTATATGGCCAAGCCGATCATGGCTCCCGCTTTGCGTGAGATGATAAAAAAGTATTTTGGTGAGTAAATATTATGCCCTGCGGGACTTTTCCCATGTTCCGCCGGCATGTCTCTTCAAATAGAAGAAACCTTTTATCACATTGATGTTCATGAACAGGAAATAGTAGGGAATATAAAGGAATTTGTTCTTTACGGACTTGGCAGACAAGAGGCTGCCATAAACTCCCCCGAGGTAGAATGCGGATTGCAGCAGAAGAAAAAGAAAATAAACCGGGAGGCTTTCACTACAGACAACCAGCAGGATATTCAAGGGAAAGAGCAGAAACAAGGCGCCGGAGGGCGTCCCACGCTTTTTACTTGATGATCTTCTGGATGGCCTTGCTGTCGGGGGTGCCGGCGGCGGCCAGCAGCTCGAAGAGGGTGGCCTCGCAGGTGGTGAGGAGGATACCCTCCTGTTTGGCCCGCTCCAGCGCCATCCGGTGGTCGGCGGGCTTGCGGCTGGAGAGGCAGTCGGTAACCAGATACGGCTGGTAGCCGTGGGCCTTCAGGTCCATGGCGGTCTGGAGCACACAGATGTGGCTCTCGATGCCGCAGAGCAGCACATAGGGCTGCTGCTCCGGGGGCAGCAGCTTCTCCCGCAGCTGGGGATAAGCGCTGAAGGTGAGCTTTTCCAGATGCTCCGATGTGCCGGCGGCCTCCCGGATGGGGGCCACGGTATCGCCCAGACCCTTGGTGTACTGCTGCGTCAGGTATACGGGGACGCCCAGCACCCGCAGGCCCTCCAGCAGCTTTACGGTGTTTTGGAGCAGCGTTTCGGGATCGGTCATGGCGGGCAGGATACGCTCCTGATAGTCCACGCAGACGGCGGCGGTTTTTTCTCGGATGATTCGCATAACAGACCTCCTGTTGGGTTGGCTTCCGTGGATAACAAAAAGACCCGAAGCCTTACGGTTTCGGGTCTTTTTGGCACGCCGTGAGGGATTCGAACCCCCGGCCTTCTGGTCCGTAGGTTGTCCCAAAGAAAAAGCGGAGCCATTTCGGCTCCGTTTTGCGCTGTTTAACGCTATTTGGTGGGTAGATTTTCCGTTGTTTCCGTCCGGAACTGCCTGTTCCTATCCCGTTCTGGGTCAAAAGTGGGTCAAAGATGATCTTGTGATTACAAACTGAAAGCATTTCTTGGCGAAGCATATAAGGGTACTGAAACCGAATGGAAATATGTTACGGATCAAATGGTGGAGCTAGAAGCAATACTCTCTAATACCACTATGTTTGGATTACTGTGTGTTATGATAATCTTGCTTTTGAGCGGATATGTCCATGTGCCCCAGTAGAGCATACGGAAAACTGTTTGCTTACTTATTGCTATATCATCCGCTATAAACAGTAAGATGAAATCCTTACTGATTCAGTCGGTCTAACAGGTATGCAAAATTTGAAATCTTCAATTTCTCTTCAAGGCACAAGACCTCGAATCTGGTTCCGAAGTAATCCATAAAATAGCCGGTCTCGCAAAAATCGTTTTGCAAATAGAAATGTTTTTAATATCAACGCTTTCCTCCTTGTATTACGCTTTCGTCTTGACAGAATATTTACACTTCGCTTGACTCTGCGTTTGGGGTACAGTATTAGTCATATTTATGTGGCAGCACAAAATTTGATATGCTATAAGCAAAGAAAAAACCGAGGCCCCCCGCATAGCAAGGGGCCCCGGGGGCTTATTTACTTTCGCGGTTTAGGTTTTCGCTTTTACCTTACTCCTCCCGCTTTTTGCGCTTGAGCACAAAGGCTGCTGCGACCGCCGCCACAGGCAGGGCGATGGCCCACACCAGCACGCCGGTGTCGCCGGTGGCCGGAGTGCCGCCGTTGTTGGTGCCGTTGCCGCTATTGTCGCCGCCGGAGGTGCCGCCGGTCTGAATGGTCACATCGCTCATGTCATAGAGCCGGGTCTGGCCGTTTACGAAGCGGTAGTAGGCCGCCAGGGCGTAGTAGCCCTGCTCGGTGGCCATGTCGTTCCGCTCGCCGCCAGCGGTGTGCCGGAAGCCGCCGCCGGTGACATAGAACCCGGCCAGAGCATCCAGAACGGTGTGGCCGTTCTTCACGAAGCGGCTATCCGCGGTGGGATCGATGCCCAGGGCGGTGAGAGCCACGATGACCTGGGCGCAGGACTCGCTGTTCACGGTGCCCCAGCTGCCAAAGCCGCCGTCAGTGCGCTGCAGGGCGGAAAGGGCCTCCAGAGCCTTATCCACAGCAGCCTTCACGGTTTCGTTGGTCTTGTAGTAAGGTGCCAGGGCCTGGATGGCCATAGCGGTCATATCGGTGTCGGCGTTCTCGCCGCTGAGGTTCCAGCCGCCGTCGGGAAGCTGGGCATCCAGGATGACCTGAATCAGCTTCTCCCGGGTCACATCGCCCATAGTGGGGTAGTTGTGGCTATCCAGGGCAATGAGGGTGAAAATGGGGCCGTTAATGTCCTGGGTCTGCACATAATCCATGTTATCCAGACCCTTCAGCAGGTTGTGGCCGCCCACATTGGTGACATCCTTGCCGATGGCCGTCAGGGCCAGGATCACCCGGGCGTTGTCGCTGACTTTGGCCGGGTGCAAACGCTCATTGGCGTCAGCCTTGGCCTTCACATACTCCACCGCATTGTCATAGTACCCGGCGGGTACGGTGCGGCCGCTGCGGGCCAGGCCGATGACCATCCACTCGCCGCCGGTGGAGTTCACCGTGGGGGTACCCAAGGTGGCCATGAAGTCGCCGGTGGTCTTATAGATGGTGTCCAGATTTGCCATGAGGTCCGCGTGCTTGAGCTGGTTGAGCTTGATAATCGCGGCGGCGAGAGCGTTCACCTTGTCAGCGTCCACCAGGGCCTTGTCCTCGTCGGAGAGGGCATCGTAGGCGGACTTGGCGGCGGTGATGGCGGCCTCGCTATTCAGGGTGACATCGGCGCCGATGGCGTCAATAAGGTCCTCCACGGTCTCGATGTCGCCCTTTAAAACGGTGATAGTCAGGTCGCTGATCTCCATCTGATAGAATTTCGCATAGACATCCAGCCATTCGTATCCACCGCTTCTGTGGGTAACATCCAGATAGCCGCCATGAATTCTGTAGGTGCCCGCCGGGGTGGTCTTGGGCACGGTGAAAGTGATGCTCTTGAGGGCCACCTCGGGGCCGACGGGGGTAGTGCCCTCGCCCTCCCAGGAGTCGCCGCCCTTGGACCACTTGGAGAAAATGTACTCCGCACCGGGAATATTGGTGGAGTAGTTCAGCAGGCAGTACTGCAGCTTATAGTCCTGGGCCAGCTGCTCGATGGGCAGCGTGGGGATGGAGATGGTAAGCTTGTCCCCAGCCTTGACCTGCCCGCCGTTCTCGGCCACGGTCTCATACTTGGGCTCTAACTTAAAGTTGGGGTTATCCTCCACCTGCAGCGTAATATCTGCCAGCATGCCGAAGCCATAGCGGGTGGAATCGGCGATGCCGCCGGTGTTGCCCTGATCGCCCTCGCTGTCGGGTTTAGAGCCGTAGCCCCGGCTATCGGAGCTGCCCTTGGTGAGGGTGATCGTGCCGGATTCCGTCAGATAGGCCGCAATGCGGGGCTGACGAGCTACCTGTGTTTCCGCACCATTTTCATCAATACGGTTAATATCGTGCCCGTTGTCTGTATTTACTACGCTCTGCAGAGGCATATCCGTATAGAACACCGTCGTGGTGGCAGGGTTATAAATACGGAGGATCTTATGGATATTGGTAGGCCGCCCGATGATCCAGATACCCGCCGTATCGCCGGTGCGCAGAGCCTCGCCGGGGCGGGAGATGTTCTCCTGCACATAGCGGGTGACCTTGCCCTTGAGGGAGTAGACCTGCGTGACGGTCTGTCCCTGGTAATCCGCCGTGACCTCGATGCCGTTGTAGCCGTCCTTGATGAGGATGGTCACATTGCCGCTTTCATCGGGGGTGTAGTCGGTCTTGACGGGGGTGCCGTCTTTGTTGTACTGGAGGTAGTTATAGACGCTGACCTTGGCGTTGGTGCCGCTTACCTTAAAGGTGAAAGGCGCGCCCTCCGTGCCGTAGTCGTAGGTCCAGTTGTCGTATTTGCTGGTGTTGCTCAGAGAGGTGAAGTTCGTCAGATTCTTGTTCAGATCCTGAATAGCCGTCTCCTCGGGGCTATTGACATGGACGGGGATCTCCGGGATCTGACCATAGAAATTGCCCGCCTTGTCCGTAAAGGTAACGGTGAAGGTGGTGGTGCCTGCCTTCTTGGGCACCAGGTAATACTTCATGGCCGGAGTATTGCCAAAGCTGCTCAGGCCGCCATCCTTATAGACGTCCTCCACTTCCTTGATCTCGAAGATGCTGTCGTCCTTGATGTCGAACTTCAGAATACCGGGCAGCGTATAGGGCAGACCCCTTTCAGTTGAGTAAGACGGATACAAAGAGGTTGGGCGATTCGTCCAGATCTCCCGGAACACGGCGGGATAATAGGTGTCCTCGTGGCCCAGGTCCAGATTATAGTGGTTGGCCGACATCA